>JAEEGG010007034.1_pt1 | contig 26175 bp, 15 predicted proteins | sample 9134161 | NCBI WGS metagenome assembly JAEEGG01 (sample SAMN16246543, study PRJNA631951) | gut metagenome | biome: gut microbiome; feature: rumen; material: CR-attached | host: Bos | place: Iran: Karaj | collected 2018-10 | reverse complement strand
CGATGACGGATTTTCTGACTCATTTTCAATGCCTTTTGTCTCAGTTCGGAAGTCTGCTTCTGAACGTTTAGTATTGCTACTATTCCACACATAATCTTCTTTATTTTTATAGGTACGACAAATACAGGTAATTGGTTTGGGCTGGATACTCCGCTGCAAGTGTGTCAATCTGGTTGACGGTGGGCACGAGGCCCAACTGCTTGCGCCACGAGCGGACGGTGAGCCCGGCTTTTTCCATCTTCATCCGCTGTTCTAAGCCGATGGCTCGGGCAATCTGAAAGTCGGAGAAGCCGTAAACCTTGGCGGCATGTAACAGCTGACAGATCTCTGGCGAATGAAGGTACTCCTTGAACTCGCTTGGCTCCATGAACTCCGAGACCTCAGCAAGGATGGTCTGCTCTTTCAGCTGCTGGTCGATGTCGACGATGTGCTTCAGCTTCTGCAGGAACCAGCGGTCAATCTTCGTCAGTTGGTGAATCTGCTCGACGCTGTAGCCAATTTTCAATGCTTTCGACACGACAAAAATACGCATATCCGTAGGCTCGTGCAACGACTTGGCTATATCCTTAATCTTGATTTCGTGATTCTCTACGAATCCATGCATGCCCTGCCCTATCATTCGCAAGCCCTTCTGCAGGGCTTCCTCGAACGTGCGACCGATGGCCATCACCTCGCCGACGCTCTTCATCGACGAGCCGAGCTCACGCTTCACACCGTGGAACTTCGTCAGGTCCCAGCGGGGAATTTTCACCACCACATAGTCGAGGGCAGGCTCGAAGAAGGCAGAGGTAGTCTTAGTAACAGAGTTCTTCAGTTCGAACAGCCCATAGCCCAAGCCCAGCTTGGCAGCGACAAAAGCCAGCGGATAGCCCGTTGCCTTCGATGCCAGCGCCGACGAGCGGCTCAGACGGGCGTTGACCTCAATGACGCGGTAGTCCTCGCTGTTGGGGTCGAGGGCGTACTGCACGTTGCACTCGCCCACGATGCCGATGTGCCGGATAATCTTGATGGCCAGTTCGCGCAGCTTGTGGTACTCGCTATTGCTGAGTGTCTGCGACGGAGCCACCACAATCGACTCGCCTGTATGTATGCCTAACGGGTCGAAGTTCTCCATGTTACAGACGGTGATGCAGTTGTCGTAGCGGTCGCGCACCACCTCGTACTCTATCTCCTTCCAGCCACGCAGCGACTTCTCTACCAGCACCTGCGGCGAGAACGAGAAGGCCTCTTCAGCCTGCGCCAGCAGCTCCTCCTCGTTATCGCAGAAACCGCTGCCCAGACCACCAAGGGCGTATGCGGCACGCAGTATAACGGGAAATCCCAGCTCGTGGGCTGCCCGCTGCACCTCCTCGACAGTTGAGCACGCATCGCTCTTGATGGTCTTCACGCCAATCTCGTCGAGGCGCTTGACGAAGAGGTCGCGGTCTTCGGTATCGATGATGGCCTGAACGGGTGTGCCCAGCACGCGGACGCCGTATTTCTCCAACACACCTTTCTGATATAGTTCCACTCCACAGTTCAGGGCAGTCTGCCCGCCGAACGAGAGCAGGATGCCGTCGGGCCGCTCCTTCTCGATAACACGCTCCACAAACTCAGGCGTCACGGGCTGGAAATAAACCGTGTCGGCCACGTCTTTGGAGGTCTGCACCGTGGCAATATTGGGATTGATCAGCACGGAGTGAATGCCCTCTTCCTTCAGTGCCTTCAGTGCCTGTGCGCCGCTATAGTCAAACTCGCCGGCCTGACCAATTTTCAGGGCGCCGGAGCCGAGAATGAGGACTTTAGCCTCACCCCCGACCCCTCTCAAAGGGGAGAGGGGAGTAGTTAGCTTTTTCGCTGCTTTTCCGCCTTGAGAGTATATACTCCCCTCGCCCTTCGGAGAGGGGCCGGAGGTGAGGCTTCTTTTGAATTCGTCGAACATCCACTCCGTGTCTGTCGGCCCTGAGCAGGCTTCTGGATGAAACTGAGCCGAGAACCAGGGGTGCGTCTTGTGGCGGATACCCTCGTTCGAGCCGTCGTTCATATTCACGAAGAGCGGCTCCCAGTCGGCCGGCAATGTAGAGTCGTCCACCGCATAGCCGTGGTTCTGCGAGGTGATGAAGCACTGTGTCGTGCCCACCCGCTGTACCGGCTGGTTGTGTGAACGATGGCCGTACTTCAGCTTATAGGTTTTAGCCCCGGCAGCTCGGGCCAGCAACTGATTGCCAAGGCAGATGCCCATACAGGGACGCGACCCACCCCCGGCCATCTCTTTGGTCAGGAACTGCCGAATATGCCTGACAGTCATTTCACACTGTTCGGGGTCGCCAGGACCGTTAGCTAAGAACAGGCCGTCGAACTCCAACTGATTGAAGTCGTAGTCCCACGGCACACGAACCACCTCAAGGCCGCGACGTATCAGACAGCGGATGATGTTGGCCTTCACACCACAATCGACGAGCACCACCCGTTTCCCGGCACCCCTATTATAAGTAATGACCTCCTTGCAGCTTACCTTCTCCACCCAGTTCACGCTTCCATAATCCTCCTGTTCTGTATGCTGCGACAGTGTCGCAGCATGGTCGACAATTACGCGCCCCATCATCACGCCATGCTCGCGGAGCACTTTCGTGAGTCTTCGGGTATCGACGCCCGTAATGGCTGGAATCTTTTCGCGCTTCAGCCATGAGGCCAGCGACTCCTTCGCATTCCAGTGTGAATATGTCTCGCTATAGTCGGCCACGACAAGTGCCTTGACGTGAATATGGTCGCTCTCCAGAACAGGGAGAGCCTCACCCCCGACCCCTCTCCAAGGGGAGAGGGGAGTATTTAGCTTTTTCGCTGCTTCTCCGCCTTGAGAGTATATACTCCCCTCACCCTTCGGAGAGGGGCTGGGGGAGAGGCTTGGCACGCCATAGTTGCCAATCAGCGGAAAGGTTGTCACCAGTATCTGACCGGCATAGCTGGGGTCTGTCAGACTCTCCGGATAGCCCGTCATAGCAGTGTTGAACACCACCTCGCCCGACGTCTCGCCGTCGTAGCCAAACGACCAGCCGCAGAACTCTGTGCCATCCTCGAGTATTAGTTTTGCTTCTCTCATCATCTGTTTATTGTTGTTACTTCTGTTTGGTGTCAATGTAGTTCACGAAGGCGGCGTTGCAGAGCCGTGTACCGCCAGGCGTAGGATAGTGGCCGGTGAAATACCAGTCGCCCGGGTGGTTGGGGCAAGCCTTGTGCAGGCCCTCAATGCTCTGGAACACCAGTTCGATGGGAGCCTGCATACCCTTCGGGCGCAGCATCTCCACAATTTTCTGATTGATTTCCTCGACGGTGAAAGGCTCGTAGAGCGCACGGACGTGATTCTCTGTTTGAGGGTCGTGCTTGCAGGCCAGATAGGTATCGTTAACAAGTTGCCACAGACCGCGCTCCTCAATAAGCGCCATCGTGGCTCGGAAAGCGCAAAACTCCTCCAGTCGTGCCATGTCGATGCCATAGTAGTCGGGATAGCGAATCTGCGGCGAACTGCTCACCATCACAATCTTCTTGGGGTGCAGGCGGTCGAGAATCTTGAAGATGCTCTCCTTCAGAGTCGTGCCGCGAACGATGGAGTCGTCAATAATCACGAGATTATCCTCGTAGGGTCGCAGCGAACCGTAGCTGATGTCATAGACGTGGGCAGCCAGGTCGTTGCGCTCGCTGTTGTCGGCAATAAAGGTGCGCAGCTTAATGTCTTTCCACACCACCTTCTCCGTTCGTAAGTTGTAGCCCTGCTGGCGGAATCCGTCGGTCATGCCATAGAAGGCCACCTCGGCCGTATTGGGGATATATGAAAAAACTGTATTGGTTACATCATTGTCAATGGCTTTCAGAATGGCGGGCGTCAACTGTTCGCCCAGCCGCTTGCGCTCCTGATAGATGTCGCGGTCGGAGCCTCGGCTGAAGTAGATACGCTCAAACGAGCAGGCACTCAGCTTCTGTGCGGGCATAATCTGCTCCAGGTGGCTCTCGCCGTTACGGCGGACAATGAGCGACTCGCCGGGCTGCAGCTCACAGATGTCGTCAGTCTGCAGGTCAAAGGTTGTCTGCAATACGGGGCGCTCACTGGCCACGGCCACCATCTCATCGTCGCGATAGTAAAATGCCGGCCGGATGCCCCAGGGGTCGCGCACGGCAAACATCTCGCCGCTGCCCGTCAGACCGCACATCACGTAGCCGCCGTCGTAGTGCTCCATCGTCGTTCGCAGCACGTTAGTCATCTCTACGTGGTTGTCAATATAGTCGGTGATGTCCGTGCCCTGCAAGCCCTGCTGCTTTGCGATGGCATACAGCCGCTCCACCTCGCGGTCAAGCCGGTGCCCCATCAGTTCCAGCGTGATGTACGAGTCGCCATAGATACGTGGCGACTGTCCTTGCGAGATCAGGAAGCGGAATACCTCGTCGATGTTGGTCATGTTGAAGTTGCCGCACAGACAGAGGTTCTTCGCACGCCAGTTGTTGCGGCGCAGGAAAGGATGCACGTATTGCAGTCCGCTCTTGCCCGTCGTCGAATAGCGCAGGTGGCCCATATAGAGTTCGCCCGCCATCTCTTCGTTCACGCGACTAAAGATTTCGGTGATGGCGTCCTTGCCTTCTGCCTTCTCTCGGAACATGTACTCCGTGCCTGGCTCTTTGTCCAGACTCACCGAGGCAATACCAGCACCCTCCTGACCACGGTTGTGCTGCTTCTCCATCATCAGGTATAGCTTGTTGAAGCCATAGGCCCACGTGCCATACTTCTGGGCGTAGTAGTCCAGCGGCTTCAACAGGCGAATCATCGCCACGCCACACTCATGCTTCAGTTGCTCCATATCAGATACAGGCCTTGATGAACGACATAAACAGGGGGTGCGGATGGAGCACCGTCGACGAGTACTCAGGGTGGAACTGCGTACCGATGTACCAGCGCTTATCGGGTATCTCGACAATCTCCACAAGGTTGGCGGCGGGATTGATGCCCACGCACTTCATGCCAGCCTGCTCGTATTCCTTCTTATATTCATTGTTGAACTCATAGCGGTGGCGATGGCGCTCACGAATGAGCCCCGCTTTACCGTAAGCTTCAAAGACATGACTACCTTTCACCAGTTCACAGTCGTAGGCTCCCAGCCGCATCGTGCCACCAAGATTCGTCACGGTTTTCTGTTCCTCCATCAGGTCGATGACGGGATATTTAGTGTCCGCAGACATCTCGCTGCTGTTCGCATCCTGATACCCTAAGACATTCCTTGCAAATTCAATCACCATCATCTGCATGCCTAAGCAAATGCCGAAGGTAGGAATGTCGTGAGTACGCGTGTATTCGGCGGCTATGATTTTCCCCTCGATGCCGCGCTGTCCGAAACCAGGACAGATGACGATGCCAGCCATGCCCTGCAGCTGTGCGGCGACGTTCTCCGCCGTCACTCCCTCGCTGTTGATGAAATGAATCTTCGCCTTCACGTCGTTGTAGATACCGGCCAGGTTCAGACTCTCGCGGATGCTCTTATAAGCATCCTGCAGGTCGTATTTCCCTACCAGCGCTATGTGTACCTCGCGGGTGGCATGTCGCTGTTTGTCAAGGAAGTCGTGCCAGGAGGCCATGCCCGAAGCCCCCCCTACGGCCCCCGAGGGGGCTTCTATAGTTTTGCTGTCAGGGGTATGGTCTATAGTAGCCCCCTCGGGGGCTGAATGGGGGGCCTTGGCTGTTTTCTTTAGGATGGCAGCATCAAGCCCCTGCTGCTGCATATTTACCGGCACCTCGTAGATACTCGGCATGTCCTCGCTCTGCACCACGCACTCCAAGTCGACATTACAAAACGATGCCACCTTCATGCGCATCGCGTCATCAAGGTGGCGTTCGGTACGAAGCACGAGGATGTCGGGCTGGATACCCATCGACTGCAGTTCCTTTACTGAGTGTTGCGTGGGTTTCGTCTTCAACTCGTCAGCGGCTTTCAGATAAGGCACGTATGTCAGGTGTACACACACCGCGTCGCGCCCCAACTCCCAGCGCAACTGCCGGATAGCCTCCATGAACGGCGCACTCTCGATGTCGCCGATGGTGCCGCCAATTTCACAAATGACGAAAGCCCCTCCTACGGCCCCCGAGGGGGCTTCATCAGTGTTTGCGGCAGGGGCTAACATCCGCCGCTTTATCTCGTCCGTGATATGCGGCACCACCTGGATAGTCTTGCCCAGATAGTCGCCACGGCGCTCACGGTCAATAACCGTCTTGTAGATGCGGCCCGTGGTGATGGAGTTGTTGCGCGTGGTGCGGATACCCGTAAAGCGCTCATAGTGCCCCAGGTCGAGGTCGGTCTCGAAGCCGTCCTCCGTCACGTAGCACTCGCCGTGCTCGTAGGGGTTCAGCGTCCCCGGGTCGATGTTGATGTAGGGGTCGAACTTCTTGATGGTGACCTTGTAGCCGCGTGCCTGCAACAGCTTGCCGATGCTGGCCGAGATAATGCCTTTTCCCAATGAGGAAACCACGCCGCCTGTGACAAAGATGTATTTCGTTTCCATAAAAGCAATTGTGTTTTATGGGCTGCAAAGTTACGCTTTTTTTGCATGACTACTGCAAATGGAAGCTCACTTTTGATTGTTAAAACGCGAGTAAAGTGACAATGTGTAAGCTAAAAACGTTGTTTTGTGGTCAAAAAGCTCTTGTTTTGACCAGAAGCGCTATCAAAATGTATCATTATGACACAACGGCATTATACTAATTGCTAATCTTACTATTTATCCGACACTTCCTACACTCCCTACACCTGTTGAATAATTTTAGGTGTTGGAAGTGTAGGAAGTGTCGGATAAAAAGTGCAAATGACAATTATTATAGTAAAAGGACATGATAAATGGGCTGAAATGGGTATGTCATACCAGCACTTGGAAGGGGGAACCGACACCTGATGCTACACTTAGGCAGAAGGCGGGGGCTCTTGCCCAAAAGGCGGTGGGTTTCATCCAAAAGGCGCCGGGTTTTGGGCAAAAGGCACCGGGTTTTGAGCAAAAGGCACCGCCTTTTGGTCAGGTCGTAAGCTGGGGCAAGATGCCACCAATCGATTTCAATAAACTCAGTGCCTCTCCTTCTCCCTGATGTGCTCCTCATACTCCGCCAGCTCGCGCTCGCCGATGTGGGCCAGACCGTAGTGCTCGTCGTGCTGCGAGAAGTCGAGTCCTACCTTCTCGCTATAGGGCGAGACGCGCATGGGGATGAGACAGTCGATCAGCTTGTAGCCCAGCCAGCTCATCGCGAACGTGTAGATAAAGACAATGACGATGGCCAGCAGATGGTAGAGGAAAATGACGAAGCCATCCCATGTTCCGGCGATGAGGCCCTCCTGGATGAAGATACCCGTCAGGAAGGTGCCAAAGATACCGCCCGTGCCGTGGGTGGGAAACACGTCGAGGGCATCGTCGATGCTGGTGTGGGAGCGCCAGTAGACAGCCACGTTGCAGATGAGCGTGATGACGAAGGCAATGAAGATGCTCTGACCGACGGTGACATAGCCTGCCGACGGTGTGATGGCTACCAGACCGACCACGCAGCCCACGGCGGCACCCATGGCCGACGGTTTGCGCCCACGCAGACAGTCGAAGAATATCCACGTCATCATGGCTGTGGCCGAGGCGGTGTTGGTGTTCAGGAACGCCTTGACAGCCTGACCATCAGCATGCAGCGACGAACCGGCGTTGAAGCCGAACCAGCCTAACCAGAGCAAGGCTGCACCCAACAGCACAAACGGGATGTTGGCTGGCTCACTCTTCTCCGTGCTGCGCCGGCCTAAATAGATGGCTCCCGCAAGAGCGGCAATACCCGACGAGGCATGAACGACGATGCCACCGGCAAAATCGACGACGCCCCAGCGCAGGAAGAGTCCCTCGGGGTGCCACGTCATGTGGGCCAGCGGACAGTAGATGAAGAAAAAGAAGAACATCATGAAGAACAGGTAAGCCGAGAAGCGCACCCGCTCGGCAAACGACCCCGTGATGAGCGAGGGCGTGATGATGGCGAACTTCATCTGGAACAGGGCAAACAGCGCCAGCGGAATCGTTGCTCCGCCCAGCACGTTGCCAGCCGGTGTGGTGTACACTTCAGCTCCCACGCCGTGGAACATCAGGAACGTCAGCGGATTACCAATCACGCCGCCAATGTCGTCGCCGAAGCACAGCGAGAAACCGATGACCACCCAGAGCACCGAAATCAGTCCCATGGCGATAAACGACTGGAGCATGGTCGATATGACATTCTTCGCCCCAACCATGCCGCCATAGAAAAACGACAGGCCCGGCGTCATCATCAGCACAAATATCGTTGCAGTAATGAGCCACGCCACATCGGCAGCCGAAACCACTGACCAGTCACACTCGAACGTAGGCTCGCCTACGAACACACCTGCGACGGCTATCAACGTCATCGCCGCCATCAGGATTATCCAACGTTTCTTGATCTTCATCATATTCTATCTTGCATTTATACATTCTTTGATAAAGCCCTCTCCCCATCCGAGGAAGGAGAGAGGGAATACCTGGTAAAGATTAAGGCTGCAGCGTGAAGCCGAGAACCAGGTAGGCTTTTTGCGAGCAGGGGTTGCCAGTCACCTGTCCGAAGATGGGTACAGAGAACGAATCGGTTACTTTGATGTCCTTCGTGGCCCGTAGCGACAGGTTGGTGACAGCAAAGCCCGTTGTGCCGTAGAAGTCGGTGGCAAAGGGGACGGCACCGGCCGTAGCAGTCCAGTCGACTGTCGCAAGTCGGAATGGGACAGTTGCCTCAACATAGCTGCTGTAGGCCCGTTTGCCGTCCTTGTTTACGCCGTCGTTGCCGGCGAAGTTGGTGAACCATTGCAATGACGCAAAGCCGAAGTCGTAGCCGATGTTGGCTTCAAACAGATGGTTCGTTCCATGAGCGTCGTATTTAAAGTAGCGACCGTCTGGGTCGAGACCGACGTTGAACCAATAGTCGGTCACGCCTATGTTCAGTCCGCCGATGGTGTAGCCGAGCGTCAGGTCAAACTCCTTCGTATCGGCAGGATCGGTCAATCCGTAGCTGCCCCAGGCCGTCAGCGACAAGCCCTTGTAACCCACGCCGAATGTCGGCTGCAGCGACACGCTGCCCGCGTCCAGACCGCGCCAGATGTAACTACTTACAACGTCGCCACTAATCGACGTTTCAATCTCTTCCTGTGCAAGGGCGGTGCTGCTAAGCACCATGCCCATTGCCAATATAACAATCTTTTTCATACCTTTTTCCTTTTTTTCTTGTACTATTAATTATAGCAAGCCTCGCCATGTTCATAGATGTCAAGACCTTCTTCTTCGATTCGCTTGTCTACACGCAGGCCGTGCAGTTTCTTAATGCCATAGAACAGGATGAAACCGCAGGCGGCAGCCCATAGGTCGATGACCAAGACGCCGAAACACTCGGCGCCAAAGAATCCCCAGCCGTGACCATAGAAAGCGCCGTTCGATGTAGACAGCAGACCTGTCATCAGTGTGCCGAGAATACCGCAGACGCCATGCACACTCGAAGCACCGACAGGGTCGTCGATATGCAGACGGTGGTCGATGAACTCGATGGCATAGACCAGCACCAATCCACAGACAAGGCCAATGATGACGGCTCCCACAGGTGACACCAAATCGCAGCCAGCCGTGATGCCTACCAGTCCGGCCAGCACGCCGTTGAGTGTCAGCGAGAGCGACGGCTTACCATACTTCAGCCACGTAAGGAACATCGTGGCCGTACCTCCTGCTGCAGCAGCGAGGTTGGTGGTCAGGAACACGTGGCTGATGGCGATGCGGTTCACTTCGCCGCTGGCTGCCAGCTGAGATCCCGGGTTGAAACCGAACCAGCCGAGCCAAAGGATAAACACACCCAGCGCCGCCATCGTCAGGTTATGGCCAGGAATGGCGCGGCTCTTGCCGTCCCTGGCATATTTGCCAATACGAGGACCGAGTGCCATCGCACCAATCAGTGCCAGTATGCCACCAACGCTGTGTACAATGGCAGAGCCGGCAAAGTCGTGGAAGACGTCGCCGAAGGTCGACATCATAAACCCGTCTTCAGCATCGCTGCAAAGCCAGCCGCCTCCCCACGTCCAGTGGCCCTCAATGGGATAGATGAACAATGAGATAACAGCGCTGTAAATCAAATACATCGAGAATTTGGTGCGCTCAGCCATAGCTCCGCTGACAATCGTTGCCGAGGTGGCGCAGAAGACGGTCTCAAAAATCAAGAAGCCCTCTACGGGCAGGTCGCCCTTGTAGAATGAGAGGTCGCCCCAGTTGGGCATACCGATAAATCCAGCACCCTCGCTGCCGAACATAAATCCGAAGCCGAGTAAGAAGAACAGTAACGAGCCGAACATGAAGTCGACGAAGTTCTTCATCAGAATGTTGGCCGTGTTCTTGCCTCGCGTAAAGCCTGCCTCACACAGCGCAAAGCCCGGCTGCATCCAGAAAACCAACATGGCTGCCAATAGCATCCATACGGTATCGAGTGATAATCCTATTTCGTTCATAATTGTTTTTGTGTTGTGTTATCCTTATTACTTTTTGTCTCTCAATACGGTGTCGCCGTTCTCGCCTGTGCGAATCGACCATGTGTCAATCATTTCGCTTACGAAAATGCGTCCGTCGCCAATCTCGCCCGTGTGTGCCACTTTCAAGATGACCTTCACCGTTGGCTCCACAAACTGGTCACGGCAGACAATGGTCAGTGCCACACGCTCTATCACATCTGTTGAGTACTGCACGCCACGATATATACGTTCCTGTCGGCTCTGCCCAATACCATGAACGTTATGGTATTCAAACCAGTCGATGTCCGACAAGAGCAGTGCCTCCTTAAGCTCCTCAAACTTGGTCTTGCGAATAATTGCTTCAATCCTTTTCATTCTTTTTACCTTTTAAAATAACACTTACTAACATCTTGCAAGATTTCGGCGGCAAAGGTACGGCGATTCTTGGAAAAAAGCCGTATAAATTTCCAACTTTGCATCAACAAAATCTTGCAAAATGACAAAGTGTAAACTTGAAAGACGATGGTTACTTGCTTTTGCTTTCATTTTGCTGAGCAAATAGCTTTATTTATAACAAAATGTTATACGTGTGCGATTCCAAGATGAAAAAATGTCGAAATAATGATTGCTTTTCTGTCTTTTTGCATTACCTTTGCACCCGAAATTGAGAGAAAAGAAAGATTAAGCAAGGATAATATGACACAAAGTAAACTAAATGGTCTGTATCAACCGCAGTATGAACACGACGCTTGTGGCGTGGGTATGGTGGTGAACATACACGGAAACAAGAGCCACGAACTGGTCGACAATGCACTAAAGGTTCTGGAGAACATGGAGCACCGAGGTGCTGAGACGCGTGACAAGACGGGCGACGGTGCTGGCATCATGTTGCAGATTCCCCACGAGTTCATACTGCTGCAGGGTATTCCCGTTCCCGAGAAAGGAAAATATGGTACGGGACTGGTGTTTCTGCCTAAAGAGGAAAAGGAGCAGCATGAGATTCTCAGTATAATGATTGAGGAGATAGAGCGCGAGGGCCTGCAACTGATGCATCTGCGTACAGTACCCACTTGCCCGGAGGTGCTGGGGGCTGCTGCCCGACGCACAGAACCAGCCATTAAGCAAATATTTGTGACTGGCGTTTCTGACGAGAAGGCAGATACCCTTTCACGTACATTATATACTATAAGGAAAAAGACGGAGCGGCGCATCACACATCCCGACTTCTACATCTGTTCGCTATCCAACACAAACATTATATACAAGGGAATGCTAACCAGCGGACAACTGCGTAGGTATTTCCCCGACTTGTCGAGTCCCTACCTAACAAGCGGACTGGCGCTGGTGCACTCACGCTTCAGCACAAACACATTCCCCACATGGTCATTGGCCCAGCCCTTCCGCTTGTTGGCTCACAACGGCGAGATCAACACCATTCGTGGCAACCGTGGATGGATGAAGGCCCGCGAGAGTGTGCTCAGCAGCGAGGCATTGGGCGACATCAAGGAGATTTCGCCTATCGTGCAGGAGGGCATGAGTGATTCGGCTTCGCTGGACAACGTGTTTGAGTTCCTGACGATGAGTGGCATGTCACTGCCGCAGGCGATGGCCATCCTTGTGCCGGAAAGCTTTAATGACAAGAATCCGATATCGGAAGACTTGAAAGCGTTCTACGAGTATCATTCTATACTAATGGAGCCATGGGACGGCCCTGCCGCACTGCTGTTTTCAGACGGACGCTATGCCGGCGGCATGCTCGACCGAAACGGGCTGCGCCCCTCGCGCTACACCATTACCAAACAGGGCATGATGGTGGTGGCATCAGAGGTGGGCGTCATGGACTTCGAGCCGGGCGACGTGGTGAGCAAGGGGCGTCTGCAACCAGGAAAGATTCTGCTCATTGACACGCACGAGGGCAAGATTTACTATGACGGCGAAATAAAAGAACAGCTGGCCAAGGCTCATCCCTACCGTGAATGGCTCAGCGAGAACCGCGTGCAGTTGGAGAAGCTGAAGAGTGGCCGCAAGATGGAAAACACGGTGAGCAACTTTGAGCGGAAGCTTGTCACATTCGGCTTCGGTCAGGAGGACATCGACAAGACCATTATCCCGATGGCTACGACGGGACAGGAGCCTGTGGCAGCTATGGGCAACGACACGCCGCTGGCCGTCATCAGCGACCGTCCGCAGGTGCTGTTCAACTATTTCCGTCAGCAGTTTGCCCAGGTGACGAACCCCGCCATCGACCCCATCCGCGAGGAACTGGTGATGTCGCTCACAGAGTATATCGGTGCCGTGGGGACGAACATCCTGACGCCCGACGCCTCAAACTGCAAGATGGTGCGCCTGCCTCAGCCAGTACTGACCAACACGCAACTGGATATACTGTGTAACATAAGGTATAAGGGATTCAACACGAAGAAACTGGCGATGACCTTCAGCCTTCCCCCCTTATCCCTCCCTGTGAGCGAGGGGAGTGACTACACTCATGCCGGAGAAGCGCTAAGGGCTGCTCTCGATAAGCTATGCAAGGATGCTGAAGTCTGCGTAGACGAGGGTGTGAACTACATTATATTAACTGATAAAGTTGAAGGTGCGGAAGTATCTGCTTCCCTCCCTCACAGGCAGGGGCAGGGGGAGAGCGTCTATTACATCCCATCGTTGTTAGCGGTCAGCGCCGTGCATCATCACCTGATATCAGTGGGCAAGCGCGTGCAGACAGCACTCATCGTGGAGAGCGGAGAGATACGCGAGACGATGCACGCTGCACTGCTGCTGGGCTATGGGGCCAGCGCACTGTGCCCATACATGGCCTTCGCCGTGCTCGATGACCTGGTGAAGCGTGGAAAGATTCAGGAGGAATACGCTACGGCTGAAAGTCACTATATCAAGGCCGTGGACAAGGGGCTGAAGAAGATTATGTCGAAGATGGGCATCTCGACCATCCGCTCATATCGTGGTGCAAAGATTTTCGAGAGCATCGGGCTGAGCGAGGATTTGCTGCGCAGGTACTTCGGCACGGAGGTGAGCACCATCGGCGGCATCGGCCTGAAGGAGATTGCGAGGGATCAGATTCGGCTGCATACTCTCCCCTTCCCTCTCCCTGTGAGGGAGGGGAGTAGCAGCCTTGCTAATCATGGACAGTTCTCCTGGCGCAAGGACGGCATCAAACACGCCTGGAACCCCGAGACAATAGCCACTCTTCAGTTGGCCACCCGACTAGGCAGTTACACGAAGTTCAAGGAGTGGTCAAAGCTTGTAGACGAGAAAGACAGCCCCATCTTCATACGCGACTTCTTTGGCTGGAAAGCGGCGGCCAAGCCTACGCCTATTGACGAGGTGGAGCCTGTAGAGTCTATCGTGAAGCACTTTGTGACGGGAGCCATGAGTTTCGGCGCACTGAGCATCGAGGCCCACGAGGCTTTGGCACTGGCCATGAATAAGCTCGGTACTCGTAGCAATACGGGCGAGGGCGGCGAGGACAACGCCCGCTACCACACGGAGGTGGATGGTGTGTCGCTGTCGAGCAAGACCAAGCAGATGGCCAGCGGACGCTTCGGCGTGACGGCAGAATATCTGGTGAATGCTGAGGAGATACAGATAAAGGTGGCACAGGGAGCCAAGCCCGGCGAAGGCGGACAGCTGCCCGGCTTCAAGGTGAATGACATCATTGCCAAGACGCGTAACGCCATCCCCGGCATCTCACTCATCTCGCCGCCACCTCACCACGACATCTATTCCATCGAGGACTTGGCACAGCTCATCTTCGACCTCAAGAACATCAACCCGACGGCTGCCGTCAGTGTGAAGCTCGTGGCCGAGAGCGGCGTGGGCACCATAGCCGCTGGTGTGGCCAAGGCCAAGGCCGACCTCATCGTCATCAGCGGAGCTGAGGGTGGTACGGGCGCTTCACCAGCCAGCAGCATGCGGTTCGCAGGCATCTCACCGGAGATAGGCCTCGCAGAGACGCAGCAGACGCTGGTACGCAACGGCTTGCGCTATCAGGTGCGCCTGCAGACCGACGGACAGCTGAAGACTGCCAAGGACGTCATCATCATGGCGATGCTAGGAGCCGACGAGTTCGCATTCGGTACGCTGCCGCTCATCGTCTTGGGCTGTGTGATGATGCGTAAGTGCAACACAAACACCTGTCCGATGGGTGTGGCGACGCAGAACCCGGAGCTTCGCAAGCACTTCGAGGGGCGTGCCGAGTACGTGGTCAACTATTTCACATTCCTTGCCCAGCAGGTGCGCGAATACCTGGCAGAGATAGGCGTTCACAGCCTGAAGGAAATCATCGGCCATACCGAGCTCATCAAGGTTCGCATGCCCAATGGTCCTGCCGTCGGGAAGTGGCAGACCATCGACTTCGGCCGCCTGCTGCATCAGCCTGAAAGCGACAAGGTTGCGATTGAGCGAGACCAGAGTGATGCTCGCATCAACTCTGGCGAGCGTGAGCAAGCTCGCCCGCAGGGAAAGGTTGCGATTGAGCGAGACCAGAGTGATGCTCGCATCAACTCTGACGAGCGTGAGCAAGCTCGCCCGCAGGGCAAAGCGCTCTATTGGGATCGTGGTGCCTATACGAAGGTGACGGGTGTGAAGGACGAGGAGATCATCAAGGCGGCACAGAAAGCCATTAACGAACAGGAGGAGGTGACGCTCGACTACACCATCAAGAACACCGACCGTGCCGTGACGACGATGCTCAGCGGTGTCATAGCCAAGAAATATGGTGAGGCAGGCCTGCCCGATGGCACGATAAAGATGAAGTTCAAAGGCTCTGCCGGACAGAGCTTTGGCGCTTTTGCCGTGAAAGGACTCGACATACGCCTGGAGGGCGAGTGCAACGACTACTTCGGCAAGGGGCTCAGCGGCGGGCGCATCAGCATCCTGCCTCCCGCCCGTCGGAGCGACGACTTCAAGGCCGAGGAGAATATCATTGCCGGCAACACGGGCCTGTATGGCGCCACCTCCGGCGAGCTCTACATCAACGGCAAGGTGGGTGAGCGCTTCGGCGTGCGCAACTCGGGCGCCATAGCCGTCATAGAGGGAGCCGGCGACCACTGTTGCGAGTACATGACGGGCGGACGTGTGGTGGTGCTCGGCGAGACGGGGCGCAACTTTGCGGCTGGCATGTCGGGCGGGCTGGCTTACGTCTACGACCCCAAGCACACATTCGACTACTTCTGCAATATGGATATGGTGGAAATCAACCTCGTAGAGGACAGCGTCTCGCGCAAGGAACTCCTGGAGCTGATTCGTGAGCACTACCTCCACACTGGCTCGGCCCTGGCAGGGCGGATGCTCGATGACTGGAGCCGTGTGGTTGAGGACTTCGTACAGGTGGTGCCCATCGAATACAAACGCGTGCTGCAGGAGGAGCAGATGAAGAAACTGCACGAGAAAATAATAGCAATTAGTAATGAGTAATTAGTAATGAGTAATTATGATTACATGGCAAGTCGAAAAGAACCTATTACTTTCCGCTGTGTTACGGCAGCAGGAGTAATCATAATTAGTCATTGCTAATTACTAATTAATCATTAAAATGATATGGGAAATCCGAAAGCATTTTTAGAGATACACCGCCAGGAGGCGGGCTACCGTCCGATTCACGACAGAATACACGACTTCGGCGAGGTGGAGCAGACGCTCAACACACACCAGCGCCGCGAACAAGCCTCACGCTGCATGGACTGCGGCGTGCCCTTCTGCCACTGGGCATGCCCATTGGGCAACAAGGCTCCCGAATGGAACGATGCGCTGTATAAGGGCGACTGGGAACTGGCCTTTCGCCTGCTTACGAGCACCAACCCCTTTCCAGAGTTTACGGGTCGCATCTGTCCGGCATTGTGCGAAAAGGCCTGCGTGCTGAACCGCTTCAACCATGAGCCGACCACCAACCGCGAGGACGAGTGTGCCATCATCGAGGCTGCCTTCCGCGAAGGCTATATCCAGCCGCGAGTACCAGTGAGAAACGGCAAGAGCGTGGCCGTGGTCGGTGCAGGTCCTGCCGGCCTTGCTGCCGCCAACGCTCTCAACCAGATGGGCTACGCCGTCAGCGTCTTCGAGAGGAATGAGGCCGCCGGTGGACTTCTCCGTTACGGCATTCCCAACTTCAAACTGAACAAGACCATCATCGACCGCCGCATCAAGCTGATGGAGCAGGAAGGCATAGTGTTCTGCTATGGCGAAGCCGTCGAGTATGCTGCGATATCATCGCAGCTCGCGCCACAGTTCTCCGCCGTAGTCCTCGCCACCGGCACCCCTACCGCCCGCGACCTGAAGGCACCCGGACGCGAACTAAAGGGCGTCCACTTCGCCCTCGAACTGCTGTCGCAGCAGAACCGCGTACTCGCCGGCATAGAGTACAGCAAGGAAGAGCGCATCACCGCCCGCGGCAAGGACGTGCTCGTGATCGGTGGCGGCGACACTGGCTCCGACTGCATCGGTACGGCTCATCGCCAGGGGTGCAAGAGCGTCACGCAGATAGAAATCATGCCCCGCCCAGTGGAAGGCCCTGACGACCCGCAGAACCCCTGGCCCAACTGGCCTCGCACGCTCAAGACCACCTCAAGCCACGAAGAGGGCTGCACCCGCCGCTGGAACATCAACACCCTGGAGTTCCTTGGCGAGAACGGCCGTCTCACAGGTGTCAAGGTGCAGGAGATAGACTGGAAACCTAATCCCGACGGTGGCCGCCCTATCATGGTGGAGAAGGGCAAGCCCTTCATCATCAAGACCGAGCTCTGCCTCCTCGCCATGGGATTCCTCAAGCCAGAGCATCCCGAATATCCCGCCAACGTCTTTGTATGCGGCGACGCGCAAAACGGTGCCTCGCTCGTGGTACGCGCCATGGCCAGCGGCATAGAGGCCGCCGCGAGCGTGCACGCCTTCCTCTCGTCGAAGTAGCGAAAAAGCGATATAACGAAACAACGATAAAAAAACGAAAGAAAAAACATGGCCTTAGTAAACATACACTTCCTGAACCTGCAGCAGAACTACCTCTTTGCCGACATCGTCAAGAAGGTCAATGCCTTCCGGGTGATGCACCCCAAGGCCGATGTCATCTCGCTCGGCATCGGCGACGTCACCCAGCCGCTCTGCCCCGCTGTAGTAGAGGCGATGCACAAGGCCGTTGACGAGATGGCCACCGCCGACGGCTTCCGGGGCTACGGTCCCGAACAGGGCTACGACTTCCTGCGCGAAGCCATACTGAAGAACGACTTCGCGCCCCGTGGCGTTCATCTCAGCATTGACGAGGTGTTCATCAACGACGGTGCGAAGAGCGACACGGGCAACTTTCAGGAACTGCTTCACTGGGACAACTTCATCGGCGTCACCGACCCCATCTATCCTGTCTATATCGACTCAAACGTGATGATAGGCCGCTGCGGCACCTATCGCGACGGCCGCTGGACCAACGTGCGCTACATGCCCACCACCGCCGAGAACGGCTTTACTCCCGAACTGCCCAAAGGCCGCCCCGTAGACGTCATCTACCTCTGCTTTCCCAATAACCCTACGGGCACCGTCATCAACAAGCAGGAGCTGCGCAAGTGGGTGAACTACGCCCTAAAGAACGATGCCCTCATACTCTTCGATGCTGCCTATCAGGCCTACATCCGCGACCCAGACATCCCCCACTCCATCTACGAGATTCGCGGCGCACGCAAGTGTGCTGTTGAGTTCCGCTCGTTCTCCAAGACCGCTGGCTTCACGGGCGTGCGCTGCGGCTACACCATCGTGCCTAAGGATGTCAGCGTGTCCACCTTCGAGGGCGAGCGCATACCCCTCAACCAGCTCTGGCTGCGCCGCCAGTGCACCAAGTTCAATGGCACCAGCTACATCTCGCAGCGTGCCGCTGAGGCCATCTACTCGCCCGAAGGCAAAAAGCAGATACAGCACACCATCGACTACTACATGCAGAATGCCGCCCACATGCTCAGTGTGCTGCGCAACCTCGGCTTCGAGTGCTACGGTGGCGAGAATGCCCCTTACATCTGGATGCGCACCCCCGATGGCTCCACCTCTTGGCAATTCTTCGAGCAGTTGCTCTATGGTGCCAATGTGGTCTGCACCCCCGGCGTCGGCTTCGGACCCAGCGGCGAGGGCTACGTTCGCTTCACCGCCTTCGGCAGTCATGAAAAGACAGAGGAGGCACTCCAACGAATAGAGAAATGGAAGAATCAACATTAACAAACACAAAAACATTACAATTATGGAAACATTAAGATTTCAGGTTGTCGGCGAGGCATTCAAAAAGAAGCCGCTCGACGTAAAAACACCAGAAGACCGTCCTGCTAAGTATTTCGGCAGCAAGGTCTTCAACCGCGAGAAGATGTACAAGTACCTGCCCAAGGACGTGTATGAGAAGATGATCGACGTGATGGACAACGGGGCACGGCTCGAGCGCGAGGTGGCCGACGCTGTGGCGGCTGGCATGAAGCAGTGGGCCATCGACTGTGGCGTGACGCACTACACCCACTGGTTCCAGCCACTCACCGAAGGCACCGCCGAGAAGCACGACTCGTTTATTGAGCACAACGGCAAGGGCGGCATGGTGGAGGAGTTCACCGGCAAGCTGCTCGTACAGCAGGAGCCCGACGCCTCGTCGTTCCCCAGCGGCGGCATACGCTCCACCTTCGAAGCACGAGGCTACTCCGCATGGGACCCCACGTCGCCAGTCTTCATCATCGACGACACACTCTGCATCCCCACCGTGTTTATATCCTACACGGGCGAGGCGCTCGACTATAAGGCTCCGCTGCTGCGTGCGCTGCATGCCGTCAACGTGGCTGCCACAGATGTGTGCCACTACTTCGACCCGACAGTGAAGAAGGTGACGAGCAACCTCGGCTGGGAGCAGGAGTACTTCCTCGTTGACGAGGGACTTTACTCGGCCCGCCCCGACCTACTGCTGACAGGCCGCACCCTGATGGGACACGACTCGGCCAAGAACCAGCAGATGGACGACCACTACTTCGGCTCCATACCCGAGCGCGTGGCTGCCTTTATGCGCGAGCTCGAAATAGAGGCGCTCCAACTGGGCATCCCCTGCAAGACACGCCACAACGAGGTGGCACCCAACCAGTTTGAGCTTGCCCCCATCTTCGAGGATACCAATCTGGCCGTCGACCATAATATGCTGTTGATGTCGGTCATGAAGCGCGTGGCGCGCAAGCACGGCTTCCGCGTGCTGCTACATGAAAAGCCCTTTGCAGGCATCAACGGCTCAGGCAAGCACAACAACTGGAGTCTCTCTACCGACAACGGCGTGCTGCTCCATGCCCCCGGCAAGACAGCCGAGCAGAACCTGCGCTTCGCCACCTTCATCGTCGAGACGCTGATGGGAGTGTGGCGTCATAACGGACTGCTGAAGGCCAGCATCATGAGCGCCACCAACGCCCACCGCCTGGGCGCCAACGAGGCACCGCCCGCCATCATCTCGTCGTTCCTCGGCAAGCAGGTGTCAGAGCTCTTAGACCACATAGAGAAGGCCGACGTCAGCGACATCCTCGCCATGGCCGGCAAGCAGGGGCTGAAGATGGACATACCCGAGATACCCGAACTATTCATCGACAACACCGACCGCAACCGCACGTCGCCCTTCGCCTTCACCGGCAACCGCTTCGAGTTCCGCGCCGTAGGCTCTGAGGCCAACTGCGCCTCGGCCATGATTGCGCTGAACAGCGCCGTCGCCGAAGCCCTCGTCGACTTCAAGAAGCGCGTCGACGCACGCATCCCGGAACTGGAGAAGACACTCGAAGGCACAGGCCACACTGCCACGTTCCATGCCATCATCGACGTGCTGCGCCAGGACATCAAGACCTGCAAGCCCATACGCTTCGACGGCAATGGCTATAGCGACGAGTGGGTGGAGGAGGCTGCCCGCCGCGGTCTCGACGTGGAGAAGTCATGCCCCAGAATCTTCGAGCGCTACCTTGACGACTCCAGCATACAGATGTTCGAGAGCCTTGGCGTGATGACCCGCAAGGAACTGGAAGCCCGCAACGAGGTGAAGTGGGAGACCTACACGAAGAAGATTCAGATTGAGGCACGCGTGCTGGGCGACCTCTCCATGAACCACATCATACCCGTGGCCACACGCTACCAGACGCAGCTGCTGCAGAACATCAGCAACATGGCCGTGGTATTCCCCATCGACACTGCCGACAAACTCTCTGCCCGCAACAAGAAGATTATACAGGAGATAGCCGAGCGCACCAGCACCATTGAGAAAGGCGTAGAAGAACTGGTGGAGGCGCGCAAGAAGGCCAACAAGATTGAGGACGAGCACGAGAAGGCCATAGCCTATCACGACATAGTGGAGCCCAAACTCGACACAATACGCTACGAGATAGACAAGCTCGAACTCATAGTCGACGACAGTCTCTGGCCACTGCCGAAGTACCGCGAACTGCTGTTCATCAGATAACAGCATTGCGCCAACCGGATAAAGCAAGAAAAGGGGGAGCCGACAAGGTTCCCCTTTTTTTTTACGTTGCTTGCAAAACTTAGAACACGCCTACCCTTCTTTCGTCTTCATGTCAAGCCTTCCTTGGTTCAGAAGATGAGACGGCTTCGCGCGCGCGATATATACGCGCGCGTGACTGCCAGGTGCTTGCACCACTTGCACCACACGGAGTCCTTAGCTACCCAACCACCCACTCACTGCCCCCACCACAAAGTGCATAAATATGCATTTCTGCGGAGCCGCCCCGTGAGAAAAAGTGGCCTCCCCGTGAAAAAAAGTGGCCTCCATTTTTTCACGGGGCGGCTCCACGTGGGAGAACCGGTCCATCGTGGGTCAGCGGCACGCCGTTATGCATAAATATACACGCAAAGTGAATAATTATGCAGGATGAAACATAGAGAAAAGCATGAGACAAATAGAAACATTCAGCTCATGCGAGCCTCTTCGCCACACAGAGCATGGTCGATGGAAGGCGAATGTGGTGCAAGTGGTGCAAGCACCATTCACTCACGCGCGCGTATATATATATAGGGATTGGCATCCTGACACGCCGTTCTTCTGCCATGGGCGAAGACCGGGAGCGGCAGGGGTGGAGCCTACGGAGTCCTCTTCAGGTTCCCAACTCTAGTTGGGCTGAGATAGAAGCTCCAGAGAAGTGGATATCTTAAGAACAGATGTAGTCTAATCTTTACCAAAAACACCCATGGTTAAGATAATCTGGCAGAAAAGAGTTAGTCACATCCTTGATGAATACGTGGTATACGCAAGAGCATTAAAACAACGAGGAAAAGACAATGAGGAAGACACCCACAAATGAGATAACGGCAAACTCTCTGCCCGCAACAAGAAGATCATCCAGAAGATAGCTGAACTGCCCTGACACAATATTCACGCACCAACACCATTGAGGAGGCGTAGATGAACTGGTGGAAGCACGCAAGAAGGCTAACAAGATAGGCGACAAGCACGAGAAGGCCATCGCCTATCACGACACAGTGCCCGTAGGCCAAAGGGGAAGCCTCCCCACTGATGAGAAATTGGCGCTGAACTCACGTTATTTGTGTCTTTAAGAATATTTTTCGGCAAAAAGTAAAACATGTGACGCAATATGTTAAACCATAGTATCAGAAAATCGCAGTATCTTTGCAACCGAATTACGAATCGACTGTGAAGATGCTTATGGAGGAAGGCCAACCATCGAACAAAGCAAGAGCATGCAATACTGACAAAGATACTGTTAAAATAGAAAAAATATTATTGACAATGAAAACGATTAAGTTAGCAAACGGCGTTCAGATGCCGCAGTTGGGTTACGGAGTGTATCAGGTATCGCCTGAAGAGTGTGAGCGTTGCGTAAGTGACGCCTTGAGTGTGGGATATCGTATGGTAGACACGGCACAGGCCTACCAGAACGAGGAGGGCGTTGGCAATGCCTGGAAGAAGAGCGGCATACGGCGCGAAGAACTGTTTCTTGTATCAAAGATATGGATCTCGAACTACGGCTATGAAAAGGCCAAGGCATCTATTGACGAGAGCCTGCGCAAGCTGCAGACGGAGTATGTGGACCTGATGCTGCTACATCAGCCTTTCTGCGACCGCTACGGCGCTTACAGGGCCTTGACCGATGCGTATCGTGAAGGTAAGCTGAGGGCTATAGGTGTGAGCAATTTCTTCCCCGACCACTTTATGGACCTGGCATCGAATGTGGAGATAAAGCCGATGGTGAACCAGGTGGAAACACATGTGTTCTGCCAACAGAAGCAGCCACAGAAATACATGGAGGAGTATGGCTGCCAGATGATGTCGTGGGGACCGTTGGCCGAGGGGCGCAATGGATTCTTCACCAACGAGGTGCTGGCAGAAATAGGAAAAGCTCACGGCAAGAGCGTGGCACAAATCGGACTTCGTTTCCTGCTGCAACGTGGGGTGGTCATCATACCGAAGTCAACCCACAAAGAACGCATGGTTGAGAATATCAACATCTTCGACTTCGAACTTTCTGCCGACGAGATGGCTCGCATCGAAGCTCTCGATACCCGGCAAAGCCTGTTCTTCGACCACCACGACGGTGAAGTGACTAAGATGTTTATGGGCTGGCGCGGCTTGGTGTAACATGGCTTCTGGTATGGCAAAGCAATTATCAGTATTAGTAGGTGCCGGCAGCATCGGACAGGCTATTATACGCCGTGTGTCGGCCGGCAAGCACATTGTGTTGGCTGACTACTCCAAAGAGAATGCTCAGCGAGCCGCCAAGACGCTGGAGGATGCTGGCTTTGAGTGCTCCACTATGCAATGCGACCTTGGTTCAAAAGAGGACATCCTGAAGTTGGTGGAGTTTGCCACCAGCAAGGGCGACGTGACGAATGTAGTGAATGCCGCTGGCGTGTCGCCTTCACAGGCTTCAGTAGAGGAAATCCTACGTGTTGACCTCTATGGCACAAGTGTGTTGTTGGAGGAATTCGGCAAGGTGATGGCAGAGGGTGGCTCAGGAGTGGTTATCTCTTCGCAGAGCGGCCATCGTCTGCCAGCCTTACCACAGGAGCAGAATGAGGCTTTAGCAATGACTCCTGTTGACAAGCTGTTGGGGCTGCCGTTCCTGCAGGAAATCAATGACACGTTGAAAGCCTATCAGTATTCAAAGCGTTGCAATGTGCTCCGCGTGATGTATGAGGCTACCCGCTGGGGGCGTCGTGGTGCCACCGTCAACTCGATATCTCCAGGCATCATCATCACGCCCCTAGCAAATGATGAGCTGCACGGTCCGCGCAAGGACGGCTATCTGAAGATGATAGAGGGAATGCCTGCCCGTCGTGCCGGCACACCCGACGAAGTGGGCGACCTCGCCGAGTTCCTGATGTCCTCTCGCGGTCGCTTCATCAGCGGTGCCGACTTCCTGATTGACGGTGGATGCACCGCCTCTTATTGGTATGGCGACTTGCAATATTTAAAGGCTACGCACTAGTGAGAGCAGAATGGAGCTTGCTCCGATTCTGCCGAGCGTGAGTAGGCTCGAACGAAGTTCAAGGCTACGCACTAGTGAGAGCAGAATGGAGCGTGATCCGATTCTGCCGAGCGTGAGTAGGCTCGAACAAAGTTCAAAGCGACACACTAAACACTTGCAATCCCACGTTATTATAATAAACGAAGAGGAATGATGGAAGATACTTACGGATGTAATCTGATGAACACGAAGCGCGACGTACGGCAGCTGACAGAGTTTGTAGGCCGATATCATGTGCACGTCCTTGTACGTCAGGGACAGATGACATTCTCTGACGGCAAGAGCTCATTCACATCACGACAAGGCGACCTCGCCATCTGGCAGATGTCGAACACGATTCAGCGCATTGAGTGCTCGGATGATTTCGAGGCCGACGTGCTGCTGCTTTCAGGACAGTTCCTGCAGCAGTACAATCCCGAGATGGTGTGGGCGTCGAAAGGCTTTGTGTTCATCCGCATCAACCCATCGTTCCATCTCGATGAAGAGGCGCTGCGGCTGATGGATGATGACTTTGAACAGTTCCGCAAGCGTCTGCAAATGCCTGATACGGGTTTCAAACGTGAAGTATTAGGTCGTGTGATGCAGATATTCATCTACGACTTGTGGACGGTTTGCCAGCATGGGCTGTCGCAGATGGATACCTCTGACAACACGGCGCGGATATTCCTGCGATTCCTTGCTTTGGCTCAACAGAATGCCCGGACGGAGCGCGAAGTGGCCCACTATGCCGACCTGCTCTGTATCACTCCGAAGTATCTGTCGCAGGTGAGCCGAACCATCACAGGACTGCCTGCATCACAGTGGATACAGTTCTATGCTTCATTCGAACTGGTGTCGCTGCTGAATGACACAACAAAGACACTGACCGAGGTATCAGACCTGATGCACTTCGAGAACATATCCCACTTCTCGCACTACGTGAAGAAAATGCTTGGGAAATCACCAAGCGAGTGGAGAAACAAGTTATTTACGGCAATTATATCGTAAGAATCTTTGCAGTTTCGCGGATTATTTGTAAATTTGTAATTGAATTGTGTGAATCAACGAAATTAGGCATGAATTATTATAAAAAACAGCACACGTTATGAGTTACGATTTAATGGTCCTTGATAAGCATAAACGCTTTACGAGCGAAAACGAGTTTTTGGAGTGGTACAATGCCGTTACGGAATGGGCGGAAGATATAGACTATAATGACTACCGTCATGCTACACCTAACCTTCAGAAGTGGTTTCTTGCAATGAAGGACATAGTGCCGCCGCTCAATGGAGAGTTTGCCCCGTCAGACGAGATTCTTGGAAATGGTAAATTCCAAGAAGGCGACTATTGCATAGCTGAAGATTGCATTTATGTCGGTTTTGCTTGGTCGGATGCAAAGGAAGTGCATCCGATAGTCGCAGACCTTGCAAAGAAACATGATGTGGCCCTCTTTGACATAAGCAGCAACAAGGTTGTCTATCCCGATGGATTCGTGCTAAACCTTTTGGATGAAGAGCCGAGTCCTTCATTTTGGAAGAAGTTTAGAGCATTCTTCCATCTTTGAAAACGGCCATAACATCTTTTCAGCAAAAAGTGAAAGTATAGAGGCAATTCGTGTAACGGCGGATTGCCTTTTTCGTTGTACCTTTGCACCAGAAAAAGTGAAGAATTAATAAATAGTAAATCGTAAATTGTCAAATAGTAAATGATGCAAGGTATTTTCGAGCAATTAAGATCAGGGGCTGACGTCGACATGGCGACACCCGAGTATGCAGAGGCCATCAAGCACATGACCGACTGCGCCAACATTTGTTTTAAAATCAACACCACGGCTCCGCTGCCTGAGCAGATTCGTCCGTTAGAGGAGCAACTCTTTGGCGGCAACCTCGACCAGACAAGCTATCTTATGCCACCGCTGCAGATTGACTTCGCCTGTCAGATGAAGATTGGCAAGGGCGTGTTTGTGAACCACTCGCTGACGTGTATGGCTGCTGGGGGCATCACCATCGACGACGGGGTGATGATTGGTCCCAATGTGCGCATCGTTACTGACAACCACGACTTTGCTAACCGTATGGTGCTGCGCTGCAAACCCGTCCACATCGGACGTAACGCTTGGATTGGTGTTGGAGCAATCATCTTACCAGGTGTTACTATTGGCGAGAATGCCGTTGTGGCCGCCGGTGCCGTGGTTACAA
>JAEEGG010007032.1_pt1 | contig 26185 bp, 25 predicted proteins | sample 9134161 | NCBI WGS metagenome assembly JAEEGG01 (sample SAMN16246543, study PRJNA631951) | gut metagenome | biome: gut microbiome; feature: rumen; material: CR-attached | host: Bos | place: Iran: Karaj | collected 2018-10 | reverse complement strand
TTTACGAAGTAAATTATTTAACGGTAACTTTTGTGATGTGAGGGTTGGGTCCTTCATACCAGTAAAGGAAACCTTCAACGTCGCAAACCTGACCTTCAACAAGGTTACCTACTTCGTTGTAGAAGTTGGTGTCTGAACCGTTTAAGTAGTACTCAAGGCAGAAGTAGTATTCCTGTCCGTCTTTTGTGAAGTTTACATAGATGTCATCGCCGGGCTCACCGTTCTTGTATGAAACGGCGCTTACGGTCATATCTTTGAATGATACGAACTGGTTCTGATAATCTTTAAGTTCATCTTTTCCAAGGAAAGATGTTACGTCTTTAGCGGTTGCTACATAGTTGCCGCTTTCGAATTCGAATGTTGCGTCAACGATCTCAACTTCGCCTGACCACTCGCTCTTGTAACCTTTAACCTTGATCTTGGTACCGGGTGTAAGCTTAGCTGCATCTTCTTCAGAGCAAGCCATGTTGTACATGAAGTATGCACCGTCCTTGTCAGCTGCGTATACGGTTACCTTGTCATCCCACCAAGACTGATGAGCCTGAACATATGCTTCGATGGTAACTTCGCTGTCAAGAGCTGCTGCAGCGTATTCAGCGTATGTCATAACGCCTTCGGACTTAGCTTCCGAAGCGCCGTCTTTTGAGCCGCAAGCTGCAAGTGCCAATACAAGTGAAAGAGCACAGATTAAAGCCAATACTTTTTTCATAATAATCTCCTTTGTGAATATTAATCGTTATTCAAACACTTTTATTATATGTAAACCTATACATAAATCAATACACATATGTAACAATTTTACAAATTAAGTATATGATTTTTGTCTATTTTTTCTTCTTTGAGATTATGAAACCGTATAAATAGTAAGCTCCCAGCAGCATCCAGACGACAATTAGGATGACTATAAGTGCAACGGAAGGACCGGGCAGTTTTCCCAGATCTTTCTTGTCAAGGCTTTCCGTAGCACTCGCTCTGTGCTGGTCAAGATGGTACAAAGAAGCCGTATCTTTAAACAGCTTTTCCATATAAGCGTCATCAACGGTCTCTTTACGTCGTTCCGATTTCGTAACGCTTTCTATCAGCTGTCCCGCGGCGTCACGAAGAGAAGCGGAACCGTTAAATACGGGTGTTACGAAAGTGTGGTCGGTGTTATCCAAAAGAAGTTTTGCCGCTTTTATCTTGATATCGTAATAGTCGGGATCGTCGGGGGATGCCTTTGAAAGATAATCAAGGTATTCGGGACTTTCCTGAGCCTTTGACGTAACGGGAACATATCCTTCGGTTTCGGAGTATGCGCATTGTACGTCGTTTGTGAGCATGAACTGTGCAAACAGCCACGATGCCAGCACTTCCTGAGGATCTGCTTTGTTAAACACGCAGATCGACGGCCCCTGTGACATCATATAAGGGTTATTCGTATCAAACTGCGGTATCGGAAGTACTTCCGTTTCAAATTCAACAACCTTGTCTTCGGCGATATCGTGATGGTTGGCTTTGGAACCCATCCATGTTGCTCCTGCGGTGGAATCTATGGCAAATAGGCACTGTCCGGCATTTAAGAAGTTACCGGGGTAACTTGAGATCTTAAATGTGGAGAAAGAACCCGTTTTTGCATGCTTTGATATCTCGAAGAGAAGAGCTTTCGTGGTATCGTTAAAGATCATGATGTTACCGTCGTTATCGGAATATCCGGCATCAAGCTGCTTTATCATCGTGATCATCATATTGTCGGTGGACTTATATATGAAGGGTATCATTACCTTTTGACCGTTGACTTTGTAGTTACCCTCCGAGTCGGTCTCCATGGCCTTTTCACTTACTTCCCATACAAAATCCCAGGTCATGACTTCGGGAATTTCGTAGCCCATTTTTTCTATATAAGTTTTGTTGATATACAATGCTTCGGTGGAACGCATGTAAGGGATGGCGTAGTAATGTTCACCGATCTTACATTCGTTCACGAATTTGGGCACGATCTCGTCAAAGGTCGGAGCGTCAAACTTTATCTCACTTCCGTTAAGCCCGTACTTTTCATCGACAAAAAGCTCATCCAGGGGGATAACGGTGTTGCTGCCGGTAAGATATGTCGCAATGTGATCCGGATAAGTGATACATACGTTGGGCGTCGTATTTGTTGAAATATTTGTGATAACGTCGTTGTATATCTTGCCGTAATCGGTATAAATACGCATGTTTACTTTGATGTTGGGATAGAGCTTTTCAAAGTCGCTTATAGCCTTTTTGTATATCTCAACCTGGGTAATGTTTGTATCGTTTTTAGCCCAGAAGGAGATCTCATATTGTCTTGATGTATCAAAACTTTCCGGTATCTCAAACTCTTTAAGACCTTTTGTGCCGTGACAAGCGCACAAAGAAAATACCATAGTAACCGTAATTAAGGCGGAGAGGATTCTTTTTACCGTTTTTATCATCCTTTTGTACCTCCTCTCGAAACACCTTCCATTATCTTTTTATGGAAGATAAGGAATACGATTATGAGCGGGAGAGAAATGACCACTACGGCAGCCATCATGGCGGGAATGTTCTCGCGCCCGAAGCCGTTTTCGCGGATCTCCTGGATTCCGTTTGAAACGAGGAAATAGTTTGAATCGTCGGTCACAAGACGAGGCCATACGTAAGAATTCCAGCATTCGATGACTTTAAGTATCGTGATGGTGATAACGGTGGGCTTACATATGGGAAGCATTACTTTGAAAAGATATTTAATGTCGCTGGTGCCGTCGACTTTGGCCGCTTTGTAGAGGGAGTCGGGTATCTGCTCAAAATTTTCTTTCAAAAGATAGATGTAAAATACCGATGTAACCGACGGTAATATAAGTCCCGAGAATGTGTTTCGCATATCCAGATTGGTGATGGTTACATAGTTTGTGATGATGACAAGCTCGTTGGGGATCATCATAAGAGAAAGGAAAAGAGCGAATGTGACGTTCTTTCCTTTGAACTCAAGTCTTGAAAATGCGAAGGCCGCAAATATCGTAACGAACAGCATTAGAGCTGTAGTCACTACGGTAAAAAGAAGCGTATTCAAAAAGTATCTTGATAACGATACGGTGGTGAACGCATCAAAATAGTTGTTTAAAGTCGGACTTAATGTGAAAAACTTCGGAATGTATTCGGAGTTGTATGAACTGTAGCTTTTTACCGATGTGAGTATCATCCAGTAAAAAGGAAACAGTACGATCAAAGCCCATAGAGCAAGCAGAACGTACGTAATCGTGTTCTTTATGCGCTTTTGCCTTGCGGCTTTTATTATTTCGTTGTTTATTACACTTGTTTCGCTCATGGATTAAGCCTTTCAATCAATATTGAACGTTCTTTTTGCTGATGGTCAGGTTGATGACAGTGATGGTGAAAACTATCGCAAAAAGAATAAGTGACGCTGCGGATGCATAGGATGGATATCCGCCGGAATCGCCGTAGAGCATGTCGTAAACATAGCCTACGATGGTGTTCATACCCGCTGCGTTAAGGTTTGTACCGAATATGGCAACTTCATCGGAATATGCTTTGAACGCACCGATAAAACCGGTGATCACAAGATAGAAGATCATCGGTGATATCATGGGAAGAGTGATCTTGTAAAAGATCCTGAAAGGTCGTGTGCCGTCGACTTTTGCAGCGTTGTAATAGTCTTTTTTGACGCTTGCGAGAGCACTGGTAAGAATGAGTATCTTAAAGGGCATAACGACCCAGATCGTGTAAAAGCACATTACGAACATCTTGGCGGGATAAGGCCCGTCTATGAAATCGATGGATTCGTGTCCGAAAAGATTGATCACAAGATTTATAAGACCGTCCGAATAAGCCGTTTTCTTAAAAAGGATCATGAAAACGAGACCGACAGCCAGCGTGTTTGTTACGTAAGGCAAAAAGTAAACGGTCTGAAACAGTTCTTTTAACGGCTTTATTGAGTTAAGACCGAGAGATATCAGCAAAGCGATACCCGTCGACAAAGGAACGGTTATTATAACGATGATGAAGGTGTTCTTAAGCGCCTGCAGGAAGTAAGGATCGTGCAGAACGTAAGAAAAGTTGTATGTGCCGACTCCCATGAAACTTTGAGATGCAAAGTTGTAACCTTCCTCAAAGGAATAAACCACAACGTCCACCAGAGGATAGATCATGAATACGGCTAAGAATAAAATGGCGGGTAAGAGATACAGCCAGCCTTTATATTTGTTGTACGACATCAGAAATCAATCCTTTCTTCACTTTCAATGTCAAAAAGGTGAACTTTGCCGGGTTTAAGTGAAAAGTGTACGGTGTCCTTATCGGAATCGGGAGCATCTTCCGAGCTTACGATGGAACGGATGACGGTTCCGTCAAATGCGGGATTTTTCGAAAGAATTGAAGTGTCACGGCCCATGACTTCAACACGTTCGAGAGTACATGTCATCGGCCCGTTTTCATCCACAACAAAACCTTCGGGACGGATAGCGGCATAAACATCACGGTCGTGAGTGTTTACATCCAATACCGCTTCATCGTTTATTATAAGCTTTTTATCTTTAACCGAAGCTTTAAATACGTTTATTGCGGGAGTACCGAGGAATTTGGCGACAAAAAGGTTTACGGGAACATCATAAACTTCCTGAGGTTTTCCCTTTTGCATGAAAAGACCGTCCTTCATGACAACGATCATATCGGAAATGCTCATGGCTTCTTCCTGATCGTGTGTTACGAAAATGGTGGTTATTCCCGTTTCTCGCTGTATACGACGGAGTTCTTCACGAGTCTGAAGTCGAAGTCTTGCATCCAGGTTTGATAAAGGCTCATCGAGAAGAAGGATTCCGGGCATTTTAACGAGAGCACGTGCAATTGCAACACGCTGTTGCTGACCGCCGGAGAGTTCGCCGGGTTTTCTCTGCATATATTCCTCGATCTGAACGAGTTTAGCGGCTTCTATTGCCTTTTCTTCCATAACCTCTTTGGAAAGTTTGTATTTGCCTTTCAAGTTTTCGAGAGGGAACAGTATGTTCTGCCTTACCGTAAGATGAGGGTACAGAGCATAATTCTGGAAAACAAGACCCACTCCGCGCTTTTCCGGTGTAAGACCGGTAACATCGTCTTCTCCAAAGAAGATTTTGCCTTCGGTAGGTTTTTCAAGTCCGCTTATCATGTTAAGCATGGTACTTTTTCCGCAACCGGAAGGGCCGAGGAGCGCTATAAGCTGACCGTCGGGAATCTCCATTGAGAAATCGTTTACGGCTATTACATCGTCTTTGATCTTCTTGTTTCTGTTGGGAAATTTCTTTGTTAGATGTGACAGTGTGACATTCATTTGACATTCATCCCCTGTGTATAGATTCAAGTAACAAAATCAGTATAAAAGAAAAATGTTAAAAAATAAAGCAACCGATTGCATTTATGCGTACTATTCTGTATAATAACAGATGTTGTGGAATGGTTATATTATTTTAATAAGGAGGGCGTTATGGCACGTAAAGAAATCATTTCAAAAGACGGTCTGTTGGATTCCGCTTTCAATATGATAAGAGAATCGGGCTTTTCGGAGCTCACAGCCAGAAAACTTGCGGCTTTCGCAGGTTGTTCCACTCAGCCGATTTTCAGAAATTTTGAAAACATGGAAGACCTGATCGTTCAGACTTTCGAAAAGTCTTTGCTTTTCTTCGACAGTTTTTATGAGAAATTTGACAAGGGCAGTCACATTCCGTTTGTGAATCTCGGTCTTTGTTATATTGCTTTTGCGCAAAAAGAAAGCAATATGTTCTCGTTTCTTTTCATCAACTGTCCGAAGAACGATTACAACCTTTACAGCAAGTTAAACGGTCGTACCGGTGCGGTAAAGAACGAGATGAATCTCGCAAGAGAGGAAGGCGTTTCCAATCCCGAAGCGATCTTTATGAAGATGTGGATGCTCATCCACGGTGCTGCATGTATGTCCATCACCGGAGATTACGATCTTTCGGCGGCTGAGACACGTATTCAGCTTGAAGAAGCCTACAAGGCATTCGTAAGATAACTTGTACCGAGGTAAATATGGAAAGCAACAAAGATTTTTTGTCTATTATCAATGAGGCATATCCCAAACTCAGCAAAGGACATAAACTGGTTGCCGCTTATGTGGTCGATCGTTACGATCAGGCCGTATTTATGACGGCCGCAAAATTGGGTAAGACCGTAGGGGTTAGCGAGTCAACCGTTGTAAGATTTGCCACCGCGCTTGGTTTTGACGGATATCCCGAGTTTCTTAAGGCGCTGGAAGAATGGTACAAATCCAAGATGAATACCGTTCAGAAGATCGGCGCAAAATACGGCAGGGCAAGTCAGTCCGAATTACTTACTTCCGTTATGAGTTCGGATATTGAAAAGATCGAAGATACGATGTCAAATCTTGATGTCGATACTTTCGAGCTTGCGGTAGATCTTATACTTAAAGCAAGAAAAGTGTATGTGGTCGGATTGAGATCATGTGCACCTCTTGCCGACTTTTTACATTTTTATTTATCGATGATAAGACCGGATGTGGTGCTTTTAAATACCACCAGCGTAAGCGAGATGTTCGAGCAGATGATCCGTATCGACGAGCACGATTGCATTATCGGTATTTCATTCCCGCGTTATTCGATGCGTACGTTAAAGGCAATGGAATTTGCTAACGATCGAAACGCAAAAGTCATTTCGATAACAGATTCGGTATATTCGCCCATGAACCTTTATTCGTCGTGCAATCTTTTGGCACGTTCCGACATGGTCTCCATAGTCGACTCGCTCGTTGCTCCGTTAAGCGTTATAAATGCGCTTGTTGTGGCACTTTGTTTAAAGAGACCCGACGAAGTAAAGACCAATCTTGAAAACCTCGAAACGGCCTGGAACAATTATCAGGTTTACTTAAACGACGAAATCAATTTCATTGACGATCAGCCGATCCTTAACTATTCGCTTCGTCGCGAAGAAGGTGAAAACACATGAAAGTCGTCGTGATCGGAGGCGGGGCGGCCGGCATGATGGCCGCATGGCGCGCGGGAAGTCTCGGCGCAGACGTTACCGTATATGAGAAAAACGAAAAGCTTGGGAAAAAGCTTTTTATAACGGGCAAAGGTCGATGCAATGTTACCAATTCATCCGATCTCGAAGCAGTTTTTTCAAACATAAACAGAAATCCGAAGTTTATGTACAGTTCAATCTATTCTTTCGACAATGAGGCCGTAATGAAACTTTTGGAAAGTTACGGTCTTAAGTTAAAAGTTGAGCGTGGGAACCGTGTTTTTCCTGCCTCGGATAAGTCTTCAGACGTGATAAAGACGCTTGAACGAATGCTTAAGGATGTACATGTCAAAGTTGAACTGAACAAAACCGTGGACAGACTGTTGTTTGATGACGGTGTCTGTACCGGCATAAGTTTAAAAGACGGAAAAAAAGTGTTCGCCGACAGGATAATAGTGGCAACGGGCGGTCTAAGTTATCAGAGCACCGGTTCGACGGGTGACGGATACCGATTTGCCCGTGACTGCGGTCATACGATAGTAAAGACCGAACCTTCATTGGTCGGTATAGAGACAAAAGAAGAGTGGGTAAAGTCTTTACAGGGACTTTCACTTAAAAATGCCACACTTTCCCTTAAAATATCGGGAAAAGAAAAGTATTCCGAACTGGGAGAAATGCTGTTCACCCATTTCGGTATTTCGGGGCCGCTTGTATTGTCGGCAAGCGCATATTTAAACGAGGATACCATAAAGAACAAAGAAGTTTCGATTTCCATCGATCTTAAACCCGGACTTTCAAAAGAGGAACTGGACAAGAGAGTCCTTAAAGATTTCGAGGAAAACATAAACAGGAATTTCATCAATTCTCTGGATAAACTCCTCCCTCAAAAACTGATCCCCGTGATCGTCGATCTTTCGGGTATAGCTCCCGAAACAAAAGTAAATGTGATAAAGAGCGAAGACAGGAAACGTCTTGTCGAGCTTTTGAAAAATCTGACGGTAACTCCGAAAAAGCTTCGCCCCATCGACGAGGCGATCATTACAAGAGGCGGGGTGAACGTCAAAGAAGTAAATCCTTCGACATTGGAGTCAAAACTGTGCAAAAATCTTTATTTTGCGGGTGAGGTTTTGGATATCGATGCCATGACCGGAGGATACAATCTTCAACTGGCATGGTCCACCGGATACCTTGCCGGAACCATAGAGTAAAGGAGAAAAACATGAGTTATCAGATAGCCATAGACGGACCTGCGGGAGCAGGAAAGAGCACGATAGCAAAACTCGTTTCAAAGGAACTTGGTTTTGTTTATGTGGACACCGGAGCAATGTACAGGGCAATGGCTCTTAACTGTCTTGAAAACGGTGTGGACAAAGACGATGAGGCAAGTGTTGTGGCACTTGTTTCAAAGACCGACGTATCCATCAAATACATTGACGGAGAGCAGGCTGTATTCCTTAACGGGGAGAACGTTAACGGAAGAATAAGAACTCCCGAAGTCGGAAACGTTGCTTCAGCAATCTCCGTATACGGTGAGGTAAGAAAAAAACTCGTCGATCTTCAGCAAAAACTCGCAGTGAGCGAGAATGTCGTAATGGACGGACGTGACATCGGCAGCGTGGTTTTACCGAACGCCGACATCAAAGTATATCTTGATGCGGATGTAGAGGTAAGAGCAAAGAGAAGATACGACGAACTTATTGCCAAAGGCGAAAAAGCGGAATTTGATACTATCCTTTCCGAAATGAAAGAACGTGATTACAGAGATATGCACAGAGATATTTCACCCCTTGTAAGAGTAGCGGATGCTTACTATGTGGACAGTTCTTACATGACGATAGAGGAAGTTAAAGATACCATCGTCAAAGGTTTCAAAGAGGCTATAGCGTAGTGGAAAGAGAAGTTGTCGTAACAAAGAATGCAGGTTTTTGTTTCGGAGCAGCCAGAGCGGTGGAACTTTTGGAAAAAGCCGCAGGCGAAGGAAAACCCGTTTATACATACGGACCCATTCTTAACAATGACAGACTTGTGGAATCCTTTACCCAAAAAGGTGTAAAGGTTATAGAAGATGTTTCGGAACTTGAGAGTCTTCCGAAAGGCATTGTTGTAATAAGGTCTCACGGTGTCTCAAAAGAAGTTTACAAGGCTTTGGATGAGACCGGAAACGAGGTCATCGATGCAACATGTCCTTTTGTCAAAAGAATCCATAAGATCGTAGATGAAAGAAGCAAAAACGGAGAGAAGATTGTTGTCATTGGAAACCCGACGCATCCCGAAGTTAAGGGAATCGTGGGCTGGAGCAACAGTGAATGTACGGTCATAAACACGATGGAGGAGGTCGAAAAATTTTGCCAAACCGGCATAGATAATTTTTCTATTGTCGCACAAACGACCTTCAACAGTAACAAATTTCAAGAATTCCTTGATATTTTCCGCAAAAAAGGTTACAATATCAACGTTATGAATACAATTTGCGATGCTACGCGCATAAGGCAGACCGAAGCTGCTGAACTTGCTAAAAAATCAGCGGTTATGCTTGTTATCGGAGACGAGAAGAGTTCCAACAGTCGTAAGCTTTATGACATATGCAAAGCTGATTGCGATCATACATACTTTATCCAGTCGGTAGAGGATATCAGGGGGCAATTACCCGTCACACCGGGACCGATAGGTATAACAGCCGGGGCATCCACCCCGAAATATATTATTGAGGAGGTTCAAAGCTATGTCAGACATGACTTTTGAACAGATGCTTGACGCATCATTTAAGACAATACATACGGGAGAGGTTGTTGAGGGTACTGTTATCGACGTTAAGCCTGAAGAGGCTGTTTTAAACATCAATTACAAATCCGATGGTATTCTTACCAGGAATGAATATACAAACGATCCCGGAGTTGATCTTACGAAGGTTCTTAAGATCGGCGATACACTTGAAGTTAAGGTTATCAAAGTTAACGACGGTGAGGGACAGGTTCTTCTTACATACAAGCGTCTTGCAGCAGACAGAGGCTCAAAGAGACTTGAAGAAGCATTTGAATCACAGGAGATCTTAAAGGCTAAGGTTTCACAGGTTCTCGAAGGCGGTATCTGTGTGGTTGTTGAAGAAGTAAGAGTCTTCATCCCCGCAAGTCTTGTATCAGACACATACGAGAAAGATCTTTCCAAGTACGACGGACAGGAGATCGAATTCGTTATTACAGAGTACAATCCCAAGAAGAGACGTTTCATCGGTAACAGAAAAGTCATTCTTGTTGCACGTAAGGAAGAAGCTCAGAAGAAACTTCTTGAGACTATCAAAGAAGGCGATGTTATTGAAGGTACCATCAAGAACGTTACCGATTTCGGCGTATTCGTAGATCTTGGCGGTATGGACGGACTTCTTCACATCTCGGAAATGAGCTGGGGACATGTTGAGAATCCCAAGAAGAACTACAAAGCAGGCGACAAACTCAAGGTTCTCATTAAAGAGATCAACGAGAACAAGATCGCTTTAAGCCTTAAGTTTTCCGATACCAATCCTTGGAACAACGCTGAAGAGAAGTATGCTGTCGGAACCGTTGTAACCGGTAAGGTTGTAAGAATGTCTGACTTCGGTGCTTTCGTAGAGCTTGAAGACGGTATCGATGCACTTCTTCATGTATCACAGATCTCAGGCGAGCATATTGAGAAACCTTCGGATGTGCTTAAGGTTGGCGATGAAGTAACCGCAAAGGTTGTTGATTTCAATCTTGACGATCACAGAGTGAGCATCTCCATCAAGGCAATGACCGCTAAGCCCAAGGCTGAAGAAGCTAAGGACGACGATGACAGTGAGATCGCAAGCGTTGATATCGATGCCGTTATAGCCGAAGAAAACGCTAAAGCAGAAGCTGAGGAGCCCGCTCCCAAGAAGAGAACAACAAAGAAAAAAGCTGCCGAAGAGGCACCTGCAGAGGAAGCTGCCGAAGCAGAAGCTCCTTCAGAGGAAGCATAAGTTTATAATTTATTGTTTATGAATATGTGATATAATTAATGAGCAGTTTTATGACTGCTCATTAGTTTTTAGGGAGTTTTCTGATATGGCATACGACTACGAATATTTCAAAAAAGCTATCTATGAAATGACTAAGATAGATTTAAACGCCTACAAAGAAAAGCAGATGAAAAGGCGTATCGATACACTTATCGATAAGCATGAGATCAAAGGATACGACAATTATGTTGCTTTGCTTAAAAAGGACAGGGAGAAGTTCGAAGAGTTTGTCAGCTATCTAACGATAAATGTTTCCGAGTTTTACAGAAATCCCGATCAGTGGGCTTTGATGGACAAGGAGATCATTCCCGAGCTTATATCAAAGTTTGGCAAGAACTTAAAGATATGGAGCGCCGCTTGTTCTACGGGAGACGAGCCTTATTCTCTTGTAATGGCTCTGTCGAGACACATTCCGCTTAATCAGATAAAGATATTTGCAACCGATATCGATAAGCAGATACTTGAGAAAGCAAAGCTTGGTCTTTACAATGCCAAGTCCATCGAGAACGTTCCCAAAGATCTTAAAGAGAAATATTTCGAAGAAGTCGGCGGATCGTACAGAATAAAAGATGAGATCAAGCAAAGAGTCGAGTTTAAGCAGCACAATCTTTTGAAAGATCCTTTCCCCAGAGATATGCATATGATCGTTTGCAGAAATGTTCTCATTTATTTTACCGAAGAAGCAAAAGAACAGATATTCAGACAGTTCTGCGATGCACTTAAGAGTAAAGGTATTTTGTTCATAGGAAGCACCGAGCAGATAATAAACTATAAAGAGATCGGCTTCCAACGCAAAAACAGTTTTTACTATGACAAACCTTAGTTTGTCATAATAAAAAAGAACGGGTCTCTGATGAAAACTATCGTTTTCATCAGCGGTACTATGACAAACCCTAGTTTGTTGTAGTAAAAGAAACGGATAAAAAAACGATACGGATATTTCTCCGTATCGTTTTCTTTATACCTACTTATTTAACTTTTTCATATGATCCAAAACGTGTGATGCGTAAGAAGAGAACAGTTCTCTGTCGGTCTTACGTTCATTGGTCAGTTCAAAGAAGAGATTTTTTGAAGAGTATTCCTTTTTGAAGAAAGGAGTTACCACCGCATCCCATTCGGGTAAGAACTGTGAACGTTTCTTAGTGTAGCATGTGTCTGCCGTGGCCTGTACGCGGTGCGACCTGTCCACAAACGAAGCCACCGATTTGTGAAGTGCCGTATCTTCCGAGGGAAGATAGTAGTACTCTTTGTAATTGGCATAATAATATTTGAGTTCTTCCTCGTAGAGAGGGACACGCAGCATTGCCTGCCCGGAAGCACCTGCGAAATAACATCCGTCAACGGACAAAGAAACGGGTATCGGAAGATTCGAAGGCGTGTTCAATGTCATCAAAAGTTCCGAGTGTCTCTGGTTTGAAATGTCGTTAAAGTAATTGGCCGAAACTTTGGTAACAACCACCTTTTCGTTGAAAAGGTCGAAGTATGAGAGTATCGGAAGTATGTTTACTAGACCTTTGATGTCTTCGTAGTTATGAAGCAGCAGAAGGTCTTTTTTTGCGGGATCCTTTTCCGAAACGTATGAATGATATATTCCTATAAGATCTCCGCCGGTATAAATGTCTTCACGGTCGATCTTTAAGAATTTTTCTATCGTTTTCTGCTTGCAGTTTTCGACTTTCAATAAGGATTTGTAAGGCGAGATACGTCTGAAGATATCCACACCGTCAAATGAATCAAATGAATGATCGAGACCATGTTCCATACATTTGGCGGCGATATAAGGAATATCGAAATTGTTACCGTTAAAATGAATGAGATATTTGTAATCCGAAGCAAAATCAAAGAAACGGTCGATGACTTCGGTCTCTTCGGAATACTCATCGGCAAAGAACTGAACAGACTTAAAAACGCCGTCTTTAAAGTAAACACAGCCTATGAGATAAAGATTCGAAGTACGGGCGGTAAAACCGGTCGTTTCGATATCGATGAAAAGGCATTGCTCACAAGGCGACAGCTTTTCAAGCGGGTAATTCAATTTAATATCGTCTATAACTCTTTCTATGATCTGCATATTGATATTCTATCATTTGAGTTTTCATTTCACAAGAAATAAATTAAAGACACGAGTGTCATAAAAAGGCAAAAAACAGATGAAATTCAAGTTTTGACACAAGTATCATTATGTAGTATTATAGAATAGTATTGGAATTTTGATGAAGGATGGTTTACGTATGGCAAGTCTGACTTTCAGGGGCGGTATACATCCGTTTGACGGTAAAGATATGTCAAAGGATATTCCCATTAAGGATATCAATCCCGGCCCTGTTCTGGTTTATCCCCTTTCTCAGCACATCGGTGCACCCTGTACTCCACTCGTGAATAAAGGCGATCATGTACTTTGCGGACAGAAGATAGCTGAGGCGCAAGGTTTTGTTTCGGCGCCGATATATTCGTCTGTTTCGGGTACGGTTAAAGACATCACGGCTCACAGAGTTCTGACCGGAAATGATGCACAGTGCATCATTATCGAGAACGACGGAATGTACGATGAAGTTGAATATCCCGCTGTTAAACCTGTTGATGAGCTTTCAAACGAAGAGATCATAAATCTTGTAAAAGAAGCCGGTGTTGTCGGAATGGGCGGTGCAGGTTTTCCCACTCATGTGAAAATGTCCGTTAAGGAACCGCACAAGATCGATTACATCATAGTTAACGGGGCCGAGTGCGAGCCTTATCTTACGAGCGATTACAGAAAGATGATAGAAGAGCCCGAAAAGCTCATCGAAGGTCTTAAGATATATCTTAAATTATTTCCTTATTCCCTTGGAATAATAGCGATCGAAGACAATAAACCCGATTGCATAAAAGTATTTAAAGCTCTTACCAAAGATGAGCAGCGAATTACCGTTAAAGCTTTAAGGACAAAGTATCCGCAAGGATCGGAAAGGCATCTTATATATGCCTGCACGGCTCGTCAGATCAATTCGACGATGCTTCCTGCTGATGTGGGATGCATTGTTAACAACGTCGATACCGTTCTTTCGGTACGAAGTGCCGTATATGAAGGCAAACCGTTGATATATCGAATCGTTACCGTTACCGGCGACTGCATTAAAAATCCCAGAAACTTCAGAGTTCGTGTCGGAACGTTGTATTCTGTGCTTCTTGAAGAGGCCGGCGGATTCAGAAAAGAACCCGAGAAGATAATCTCCGGCGGACCTATGATGGGTATATGCATGTTTGACCTTGACGTGCCCGTTACCAAGACCGCATCCGCACTTTTGTGTCTTTCAAGAGACGATGTGTCGGCTATGGAAACAACAAACTGTATTAACTGCGGAAAGTGTACTGCGGTATGTCCTTCAAGACTCGTTCCCGGTGTTCTCTCGGAACATGCCGAACATTTCAACGAAGAAGAATTTATGGCTTGTAACGGCGTAGAATGCGTTGAATGCGGTTGCTGCAGCTATGTATGCCCCGCCAAGCGTCCGCTTGCCCAGAATATCAAATCAATGCGCAAGATAATGCTTGCAAAAAAGAAAAAGTAGGAGGAAGAAAAATTGGACGGATTGTTAAATGTATCATCTAATCCCCATATCCGCTCAAAGCAGACGACGAGTTCGATCATGCTCATGGTTGTTATCTCGCTTCTTCCCGCTTGCGGTTACGGTATTTTCAGATTCGGTCTCAAAGCGCTTATGCTCTTAAGTGTTTCCGTGATCGGATGTATTTTCTTTGAATATCTTTTTACATTCATTTTAAGAAAGAAACCCACGATCGGAGATTTTTCCGCAGTCGTTACGGGATTGCTCTTGGGAATGAACCTTCCGCCTACGGCACCCTGGTGGATCGCACTTGTCGGTGCGTTTTTCGCTATAATCGTTGTAAAGATGCTTTTCGGCGGACTGGGACAGAATTTCATGAATCCTGCTCTCGGAGCGAGATGTTTTCTTCTTATATCATTTACATCAATAATGACCGATTTCAACATCGACGCAATGTCCGGAGCCACTCCGCTTGCAAGACTTGAAGCCGGTGAAAAAGTTGACATCGTTTCGCTTCTTACGGGCAATATTCAGGGAACCATAGGAGAGACCTCTGCGATCTGTCTTTTGATAGGCGGGTGTTTGCTTTTCCTTTTCGGCGTTATAGACCTTATAATCCCTTTGCTTTATATTCTGTCGTTTGCTCTTTGCATAGCGGCCTTCGGCGGATACGGATTTAATTTCTCGTATATCATATCCCACATTTTAAGTGGCGGTCTTATGCTCGGCGCTTTCTTTATGGCGACCGATTATACTACGAGACCGATCTCAAAAACCGGTCAGGCACTTTACGGAGTTTTACTTGGCATTCTGACAGCGGTTTTAAGAGTTTTCGGCCCTTCGGCCGAAGGTGTTTCTTATGCGATCATTATCGGAAACTTACTTGTTCCTTTGATCGATAAGATAACCCGCCCCGCATATTTCGGAAAGGGGGCGACAAAGAATGCGTAAAAACGACATTACGGAAGTGATCAAAAATGCACTTATAATGCTTGCTATCGCTTTAAGCGCAGGGATCATATTGGGAATAGTCCATTCAGTCACAAAAGGCCCCATAGAGATAATGGAGCAGGCTAAAAAGAAAGAAGCGAATTCTAGAGTTTTTATCAACGCATATTCATTTGAAGAAGTACCTGTTGATACTGCTTTTGTAGAAGAAAATCTTCAGGGTGTCGATATAGGTGAAGTTTTAAATGCTCTTGGTGAAGACGGTGAAAGTCTTGGGTATGTTATCGAAGTTATAAGTCATGAAGGATATGGCGGAGACATAGTGATAAGAGTCGGTATTCAGAACGACGGTACCACCAATGCCATAGCGATAACCGAGATAAGCGAGACTGCCGGCCTTGGAATGAGAGCGCCCGATGAACTGGTTCCTCAGTTCGTTGAAAGAAATGCCGAGAGATTTGAAGTCGTTAAAACGGGTGCGATACTCGACAATCAGATAAATGCCATGTCCAGTGCCACTATAACATCCAAAGCTGTGGTAGGCGCAGTAAATGCGGCTCTTGACTATATGCACGGCGTACTTCAAGGAGGTGACGTAAATGAATGATAACAAACAAAACCTCCCCAAAGTAATGGGTGAAAGACTTTTAAACGGTCTTTTTAAAGAAAATCCCACATTTGTGTTGCTGCTTGGTATGTGTCCTACGCTTGCGGTAACCACGAGCGCGATAAACGGTCTCGGAATGGGCCTTACAACACTTGTTGTATTGACTCTCAGCAACCTTATCATTTCACTTCTAAGAAAAGTGATCCCGGATAAGATAAGGATTCCGGCTTTTATCGTCATAATCGCTTCGTTCGTTACGATAGTTGAACTTTTGTTAAAAGCTTATATCCCTTCGCTTTACGAAGCGCTCGGAATTTATATTCCGCTCATCGTGGTTAACTGTATAATTTTGGGTCGTGCCGAAGCATATGCTTATTCAAACGGTGTTGTGGCATCACTTTTCGACGGTCTGGGAATGGGAATGGGCTTTACGCTTGCTCTGACCCTTATCGGTGCCTTCAGAGAACTTCTCGGAACGGGAAAGATATTTGATCTTTCCGTTATGCCTTCGTCATTCGTTCCCGCCAGCATCTTTGTTATGGCGCCGGGTGCTTTCTTTGTACTGGCAATCCTTACGGCGATCCAGAACTTCATAAAAGATGTCGGCACCAAGAAAGGTAAGGATATGTCCAAGATCCAATCCGGTTGCGGCGGCGATTGCATGTCTTGCGAAAAGGATTGCAAAAAGGACGTTTCGGAAAACACGGAAAACGTAAAAGATGAGGATTTAAGCTATTCCGAATCTGAACTCAAGGCTTCCGGTAAAAAGAAAAAATCCGAAGAAAAGGCCGGCGATAAAGAAGAGAGCAAAAAAGAAAGTCCTTCGGAAAAGACCGAAGAGGCCGACGCCGGGAAATCAGACGAGAAACCGGAAAAGAAGTTAAAAAAAGAGAAAAAAGAGAAGGTTAAAAAGAAAGACAAAGTTTTCGCAAATATCGAGAAAGCAGAGCAGCAAAATCTTGATAAAGAAGCCGTAAAGGAAGAAGCTTCCAAAGATAATAAGGTTGAGATAAAAGAAAAGACAAAAGAAAAGAAAAAAGAAGAATCGGTAAATGATAATATCGAAGAAACTTCGGTAACGATGGCCCAATCGCCTGAAGAAAAGGTTGAAGAGCCCAATAAGGAGCAAAAGGCAAAACCGAAGGAAGAACCCAAAGCTGTTGTTGAAGAGATCAAAGAAGATACCGTGAAAGATACTTCGGAAGAATCGGGAAACAATGTTCCGGAAGAAGACGAAGTCATCATCATAACCGACGAAGATGGGCAACCCGTTTCGGACGAGATCGAATTCTTTGACATCGAAGTTTTGAAAGAGCAGGCCATGAAGCGTGCGCAGACCAAAAAGAAAAAGCGTATGAGTATTGATAAAGCAAAACTCATGCTTTCAAAAGCCGAAGAGACTTTAAAGGAGGGAGAAGACAATGATTAAAAATCTGATACTGCTGTCACTTGGATCGGCACTCATAAATAACGTTGTTTTAAGCCAGTTTTTGGGCTTATGTCCTTTCCTTGGAGTTTCCAAGAAGGTTAAGACTGCCCTGGGAATGGGTGGATCGGTCATATTTGTAATAACGCTCAGCAGTCTCGTTACGGGCGTTATTTACGAACAGCTTCTTAAGAGATTTGACATCACATATTTAAAGACGATTGTATTCATTCTTGTTATCGCTGCTTTGGTGCAGTTTTTGGAGATGTTTTTAAAACGTTACATTCCTTCGCTTTATAAGGCGCTCGGCGTATACCTTCCCCTTATCACGACAAACTGTGCGGTATTGGGTGTTGCGCTTACGAATGTGACCAAGGAATACAATCTGCTTGAAGGAACCGTGAACGGTTTTTCGACTGCCCTCGGATTTGCAATTTCAATCGTTATTCTTGCGGGCCTTCGTGAGAGAATGCAATACAACGATATTCCCAAGCCCTTTAAAGGAATGCCGATCGTGCTCATCAGTGCAGGACTGATGGCCATTGCTTTTTGCGGATTTTCGGGTCTTATCTGATTTGATTAAGGTATTTTTAACCTGGAGGTTACTGTATGGATTTTAATGCTGTTTTAACGGCTGTCATAATAGTAGGAGCCATCGGTCTTTTGGTAGGTATCTTTTTGGGTATCGGTGCCATCGCATTTAAGGTTGAGACCGATCCGAGAGAAGATGAAGTGTTAAAAGCGCTTCCCGGAAATAACTGCGGAGGATGCGGATTTCCCGGTTGCAGCGGACTGGCCGCCGCAATAGTCAAAGGCGAAGCAGAAGTTGGTCAGTGTCCGGTCGGTGGGGCGGAGGTCGCCGCTAAGATCGGGGCGATAATGGGCGTCGAAGCAAACACAAAAGAAAAGATGGTCGCTTTTGTGGCATGCCATGCTCATAATGATGACATTACTCTTGATTATGAATATACCGGAGTGGAAGATTGCAGAATGCTTGGATTTGTTCCTAACGGCGGTCCCAAGTCCTGCAATTTCGGATGCCTCGGATTTGGAACTTGTGCGTCCGTATGCCCGTTTGATGCCATACATGTTGTTGACGGTGTGGCTGTTGTAGACAGAGATAAGTGCAAAGCATGCGGTAAATGTGTAAGCGTTTGTCCCAAAAATCTTATCAGTCTGATCCCTTTCTCTTCACAGTATGCGGTGGCATGTTCCAACAAAGAAAAAGGCCCCGTTGCCATGAAGCAATGCAAGGCTGCGTGTATCGGTTGCGGAATATGTGCAAAAAACTGTCCCGCAGGTGCTGTTACGGTCACCGATTTTGTCGCAAAGATCGATCCGGAGCTTTGTAAAAACTGCGGGGTTTGTAAAGAGAAATGCCCCAAAAAGAGCATTGATGATCTTCAGTCAAAAGAATAAGAGTAGATGACGGATTTGTCATCTTTTATAAAAATGCATTCGTAATCTTCGTAGCCGGCTATGAATTCAAGCCCCTCATCAATGCCTTTGATGTAAAGGACTGTTGAAAGAGCATCGCATACGGCTGACGAAGGTCCGATAACAGAGACGCTTAACAGGTTATTCTTAACGGGATAACCTGTTTTTGTATCCAATATATGATGATAGATATCGCCGTTATATTCAAAGTATCTTTCGTAGCATCCGCTTGTGACTACACTGAGATCGTTGACTTCAACAAAAGTGATAGGTTCGCTGCTCTCGGAAAAGGGTTCCTTTATCCCGACTTTAAAAGGAGATGAATCGGGTTTGGAGCCTATTACAAGGACATTTCCGCCCAGGTTTATTATCCCGCTTTCAATTCCCAGGCTTACTGCGCGTTCTTTCAATCTGTCGGCGATAAAACCTTTTGCGACGGCGCCTATATCGACCTGTGCATACGGATCGTTTATCGTTACTTTATCTTTGTTGATCGATATTAAGTCGATATCGATATGCCCAAGAGCGTTATCGATATCCGTTTTTGACGGTATGTCGGGTGTTTCTGATTTAAAATCCCATAATGAAGAAAGCGCACCTATCATAGGATCGAACGATCCGCCGCTTTCTTTTGCAAAGTCAATGCAATAAGTAAGAAGTTCGGCGGTTTCCTGCGAAACAGAGACAGTTTGTCCGTTTGAATGATTTATTTTGTAAATATCGGAGCTTTCAACACTTTTGTTTAAAAGTCCGTCATAGTATGCCGCAAGTTTAAGACATGAATCTGCGGCTTCATCGGAAAATTCTCCGTAAAATTCAAGCGTGATCAGCGTATCAAAATAAAAGCCCGAGATAGAAGCTTTTTTAAGATCATTCCTTGTGCACGAAGAAAACGATAATACAGTCAATATAACAATAAATAAAGCGAGGATCTTTCTTTTTGCCAAACCAGCGTCTCCTTGATAAACCGTTTGTTTAATGATACTCTATATTAGAAAAAAACAACAGACAAATCGTCTGTTATGTATGGGAAACACAGATGAAACTTGATGACGATTACAATTCATCATATGAGAAGGGAAAATATCAGTCGACACTGGCGGCAGTGATCGTTTTTACGGTTATAGCCGTCGTTATTGTTGTGCTTATCGCAAATGCGGATAAGATCAAAAGGCGCGATGCTGCGCACAATTCCGTATCCGTTACGGCTTCATCGGTTGTTGAAAGTGTTTCGGAAGAAGAATATTCTTACGGCGTTTCTTCACTTCATCCCGAAGATCTTGATTTTTATCAGATGTATAAAGGTGAAGATAATACCGAGTCAGTGAGTGAGTCCGTATCGGAAGAAGAAACCGTGGAACTCGGCCCCGAGGAAGACGGAAAGCATACACTTGTGACTTATTATGACGGGACGACCGAATGGGTCTCCATTAGCAAATATATCACCAAGAATATTTATGATTACACGAATCTTTATAACCAGGACGGTATCATGGAATATTCAAAAAACGGTCATGTGATAAGTTCTTTCGGTGTCGATATTTCAAAAGATCAGGATTATGTTGATTTTAATAAGTTAAAAAAGGCGGGCTGTGATTTTGTGATGATCAGAGTCGGCCAGAGAGGTTATACATCGGGGCAGATCACGATCGATGATTATTTTGAAGACAATATCAGAAGAGCATCTCAGGCCGGGTTGGAGATCGGCGTCTATTTCTGGTCTCAGGCAGTTACGGAGGAAGAAGCGATAGAAGAGGCCCAGTTCGTTATCGATAATGTTAAAGACTATACTCTTGTTTATCCCGTTGCCTTTGTAATGCAATATCCCGAGGAAGGAACCGCCAGAGTCGAAGCTCTTACAACAGCTGACAAACCGACGGTCACGAGAGCTTTTTTCAAGAAGATAGAAGAAGCCGGATACAAGAGTGTTGTATACGGCGACAAAGCATGGCTTATCAAATATCTGGAACTTAATAAAGTGGTGTCCGATTACGATGTATGGTTAAGCGAAGAAGGCGATCTTCCCACATATCCTTACGAATATACGATGTGGCAATACAATAAAAAAGGATCGATCTCCGGGATCAAGGGCGATGTATCTTTTAACATCAGCATGGTCGATTACACTTTAAGATAGATATTTTAATCCTTCGATCTTGGATGAGATTTTGACATTTGAATATATGGCGGCATATTCTCTGGCACTTATACCCTCAATGAAATTTTGGGGGTATTTTTTTGTGCAGCCTTTTTTTGAAAGCTCATCAACCGCCTTGTTGTATGCTATTGCGGCTTCAATCTCTGTGTCGAAGCGGCCGATAACAAATTTTCCGTTTATGTTTATTGAAGCCTTATATGTGACGTCAAGTTTCTTTTCTTCTTTTGTGACACCGAAATACCGGTTTATGATCTCTATGTTCTCACGTCTTAAATCGAAGGGGTCTTGGTTTATCAAGCGGTAATCACGTCCTTCCACGGAATGAGCCCGTATGTTTAAACGATCCAGCAAAGAAACCTGAGAACCGTAATCCGCAACGAACAAATGATTCCCTCGCTTCATCAGTTTGTGAGAAGAAAGGTAAAACAGATCGTCCATATCGAATTTATAGACTTCCGAAGGCGAGTAATAATATGAAAAATAGCGCTTTTCAAGATAAATAGGGTTTGAGATATAGATATTGTTGTCTCTTAGGTTACACAAAACAACAAATTTTTCAAAAGAAAGCGGGCAGTCTTTGGGATAGTCGTCAACAGATATGTTTGAGGATAAAAGTTTTTTTGCATAGTCATAAGCGGCATGGGCATCATTTAAAGTCTCATAACTTCCGAGACTTATGTGTTTGTTGTTTTTGGTTAACGATGCTCTGTAATTTAACGATCCGTCTTTTTTGGTATCCGGATAGACGCCTTCTTTGCCGTTTTTCATTATTTCCTCAAATGTTGTGTATGTTAACGGATTGTGTAACTGTTTTGTTGATTGTCATTAAATTATCAAACTAATTTGACAAAAACATCCGATTAATTTGATTTTTGGGTTGCGAAATAGGTACTTCGGGTATAAAATTTATTAAAATATTATTAATTTCGGTAGGACATGACGACAAGAGAAGCTTTGGAAGCACTGCTTCCCTCATACAGAACATATTATAACATCATTTCGGAAAATGTGACACAGCCCTTCGATGCGGAGGCAGTATTTAATTCTCATAACGAGCAGTATTATCTGGTTAAGAAAGCTAAGGTCGCAGATGTCGATTCAAACGAGTTCGTTTTCTTTAAAACCGTTGACGTTCTTGATAAGGAAACGTATGAGATACTTGATAAGACAGCCTGGGAAGAAGGGATAAAAAGAGTTGAACCTTCTTTCGGACATAAAAATTCCGATGTTACTCTTGTTATCATCGCCGATCGAATCAATGTCGATTGTTTTGAGCGCATAAAGAGGGCGCATCATTACACGTCATTTTGCTTTAGCTTAAAAGGCTACAGCAATTTCAGAGTGGTTGCTCTGGAACTGAAACTTAAAAGACTTGCATGTAACCGCCGTGGCAAGGAATTAAGGAAGATGTTCCTGCAATTTTTATAAAATCATTTTTATATTCTTTTTTAAGAGGAGAGAGACATGACAGCATTATTAATCATCATTGCAGCTATTGCATTGCTGTTCTGCGGCTATGTGTTCTACGGATCATGGCTTGCTAAGCAGTGGGGTATTGACCCGACCAGAAAGACTCCTGCGGTTGAAAAGGAAGACGGTGTTGACTATGTTGCGGCTAAACCCGCAGTTCTTATGGGACATCATTTTTCATCCATAGCAGGTGCAGGTCCCATCAACGGTCCTATTCAGGCTTCCGTATTCGGATGGCTTCCCGTTTTCCTGTGGTGTGTGATCGGCGGTATCTTCTTCGGAGGTCTTCAGGATTTCGGTTCATTATTTGCATCCATTCGTCATGACGGTAAATCGGTTGGCGAGATCATCAAGGATTCTATGGGCGCAAGAGCAAAGAAACTTTTCATCATCTTTGCATTACTCGTTCTTATTCTTGTTATCGCTTCATTCGTTAACGTTGTTGCAGGTACGTTTGCATCCGATCACTTCGGAATCACTACCGGTGCGACAGTAACGGGTACCGAGACTACGGCGATCATTTCACTTTTATTTATTGTTTTGGCTGTTTTTTACGGCATTATTACCAACAAGGCAGGTTTATCCATCGTTCCCGCAACGATCATCGGTCTTGTAGGCGTTGTTGCTTCAGTTGTCCTTGGTCTTAATGTTGGTTTTGCCATGACACGTACGGCATGGATCGTAGCGATCGGTATTTACATCGCGGTTGCTTCACTTGTTCCCGTATGGATCTTATTACAGCCCAGAGATTACCTTTCAAGCTACCTTCTTTACTTCATGATGGGTCTTGCTTTGATCGGTATCGTTGTGGCTGCATTTACAAAGACAGCTTCATTTGATATTCCCGCTTTCACAGGCTGGAAGACAGATATCGGTACATTGTTCCCTGCTTTGTTCATAACGGTTGCCTGTGGTGCATGTTCAGGTTTTCATTCACTTATCTCGACAGGTACTTCTTCGAAGCAGCTTGACAACTAAAAGAACGCCAAGGCTATCGGTTACGGCTCAATGCTCATCGAATCGGCACTCGGTATCGTATCTTTGATCGCTGTAGGTATGGTATATCAGAAGTATCTTGCAAACGATTTCGGATCACCTTCGGCTGCATTTGCAGCAGGTATCGGTATCATGTTCGGTAGTGAAAGTTCCACTCAGTATAAGACCATCTACGCACTCCTTACTTTGGCAGTTTCCGTATTTGCTCTTACATCTCTTGATACCGGAACAAGACTTTCACGTTTCATGTTCTCAGAACTTTTCCTTAAGGAAGACGAAGCCACATGGAAAGACGCCAAGGGCGCAAGAAAGCTTCTTGCTCATCCTTTGTTCGGTACCACGATCATGGTAGTGATCGGATGTATCCTCGGCGGACTTGATCTCAAGGCTATCTGGGGACTCTTCGGAGCAGCAAACCAGCTTCTTGCAGGTCTCGCGCTTATGGCTGTTGCAGCTTGGCTCGGAAATGTCGGAAAGAATAACAAGATGTTCTACATTCCCATGGTATTCATGCTTGCAGCTACACTTACAAGCCTTGTCATCACTATCTTTAAGAAGTGTAAGGCTATCTTTGACGGAGCAGCAGCTTGGGGAGATTACTTCCAGCTCGTATTTGCACTTGCAATGGCAGTGCTTGCAATCATTCTTGCAATAGAAGGTTTCCAGACATTCGCTAAGCAGTGGTCAAAAAAGGCTAAAGCATAAGTTGTTATATTAAGAGGTCGGTTCATCCGACCTCTTTTTTTGCGGGAAGAGAAAGTATTTGTTTTCGTTTTTATTCGTTTATCCTTGAAATGAAAAGAAAGATAGGGTAAAGTTAGATGAAGTATATGTATATTGAGGTAAATGTGTAAATGTATTATTCAAGCACCAGAGACAAAAATATTAAGCTTACGGCTTCACAGGCTGTCCTTAAGGGACTTTCGGATGACGGAGGTCTGTTTGTTCCGAGTGAATTTCCCAAGCTTTCCTTAAGCCTTGATGAGCTTTCGGAACTTGATTACAAAGAAATAGCTTATGAAGTCATGAAAGGCTTTTTGGATGATTATACTGAAGAAGAGCTTAAAGACTGCATAGACAAAGCATACGATACTAAATTTGATACACCCGAGATAGCTCCTCTTTGTTATGCCGACGGGGCTTTTTATCTTGAACTTTTCCACGGTCCCACGATCGCATTTAAAGATATGGCTCTTTCCATTTTGCCGCATCTTTTGACTACAGCCGTAAAAAAGAACCATTCAGACAAAGAAGTGGTCATTCTTACCGCCACGAGCGGCGATACCGGAAAAGCCGCGCTTTCGGGATTTTCGGATGTAAAAGGAACGAGGATCATCGTTTTCTTCCCCAAAGACGGCGTTTCAAACATTCAGAAGCTTCAGATGATTACCGAAAAAGGAAAGAATACGGAAGTTATAGGTGTCGACGGCAATTTTGATGACTGTCAGACCGGCGTAAAGAATATATTCGGTGATGCCGAACTCAGAGAAAAGATGGCAAAAGCGGGATTTCAGTTCTCAAGTGCCAATTCAATGAATATCGGTCGTCTTGTGCCTCAGGTGGCCTATTATGTTTTTGCTTACGCAAAGCTTGTTAAAGGCGGAAAGATATGTCCGGGTGATGCGATAAACGTATGCGTTCCCACCGGAAATTTCGGTAATATACTTGCCGCATTCTTTGCTTACAAGATGGGTCTTCCCATAAAGACTTTCATTTGTGCCTCAAATGAAAACAAAGTACTTTTTGATTTCTTTAAAACAGGTACTTACGATAAAAACAGAGAGTTTATTTTGACCGATTCGCCTTCAATGGATATTCTTATTTCTTCGAACCTTGAAAGACTCATTTATCTTTCGACCGGTTGCGATGCCGATAAGACCAAAACCATGATGGAGAATCTTAAAAACGGCGGGAAATATGAGATCACCGACGATATGAGAGCTTTCATAGACGATTTCGTGGGAGAATATGCCGACCAAAAGGAATGTGCCGGAAAGATCAAGGATCTTTATGATAAGACCGGATACGTTATAGATACACATACGGCTGTTGCCGGTGCCGCATACGATAAGTATGTTAAAGAAACGAGTGACGAGACTGTTACCGTTATCGCATCGACCGCAAGCCCTTTCAAATTTTCAAAAGCGGTCCTTAAAGCTATCGACGACAAACTTCCGGAAATGTCCGACTTCGAACTTACCGATAAATTGTCGGCGGTTGCGAACGTTGAAGTTCCGAATGCCGTTAAAGAATTGAAGACCGCTGAGATCAGACACAAAAAAGTATGTTCAGTTTCGGAAATGAAAAAGTGTGTTCTTGATAACATGGGTATTTAATCGGAAGTTTTGTAAGAGGTATTTAAAATGGCAAAAAAGCATATCCTGATAGTTGATGATGTGACGACAAATCTTCGATTTATCGGAGAACTTCTTAAAGAAGAGTACAGCCTTTCAATGGCAAGGAGCGGTGATCAGGCATTAAAGATGCTTAAAAAGATCGATGTCGACCTTATTTTGCTTGATGTGAAGATGCCAAAGATGGACGGTATCGACGTTATGGAGCAGCTTTCAAAAGATAAGGATCTGGGAAAGATCCCCGTTATCTTCTTAAGTGCAGA
>JAEEGG010007030.1_pt1 | contig 26186 bp, 22 predicted proteins | sample 9134161 | NCBI WGS metagenome assembly JAEEGG01 (sample SAMN16246543, study PRJNA631951) | gut metagenome | biome: gut microbiome; feature: rumen; material: CR-attached | host: Bos | place: Iran: Karaj | collected 2018-10 | reverse complement strand
TTCCCGACAGCGGCGGAGTGTGGGGCCTGCACTACGCGCAGGACGTGGACACCTACTTCGTGTTGGAGGTGATGAAGCGGGTGAAGTACCGCAGCGGAGGCCGCGAGGAGTGGGACAATTGGGGCAACGTCACCCGGCTTGTTCCCATCAACCGCTTCGGCCCGCTGATCATCGACAGGGACAACCCCGACGATGTGGATGAGATGAAGATCGTTCCCGCCTGGCTCGACGAGACGGACGATATCATAGGTCTCGTCCCGTTCCTCGAGTGCGGCGAGACGGGAGAGGGCGACAACGCCTACTCCAACCAGTCGCACACGGGCCGCCCTCATTCGTCGGAGAAGGTTGACCAGGACGTGCCCATCCAATGGGGCGCACTGCCCACGGTCAGCGCCGGGAAGCGGGAGAAGAGCGGAGCCGTCTTCGACAAACTCTTTGTCGCCTTCTGGTGGGGCAGTTACATGATGTTCTCGCCCCGACACCCGCATCCCTGGACGGACACCTTCGACCTTGACTACTCCTATTACGCACCGAGTCCCAACAGCAACTCGGGCGTGCTCTCGGTCACATGGAATCGCATCAACAGCGGCAAGACCTGTTCGCTGCGCATCAACAACGCCGCCTACGGCCAGGGCGTTGAGCGCGACACCTTTTATCCCGTCGACCAGAAGAAGAAATACACCTTCTCCTTCCTTGCCGACAAGATTCCCAACGTCCGCTCCGTCTTCCACATCGATGGCAAACGCTACCTCTGCGAGAAACTGACCGCCACCTTCACAGAAGACGGCATGTCCCACCTCCTAAAAGGCAATTTTTACAAGATCACTAGCGACTAATCGTCAAACGTTTTCGGTCCATTTTGATGTTTTCTCCCTTGGGGCACAGCCTCAGGGGAGTTTTTTCAAGGTTGAGAGTCCATAAAAGCAAACAAAATGGCTACACCTTATAATATAGAGTGTGGTATGTCTTGGAATTTCCAGACATACCACACGATTGTTGTGGATTTTTCAGTGTGCCGTGGCATTCACACTTTAAGGTTCACGCTTCGCCATCTTTTCGGATTTGCCTTTAATGAAACTTTTGGCAAAGGCTTCGGCAATCTTTCAGTCTAATTTTCAGCAATAATTTTGGCTACACCCTTCTGCGGGTCTTTTTGCCATAGAGAACCCAGTCCAATACCATGCGGTTAGCTGCATCGACTTTCCGTTGGTCAAACTCGATGTAGATGTCCGTGACGGTATTGTTCCCGTGACCCAGCGCATGAGCAATCGTGTCCTTGGGAATATCAAGGCTGGCAGCGATGGTGGCCCAGGAATGACGCGCCCAATACGTTGAAATCTTGGGGAATAGGGGAGAGTAAATCTTCTTGCCGCCAAGCCCGACGCGCTTCACTGGCCCGACTTTCTTCAACGCCTCGTTGATCTTGCGAGTGAACTCGTTGTGGTCGGGGCAGCGGTCGAGCATGTAAAGCAGCTGGTTCTCACCGCGATAGCGGTTGATGATTTCCATCGCTTCGGGCTCTACCTTGATGGAATACAAGCGGTTAGTCTTGGCGCGGTAGAACGTGATACGTCCGTCTTCAACCTCCTTCAGGTTGCACAAGTCCACAGTGTTGATGCCGATGAGCATAAACTGCAACTTGAAGATGTCAATGTACTTACGGGCGTGCTCCTCTGCAGGGAAGTCAAAGAGAGTGCGCAATTCTTCGACCTTCAGATTACGCTTAACGGTCGCTACGGAGCGTATCTTGAAACGTCGGAAAGGGTAGAACGAAGTGATCTCGTTGTCGATGGCCTCATTGAACACGGCACGGATGTTACGCAAGTGGATGTTGCGCGCATTCTTCGACGGGGCAGTTTCGGCAAGGAAGTTCTCAAAAGCAGTGAGCCATTCCTTGGTAATGTCCTCAAAGGCAAGCTTTTTCAGCTTGTTGCCGAGGTAAGCCTGCAACCGGTTATATGTCTGCATATAGACATTACGGGTACTGGGCTTCTTGCTATCGGCAAACTTCAAGAACTGAACTTCAAACAGTTTCTTGCGCTTGTCAGCTGCTTCCATTTCAGCTACCTTCTCTGGAGTGATCCTGCGCTCAACCTCCAGCTTGATCTCATTGGCCGTCATCGCTAAGAGTTTACCGCTGTCGGCTAACAAGAAAATGGTTCGTTCTACTTGCTGCATCACACCTGCAATGTAGATGTTCAGCAGCCGTTCCTCTGGATGATTGATCACCTTGGAGTGAACACCATCCCATTGTTCGGGCAATATCCTTGTTTCCAAAGATATGTACGCCGTTTTGTTGAAGTGGCCTATGGCCACTTTCAAGACGCAGGGGGTTTCCTGTGCCTTTCTCCTCGTGTCGAGGAAGAATTTTGCTTTCGCCATAATGAATCTCCTTTCTGGCTCCTTAGCTTCATTTTGACCTTTATTTGCCTCTTTTGCTCACCTTGTACGTACAAGGTCGCGTACAAGGTAAACGCTACAAAGAGTTACAAACATTAGCCAGTATGGGCTAATTTGCCGTTTTTTTTTAAGGAAATTATTGGTGAAAATTAAAGGAAAAGGCGCCGAAATTCGTTGATATGTCGCTGATTTTCAGCGCCTTATTGGAAGCGTGATCCCGCCGGGATTCGAACCCGGGACCCACAGCTTAGAAGGCTGTTGCTCTATCCAGCTGAGCTACAGGACCATCCTGTATTTGCCTGACATACGGGCAAAAAAATGCGGAGAGAAAGGGATTCGAACCCCTGGAGGTAGTTAGCCTCAACGGTTTTCAAGACCGCCGCAATCGACCACTCTGCCATCTCTCCGAAAGCAAGCTTCAAACGCGAAACTCGCCCATTTGGGGTGCAAAGGTACTGCCAACTTTCGTTTTGTGCAAGTTTTTGGGGAGTTTTTTCTTTTAAGGGGCTCAAATTAGGCTCAAGAGTATGTAATCTTGACTCTCGGATGTGATGGGATAAAGGGCCGATGCCCTGTGCCCGAGCACCCACAGTATGTCGCCGTCGGCCTCGAGCACCCAAGTATTGCGTTTGGCGCTGTGGTCCAGTTTGAGGTCATTGAAAAGGTCGCTCACAAGTTTACTTCCATTAAGACCGAAAGGCTTGATGCGGTCGCCTTGGCGCCAGTGCCGTAGCACGACGCGCTCGCAGTCCATCAGTCTGGTGTTGAATGCCACTTTGCGCTTGCCGTCGCACATCAATGGCGAGAATGGAGCGTTGGCGTGCGATATGGTCACGTAGACCGGACTCATGATATCATTGTGAAGGTCAACGGGTACCTCGACGGGAGATTTGTCTGTAATGGGTTCGATATCAATCGATTGTCGGTTAACGTGCATTGCGAAACCGTTTGCCTGGAATTGACGTCCGCTGTGACCCAGGTGAGCGGCCGCCACAGCTTGCTCACATTGCCCGCGGTTGAATCCCAGATGGCGGATGCGGTGGTAGAGCAGGGTAGAGGCCTCTGGGAGAGAACACAATGCGGCAATGTCGATATGCCGCTCGTCGGGCAGGATGTTGTTTACCAGAGAGGTGATTAAGTCAAGGTCGTCTCTGAGGTTGCTCATCGTGCTGAGGATGCGTTCATGGCTTTGAGGGAATTCAAGTTCCAGGGCTGGTAACACGCGGTTGCGCAAACGGTTGCGGCGATAGTCATTCTCGGCATTGGTGCTGTCGGTCACATAGTTCTGGCCTTTTGTGCCCAGATAATCCAAGATATCTTGGCGGCTCGCATTCAGGAGCGGGCGCCAGATGTGACCGCTGAGCTGCTGCATACCGGCCAGACCCTTGATGCCCGTGCCGCGCAACAGGTTCAGGAAGAATGTTTCCACTTGGTCATTAGCGTGATGGGCAACGGCAATCAGGTTGCATCCCTGACGTTGTCGTTCCTGCTCGAACCAGGCATATCGCAGTTCGCGGCAAGCCATCTCGACCGATCCGCCATGCTCCTGCTGCCATGCAGCCACGTCAAAGTCTTTGATCGCCAGCGGGACGTCCAAACGCTCACACAGTGCCCTCACGAAGCGCTCGTCGCGCATCGACTCCTCTCCACGCAGGTGGAAATTGCAATGTGCAGCACGGCATTCGAAACCGGCCTCCAACAACACATGCAGCAGCGCCACCGAGTCGGCTCCGCCGCTCAGTGCCACCAGCACGGGATGGCCATTTGCTTGACGGCCTTCCTCGCTAGTTGAAATGCATTGTGCTATTTCTTGCAGATTCACTATTGCAAAGGTAGCGTTTTTTCAAAACTAAATCGTAACTTTGCACCGAATTTCTCATGGGACAAGTCAAGAAGAATAGCGACTTTTGGTATCACGTGGCGGCATTTGCCATGATTCTCGTGTGGGGCATCTCGTTCCTCAACACGAGGGTGCTGTTGGATGCCGGGTTGACACCCACCGAAATTTTTGTGGCCCGTTTCACCATTGCCTACGTTTCATTGCTGGTCATTTGCCGTTTCAAGGTGCGTTATACCGGGTGGCGCGACGAACTGTTGTTTGTCGTTTGTGGTGTGGCGGGCGGTTCGGCCTACTTTATTGCCGAAAACACTGCATTGGAACTCACCCTCATCAGCGACGTGGCCGTGCTGGTCAGTACCGCCCCCTTGACTACAGCCCTGATGGGGGCTATTTTCTACCGGGACGAGCGCATCACATGGATGACGTTGCTGGGCATGATTATTGCTTTTGTGGGATCGGTGATGCTGGCGTTGAAGAACGGTTTGGTTTGGGGTGACAGTGTGTTGGGCGACCTGCTGGCGCTACTTGCTGCATTCGTGTGGGCATTCTATTCCATGGCACTGAAGAAACTCAACAAGAGCTACACGACACTGTTCATCACGCGCAAACTGTTTTTCTACGGCATCTTGTCAGCGTTACCACTGCTGGCCATGGAAGAGTCTCACATCAATTGGCAGATAGTCAAACAGCCTGCAGTGTGGGGCAATCTGCTCTATCTGGGACTGATTTGTTCGATGGCTGCTTACTTCATCTGGGGCATCACGGTCAAGCGTATTGGGGCGGTGCGTGCCAGCAATTACTTCTATCTGAGCCCCATTATCTCGATGATTTCTGCCGCTATCTGGTTTGGTGAGCGCACCAATGCCGTTGCCTATATCGGCTGTGTGCTGATTCTCGCCGGCGTCATCATTGCCGAGAAATTCAAGCGCAAGCCCGAGCTTAATCAATGACGCTTCTCATCCAGCGCTTGGTGGAAAGCCATAAGAGGTAGACCGTACCGCGGAAACACAGCTCGATGGCCATAGCCATCCATACGCCGTACAATCCCATACTCTTGACCATGATGGCCGACAGTCCAAGTCTCACAACCCACATGCTCACCAGGTTGATGCCGCACGGCACTAGGGTATAACCTGCGCCCACAAACACGCCATAGCTGATGATGGAGGCAGCAAACAATGGCTCGGCCCATGATTCGACACGCAGGCACCGTGCTCCCAGCTCCACAATCTCGGGAACGGGTGACATGAAGCTCATCAGTTCGGTGGCAAACACATACATCAATATCGCCATCACTCCCATAATGACCATGCCTGACAAGACGGTAATCCAAGCAAAACTGCGTGTGAGCTGTTTGCGTCGGGCTCCCAGACTTTGCCCGATGAGTGTGGTTGAGGCATCGGCAATGCCATAGCCCGACATGTAGCACAGGCTCTCGGCAGTGATGCCGAATGAGTTGGCGGCAATGGCAATGCTGCCCAATGGCGCGACAATGCCAGTGATGACGATCAGTGCGCTGCACATCATGATGTGTTGCAATCCCATTGGGGTGGATATTTTGATGGATTTCTTAAAAGTAGTCCATGTGGGCTTGAATGAACCCTTGTCAAGGGTCAGACGCAAATCCGAGGAACGGAACACGAGGTAATAAACCATCAACAGGGCAACCACAAGGCCGGCGCTGGCGGTGCCCAGTGCTGCACCCATCACGCCCAAACCAGCGCCCGGAATGGTGATTGGATGCCCGAACAGTACCGCATCGCGGGTGGGGAAGATCAGGAAGAAGTTGAAAATGACGTCCAGAACACACATCAGTATATTAAGAGCACTGGGGATGCGCATATTGCCACTGCTGCGCAACAGGGAGCTTGCGACAATGTCGAGCATGAAGAACGGCACAAACAGCATGAACGTGCCGAAATAGACGGTTGCATTAGCACAGACCTGCGGAGATGCCCCAAGCCAAATAGGCAATGGCCTGCTGATGGCCAGACCAAAACCAGCCAACAGCAGGCTGAACAACACGCACACCACAATGGCCTGACGCACGACCTGCCGTGCATCGCTGTTGCGCTTGGCCCCAAGCAGATGGGCTACCTGTACCGCATAGCCTGCGGCAAATGCGCTCAACACGCCCTCAAACAGCCAGGATGTGGACCCCATGAGGCCGACCGAGGCTGAATCATTGGCTCCCAATTGTCCCACCATAGCAGCATCGATGAACTGCATCACCATTGCCGAGGCGTTAGCCAAAATGGCCGGCAGACTCAACTGGAACGTGAGTTGAAGCTGCTGCCTGAACGACAACGGCTGCCCTTCACGTATGAGCCGTAGCAGGGGATCTTTGCTGGGTTGTGGTGACATTGATTGAGACTTATTAAATAATGTGTGCAAAATTACACAAAAAAGAAATCCCGTCATCATTGATGACAGGACTTCTTTGTGATTCTACGCAAATTGATTATTTGCGGTGGATGGTCACAGCGCGGTCGAGTGATGCGCACTTGGGACCGTAGTTGGTCAGCTCACCGTTGTTGATCTCGGTTTCGAGGCGGCTCTCAGCAACACCCTTCTTCACGAGCTCATCCTTAACGGTAGCTACACGACCCTTACGCAGGCGAACGTTAATCTTGTCGTTGCCAGTGTAGTTGTCGGCCCAACCAGTAAGCAGATAGTTGCGGTTCTCGCTCTTCATTACCTCAGCAACTGCGTCTACTACATTGCGCTGAACGCCCAGCACCTCGGTGCGGTTGATGGGGAAGTAGATAGTAGCCAGAGGAGCCTCGCCAGCCTCAACAGCATTGGGGGCCTCTTTCTTCTCGAGGCACTTGCGCAGCTGATTCTCCAGGTCGGCAATCTTGCGCTTGGCATCTGCCAGGTCGGCTGCCAAAGCATCACCCTCGGCATCGGTGTACTTCCACTCGGGGCATACAGCGGTAACAGGAGCATTCCACTCGCTCTTGCCCAGCTTGTAGCTCATACCAATCATTGCACTGGGATACTCATTCCAGGTGCGATAGCCCATACCGGCACCGTCGGCATGCTCCTGCAGGAAGTCGAAGCGGAGATCCAACAGCAGGTCAAACTTCTTGGTGATGGCGAAGCTGTTGAGCAAACCAGCATGGATGCTGTAGTTGCGGCTGTGGTCGGGGTCATCGTTAGCACCATACTTCCAGGGTCCATCAGAAACGGGACGGGCACCGTCGCGGGCATATACCCAGTTAGCATCAGCACCAACGTAGAAGATGGCATTGTAGAAACGGTAGGGCTTGTAGCCACACAGCCAGTTAGATACATTGAACAGAACGTCACCCGTCACACCAGCATCGTTAAAGTGGGTGGGAGCATAACGGCCATTCTTGTACATCTCGGGCCAGTTGCGGTAACCCAGGGCTGCATAGTTACCAGTCCAGGTAGCACCCTTGAGTTGCTCAAAGTCACCACCAAAACGCAAACCCAAAAGGGGTGAGAACCACTTACCGATGTGGATGTTCACTTTGGCACCAATACGCTTGCCAAAAGGAGCATTAGCATCGTACGGAGACATAAAGATACCAATACCACCCTCAGCATCGATAAACCAGTTATCTCGCATGCGGTTAAACAGATAACCCTGGCTGGGGTCTTCTACATACGTTACCTCTTGTGCGCTAACGACATTAGGAGCGAGAAAAGCAACGCACATTAGAGCAAGCAATGCAATCTTTTTCATAATTTGTTTAGTTTATTATGTTGTGTAATTGTTATTTATATTTATTTTTATGATGCCAGCTATGTGGCGAACCAACACTGCTTGACGTGTTTTATCCTGCAAAAGTAAGATTTTTTCTTTTACTGAAAAAACTTTTTTTGAAAAATAATACTAAATGTTAATAAAACATCAAAGCACATCCATTATCTTACGGGCTACTTGTTCGGGCGTGAAACCGAATTTCTCGTCAAGAACTTTGTAGGGCGCCGATGCTCCAAAGTGGTCTAGACCGAAGATGTGACCCGTGGGAACCACACGGTGCAAGGTGCTGGGCAGTCCCGATGTGAGGCCGAATGCAGGCACATCAACCGGAATAACCGCATTGCGATAGTCTGCGTCCTGGTTCAGGAACAGGCCGATGGATGGAACTGACACCACTTGGGCCTTGATGCCTTGCTGGCTGATGATTTCGGCTGCGCCCACCAGAGTGGCCACTTCCGAGCCGTTGCCCACGAGGGTGATGTCTGGCTTGTCTTGCTTGATGACGATGTAACCGCCTCGTTCGGCACCCAAGGCGTCGGCATAACGGTTGCCCGATGCGCTGGGCAGGTCATCGATATTCTGGCGAGACAGGATCAGAGCGGTGGGAGTGAGGTTGTTCTCCATGGCCATCTTCCAGACCACCGAGGTCTCAGCAGCATCTGCAGGGCGCAACACAAGCATACTGTTGCGGCCATGGTGATTCTGCAACTCTTCCATCAGTCGGATTTGGGCCTCTTGTTCTACAGGCTCATGAGTGGGGCCGTCTTCGCCCACACGGAAGGCGTCATGTGTCCAGATGAACTTCACGGGAAGCTCCATTAGGGCTGACAGGCGGGCGGCTGGCTTGATGTAATCGCTGAAGACGAAGAATGTGCCGCATGCGGCGATCATGCCCCCATGCAGCGCGATACCGTTGATGATGGCTGCCATCGCAAGTTCCGAAACGCCGGCATGGAGGAATGCGCCCTCGAAATCATGTGTCTTGAAGGCTCCACGAGCCTTGAGGAAAGCGTCAGTCTTGTCGCTGTTGGCGAGGTCGGCCGACGACACAATCATGTTTTTCACCTGTCCGGCTAGTGCTGCAAGCACATTGGCCGAAGCGGCACGGGTGGCAATACCGGGCTTATGGGCAATCGCTGCATAGTCCACATCGGGCACCTTGCCGTCGATGAAGTCTTGCAACTGCTTCATGGCATCGGGATTCTGCTCAGCCCATGCGTTGATTTCGCGTTTGCGCTGTGCAACGATCTCCCGCTGTTCCTGTGCGCGTTGTGCATAGAGTTCAGCCACCTCAGGGAACACAACCCAGGGATTTTCGGGATTTCCGCCCAGGTGTTCGATGGTCTTGCCGTAATCGGCACCCGATTTGCTCAAGGGGTTGCCGTGGGTGCTGCATTTGCCCTCAAAGTTCTCGCCCTCGGCGGTAACGGCGCCACGTCCCATGATGGTGCGGCCAATGATGATGGTGGGCCGCTCTTTTTCGGTCAGCGCTTTGTCAAGGGCATCAGCCAGTGCAACCGGGTCGGTGCCGTCACACTCGATGACGTTCCAGTTCCACGCGCGGTACTTCATCGCGCTATCCTCATTGCTGACAGCGTCACAGTCAGTTGATAGTTGCACGGTGTTGCTGTCATAGAACATGATCAGGTTATTCAAACCAAGGTAGCCGGCAATGCGGGCAGCCTCTTGAGAGATGCCTTCCTGAATGCCTCCGTCGCTGATGAAAGCGTAGGTCTTGTGGGCAAACGCTTCAGTATAATGTGTAGCGATGAAACGCTCGGCAATGGCACAACCCACAGCCATTACATGGCCCTGTCCCAATGGACCGCTGGTGTTTTCCACGCCATGCTCTACATCCAACTCGGGATGGCCGGGTGTGATGCTGCCCCAGCTGCGGAATGCTTTCAGGTCCTCGGTGGTATAACGGCCTGCCAAGTGTAACACGCTGTATAGCATTGGCGACATGTGGCCGGGGTCCAGGAAGAAACGGTCACGCGCAAACCATGCGGGGTTGTCGGGGTCAGTAACAATGTACTTGGAAAACAGGACGTTGACAAAGTCGGCGCCGCCCATGGCACCGCCGGGATGTCCCGACTTAGCCTGTTCCACCATCGAAGCGGCGAGAATACGGATATTGTCTGCCGCGCGAGTCATCAATTTGGAGTCAATCATACTTTCAAGAGGTTTAATGTGTAATTTCCAACAAAAATACTCTTTTTTTCTCAGATATCCATCTAAAAACAAGAATATTTTTTGTTGTTATAATAAAAAGCGGCAGCACAATCAAGTGCTGCCGCAGGATACTTCAGTGATTGATAGTTGTTTATGCCTCTTTCTTGCTGGGCTTGCTGCCGATGAGTGCATAGTACAGCATGTAGGCCAGCATGGCCACAACCAGCCAGTAGCTCTGGATGTCTCCGACTTTCTCGGCAAGGAAGTTCTGGATAAGCGGCATCACGCCACCGCCAACGACCATGGTCATGAACAGACCCGAAGCGGCAGCAGTGAACTTGCCCAGGCCTTCAGTAGCCAGGTTGAAGACAACACCCCACATAACCGAAGTGCAGATACCGCACAGGATGATGAACAGCACCTTGACGGGAACCTCGGCACCCTTGAGTGTCATCTTGACATCTTCGGGCATGAAGATGGCAATCAGCAACAGCAGGATTGCGAGTGAAGTGGTGAAAATCAACTGAGCGCGAGGTGATACCTTGCCAGAGATCAGTGAGCTGCTGAAACGGCCCACGAGCATAAGCAGCCAGTAGATGCCGGCAATGGTTCCGGCAATGGGAGCGCTGCCCAGCACGCCGCCCTCGGCAACGGGCTCGGTCAGGTAGAACAAGAGCTGGCCGGGAATACCCACCTCAATGCCCACATAGAAGAAGATGGCGATGATGCCGAGCACCAGGTGACGGTAGCTCAGCGCACCTTTCACGCCGTCCATCACGTTCTGGGCTTCGGTCTTGGGCTCCTGCAGCTTGGTAAAGTAGATAATCACGAACGAGAGGGCGAAGATGGCCATGGCGATGAACAGCAGCGGCTGAACTGATTCCATGGTGGTCTTCTCGGTGGTCTCGCCAATCAGCATACCGACGAGCATGGGGGTCAACGTTGCGGCCAGTGAGTTCAGCGAACCACCGGTCTGGATGAGCTGGTTACCGCGGTTGCCGCCGCCACCCAACTGGTTAAGCATCGGGTTAACGACTGTGTTGAGGATGCAGACGCAGAAACCGCAGATGAATGCACCAATCAGGTATATCACGTAGGTGCTGATTTCAGTAGCGCTCAATCGGCTCGAGATGTATTGAACAGCCATGCCGATAAAACCGAGTGCCAGTGCAACAAGAGCGGTTTTCTTGTATCCGATCTTTGTAATAAGAATGCCAGCGGGAATACCCATGAACAGATAGGCGGCAAAGTTCATCATGTTGCCCATCATGCCTGCCCAGCTGTAGTGGTCGTCCCAGATGGTGCCAAAAGGCGCAGCCATGTTAGTCACAAATGAAATCATGGCGAAGAGGAACATCATGGCGATGATTGACACCAAGGCTCCGTTTTTCTTTTCTGTTGTCATATTCGTCTAGGAAAATGGTTATAAATAAGTAATTTGTGATAATTTTCGGCAAAAATACGACATTTTTTTCAAAATGCCGTATTTTGAATGGATTTTTCTGGAAAATCAGTATTTTCGTGGCCCGAAAATGGCTGTGCCGATGCGTACCAGCGTTGCGCCATACTTCACTGCAACCTGCCAGTCGTCGCTCATGCCCATACTCAGGTGGTTGAAGTCTTCACTCTCGTCAAAGCAACCGTCCTTCAGCGTCAGGTACGTGCGGCGCACGAGGTCGAATTCACTGGCCACCTGTTCCATGTCATCAGTGAGCGAGGCCATTGCCATCACGCCACAGACGCGAATGTGGGGGTAGCAGGTCAACAGGCCGTCGTCAGCTGCCTGAAGCACCTCATCAACACTGAATCCGCTCTTGGTTTCCTCCTGAGCCACATGCAGCTGCAGCAGCACCTCGACTGTGCGGTCGATACGCGCCGCTTCTTTCTCGATGAGCTTGAGTAGTTCCACACTGTCAACACTCTCGATGACAGTCACATGGGGCATAATGGCGCGCACCTTGTTCTTCTGCAGATGCCCGATGAAGTGCCACCGGATATCGGCAGGCAATTGAGGTGCTTTGGCAACAAGCTCTTGAGCCCGGTTCTCGCCGAAGAGGCGTTGCCCGGCTTCATAGGCCTCGGCCAATTCCTCAACGGGATGAAACTTGGACACAGCTACAAGCTGCACGCCTTCAGGGAGTTGTGCAGTGAAATTCTCGATATTCTCTTTGATGCTTGACATGGATGCTGAATGCTGATTTATGCTTTATTCTGTGCCTTTTGACGGGCTTCACGGTCGGCGCGGGTCTCATCGAGGTCAGCAGGGAAGACATCCATCAGGGGAGTCTCGGTGATGGATGCGATCTCAAAGTCGGCCATGGTGTCGTGCATGCCCTCCATGAAGGTGGCAAGGGCACCTTTCAGGTCACTGGCCTGCACCAGTTGGTAGGTAGCGGTTCGCTTCTCAACGGCTGTCTTCTCATCGATCGTGATGAAGTTGGTTTTTACCTTATACCAGCGGTCGCCGGCGTCATTATAAAATATGTCGCTCAGATTCACGCGCTTGACAGCGTCAACTTTGAACTCGCCGCTGATGTAGGGTTGCATTTTGTCCGTAATACGTGCCTCGGCCTCGGTAAACGACAGGGCATCAACCAGATAGGGTTCAGAAACGGTTTTCAGTACTCCGTTTTCCATCATGCGGTCATACTTTACTTTGCATTCAAACCACTGTGACATAGTTATATGATGTTATGATTTTAAAGTAATTGTTTAATAAATATTGTGGTAAATAGACAATTTTGGGTCAATTGACCCGTACAAATAATCTGTCGATGAAGCAGCCTAATGCTTCATCGACAGGAATATCACATTAAAGTTCTTCTTGAAATCATGGCCTCCATCGCCTGGTTAATCAGCTGCCTACGTGAAGAATAATACTCATCAACAAAGCGCTCCATCACGATAGCGACGGGTTCAATATCACGTCCCTTAAGCAGGCTGGCGGCTTGACCGATTTCTAGCTCACCGTTCTCCACATCACCGTCAAAGATGCCGGTTTTCGTCTTGCCGATACCGATGATCTCAAGCAGTTCTTCCTCGGAGGCACCACGGTTCTCGGCTTCTTGTACCGCACTCTGGAATCCGTTCTTCACCAGGCGGGTAGGAGATAGCTTCCTGAAGTGCAGCATGGTGTCACCCTCATCAAGGTTCAGGCAAAAGCGCTTGAAATTCTCGTGGGCAGAGCTCTCTTGGGTGAGTGCAAACAATGTGCCTATCTGGACACCGTCAGCACCCATGGCCTCTACGGCAAGCATGCCGTCACCGGTAGCAATGCCGCCAGCGGCGATGAGGGGCAGATTGGTGACACGGCGCACGGCGGGTATCAGGCACATGGTTGTCGTTTCCTCTTTGCCGTTGTGCCCGCCAGCCTCAAAGCCTTCAGCAACAACAGCATCCACACCGGCTTGCTCGCACTTGGCTGCGAATGCCGCCGACGATACCACATGGGCCACCTTGATTTTGTGATCATGCAGCCAACCCGTCCATTTCTTGGGGCTACCGGCCGAAGTGAACACGATGGGGACTTTTTGCTCAGCAATGACTTCCATCAGTTCAGCAGCCTGGGGGCGCATCAGGGGCACGTTCACGCCAAAGTTATATGGTGTCTTCTCACGGCACTTGATAATGTGCTCACGCAACACCTCGGGAGTCATCGATCCGGCCCCGATAAGTCCTAGGCCGCCAGCATTGCTGACAGCAGCAGCGAGTTCCCATCCGCTGCACCACACCATACCTCCTGACACGATGGGATAATCAATGTCAAACAGGTCGGTGATCCTTGATTGCATTGCCATATTTGTTCCTCCTCTTGGATTTAAATGATGCCGAATGCCACGTCCATCATCTGCGTGAAATTGTTCTGGCGCTCTTCGGCGGTGGTCACCTCTCCGGTTATCAGCGAGTCGCTGATCGTGCACATGCACAGGGCGCGGGCGCCACTGCGTGCGGCGTTCATGTAGAGCGCGGGAGCCTCCATCTCTACGGCCAGGACACCCATCTTCTGCCACTGTGCGGTATCGGGGGTGTCATCGTAGAATGTGTCCGACGAATAGACATTGCCCACCTTGTAGCGGTAACCCAGTTCCTCGGCCTTCTCCACGGCTGCACGCAGCAGGTCGAAGTCGGCAATCGGGGCATAGATGCCGGGCAGGTGGAACTGCATGGCATAGGCGCTGTTGGTGCAGGCGCCCTGGGCCATCACCAGGTCACCGATGTGCAGGTCGGGATGCATCGAACCAGCCGAGCCCACGCGGATGATGGTCTTTACATCATAGAAGTTGAACAACTCATAGGAGTAGATGCCGATCGAGGGAATACCCATGCCATGGCCCTGGACCGACACGCGTTTGCCCTTATAGGTGCCGGTGTAGCCCAGCATGCCGCGCACTTGGTTATAGAGGGTGGGGTTTTCCAGATAGCGTTCAGCCATCAACTTGGCGCGCAAGGGGTCGCCGGCCATAATCACGGTGGGTGCAATCTCGCCATACTTGGCGCCGATGTGCGGAGTAGGTGTTTTGTCTGCCATAATCAATATTATTTTATTAGATTTGTTGTAATGCGATTAACTGCAAAGGTACTCAGTTTTTCTTGATTTTTCTCTTTTAGATTCAATTATTTTCTCGTAAGAATGTAAAAATAGGCTTGCACAGGTCTTGACTGTGCCGTTTTTCATATGAAGCATCGCTGAATCTGATGAAATTGCTCTTATCTGCTTCCCATTACTGTTTTTGAACGGATTGATAGACGGCAATAAAGTTGAATTGCTTATATTTGCGCTTTATTAGTATTTATATAGCGTATGAATTGGTTCATGATTTGTATGATGGTCTTGATGGTGGGGCTGGGATTCCTCATCTTGTCAGGAAAAGGTGATAACCTGATTGCTGGATATAACATGGCGAGTAAGGAAGAACGCGAAAAGGTCAACGTCAAGAGACTCAGGCTGTTGATTGCCGTCTTGTTGTTCTTGTGTGGAGCGCTGATGCCACTGTTGACAGTTGAACTGATGGGTGGTCTTGCTTATGCTTTCATCATTTTGGTGGCTTCTTTTGTCGTTGTATATCTGGCCAACACTTGGGCAATGAAAAAGTAAAAAAGTCAGCATTTGCTATATTTTACTTTAATAATATTTGCTCTATTGGCGTTTTTGTTGTAATTTTGCGCCTTCTTTAGGTAAAAAGGTACTGTTTCTTAAGTTTAATACTCTCCCACAAACCAAGGCTTAACTTCGCACGGTATCCGTCAAGTGTGCTTGACGTATACTAGGCTAGAAACTGATATGATAAACCTGGATGATGCCGTCAACATTGCCGAAGTGACGGCGCTGATCGACTATCTGCTGAGCGGTAACTGGTAAGAAATAACCGTTCGTACAAGATACTTAAAAAGGCAGGCTTGACTTTAGAGCCTGCCTTTTGAGTCTCGTTGCATTATTGATAAGGAACAAAAGGAGCAAATCATCAAACAATATGCGTTAATTGCAAAATAATGAGTAATTTTGCGGTCAAATTAGAGAATGAGAAAATGATTAAGATTAACCCCAAGAGAAGATTGTGGCAGGAAGTGCTTGCTTACACCCTGCTGGTTATCGGCAGCCTGCTTTTCGCTGTCGGCGATGTGATGTTTGTTAACCCTTACCTGATGGCACCTGGCGGCACCTATGGTCTGTCCAACGTGTTCAACACCCTGTGGCCGTGGAAGATTTCGCTTTACGCCATCTGCATGGATATCCCCTTGCTCATCATCGGCACCTGGATATTGGGACCCAAGTTCGGTATCAAGACTATTGTCTCAACGGCCTTGATTTTCCTCTTTACATTTATCCTCGAGAGCTGGTGGGGATATGATCCTGTCATTCACGATGGCGCCATCACGGCAACCGTCGATCCCTCGATGGTCAAGTCGATGGTCGAGATTCCCCATCATGGCGGCTGGTTCCACCCCGACTATTTCCTGAACACGGTGGTTGCCGGCATCATCTACGGCGTGGCCATCGGTCTGATTTTCCGCTCGGGAGCTACCAGTGGCGGTTCGGACATCATTTCGATGATTCTGCACAAGTACACCAAGATTTCTCTTGGCACCCTCGTCATGATTGTCGATGGCATCATCACCCTGAGCACGCTCGTCGCCTTTGGTGACATCCGTCTGCCCATTTATTCGATCATCATCATCTTCATCGAGGGCAAGGTGATCGACCTTGTTGTCGATGGTATGAAGACCTACAAGACCATGTTCATCGTTACCGACGAGGCCGATGCCGTTCGCGACTACATCATCAACGATATCAAGCGTGGCGGCACCCTCATCGCTGGTACGGGTCTTTACAAGGGCACTGAGCGTAAGATGCTCTATGTCACCCTCGACCGTTCCGACATGATCAAGCTGCGCTCAGTTCTCTATCACATCGATCCCCGCGCGTTTGTCAACATCATGGAGAGCAGCGAGATCCTGGGCGAGGGCTTCCGTCGCCTGCCTCAAGAGTAACCCAATGTTTCACCTTTAATTATATGACCAATGAAAAAGACTGCAAAGACATTGCTGATGTTGCTGCTTGTGCTCGTGGTAGCAACCTCATGTGGCAAAGAAGAGCGCATGCTCGGCGATTGGCCCCCGATGAAATGGAAAGCGCCTAGCGATCTCGTTCAGATCCAAGAAGGCGTTTATCAGGTTCCACTGTCGGGAGGCACTTATACATTCATCTGTGAGAACTATGAGCCCTGGATTATTTTACTCCACGAGAGTGGCCCTAATGTTTCTTACGAAACCCCAGGCCGCCGGCCCTCCTTCGAGGGTGAGTGGTGCACTGTGAACTGTGAGAAAAAGAAAGTGACCATCACATTTAGTCCGACAACTGAGGACGCACCCCATGAGTTTGATATAGAATTCACTGCAGGAGATGTCTTTTACGACATGCATTTCTTGCAAAGGAACCGCTTGTACTAGACACTCCCTGTCACGTAAAATGAAAAAGAAGTCCACAAGGGACTTCTTTTTCATTTTGCGGAAAGGGAGGGATTAAATACCTCACAAATTGTTCGGTAACGAGTATTGATAATCAGCATGTTAGCATTTGGAAAAGGTGCCCAATTTAACAACAATCGTCCGAAAATCGTCCGACCTTAATTGCCACTTAACTACTTGGTAATAAACGTATTTTAACGCTTCGAGTAGCCTGATTTTTCCTCTATTATTCAGATGAAATCATCTTTAAACTGGAGTTTCAGTGTGCAAAAATACTTCTTTAAGAGCGTTTTTCAAAATTCTGGCATTAATAATGCAGTTATATATAAATAAATGATTAGCTTTGCATTGAGATTAGAAATCAGGAGGACAAAAACTATGGCAAGACCTTTAAAAGAAACACCGATGCTCTTTGGTGAAGAGGCCAAAAAATTTGAGATGCGAATGCTCAACCCTGAGCCTGTCACTGAAGAGAGAAAAACTCGTTTCCGTAAGGACTATGAGTTTATGCGTAGTCGTTGCGTCAATTGTTCATTCTAGATGATTAATCCCTTATATCTCTTTTAATCTTAATTGTTAAGCAGTTATGCAGATTATAGATGAGAATTCCAATGGTTGCCATAATCTTTCCCAGGAAGATAAGATGGCTGGACGTATAGAATCTTTTGATTCATCGGAAGAGATGTTTGAATCATTAGGCATCTAAGGGCGTTAAGCGATTGCTGTTTGCTGCGAAGACGTAAAAAGTTTTGACACTTTTCGGAAAAAAGCTAAGTTATTGTCCATTTTTATGGATAATAACTTGCATCTCTTGTTGATACTCCATACCTTTGTCGCATACAAAAAATGGATTTTACTATGAAGAAGATACTTTTGTTAATGGCTATTGCATTGCCTTTCGTCCTCATTTCATGCAGTGACGATAAAGATGAACCTATGCCTCTCGATAATCATGAATTCGTTGACCTGGGTTTGCCTAGCGGCACCCTGTGGGCCACATGCAACATCGGTGCCAACAATCCCGAGGAATATGGTGACTATTTCGCCTGGGGTGAGACCCACACCAAGGACACCTATGATTGGAATACCTACAAGTTGGGTGGATATGACAGAATCGGCAACTTCTATTTGATGAAGTACTGCACCAACAGCAATTTTGGCCCATTTGACGACAAGACGGAGTTGGATTCTGAAGACGATGCCGCCTATGCCAATTGGGGGCCGTTGTGGCGTATGCCGTCCTATGACCAAATAGAGGAGTTGTACAATTACTGCACATGGCAATGGACTCAGCGTAATGGTGTGAACGGCCAACTTGGCACTGGTCCGAACGGCGCATCTCTGTTCTTGCCCGTTGCAGGCTACTATTGGGAGGGGGTGCTCAATAAAGCAGGCTCCGGCGGCTACTATTGGTCGCGCACACTCAGCCAAGCCCTGTGTGAGGGATCTTACTTTCTCGGCTTCGACTCGGAGCACAAGTACGATTGGCATATAAATGGCCGTGCATTTGGTCACACTGTGCGGGCAGTGCGCGCCCCGAAGAAATAACAAACTGTCTTGTTTTTTCAAGGCATACGCGGTTGTTTTACCTTTGTGGCAAAACAACCGATAGTTTATTTCTTATAGTGCCTGATCTTGTGATTTTTCGTCCCGAAATCGTCCCAGTAATTTAAAAAATGATTGGTAATAATTGATTGAAATTCAGATATTTATATTTGAAGCAAGGAGAAGATATTGAAGATTTACCGTCCGAAAATCGTCCGACCAAATATAAAATTAGAGACAACTGCTTGTGAATCAAGAAGTTGTCTCTAATTTGCGGAAAGGGAGGGATTCGAACCCACGGTACGCAAAGCGTACAACGGTTTTCGAGACCGCCCCGATCGACCACTCCGGCACCTTTCCAGTCAAGCTATCTGGGATTTCTCTCCCAAAGCGGGTGCAAAGTTAGGGCAAATTTTCCACCTGACAAAATATTTTCACAGATTTTTGAGTCCTTCGATGGTCTTGATGGGATCGTCGGCGCCAAAAACGTAGCTGCCGGCAACAAGGATATCGGCCCCTGCCTGAGCAAGTTGAGCGCCGGTAACTTCGTTCACGCCGCCGTCAATCTCAATCTGTGCGTTCGATCCGTTAAGGGCGATGAGTTGCCGCAGTTCGCGCACCTTGTTCAAGGTCTGGACGATGAACTTCTGGCCGCCAAAGCCCGGGTTGACCGACATCAAGAGCACGAGGTCCACGTCACAGATGATATCCTTGAGCATCGCTACAGGCGTGGCGGGGTTGAGCGATACGCCAGCCTGCATGCCTGCGTCGTGGATTTGCTGTACAACGCGGTTGAGGTGGACGCAAGCCTCCTGGTGAACGGTCATGATGGCTGCGCCGCAGTCGCGCACCTCGTTGATGAACTTTTGCGGCTCAACAATCATCAGGTGTACGTCGAGGGGCTTTTGACTCAGCTTTTGCACGTATTTGATGACAGGGAAACCGAATGAGATGTTAGGCACGAACACGCCGTCCATCACGTCGAGGTGCAGCAGATCGGCTTCGCTGCGGTTCACCATGTCGATGTCTTTGGCCAGGTTGCCAAAGTCGGCTGATAACAGGGAGGGAGATACTTTCATAATAGTTAGGAGTGAGAAGTTAGGAGTTGGGAGTATGTTGGGAAGTGGGGCGTTTCTTGATGGCTTGGTAGGCTAGGAAAAGGACGATAAATATGGCCAGTGCATAACCCGCCCACGACAGGTAACGGTTGTAATGTTCGAGCTGGACAAGCAGTTCCTCTTCGGGGAAATGCTGGCTCAACCAGTAGCCCAAGCCTGCAAGCACCGCATTCCAGATGCCGGCACCCAGCGAAGTGAACAGGGTAAAGGTGCCGAAGTTCATGCGCGACAGTCCGGCAGGAATGGAGATAAGTTGGCGGATGGCGGGAATCAGTCGGCCCAGGAAGGTCGAAATGGCGCCGTGACGGTCAAAGTAGGCTTCAGCCTTTTCCACCTTTTCGGCATCGATCAGGCACATGTGGCCGATGCGGCTGTTGGCGAAGGCATAGACCACGGGGCGCCCGATGAGCAGCGACAGCACATAGTTAATGACGGCCCCGATGAGTGCGCCCAGCGTGGCAATCACGACAATCATGATAATGTTCATGTCGCCGTTGCGGGCAGCAAAATAGGCTGCTGGCGGGATGACCACCTCGCTCGGGAACGGGATAAAGGAACTTTCAATAGCCATTAGCAACAGGATGGTGCCGTAGGTCAAATGCTCCTTATACCAGTTGTAAATGGTAACAATGTCGTGCGGCATAAACTTCAGGATGGCAACAACCACGGCTGCCAGCACGGCCAGTATGATGATCAGTTGTATCGTGTCTTTTTTCATATCGATGACAAAGATAATGCAAGGTGGTCGAAATGCAAAATTTTTTGATGGATTACGTCCTAATTGGCTTGGGTAATCGTCATCTCGCAGCGGCGGCAGTCGCAGGTTACCCTCAACAGAGTGCTACCGGTTTTCAGGTAGATGTCGCGGGGCAGCGCATTGGCGTTTTTGAATTTCAGGCAGGCGCCAAGTTGCCGGCGGATGCAGTAGCGGGTGTGCATCAGTGGGGTAGAGGCCGTTACTGTAGTACCCGCCTCAAGAGCGGGCTTGATATCGGTCACGCCATGGTCCCGGTAAAGTTGTTCGGCCAGGTGGTTGGCGACGTTATCAGCGGGTTCTAACTTAGTGGCAGGGCAGGAAGCGCTTTTATCTTCGGGGCGCCGTTTATCCACAGTACGGGTGATGAGATGGGTTCGGTCGAGCAGTTCAATGGTGTCGCGGCGCAGTCTGGACAATAGCGAGGCGGGAATGAACACATTGCCGGCAACCTTTGCTTCACCCAACCGATAAATAGTACCGCCCAGTTTGGCCAATTCAGCGGCCTGACGTGCCTCTTGGGGCTTGTCGGCGGGTTGCAGGTCACATTCGATAGCATGCGTCACGCGGTTGCCGCGCTCATCAGCAAGAGTAAGTGTCAGCATGCCGCCAGTGTATCGCAGGAGTGCATCGACAGCGATGCTGCGGGTGGCCGAGGGTTTACCGAGCAAATCATCAAAGGCCTTGTCACCAGTGCGGTAAATGGCTGTGCCGCGAGGAATGGCAGCACGCTCGCGCAGCAGTACTGTTCCACCGCCCAGAGCTCGGTTGACCCGTGCACCCGTGAATTCTCCCTGGGCATCGAAGTAACTCAATCCGTCACCATTGGCCAGTATGGCACGGGTATCAATAGTGAGCTCATTGCCGTTACACCGCATAACGCGTCCCAGGTACTCCCCTTGGGATTTTGGCGTATCGACAGATGCCATAGCTGTGCCGTCTTTGGGATGGCGTTCGTCCAGGAAGTAACGGGTAAATCCACGGTTAAAACTCTTCTCCAGCGAGGGCTCAAAGGTGAGATCCACTTTGCCGAATGAGGAATGGCGGTAGCGTTCGGGCAGACGGGCGATGACTTGGTCGATGGCGTGACGATAATAGGCCACCACGTTTTTAACGTAGCCTACGTCCTTTAACCGGCCTTCGATTTTGAACGATGAGACGCCTGCCGCCATCATTTGCTCCAGGCGATCGTGTCTCGACATGTCCCGCAGCGAGAGCAGGTGCTTACCTTCAACAAGAACCCGCCCTTTGCCGTCTACGAGGTCGTAGGGCAGGCGGCACAACTGGGCACACTCGCCACGGTTGGCACTGCGCCCCTTCAGCACCTGGCTGATGGCGCAACGGCCGCTGTAACTCACGCACAGCGCCCCGTGGACAAATGCCTCGAGCGGAACGGTAGTCACCTGGCGAATTGCCCAGATTTCGTCCAGTGTCAGTTCGCGCGCCATAACCAACTGGGAAAACCCGAGGCTCTCAAGGAAACGGGCTTTTTCTGGGGTGCGCAGGTCGCATTGGGTGCTGGCATGCAGGGCAATGGGTGGCAAGTCCAGGCGCAGCAGCCCTAGGTCTTGGACGATGAGCGCATCCACGCCGATGTGGTACAGCTCATGGACGAGTCGTTCAACCTCCATCAGCTCATCGTCATAGACGAGTGTGTTGACCGTCGCATAGATGCGGCCTCCAAACCTGTGAGCGTAATCGCAGGCCCTGCGCACGTCATCCAGCGTGTTGCACGCATCGGCACGCGCGCCATGATGCGACGCACCCATGTACACCGCATCAGCGCCATGGTCGATGGCGGCAATGGCAATGTCGGCGTCACGTGCGGGCGCCAGCAACTCTATGAGGGCAGGCTTGTCCATAAAGCGGTATTACAGGGCTGTAGTGTTGTCGTGTTGTCGTGTTGTCAAGTGGACCGCGGCTCTGCCGCGGTATCTAGATATTCAAGGTAAACGGGTCGGCATCCCGCCAGGCAGGGAATTTCTCCCTGAACTGCGCCAGTTGGGCAGGGGAGAGGTCGGCAGTGATGACGGGACTGGTCATGCGCTGGGCAATCACCTTGCCCTTGAAATCGATGATCAGCGATGATCCCTCGGGGTATTCCACGCCTGCAGGATCGGTGCCGCACCGGTTCACACCGCACACATAGCATTCATTCTCCATCGCACGGGCAGCCAGCAGCGTGCGCCACACCTTCTCGCGCGACTTGGGCCAGTTGGCGATGACCACAAGCACATCGTAATTGTTGTTCACATTGCGGCAAAAGACGGGGAACCTCAAGTCGTAGCACACCACCAGCTTGATGTTGAAACCGCGGAATCGCACAATAGGCGCGGCAGTCAATCCATGATTGAACACCTTGTCTTCACCGCCAAACGAGAACAGATGACGCTTGTCATAATAGGTCTCGTCGCCGTTAGGCTCGATGATGAAGGCGCGGTTATAGAGCTGTGCCGCGGTGTTGGCCAGAAAACTGCCGATGATGCCCACGTGATACTCGGCAGCCAGTTGGCGCAGGGTATGCAACGTGTCACCGCTGTTCCACTCAGCTACGGCAGCAGCCTTTTCACGGTCTGCTGTCATAAATCCCGTAGTGAACAGTTCCGGCAGGACGACCAGGTCGGTATCGTCAGGCATGTTGCGCAAGTTGCGCTCCAGTTGCTTGATGTTGGCTTCGCGGTCACCCCAGACGATGTCGTCCTCAATGAGTGTGACGCGCAGATTGCGTGAAATCATATTTAATAATGAGTTAGAAATGAGGAATTGCGGATGAACAAAGCCCGCAATTCCCGTAGATTATTCTAAACCGGTGACAAACTTCTCCGGATACTTGCCTCGGCCATGTTGCTGGAAATATTGCTTGATGCGCAACAGATCGGCATCGGCGTCGTCGCTGAGTTCAAACTCGCGGTCGATACAAACCACTTTTTTCTCATAGTCAAAGTAAGCCAGCACCAGTGGCACTTGGGCATCCCTGGCCATGAAGATGGAACCCTTGTGCCAATTGGGATTGGCGCTGCGGGTGCCCTCGGGGGTGACGCCGATGGCAAGTTTGGGAGTCGTGTTGTAAGCCTCGACAATCGATTGGGTGAGGTTGCCGTGTTGACGGCGGTTGACGGGAATGCCGCCAAGGGACTTGAGCAGAGAACCCATGGGGAAGAAGAACCAGGTGTCCTTCATCAGGAAGCCGGCCTTCATCCCCACCGAGTGTATGCCGAGTTCGCCCAGGATGAAATCCCAATTGCTGGTATGCGGAGCGATGACGATGACGCATTTGTCGGGCATCGTCAGGTTGACCTTAAAAGTCCAACCGGCTTTTTTCAATATCCAACCAGATAAATACATGCAGGACTTCCAACGGGCAGATGACGATTACTTGTTCTTGGGCATGAGTTCGTTCATGCGCTTGGCGATGTTGTTCACCTCAGCAGTGAAGTACTCGCTCAACTCCTTCTCACACTGCTGGAAGAAAGCACGGCGAGCCTTGTTGTACTCTTTGCGGTTGGCAAACTCTTTCACCTTCTTGCCGAACTTGTTGTTCACGCGGTTAACGGCTTCTTGCTGGAGCAGGGCGGTGTCGATGATGATGCTGTCCCATTCCTCGATCTTGTTCTCGCCGAATGCTGATTCTGCAAAGATGCACTCGCCTGCAATGTCGCCACAGGCATTCTGGATAGCTTTCTTAATCTGTCGTTTACTTGCCATAATGATTATGTGTTATCAATAAATGTTAGTAATAATGCGCTAAGGTACTAAATTTATCTCATCCATTGGCGCTTTTGGCGCTCAAAAATGCCGAAAATTATCAAAAAAAGCCCTTTTAGGGTTTATTATGAAAAAAAGTGCCCGAAAAATTTGCCAGTTCAAAAAATGGCAGTAATTTTGCAACGCTTTTCGATGGAGATATCGTCTAGTGGTCTAGGACGCCGCCCTCTCACGGCGGAAACCAGGGTTCGAGTCCCTGTTTCTCTACAAGCAAAGCCTTCACCCACAATTGAGCGAGGGCTTTTTAAATCGACGGAGATATCGTCTAGTGGTCTAGGACGCCGCCCTCTCACGGCGGAAACCAGGGTTCGAGTCCCTGTTTCTCTACCAACAACAAGGCCCTCGGCAATTGCCGGGGGCTTTGTTTGTTTTAGTCTGGCTTGAAGTGAGGTTAGCAGTTGATGAAGTCCTCGATGAGCTGATGGACCTCGTTGACAGCTGTGTCAAGGTCGTCGTTAATGACAGTGTGGTCAAACTGCGGACCGATGGAAATCTCAAACTCGGCTTTATCGACGCGCGCCTTGATGTCTTCCATGCTGTCGGTACCGCGGTTAATGAGACGCTGGCGTAGCACTTCCACGCTGGGCGGCTGGATGAAAATGCTGATGGCACGGTCGCCATACATGCGCTTGACGTTCACGCCGCCCAGCACATCCAGGTCCAGCACCACGTTCATGCCCATGCCGGTGATGCGTTCCACCTCACTCTTGGGCGTGCCATAGTAGCGGCCTTCATACACCTCCTGATATTCAACCAGTTCATCGTTTTCGATCATCTGTTCAAACTCCTCTCGTGTCTTGAAATAGTAGTCAACGCCGTGTTGCTCCTGGCCGCGGCGGGGACGTGTCGTGGCCGACACCGAGAAGGCGAGCCGCAGCGACTCGTCCTGCATGATGCGACCAATGATGGTAGACTTGCCCGAGCCCGATGGCGCCGAGATGATAATCAATTTGCCCTGTTCCATATTATAATAGTGTTGTCTCGCCACAGCGTGGCCGTTCAGTAGTCTGTTATCTGTTGTCCGTGTATTGCGAGCCTTTGGCTCTTACAGTTAAAGCACATTCAGCACCTGCTCCTTGATCTGCTCCAGGTGGTCTTTCATGCGCACCACCAGGTTCTGCAGCTCGGCCTGGTTGGCTTTAGAGCCCATGGTGTTCACCTCTCGGCCGATTTCCTGGCTGATGAATCCCAGTTTCTTGCCTTGGCCGGGCTCCTCGCTGTTCATGGTTTCCAGGAAGTACTTCAAGTGGTTCTGCAGGCGTATTTTCTCCTCGGTGATGTCAAGTTTCTCTATATAATAAATGAGTTCCTGCTCAAAGCGGTTCTTGTCATAGTCCATCTCCTTGATCTTGGCCAGTGCATCAAGGATGCGGGCTTTGATCTTCTGGGTTCGCGGCTCCTCATATTTGGGCACCTCGTCGAGCAGTGCTTGGATGGCGGCTATTTTCTCCTTGAAGAAAACGGCCAGCCGTTCTCCTTCCTGGCGGCGGAAGGCAATCAGCTGCTCGGTAGCTTGGGTAACGACTTCCCTGACCACATTCAGTTCTTCCTCATCGGCTTCAGTGGCCTTGGCCTCAGTTTTCAAGGCGTCAGGCATGCGCAGGAGGGTGGCATACCAGTCCTGCGGCTGTGGCAGGTTCAGCTGAGTGGCCATTTCCTCGATTTGGGCCTTGTATTGTTGCAGCATCGGGATGTTGATGGTGCCTGATGTGGCACCCTCGATGGGCTCGCAATAAACGTACAGGTCAATCTTGCCGCGCATCAACGCCTTGGACACCAGGTTGCGCAGTTCCATCTCAATCTCACGATGGCTTTGAGGCGTGCGGGCCCCAAAATCCAGTTGCTTACTGTTCAGCGACTTGACTTCGGCGGTGATTTTCTTGTTGTTGTACA
>JAEEGG010007028.1_pt1 | contig 26192 bp, 24 predicted proteins | sample 9134161 | NCBI WGS metagenome assembly JAEEGG01 (sample SAMN16246543, study PRJNA631951) | gut metagenome | biome: gut microbiome; feature: rumen; material: CR-attached | host: Bos | place: Iran: Karaj | collected 2018-10 | reverse complement strand
ACCGCATCGAGCGTGAAGACGACACCCACCTGCGCTGGACGACGCTCGTGGACAGAGTGCAGCCCGAGTGGACCAGCACCCTGCAGGAGGACGGGACGACCTATCTCCACACGGCCACCATTGGAGCTATGAAGAGAGGCGGTGCGGCGCAGTTCGAGACGCAGAACCAGGTGCTGCAGGTTGATGGCAACACAATCAGCTACAGCGACTCCAATACCGTGGCGCTGCTTGATTACGTGAAGTATGAGAAGGCGACAGCCGGCACCGGACTGCAGACTGTGAACACCACCAAGCCTTCGGTGGAGGACTATGGCATTATTGCCATTGTCGGAGCCACCGGGCAGGCTTACACCACCTTCACCTACGCCCAAGGCATTCCGGACAACCTGCGAGCCATTGCGTCGGCCAAGATGCAGGCGCAGCTTATGGTTGTCGCCGAGGCGCTGGGCGTCCTGTTCTATGACGGCGAGACGATGCGCAGAAACCTGCAGGGCGAGAACGGCCAGCGGATAAACCTGGTGCTCGGCGAGGTGGATGCCGCGAGCCTGCGCCGTATGGGCTTCCCGATGGAGATAGAGGGCGCCGGGACGCCGAGCGCCGATGTGGTACCGAGCGACTGGGAGAAGCTGTGCCCGGGCGTGGCGTGGACAGGCGTGCCGCTTGCCCCAGGTATGATGTACTATGACAGTACGAACAACCATTGGTACAAGGCCAAGTTGGTGCTGACCGGCTCGGTGAGCGACTGGGTGCCGCTGTTTTGATGTCTAACCTTAAAAGCGAGTTAAAGAATGATTAAAACTTATCCAGACCAGAGCGCGTATGCCGCAGCGGGGCTGCCGATGCGCGAAACAAGAGTTGCCAACATTACGGAGGGCAACCTGACCAAGGTGGACGGTGTGAATGTCGAGAAGAATGTGGCCAGATGGGGCGACGCTGTCTTTACAGACTCCACCGGCAAACACCGCATTATCGACCGCGACACACTGAAGATGTCGCTGATACCGAGCAACTGGACCTATGAGGGCCCGTATCTGTTCCAATGGGACAATGACACAATGGCCGTGTGGAAAGGCAACTACGCCAGCCTGCCGAGCTTGAAGTTTTTGGATGTGTGCCAGTATGCCATCACGGCGATCACCGGCACCTCGCTCAGCATTAACCTCAGGATGAGCCCCGACTACAATGTGAATACCACGGTGACTGTTACGCTGACCTCGGCCGCAATCAGCGCCGCCACCGCCCAGGAGATCAGCCAGGCTGTAGCAGCCAAAGCCACCGAGGTAGGAGACACAAAGGCGTGGTGGGCCTACCTGGCAGACGCCAACGGCAACAAGGTGGATGATGATGGAACGCAGATTATTATCCAGTGCGACACCTGTGTGGACTACCGCTTCTACAACTGCTCTATGACGGGCGGCACCATTGCCCTTTATTCCTGGCGCGATATGCCGGCTACCGACAACTATTGGAAAGCCAACGGACGGCTGACGAACTACCGCGGCCTGATGCACATTGGAGGCGGCGCGAGCTATTGGGCAACCAACGGCCGCACGCTGACCGCCGCCGTGGCGGTGCACAGCGAGGCCGGCAATACCGACCCGATGAAGAAGTCGGAGTATCTGACCTCTGAATTTGCCGCCGCTATCCGAGCCTATTATCCTACGTATGAGGACTATCTGCGTGGGGAGTTTGGTATTATGTGGCCACAGAAAAAAGGTGTTTTCGCGCTGCCTAACGGCAAGGAATTGACCGAGAAATATGGCCCGATGATGGCCCCGACGAAAGCCGGGGGCACGAAGGCAATGTACCCGGCATTGAACTGGGCCTACCTGCAGGGCGGCCACTTGTGGGACGTGAACGAAGGCACGCTAATGATGGAAGATGAGCGACTTGCAATCCTTAACGCCACACAGCAAAAAGCCGGGAAGGTGACGCTGGGAAGCGGCACGACCCGATGGTTTGCTGAGAGGTGCAACGTGTACCACGCTTGGTTCTTCCGCGGCACGTCCCGCTACCTCAACTTCAGCAACGTGAGCAACGCGGGTCAGGTCGGGGCGGTCACGCTTTTGAAAAAATGATTAAAAATTAAACAGTCCACTTGCATCCCGTGAGGGTGCAAGTGGCGTTAAAAAAATGGTTGATTACAGTAAGTTCAAAGACTACGGCGAGTACCTGGACTATTGCTATGAGGAGCAATATAACAAGGCGATGGCCGCACGGAAAAAGGAAGAAGAGGATGAAAAACAGAGGAAACAAGGCGAAACGAGACAAGGATAGCATCTTGGCCGACACCAAGAATTTGCTCAAAATTCTGCATCCGATAATTCAGCCGATGCCCAAGATTGAACGCATCGAGGGCGCGCCGGTGGAGATGAAGAAAGCCTGCTACAATATTATCCGGTATTTCAACCAGGCCAAAGAGTGCCAGGAGGTGCGCCAGGAGAATATCCGCAGGATGTTTGGCGAGTTCGGTGTGCTGCTGGCAGCCTTTGAACTCTGTATCAGCTATGGTTTAATAAAAGAGCACGACAGACTGGCAATAGCAATTCAATTGGAACGGATCGAGGAAGGAGTTAGGAAATGGCGCAACGCAACGCGGTCGCCTAAGAGTCAGGATCAGCAGACGGTCACGGGCGAGGAAACGATGCCTGCAGAAGCTGCTGGCGGTTACGAAGGGTAAAAGGGAGTGCTACTATCATTTATAGTATTCAGACTAATGCGCTCGGACCGGCACGAACCGGTGGTTTGCTGAGAGGTACAACGTGAACAACGCTTGGATCTTCAACGGCACGAACCGCTACCTCAACAACAACAACGTGAACAACGCGAATCAGGTCGGGGCGGTCACGAATTTACCAATAAGTATATATACGCTAAATGACTGAAGTAGAGTTTTTCTCATTTTTAATCGACATAATGTTCGAAGCACGCAAAAACAAGCGCTTCGGACGGGACTGGGCCGAGTTTGAGCGCCGATGGGCGCCGCTCCTCGTCGTGATGATGTGGGAGATGTATGAGAAAACCTATCGTGTTGACCATAACTACTCCTTTCTCACCTCCGTGCCAAAGTGGCGCGAGATATTTGCCACCATTGCGCAAGGCCGTATGTCGGACCTGGTTGTCTGCAGCCCACTGTCCCCGTATATCGAGGCGAAGCTACACCCGCGGACCTTCAACAACAGGAAAAAGAAGGGCGCCACGGCGGCCATAGACCAGACGATAGAGGACGTTTGCGAGGTGACACAGGGATACACCAAACCCGCAAGGGTTATTAAGTGGGACTCAAAAGGTTGTTTTCCCAACGCATTGTGTGACCATATCGAGCGGTGCTACTGCGAAGTGATTGACGAGAACGCCGACGACCTGATGCGGCGTTTCGGACCCGAGATGCCCGGTTTCTTAAAATGGCTTGCGATGGTGTCGGTTCATTGCTACCCGGCACAACACTGCGAGCTGAGGACTCCAAAAATATTGTGGGAAGAGCATATTGAACCGTCAAAATCTCTGTTCAACGCCGAGCCAGGAGTGGGTATGCCTATCGGCCGCCAGATATCACAGACAGGTATGGGTTTGTATATGAACCCGGAGGTGATATGGTTAAACGAGGAGTGCGGTATCCGCTCGACGCTATTTATGGACGACTGCCTTATGGTCGTGCCGGAGGAAATGCACGAGTATGCGCTTGGTTTATTCCCGGTGTTGAGAGAACGCCTCGCGGCCAAAGGGATGCGGCTGAACGAAAAGAAGTTTTACGACCAGCCATATCAGCACGGCTACGAGTTCCTTGGCAGCCATATAAAACCCTACCGCCTCCATATAAACAACCCAACCTACGGCAGGGCTATGGAGAGGGTGACGGAGTATAACCAAGAGCAGGAGAAGTATGCGTGTATCGACCAATTTATGTCGTCGCTCAACAGTTACCTGGGCCTATTGAAGACGCGCACGGACTACCGGCGTCTCGAGCACCTTGTGGAGAGTGTTGCCACCGAGTGGTGGGAATACTTTGATTATGACCAGCAGCGGCGCTGTATTAACTGCAAGCCGGAATACTCGATAAAGAGTAGATTAAACAACAAGTATCATTTACATTTAAAAAAGTAAGAATTATGACAAAGATTGAGATCCAACAGCTCGTGAACGAGCAACAGAGCATCATTGCCGATCGAGAGGCAAAACTGAAGGCTACCGACTATGTCGCCCTTAAAATTGCCGAGGGGAAAGCCACAAAAACACAGTATGCGGACACGCTCGCACAACGCCAGCAGTGGCGTGACGAGATAAACGCCGCACAGGACGAAATCGTCACCCTCAATGCCATAGAGCCAGAGGAGCCGGATATAAGAATGGAGGGCGCGGAAGAGAGCTATGAATAAGTATTACGCAATGCTCGAGAATATCCTTGAAAACGGGCGCGAGCAAAAGAACAGGAAGGGAAGTATCCGCTACCTGACGAACGAGGTGATGAGGATGGATGCGGGCGACTTGCTGGATATTTTCGAGAGTCACGGAATCGCCCGGAAGAAGCTGCGCAGCGAGCTGGATCTGTTCTGCCGAGGGGAGCGGAATACCGAGGCTTACCGCGAGGCAGGAATAAACTGGTGGGACTACTGTGGCCCTATATTGGTTAATAGTTACCCTACATATTTCGAGCGGTTGCCAAAGCTCGTGGAGAGGATAAACAAAGAGAAGAGGGATAGCAAGAATTATGTTTTGTTCCTCGGAGAGACAAACGTGGAGACGAACCAAGCGCCCTGCCTGAGCCTGGTGCAGTTTCAGATAGAAGACGGGAAGTTAGTGCTATCGGCATACCAGCGCAGTAGTGATGCCTCGCTCGGCCTTCCGTCGGACATTTACCACTTGTATTTAATCAGCAGACAGGTAGAGTTGCCTTTGCGCAGTATTACCTTGTTCCTTGGAAACGTGCACATCTATGAGAATAACATAGAGAAAACAAAGGCTTTGCTTAACGGGGAAGAGAATGTAAGGTTTGAGCTCAATGCGTGATTAAACGGAGATTGACTGCTGATTAAACAAAAAAAAAGAGCACTGCAGAATACAATGCTCTTTTTTTTGTGCCCCGATTTTGGGGACAATTTAATACCAGATTTGGAGACGATTTAATAAAAATTTGGGGACATTCCAAAGCGGCGATTATACGTATCTTTGCATTTTGAACACAAGCATTAAAGCAATGACAAAGGATTTTATAAAAGACCCGATATTCCCTGAATGCCCGATACGAAACGTGCTGGCACGTATTGGTGGCAAATGGACTTTGGCGGTGTTGTACACATTGGACGAAAGCGATGCGCCGATGCGTTTTCGCGACATTGAACTGAAGAACCCCGATTGCTCGCAAAAGATGCTCACCCAGACTCTTCGAGGATTGGAGGCCGACGGGCTTGTGAGCCGCACCGTCTATGCCGAGATGCCTCCGCGTGTTGAGTACTCTCTGACCGATAGAGGGCTCTCTTTTCTTCCTATTCTGCGGCAACTCATAGATTGGGCATACCATAACTTGCACGATATCGTCACCGACCGTGAGAAGTACTATGAACAGAGAGGATAATTTAGATTTTTGCATACGCTACTTGATGGAGCAGGACAAGGTTGAAATGAAGCTTCCTGCCGCTATCGGGGATAAGAAGCGAATGCTTAGGGCTTTGATGAATGTCTGGGTGCCGCAGCCGCTTAGCGAAGAGTTTCTGAAGGCGCAAGATGCAGAATTGCAGATGCAACTGAAAGAAAAAGGAGTGGTGGAGGCAGAAAGCAGGCTGTGGAAGGGTGATATAACAAGACTGAAGGTGGATGCCATTGTCAATGCTGCCAATAGCCGTATGTTGGGATGCTGGCATCCTCTGCACGGCTGTATTGACAATGCCATTCACAGTGCGGCGGGATTGCAGCTTAGGGTCGAATGTGCAGAAGCTATGAGTGGCACCGAATGCCCTCAAATACATCCGGAATACACGTTCGAAGGTGTGACATATCGAAAGGCGTTCACCAGTGAGACAATCGTCACAAAAGGGTATAATCTTCCGGCCAAATATGTTATCCACACAGTAGGGCCCATAATAGCACAAGGCATCCCCACACAAGAGCAGGAACGGCAGCTGTCGTGGTGCTACAAGAACAGTATCGCGCTTGCCGAAGCCAATGGCTGCCAGTCTATTGCATTTTGCTGCATTTCGACCGGAGAGTATCGTTTCCCAAATCGCCGTGCAGCAGAAATAGCTATGGATGCCTGCAAAGATGCGTCGATAAGGGTTGTGTTCAATGTTTTCAAGGATATAGACTATGACATATACTGCGGACTTCTCGGAACGCATTGAGGCGATGCACCGGGCAATAAAGGAGGCCAAACATATAATAATCGGTGCAGGTAGCGGTCTCACAACCGCCGCGGGGATTGACTATGCCGGTGAGGATTTCAGTCGCGAGTTTGCGCCGTGGATTGAGCGTTATGGTTTTACGGACCTGTATACGTCGTCGTTCTATCATTTTGAGACCAAGGAAGAGTATTGGGCTTATTGGGCAAAGCATATCTGGTTCAGCCGTTATCGTATGGGCGCGACGGAGTTGTATAAGAAATTGTTACGGCTGTTTCCTGATGCTTTTGTGATAACTACCAATGTCGACGGACAGTTTGAATTGGCAGGATTCCCAGCAGATAATATTTTTGCCACACAGGGTGACTATCGCTGGTTCCAGCCCGCCAGCGGCACACCTAAAATACTTATCGACAACAGAGATTGGGTTATGCGTGTGTTGCCGTTTATTAAAGATTGCCGTATTCCGACAGAAATGTTGCCATTGATGCCCGATGGAGGCGTTGTGGCTATGAATTTGAGAGTGGACGATACTTTTGTGGAGGATTACAGGTGGCATAGGCAGGCACGCCGATATACGGATTTTGTATACGGGGCATCGCAGGGCAAATTGCTGTTGATAGAAATCGGGATTGGCTATAACACGCCAGGGATTATTCGGCTACCCTTTGAACAGATGGCTCAGAAATTTCCTGATACAACGTTAGTCCGTATGAACAGAGACAATCCGGAAGCCTGTCTTCAAGCTATTCCTCGTTTTATTCCTTTCACGGAAGATATTGCCAGTATTCTCGATCAATTAAGATAACTCTCACTTATGACTTCATCCATCGGGACGTCGAAGGGCTCGGTGGGGATGGTGTCGAAGAGCTGGAAAGAGAAGGCTACGCCTACCTTTACGGCATTGGGCGTCGATTTGAGCAGTCGGTCGTAGAAGCCTCTGCCACGCCCCATACGGTTCTTGTTGTGGTCGAAGGCTACACCTGGAACTACTATCATCTGTATTTGCTCAAGTGCCTCGAAGACAGGGCCTACAGGCTCGGGGATGCCGAACTGCGGCCCGGGTTGCATACTGTCGGGACCTGTGTATTGGCGGAGCAGCAGGTCGTCGCCGTCGACGCAGGGCAGCAATAAGGTCTTTTCTTTGTACCAGCGCTTTACGAAGTCGTGGGTGTACACCTCGTCGTCCATCGACCAGTAGAGCAGCACGGTGTTGGCGTTGCGGAACGACGTTAGTTGCTCGACTTGCTGCATAATGGGCATCGAGCGGCGGATTTTTTCTTCGAGCGGCACGGCGCTCTTGGCGGCACGCACTATTTTGCGGAGTTCTTTCTTTTCCATTGGCATTAAAAAAGGCAGGTTTATAGGCCTGCCTTTGGTTTTTATTACGTTCTGTAATGTATTTGTTTATAGTCGCATTGCCATTGCTTAGAACGGCAGGTCGTCCTCCGAGTCGGCAGGAGCTGACGCGAATGAGGCGGCTGCGGGAGCTGCGGGGGCAGCAGGAGCGGCAGCGGGCGCAGCGGCAGGAGCTGCCGGAGCAGCGGCGCCACCGGCGAAGGGTACCACGCGGATGCAGCGCAGGTCGGTATACCAGCGGTCGTTGTATTCGCGGCTTTCGGGCGAGAAGGTGACGACGACGGGAGCATTCATAACCAGTGCGTTGACCATTGCCAAACGGTCTTCGCCAAAGAGTGTGAAAGCGACTTGACGCGGATAGGTGTCTTCTGTTTCGATAACAAAACCGCCTTTAACCCAAGGGCCGCGCTGTGACTCGCCTCTTACTTCGGGTAAAATCTTAATTAATCTTCCTGTAATATCCATAATTGTATTTTATTTATTTAATTATCAAAACCATAGTTTCTGCAAAGGCTTTTTCTCCCCGGCAGAAAGCGTTTACAAAAGTACACAAAAAGTTTCAAGGAGTGCAAAAAAGTTATGAACAAAAAGTTACTTGGTTGATAGTCAGAGCAGATGGGGTGAATGGTGGTTGTTATGCGTTTTGTTGTGAAGTTTTTTCTGTTTTGATACAATAAAAACATAGTGTTTTCAGTTAAGACAATAAAGGAGATTTGAACTATGCCGATGTTTTATACGCCTAAGCCGAGACAATTTCATTACAAACCATTGTTTTACGACCCGGAGAAGGAGGAATGGGAGAAGCTGAAAGCTAAGTACAGACTTGAGAACGGTCTGCCGCTCGATGATGAGAAACTGAGAGCCGAGAGCGAAGAACGCAAGGCTGAAAGCACAAAGCAAGGAGTGGAAAGCGAGGATAAGGATTTGGAGTATTTCCAGCGGAAGGTGCGTGACATTGAACGCAATGAGAGACAGGAGAAGCAAAAGCTGACCGTCGCGGACTTCTTCAAAAAGAGGGAGAAACCGCAGTTCCACTATGTGTCGCGTTTTGACAGTGAAGGCAATTTGCTGGAGACACCGCCTGAGGCAACCAAGGATGCGTCGGTGAAACGCCGTATCAGTCGCCGCTTCGAGGATGACGATATGGATAGATACAAGCCTATACCGGCGGGCAAGATAATGATTTACACGCTGTTGGTGTGTATTTTGTTATTATTTATTTTTTGGTAAAACAAATTAGGCTTTAAAAGCGCAGGTATTTCATTTTTTTTGTGTAGTTTTGCAAAAATTTTTGCCTATGTTTATTGAGGTCTTAAAGTCTAAAATACATAGAGTTACCGTTACCGAAGCCAACCTTGACTATATCGGAAGTATAACTATTGACGAAGAGCTGCTTGCTGCTGCCAATATGATTGAGAACGAGCGCGTGGATATATACAACATCACCAACGGCGAAAGGTTTTCAACATATATCATTAAGGGTGAGGCAGGCAGTGGCATTATCGGCATCAATGGTGCGGCGGCTCACAAAGCGCGTGTGGGCGACCTGCTTATAATTGCTTCATACGCATCGATGGACTTTGAGGAGGCCAAGAATTGGCATCCTATGGTTATCTTTCCCAAAGACAATCACTTGAGATGAAGAGGCGGCTGGGCGACATACTGAAGTTTGTTGTATTCCTCGGCATTGGAATCTTTTTCATCTATTGGTTTCTGCTAAAGCTTGACGCTGACGAGAAGGCTGCAATATGGGAGTCGTTCTTGTCGGCGCGATGGGGCTGGGTCGGCATTGTAATGCTGACAAGTCTTGTGGCTCACTTTGTGCGTGCCCTGCGTTGGCGCTTGCTTTTCAGACCGTTGGAGCACTACCCGAACGTCAACAACACCTTTGGCGCCGTGATGGTGACTTATTTGGCGAATCTGGCATTTCCGCGACTGGGCGAGGTTATGAGGTGCGCTATGCTTCGGACAAGCGAAGGTATCCCTATGGAGAAGTCGTTGGGTACAGTGGTGACCGAGCGCCTTTTCGACACACTGATGTTCGTACTCATTGTGCTTATGGGCTTTCTGCTGATGTTCAGCAGTGTAAAGGATTTCATATATAACGCACTGTCAGAGAAGTTCAGCTCGCTGCCAACGTTGGCTGGCATAGCAGCGGCAGGCGTGGTATTGTTGATAGCACTTTTTGTCATCTATAAGCTGTTTCACGACAAACTGATGAACTTCAGCCTTTATCGTAGGGTTGTAGAGCTGTTGAGAGGCTGTGTGGACGGCGTGAAGAGCATACTGCACCTTGGCCCTAAATCGACGGTGTTGTTTGTCCTTTACAGCTTGATAATCTACTTCCTGTACATCGCGGGTGGCTGGGTGATACTTGAAGCCTTTGCCGAAACTGGCCATCTCGGATTCCAGACGGCGTTTGTGATATACCTCTTCGGTTCGGTGGGAATGATGATTTCGCAGGGCGGACTTGGTGCTTACCCCGTCTTGGTATGGCAGGCGTTGGCGATATACGGTATTGGAGAGTCGACTGGCTTGGCCTGTGGATGGCTGTTGTGGGGTTCGCAGCAGGTCGTGGTTATCGTGCTTGGCCTGGCGTACCTCATTTATTTCTCGTTGTTGAAGAAAAAGGCGAAGTCTGTATGAACCACCACGAACACATATATTCAAAGATTCTGACACTTGACGAACTGACGGAACGCCTTGACGTGATGCGGCAAGGGCAACAGAAGCCCGTTGTGGTCTTCACTAATGGATGCTTCGACTTGGTGCACAGAGGACACGTGGACTATTTGAGCAGAGCGCGAGATTTGGGCGACCTGCTGGTTGTGGGCTTGAACAGTGACAGTTCCGTGAGGCGACTGAAGGGCGAAAGCCGCCCTGTATCGAACAAAAGCAGCCGTGCAGCAGTGTTGGCAGCAATGGAGTTTGTTGACTATGTGGTTGTATTTGAGGAAGACACCCCGCTGAGATTGATAGAGAACATCTGCCCGGACATCCTGGTTAAAGGCGGCGATTACGACAGATCAAACGTTGTCGGTGCCGATTTTGTTGAGGCGCACGGCGGACGGCTGGAACTGCTGAGCCTTGTGCCGGGTGAGTCTACGACGCGACTGGTGGAAAGGATAAAGCAATGAGAACAAGAGCTTACATATTATTGGTCGTTTTGATGGTTGCCGCCATTGGCACTGCCGATGCCCAGCATAAAAAGAGAGGCCATCAACGCGAGTTCGATTTGGAAGTGCGAGGAGGTGTGAATATGTGTCAGATTGACGGTGACGCTTCCGGAAACTATAACAAGATGGGCTTCCACGCGGGTCTGAACACATCTTTCCCGTTGAGCGACGACGGCAGTTGGCGCTTTGTAGTGGAGTTGGGGCTGACGCAAAAAGGGTCGAGGATTAACAGTAGCTCGCTTGACCGCACTATATCGCTGTTATATGTCGAGGTGCCGCTGATGCTGGCCTACGATATGTTTGATGGCAATAAACTAAGGGCCGGAGTGGGTGTTGCACCTGCCATATTGGCCAGTGCCAACGTTAAGACAGACGGTGTATACGATGAACTTCATTCGCAGAACTATAAGCGTATGGATGCGCTGCCGATATGTGTTAGTTTACGTTACAAGATAACCGACCATTTTGGAATAGATGTGCGCTACTACAATTCTATGCTCAATATCGCCAAGGAGAACGGCATAGGCACATATCGCATTTCCCGCAGCAACAAAGGACAGTTCAACAGACTGGTTCAGGCAGGAATAACAATTGATTTTTAATTAAAAACAGAATATTATGACACATACACGTTGCTTAATCATTGGATCAGGTCCTGCAGGCTACACTGCAGGCATTTATACAGGTCGCGCCGACCTAAATCCGCTACTTTACGAAGGCATTCAGCCTGGCGGTCAGCTGACGATAACCACTGAGATAGAGAATTTTCCCGGCTATCCCGAGGGAATCTCCGGTACGGCGATGATGGCCGACCTCAGGAAGCAGGCAGAGCGATTTGGAACGGAAATCCGCAAGGGGACTATTGAGGATATCGACCTCTCGAAGCGCCCGTTTATCGCCAAGGACAACAAAGGCGAAGAGATAGAAGCAGAGACGGTTATCATCGCTACCGGTGCTTCGGCACGTTGGCTTGGATTGGACAGCGAGAAGAAATACTACGGCCAAGGTGTGTCGGCTTGCGCCACTTGCGATGGCTTCTTCTACAAGAATATGGATGTCGCTGTCGTTGGCGGTGGCGATACGGCCTGCGAAGAGGCTACCTATCTGGCAACATTGTGCCGCAAGGTCTACCAGATAGTGCGTCGCGACGAACTGAGAGCGTCGAAGGCAATGCAGCACAAGGTTTTAAGCAATCCCAAGATTGAGGTGTTATGGAACAGCGTGACACAGGATATTATCGGCAACGATATGGACGGTGTTGTAGGTGCTGATCTGAAGAATGTCAAGACTGGCGAAATCAAACACATAGACATTGCAGGATTTTTCGTCGCCATTGGCCATCAGCCTAACACAGCCTTCCTGAAAGGTCAGCTGGAACTGGACGAGGCAGGCTACATCAAGGTGCAAAACCCAAGCAGTGCCACAAGCATCCCTGGTGTTTTTGCTGCCGGTGATGTGTGCGACCCCAACTATCGTCAGGCCTGCGTCGCCGCGGCAAAGGGCTGCGTGGCGGGCATCGACGTTGAGAGATTTCTGCATAGTTGATCCATAATGCGAAGGGTTGTTTTCTTTCTGCTGATGTTGGTAGGCTTGTGTTTTACAATGCAGGCCCAGATGCCAATAAGTGCCAGAGCCAAAACTAATAACAATAATAATAATAATAGCAACCGAAACAACAACCCTAACTTCGTCCCACAGCAATTAGACGAGCCAGACAGCACGCAGAACAAAGAGCCTGAAGGCATTGTGTTCGACTATGACGAAGAGCCGGATTCCGTGCTGATTGGCAGCGTGTTCAGTTTCCCGCATCTGCAAAGGGCGGTCAAGCTATACCGTCTCGGTCATCCGAGCCTTGACCCTACAGGTGTCGAGTTCTTCAATCCAGTCCACTCAATGGATGGATTGTACTATATCGATCTCGGTGCACTCGGGCAAATCCATCTGTCGCTTTGCCCATACAATATTGTTACTCAGAGGCTTTTTGATGTCCCCGCCTTCGGTTTGCCGCTGACGCTGAATTGGCAAAACGATGTGCATCCCGTATTCCGCAAACAATTGCACACGGACAGGTTCTACCAGACACTCAAGCCTTACACCCTGCTTGGCTATGGCAGTTCGCTCAACAAAGACTATCAAATCAAGATAATACACACTCAGAACATCAAGCCAAGATGGAACGTGGCGTTTATGTATGACCTTGTGAGTCGCGACGGCCTTTATACCAACAGCGAAGTGACGAACCACATACTCGACGCAACGACAAACTATTACTCGAAGGATGCTCGTTACCAGCTGCAGGCCGGCATAAGTTTCAACCGACTTCGCCAGCAGGAGAACGGCGGTGTGCAGAACGACACAACCTGCTGGGACTATTCGCGCGAGGCAGGTGTGCCGGTCAATATGTATGCTGCCCAGAACCAGTGGCGCGACCTCGATATACACATCCATCAGAGCTACAATACTGTACGCCAGTTCCAACACCTGCGACCTATAGTCGAAACCGTATATGACACCATAAAAACCGACTCTGTCAAAGCTCATCACGAATACAGCAACGACAGCGTCCCTAGTGTTGTTCAAGGCCTGGATTTCATTATCCAAAAGAGAGATACAGTCATCGGTGTCGACACCATTCTTCCTCCCAAGCCTCACACCTATAACACCGGCGTATTTGCCTGGGATATAAACTTCTCGCGCCATCGCCGCATATTCTACGACAGCCAGGCCGACAGCTGGTTCTACAACTACGCATCGATTGACACATCCTTTTATTACGACTCCACTGTCCACTACAAGCTTTCGACCGAAATATACTGGACAAACGATGCATATATGAGCCATCGTTGGCGCAATCCGTTCGTGCTTCTGTTCGGTGTAAGGCCCGAATACAACAAGGTCCAGTTTGCCGGCCAGTCATTCGCAAACTCAAGTCTTCAGGAGTTCTCTGTCAACCCGTTTGCCAGAGTGGAGCTCAACACAAAGAGGGTTCTCTTCACGGCTATGGCTGAGGAGGTTACAGGCAGCATCCGCAACGGCGACTATCGGATAAACGGAAACCTTCGAATCAATGCCGGCAGGCAAAGCCTTTTCGACGTCGCTGTTCTCAGCGAAGCGCAGTCGCCAGACCTGATATATTACCACAACGAAGGCTGCTACAGTTGGGATAACCCGAACTTTAACAAGGTGAAGCGCCAGCAAGTAGCTCTCCGTTACAAAATGCAGCTGTCGGATCAAGACACCGGTTGGCTCCGATATCTCGAGACACGGACAAGCGCCCAGCTGTTAAGCGACAACATCTGGCTGTCGAATGCTATGCGCCCCACGCAAGGCAACGAGACGGGACTGCTGCTGCAGGGCATAATGTCCACCCATTTGCGTTTCGGCTGGTTTAACATCCGCCTGCAGGAAATGCTGCAATACAGCGGCAACGACAACGTGGTCCGCGTGCCGCTTTTTGCAAGCAAGAACAGCCTTTACGCCGATGTGTTCCTGTTCCGCCGTGCGTTGCATCTGCAGACAGGTTTCGACTTGCGCTACCATACAAAGTATTATGCCGACGGTTGGAATCCGGTCCTTGGCGCCTTCTACAGGCAGAACGACACCGAGGTAGGCAACTACCCTGTGGTCGATTTCTGGGTCACGTTGCAGATAAAACGCGCCAGCATCTATCTTAAAGCCAGCCATTTCGATGCACCCATCGAACAGATGCTTGAGCCCGTGACGGGCCTCAGACCGTCATATTTCAGTCTGCCTCACTATCCAATGGAGGGTTTTGGCCTTTACTGGGGCGTGACTTGGAAATTCTTCAATTAATTACGTGATGAGAAACCTCCGAGGGAGGCTTGGCGCTGCCGGCTGATTCTTTGCTGAAATGCCGACGTTGTCCGCCTATCTGAAACTCTGGCGCGAGAATGTGTAGGCGTAGCCTATCACAGCCGTGGCCATACCCACGGTGTAGATCGATTGCGGCGTATCGATGCGTGCAAAACGCGGAGGAGTGACACAATAGCGAGCATCAAGATAGATGCTGTTGCGTTTGTCGGCCCTGTAAACCAGTTGCATACCCACCGCCGGCGAGAACAGGAAATTGGACTGGTCGTCGAGCCTCGTGACAATGCCGGCACTCAGATAGGGCATCGCCGTGAAGCGGCAATAAGGCTTTGCGGGCATAAGCAAGGCCATCGGGTCCATCATCAAGTCGCCGCGTATGTTGTAATACGAAAACAGCTCCTCGCTCGATTTTGCATAGAGTCCCGACGCGCACAGCCTTATCTGCCACAGGGTGGTAAGGCGCTTGCCAATGCCGAATTCAAATATCGGTGTCAGCTGCTCCACACGTTGCCCGAATGTCTCGATGCCCCTGTAGTTGAACGAGCAGGTGCCGAGGGCGATATTGAAAAACCAGTCGTTCTCAAAACGTTGTGTCTCAAAGCGTGAGCGGCTGCGGGTGGGGTTGTTGGCAATGTCGTAAATCACACCCAGGTGCACAAACTCAAGCATCGAGGCTTTGGCGTAGTGGTTGAAGTCGGACGGATGTACGTAAGCCGACAGCTCGGCAAACAGTCGCCAGTCGTCGCTCACTTTCCAGTCGCAGCCGGCAATGGCCACGCCGCAGAAGTCATTGTCGCCTGTCGAACTGTGTACAAGTCCCACGCCAACGCCTAAATAGCTGCGGAATCGGTCGCTCGGGTTGCGTCCCTTCAAGGCCGAATAAAAGTCGGCCATAATATCAACGTGGCCGTAGTGTATAGTCGGCGCAGTACCCTCGCCCGACACGAGCATAGGCATCTGCATCGAATACTGGCCGCGCAGCGCCGTGGTGGAAATCAGCCATTTGCCTACTGTGGCGTTGAAGCCGGCACCCAGGCCGTTGCCATAGTGATTGGCACCGGCACCCAGCGCAACCCAGCTGTTGTGCATCAAGCCGCCCACCTGTGCATTGGCGCAGGCTGGCAGCAGCAAGGCGAGCAGTAATATGGCTTTAAATCGACGCACGACAGGGCATCGGGAAATCAAAAGGAGACAATGCTTCCGCATCGCCTCCTTTTGTCGTTAGATGCTTATTGTTATTTTACTTTCTCGGCAAACTCTTTGATAGTCACCTTCTCAGCTTCGGGTTTCAGTTGCTCCTTGAAGAGGGCGCAAGTGTTCTTGGCCGAGAGACGGTCGACAATCTGCTGCACGTTCTGGCGATCCTTGGCAATGGTGCGGGCCGATTGCTCCAAGCGCTTGTCCTGAGCCTCGGCGTCTTCGCCTTCCTGCAGGGTATCGTTCTGGCGCAGAATGTCTTTCACATAGTCCACGATGTCGTTCTGAGTGGGCTCGATGGGCTTGATTTTGTTCAGGGCGCTGTCCACCATCTCCCACTTCAGCGAAGGAACATATTTCTCTGCCCATTCAGCCTCGAGGGTCTCGGCGGTCATATCCTTCTCGCCGCGGTTCAGAATCCAGCGTTTCAGGAAAGCCTCGGGCATAGTGGCGGTGAAGTTGTCGATGAGCTGCTTGCGTACCTCGTTGACATAGAGGATGTCAGCCTGCTCGTTGTACGACTTCTCCAGTTCCTTGCCCAGAAGTTTGCGGAATGCTGCGGCATCCTTCACCTTCTCGTTCGGGAACACTTTTGCAAAGAGTTCGTCGTTGATCTCGTGCGGAGTTATGTGCGAGCAGCCGCTGATGGTGAAGCGTACGTCGGATTTGAACTTCTTGGCGGCAGCGGCGTCGATGCGGAGATTCTTCTCGATGTCGGCGGCGGTGAAAGCCTTGCCAGCGTTGAAGACAACCTGCTCTTCGGCTTTCTTGCCGACAAACAGAGGAACAATCTCTTCGCTGTTCTTCACGGTGCCGAGGTCGAACGAGGTGAAAGTGCTCACACCGCCTTCCTTGACCTCACCGTTCTTGTCAAGCTCTTCGATCTTGCCGTAAACAAAATCACCCTCGCCCACGGTCTCAGGAGTCTCGAACGAGCCGTAGCGCTTGCAGACGTCCTCTACCTGACGGTCGATGTCCTTCGGGTTGATCTTTATCTGATACAGGGGGGCATTCACCTTGTCCCAAGCCAGTTCCACCTGAGGCATCAAGGCTGCGTCGAAGTAGAACGTGAAGTCCTTTCCGTGCTCAAAGTCGACCTTGCCGGTCTTTTCCTCATTCGAGAGAGGGCTGCCGATTATGTCAAGTTTCTCGTCTTCAAGATATTTGTACAGTGACTCGCCGAGCAGCGACTGTACCTCGTCGGCGACAATAGCCGATTTGTACATACGCTGAATCAGTCCCATAGGAGCCATTCCCTTGCGGAAACCAGGCACCGTGGCTTTTTTCTGATATTCCTTCAACTGCTTTGCAACACGTTCGGCATAGTCATTTTCGGCGATTTCAATCTTAATCACAAGTTCCAGTTCGCCCAAATTTTCTCTTGAAATGTTCATTTCTGTTGTCTAATTAACTGTTTTATAATTATATGATATTCTACAATAATTTGCAAAGATACAGACTTTTTATAAACTGGCAAAATTTATTTTTATAAATATACAAAATTTCCAAGCCGCCCCTTTTCGTGTTCTATGCTGCTTCCTTTTGTGACCTTCTTGCGAGGCAATCGACGTTAACAAATCCTCCGTAGCTCATCAAAACCATCCTCCAACCATACCAGTAAAAGTCGGATTTGGCCTCCGAAATCTGACTTTTTGATAAATTTCCGCACTTTGCTTCTATTTAATTATTAATCACCGTGTTGTAAAGATTTCAAAAATGTTTGAAAAAGTCGAAAAAGGGCCAAAAATGGCCTTTTGCAACTCGCTGATTTCCATATACCAAATTCTTATCAAAGTTTACTCAAATTCTTACCAAAGTTTTACCAAATTCTACCTTGGTAGAATATGATAGGTTTTTGATAGGAATTTATCAAAAAGTCGGATTGGAGAAGAGCCGACTTGGAGCCGGAAAAGTATCCCACCGAGGGGTAGGGGAGAGGTGTTTGTTTATGGGAGTGATATGGATGTAAAATAAAAGAGGATGCCTTTAAAGCCAAAGACATCCTCTTGTTTAAAAAGCTAAGTGTTGTTCGCTTATCGTATCACTACTATTTTGCGAGCCGGCAGCTCGCCAACCTTTATCAAGTAGGCACCGCTGACGGGAACGTCGAATGTTCTCCGCACTTCGTTCTCTGTTCTACGCATCAGCAGTCGTCCGTTTATGTCGTACATATAGACGGCTTTGCCGGCGGCTCCCTCTACCACAATCTGGCCATTACTCTGATAAAGCTTGATGCTGGATTCTGCCACATCGCCTATACCTTCTTGGGTGACATAAATAGTGTCGTGGACAATGATGGTATCGTGCAGCCACACAGTGTCATACTGCGTCAGCCACAGCGTGTCGGTCACCGTCAGCGTGTCGTAGATGTAGTTGTCGATGGTATCATACACGGTGTTGATGATGGTGTCGTACTGCGTCTGCCACAATGTGTCTGTAACAATTGTAGTGTCGTGTACAAACACATCGATATAGGTTGTGTCGTGTACCGGAACAAACTCTGTCAGCGTCACGGTGTCGGTCACGATGGTTGTGTCGTGAACCATCACATCAACGTATGTGGTGTCGTGTATGTAGTTGTTGATGAAGGTGGTGTCGTATTGCCACAGATAGGTGGTGTCGTGCGGTGGCAGCGCGAAAGAGGCGGAGAGGGTGACATTGCTGTTGACAACGAAAGAGCGCGGATTGTCTGTGGAACCGTTATCCCAGTTGCTGAACCAGTTGCCGCCGGTGGCGCAGGCGTAGACGTGTGCCGTGTCGCCGTTGAAATAGATGCCACCGCCAAGGACGGAACCCATATCCTGATTTGTAGATGTGGCGGTTACGGTGAATGTGTCGGGCTCGAAACTGGCAGTGAGCACTGTGTCGCGGGTCAGCGACAGGCTGCGCGGGTTGTCGGTATTGCCGTCGCTCCAGTTGGCGAAGCGATAGTGCGTGGCGGGAATGCCCTCAATGGTCACGCTGCCGGCCTCGCAGTCGGTTGTTACGTAGTTGGCGGTTCCTTGATTGTTGTCAGCACTGGATATGCGGATTGAATAATTGCCTTCAAGTAGATGCCAGTTGTGGTAATTGTTCCAATAGCTTGCGTGCTGATAAGCATAGAGGGCATTGCAGGGGACGTGGATTGCAAGGGACTGGAAGGGGTTGAAGCCAGTGACAGCCGTCATCAGGTATTGCCCTAAAGTCGGGGGAGTGGTTGGCCGACAGTGTATTGTCCTGACATTCTGGCCGTGGAAAGCCTCGTTTCCGATATATGTGACATTTTCCGGCACGGTGAACGACTGCAATGTCATTCCTTTGAAAGCACCTTCGCCAATATATCTTAATGAAGAGGGTAGTGGCATTGTGTCGAGTGCCGAGCAGTTGAAGAAGGCGTAGCTGCCAATCGTATCAATACTGTTGCCTAAAGTGATTGTATTTAGCTTGGTGCATTTGACAAAGGCACCCCAGCCGATTTTTTGTACAGAGTTGGGAATAACTATGCTTGTCAATACAGTGTCGAGACGGAATGCGCAGGCGGGTATTGTTTTCACGTTAGAGCCTATCTGGATATGTTTCAAGCCGTCGAAAGCGTGTGCACCTTCATCGACATTAATATTTGAAGAAACAGATGCGCCAGGAACGCCTGTATAGTCAAGGCTGACGCCCATCATCAAGCAGCTGTCGGCATTGAAGAACAGGGTGTCGAGGTTCGTACATCCACCAAACGCCCTTGCTTCAATGTTTATGACGTTCTGGGGTATTGTTACCGATGTCGGGATGCTGCATCCGTAGAATGCTGAGCCTTTTATTATTTTCAGACTATTGGGCAGATTGATTGCTGTAAGCGCAGTGCAATTTGAGAACGCACTGCTCCCGATGATTTCAACTGAATTGCCGAAATGAACGGTTTGAACGGGAGTACCGTAGAAGGCATAGGACCCTATTGTTTTTACAGAGTTGGGGATGGTGACTGTGGCTATCGGGTTGCCTGACAGGAGATTGTTGGGAATGCACTTCACATTGTTGCCGAATGTCACTGTGGTAAGGTGAGAACACTGACGAAAGACACCGTAGCTTGAGCCGCTGCCTCCATTCCAAACGCAACTGTCGGCATTGAATGTAAGGTTGGTAAGGTTGGTGCAGTTGCCGAAAGAGTTGCTGCTAATGATTTCGAGTGAGGATGGCAATGTCAGGGATTGAAGCTGCGACAGGCCGTAGAAGGCAGATTCTCCAATCGTCCGAAGGGTTGAAGGAAAGTTGAGAGAGGCCAAACCGCTGCAGCCCGAGAAAGCGTAGGTCTCGATTGTTTCAACGCCAGTGCCAAAGTTTACCGTTTGCAATCCTGTGCAATTGGCAAAAGCATATCGGCCAATTCTTCTGAGAGAGTTGGGCAGCGTAATGCTCGAAATGCCGGCATAGTTGTAGAAAGCGTATTCAGGTATGTACTGCACATAGGGCCCAAAGTTGATTTGTGTCAGCGAGTTGATGCCGGAAAATAAGTGTTGCATTGAAGAATTCCAGCAGCTGTCGGCATTGTAGTTCAGGGTGCTGAGCGACGAGATGCTGCCGAAAGCAAGTTGCCCGATATTCTGCACATTGCGGGGAATTGTCAATTCAGTGATTCCGCTTATGCCATAGAAGGCTCGCTGGCCGATGGTGACAAGTGTGCTTGGCAGGGAAACATCGACGGCTAAGCTTACGCCGAAGAAGGCATATTCGCCAATTGTTGTAACTCCTTCGGGGATAACAATGTGGTAAATGTTGGTGCAATTGTAAAAGGCATTGTTCCCAATGGAGATCAAAGAGGTAGGCATATTGAGAGTTTCAATGCCGGAACAGGCATAGAAAGCATTGGCATCGATGGAAATTACAGTGTAAGTTGAACCGCTGTTGGTGACAGAGGATGGAATAGTCAGCGTGCCGCTTGGCTTGGTGTAGCCGCTCCAGTAGTCGTTGTTTGCATACTGGGGATAGACCACATTCACCGTTGAGGCATCCATAATCTTGTAGTAGAGCGTTTGGCCGCTGGGAGCAGTGGCCGAGAAATCGTAGTTTTGCGCCGTGGCGCCAGTGGCCATACAGAGTATGGCAAGGAAAAGTATTTTTCTTTTCATTGATAGTTGTTTTTGTCCCGACCCTCCAACGGAGACGTTAATGATTTCATATAAGAAAAGCGTGAGGTTATGTACTCACGTCCGTTTTAACTATGGTAACGCCAATCACCATTGAAGGAACGGTCTTAAAAGAACATCTCTCACGCTTGAGATATGCTACAATGTGAGCATATGCAACAAGCGAAAAGCAAAAATGCTCAGCCCTCCTTCTTGTTTTTTTTGGCGTTTCTCAGTTAAAGGACATTGTGCAACGCTTATCTTGCGACTGCTTTCTACCTTTCGAAAGCGACTGCAAAATTACAAACATTTTCTGGAATGACAAAATGTTTTTTTCAAAGAGCTATAAAACAACAAAGGTCTGCAATGAAACATTGCAGACCTTTGTTGTGGCGCTTTTGATTTACACTGGTAGTGAATAATTTCAGTTTATGATCATTTTTGAGGCAAGTATTTTGTCAACAATAACAGTGTCGTCTTCGATGTGAAAAATAATATTAAACTGTTTATTGCGTGTTCGCAATTGTTTGGCGCGAGGGTGATATTTAAGTACAGAGCGATAACGACTTTGGGATATAATGTCCGCAATATAGCGCAGAGTCATTATTTCAGCTCCTAATTCTCGTGCATATTTGGCTGCGTGTTCAGGTGTACTTATGCTAACAATAAAGTCGGCGATATCGTCAATGTCGTCAAAAACAGTGTCAAGAATTCTGACATTATATTCTTTCATATCCGTTCAAGAACAGCTTGTTCTAATTTTTCCACGAATTCATCAACGGTATGTAGTCTCTCTTTGGGCGTGGCTACAATATGCTTCCCTTTTGTCTGACGATTTGTCTCGGGCAAAGGGTTTGTATTTTCGTGTGATACGGACGAGGTTTCCATAATTGTATTGTTTTTTCTGTTTGCAAAATTACAAACATTTACTGAAATGACAAAATGTTTTTTCAAAAGGCTATAAAACAACAAAGGTCTGCACATATCGTTTTACAATGCAAAGATACAAAAAAATGAATGAATATTCATAAAAAGAATACAAAAAAATGAACGAAATAATATAGTGGATTTACATTTTTATGAACATATACTGTTGTATTGAAAAACGGAATGAGTCAGCCTAATGTTTTTGTAATGTATAAAAAAAGACACTTTGGAAGTAGTCTCTAAAGTGTCTTTTTTGATTGCTTTTTTGGGGAGGTATCATCCTCCGAAGTCGTCGAACATAATGTTCTCTGGGGCGACGCCGAGGTTGTCGAGCATTGATGTGACGGCTTTCGACATTGGGCCGGGGCCGCACATATAGTACTCGATGTCTTCGGGTGCGGGGTGATTCTTGAGGTAGGTCTCGTACATAACGTTGTGTACGAAACCGGCGGTGTAGGGCACTCCTGCTGCGTCGGCCGCCGGGTCGGGACGGTCGAGTGCCAGGTGGAAGTGGAAGTTGGGGAAGTCCTTCTCCAGCTGGTGGAAGTCGTCGAGATAGAAGACTTCGTTCAGGGCTCGTGCGCCATAGAAGTAGTGCATCGGACGGTTGGTGCAATGCAAAGTGCGGGTGAGGTGCATAATCTGTGCGCGAAGCGGGGCCATACCTGCGCCACCGCCGACCCAGATCATCTCGTTGTCCTGTGGTGTGTCGCTCCAACTGTCGTTCTCCGTGCCTCTTACGTGGAATTCGCCGTAGGGACCTGACATTACGACCTTGTCGCCAGGACGGAGCGAGAAGATATAGCTTGACGCAATGCCTGGATTTACCTGCATAAAGGGACTTCCTCCGCTTTCCGCTCTCCTCTTTCCGCTTTCCGTTTTGTCGATGGGTGGTGTGGCGATGCGGACGGTGAGCATAAAGACGTTGCCCTCGTCGGGATAGTTGGCCATCGAGTAGGCGCGGACGGTGGGTTCGGGGTTGGAGCAATGGAGTCCGAACATACGGTTCTTCTCCCACGCGGGCAGATACTCGTCGCCTATCAGGCTGCGGTCGAAGTCGTTGTAGTCGATCTCGAACTTGGGTATCTTGATTTGGGCGTAGCTGCCTGGGACGAAGTTCATCTTCTCGCCTTCGGGCAGTTGTACCTTGAACTCTTTGATGAATGTGGCCACATTGCGGTTGGAGATGACGGTGCATTCGTATTCCTTGATGCTCAGTATGCTGGCAGGAACGGAAATGCTCATATCTTCCTTGACCTTGACCTGGCAGCCTAAGCGCCAGCCTTGCTGTATCTCTTTGCGGGTGAAGAAGCCTGTCTCGGTGGGCAGTATGCTTCCGCCGCCTTTCAGCACCTGGCAGCGGCATTGGCCGCAGCTGCCTTTGCCACCGCAGGCCGACGGCAGGTGGATGTGCTGCTCGGCAAGGGTGGATATGAGGCTGTTGCCGGTGGGAACGGTGAGTTTCTTGTCGTCGTTGACGGTGATGGTTACGTTGCCTTGCGGCACCAGTTTGGCTCGCAGCACCAACAGCAGTACAACGAGCAGCAGTATTACGGTCAGAAAGACCGCCAAAGCGGATAATATAGTCTGTGTCATAGTTTTATTCCCATAAATGACATAAAGGCGATGCCCATAAGTCCAGTGATAATGAAAGTGATGCCTACACCTTTAAGTGCCGGCGGAATGGCTGAATAGCGCAGGCGTTCGCGTATGGCGGCGATGCCGACGATGGCCAGGAGCCAGCCGATGCCGCTGCCGAGTGCGAAGCAGGTCACCTCGCCGATGTTGGAGTAGCCACGCTGCTGCATAAAGAGCGAGCCGCCAAGGACGGCGCAGTTTACGGCGATGAGCGGCAGGAAGATGCCGAGGGCGTTGTAGAGCGCCGGCGAGTATTTCTCGATGACCATCTCCACAATCTGCACTATTGCTGCAATGACAGCAATGAAGAGTATCAGGCTGAGGAAGCTGAGGTCAACGTCGGCCAGCGAGGGGCTAAGCCAAGCCAGAGCGCCGGGCTGCAGCAGATACTTGTCGATAAGGTAGTTGACAGGGACGGTGATGAGCAGCACAAAGGTTACTGCCACTCCGAGCCCGAACGATGTCTTCACGGTCTTCGACACGGCAAGGTAGGAACACATTCCGAGGAAGAAGGCGAATATCATATTGTCGATGAAAATCGACTTGACAAATATGTTAAAGTATTCCATTGTTAATGCGTGAATGCGTTAGTGTGTGAATGCGTTAATGCGTTAGTGTGTCAGGATTTCTCCTGCAGTTCTTTGTTATGGCTGCGCTGTATCCAGATGATGATGCCCACCAGTATCAGCGCCATCGGTGCCATAATGACAAATCCGTTGTTCTCGTAGCCGATGTTGTAGAGTCCGAGCTTTTCGAATATGGGGTATCCCCACAGGGTGCCGCGGCCGAACAACTCGCGCACAAAGCCGAGGATGACGAGGATTACGCCATAACCCAGGCCGTTGCCGATACCGTCGAGCAGCGAATCCAAAGGTTTGTTGCTCATCGCAAAGGCCTCGAGGCGTCCCATAACGATGCAGTTGGTGATGATAAGTCCCACGTAGACCGACAATTGTTTGCTGACATCGTAGACGAATGCTGTAAGCACTTGGTTGACAAGTATCACCAGTGCCGACACCACTACAAGCTGGACGATGATGCGGATGCGTGGCGGTATGCTCTTGCGCATCAGCGAGATGATAAGGTTGGCGAGAGCAACGACGACAGTGACTGAAATGGCCATAACGACAGCAGGCTTAAGCTGTGCCGTCACTGCCAGGCAGGAGCAGATGCCCAGCACCTGGACGGTAATGGGGTTGTTCTTGCTGAATGGGAGTTTTATCAGGTCTAATTTCTTCATTGTTCGTCCTCCGTCTTTGATTCTGAGAAAGTGATGGTGCGATATTGATTGAAAGCCTTCTCAAGCATTTCCGTTACACCATTGCAGGTCATTGTGCTGCCACTGATGGCGTCTACTTCGTATGTGTTGTTTTTGTCGGCGTTCTTTTTCAATACTATTGGATGTTCGTCCATCTGTTTGCCGATAAAACGATTGGCAAATTTGTCGGTGGCAATTTCAGCACCGAGGCCGGGAGTCTCGCCTTGATGGTCGAAGACAGCGCCCAGCACAGTACCATTGTGATCCAGAGCCATATAACCCCAGATGGGTCCCCACAAACCGTTTCCTTTCAGCGAGATGACTATGCCGTTATCGAATGTGTAGTAGGGAATCTCGGTCCCGTCTTCGGCAATAAAAGAAATCTCGCTGTCAATGTTTTTGTCGTAGAGCTCTGCTGCGTTGTCGCGTGTGGCCTCGATGCCTATGGTCTTCAGTATCATTTGCTTGGTCTCTGCATCGCGGTTTTTGTCCTGACGCGGCTTTAGGCTTGTGGCGACGATGGTGAGCACCAGTGCCACCACTGCTGCAAGCCCCAGCGCATAGAGCAGCATATATTTGTTAGAAAACTGTTTCATTATGCGGTCCTCCTTTCTGCTGTGGCCCAGCGTTTCTGGCGTCTCTTGATGTTGCGAGCTACAACGCAGTGGTCTATCAGCGGTGCAAAGCAGTTCATCAGCAGTATGGCAAGCATCATCCCTTCGGGGTAGGCGGGGTTGAGCACACGCAGCAATACGGCAAAGGCTCCGATAAGGAAGCCGTAGATCCATTTGCCGCAGTTTGTCTGCGCCGCGGTGACGGGATCGGTGGCCATAAAGACGCATCCGAAGGCAAAGCCGCCCATCAGGAAGTGATAGTAGAAGGGAACTTGCATATATTCGTTGGCTCCGATGGCGTTGAACAGCAGACCCATAAGTCCTCCGCCCAGCACTACGCTAAGCATTATGCGCCAGCTGGCAATGCCTGTTGCGAGCAGTAGCAATGCTCCAAGCAGGATGGCGATGACCGATGTCTCGCAGGTGCTGCCAGGGATGGTTCCGATAAACATATCGAGTGCCGATGCCTGCAGCGGCTGGCCTGCCATAAGCTGACCAAGAGGTGTGGCACCGGTAACGGCGTCGCCGGCAAAGTGGAATGGCGTTGCCACCCACACGCTGTCGCCCGACATATGGCTTGGGTAGCTGAAGAAAAGGAAGGCACGTGCCACCAATGCGGGGTTGAGAAAGTTGTAGCCGCTGCCGCCAAAGACTTCTTTGCCAATGACTACGGCGAAGGCTACGGCCAGCGCCAGCTGCCACAGAGGTACGGTGACGGGAACTATCATCGAGATTATCAGTCCTGTGCCGATGAAGCCTTCGCTGAC
>JAEEGG010007025.1_pt1 | contig 26196 bp, 25 predicted proteins | sample 9134161 | NCBI WGS metagenome assembly JAEEGG01 (sample SAMN16246543, study PRJNA631951) | gut metagenome | biome: gut microbiome; feature: rumen; material: CR-attached | host: Bos | place: Iran: Karaj | collected 2018-10 | reverse complement strand
CATCTTCCTCATAGCCGATGTGGGTCAGCAGGATGACCTTATCGCAAAGGGCCTCTTCCTTGAGGTACTTCGCCCATTTGTTCGCGACCTCCTCGTCCGGGCCCAGGTAGGGCATGCGGTCCGCGGTCTCGCGGCTCACGACGCTGCTGACGTCGCACAGCAGGCCGATGATGCCGATGCTGATTCCCGCCTTGCGCACGACCGTATAGGGCGCGATGTACTTTCCCGCCTCGAAGGGCGTGAAATCATAGTTGGCGCAGACGACCGGGCACTGCAGGGTGGACAGGCGGCGGCCCAGTTCTTCCAGGCCGTTGTCGAACTCATGGTTGCCCAGGCAGATGCAGTCGTAACCCATCGCATTGAGGACGTCGATTTCCAGGTCGCCGTTCAGGATGGTGAAGTAGGACGTCCCCTGGCTGAAGTCGCCGGCGTGCAGCAGCAGGACGTTGCCCGCGCCCCGCTTGGCGCGGACGCTGTCCACGTAGGCAGCGCGCTCGATGATGCCGCCGGTCCCGTCCCGCAGGGGGTCGAAATGGCTGTGGGTGTCGTTGGCGTGGAGGATGACGAGCCGGCTCCCGGGAGCCGAGCAAGCGGCCAGGCAGAGGGCCGCGGCCGAAAGGGCTAAAAGATGCTTTCTCATTGTGCAGGCTCGGCCTCCTTCTCCGATTCGATGATGACGACACGGTCGTCCAGCTTGCCCTCGATGGCGGTGCTCTCCCGCGTCAGGCGCTGGATGTAGGGGATCAGGGCGTCCTTGACATAGACGCCGCTGTCGATCAGTTCGAGGGCGTTCTTGGCGATGAAGAGCCCGTCGCCGCCCGTCAGCAGGAAGTTGATCGTCGCGACGCCGTAGGTCTTCTTGTCGTCCAGGGGCTCGCCGCCCACCTTGACGCTCTCCAGCTGATGGTCCTTGATGACCAGCTGCACGCCGCTGACGGCTTGCATCTCTGTCCGGGCCAGGAACTCGAAGATCGCCCGCAGGTCCGCGCCCTTGAGGGCCACGTAGCAGAGCGAGTTGCGGAAGGGGAACATGCTCATGATGTCATCCACGGTGATGGGGCCCTGGGCCATGTCGGTGCGGATGCCGCCGAAGTTGTAGATGGCGACGTCCACCTTGCGCTCCGTCAACTCGGCCGTCTTGGCCCGCATGAAGTCCGTGAACCAGTTGGACAGTTCACACTGGGGACGGTAGCGCAGCATCTCCTTCTCGGAGAAGCCGATCACCTCCTTGACGGAGGCCATCGCGGGCTGGGCGTCGAGCATCAGCTGCGCCACGACGGGCGTGGCGCCCTTGCGGAAGCGGCGGCCGTTGGGAGCCGTGTAAACCCCCTTCTCGACCGTGCCGATCGCATCCTTGACATTGTCCGCGCTGGGGGCGGTGACCCCCGTGCGGTGGCCGTCGACCTTGACGGCCTTCCATTGCAGCACCAGCGTGTCCGGGGCCTCCTGCGCCAGGGCGAAGGAGGCGGCCAGGCAGAGCGCGAGCGCCGTAAAGAGCCATTTTCTCATAGGGTGTATCATTTCTGTTTCAACCATTTCCAGAGGTCCTTCCAGGACGACTTCTTGCCGAACATCAGAATGCCCACCTTATAGACCTTGGCGGAGAGGTAGGCGAAGAGCACGAAGGTCAGGAAGAGCGCCACCAGGGAGACGACCAGCTCCCAGACCGGGACGCCGAAGGGCATGCGGGCGAGCATCACGATCGGAGAGGTGAACGGGATCATCGAGCCCCAGAACACCAGGGCGCTGTCGGGCGCCTTGAAGGCATAGATGGCGATGAAGAAGCCCAGCAGCAGCGGAATGGTGACCGGCAGCTGAAGTTGCTGGCTGTCGCCCTCGTTCTCGACCGCCGAGCCGATGGCCGCGAAGATCGAGGCATAGAGCAGATAGCCCAGGATGAAGTACAGGAGGAATCCGATCAGAATCTGGCCCAGGGGCAGGGTGCGGATGGTGCTGACGATGACGCCCATCTCGCCGGGGGCCTGCGCCGCGACGGCGGCCGTGTCGGCCGGGGCCTGCGCGGCTTCGGTGAGGGCTTCCAGGTCGATCGTGGACGTCATGGTCCCCATACCGGAGGCGGTGACCATCGTGGCGGTGGTCGGGTCGGACATCAGGGCCCCGAGGTCCAGTTTGTCCTTGAAGATGGCCCCGAATACGCCCAGCAGGACGCCCGCCAGCAGGATCCAGAGCAGGAACTGGGTCAGGGCGACCAGCGCGACGCCGATGATCTTGCCGAACATCAGTTCGGTGGACTTCACGGAAGAGATGAGCACCTCCACGACGCGGCTGGATTTCTCCTCGATGACGCTGGACATGACCATGCCGCAGAAGAGGGCGATGAACATGTAGAGGGCCATGCCGAGGATCATCGATATCGCCATGTAGACGCCGGACTCGGAGACGCTTTCCTTGCCTTCCTTGTCGAGGGTGTAGGAGGTCAGGCGCACATGGGACTTGACGTCCTGCATGATGCTTTCGAGATTCTCAATCCCGTAGGAATCAATGCGATAGGCTTCGACGGCATCGTTGATGCGGCGGTTGATGTTTTCGGTCATGTCCACGCCGAGGGGCTTCTTGGAGAAGGTCTCGGCGCTGACGGTCTTGTTCTCTTCGTCGAGCTCGGAGATGCCGAGGACGGCGTCCACGCCGAAGCTCTCGATATAGGTCTTGACCGAATCGACGGTGAGCATCGAGAAGTCCATGTAGTGGATGGTCTCGGTGTCCTCGAGGAACGGGAGCACGATGCCGGACTTGTCGACGACGGCGATGTCCTTCGCGCTCTCCTTGGTGCCCATCATGATGAGGGTGGGCAGGAGGCAGAGGGCGACGAAGAGGATGGGGACCAGGAAGGTGATGATCAGGAAGGATTTCTTCTTGACCTTGTTGAGATATTCCCTCCGGATGATGATGGAAATGGTGCGCAGGTTCATAGCTTGTCCTCCCCGGTTACGAGTTTGATGAAGATGTCATTCATGCGCGGCATGAGCTCCTTGTAGGAGTTGACGGTGATGCCGCGGTCGATGAAGGATTTGAGCGTGGAGTTGCCGTCCACTTCGCGGGGCAGGACCTCGGTGTGGCGGCCGTCCTCGTCGGTATAGACCAGCTCGACGTTGTTGTTGCCGTACTGGCGGCGGATCTCCTCGACGCCGCCCGTGATGACGAGGCGGGCCTGGTTGATGAGGGCGATGTTGTCGCAGAGCTCCTCGACCGATTCCATGTTGTGGGTGGAGAGGATGATGGTCGCGCCTTCGTCCCGCAGGCGCAGGATCTCGGTGCGGATCAGCTCGGCGTTGACCGGGTCGAAGCCGGAGAAGGGCTCGTCGAGGATGAGGAGCTTGGGCTTGTGGACCACGGTGGTGATGAACTGGAGCTTCTGGGCCATGCCCTTGGAGAGTTCTTCGACCTTCTTGTTCCACCAGTCCTGGATGCCGAAGCGAACGAACCATTCCTTGAGTTCTTTGACGGCGGAGGAGGCGGACATGCCTTTGAGCTGGGCCAGGTACATGGCCTGGTCGCCGACTTTCATCTTGCGGTAGAGGCCGCGCTCTTCGGGCATGTAGCCGATCTTCTCGACGTCCCGCTGGGTGATGGGGCGGCCCTGGAAGAATACTTCCCCGCTGTTGGGGATGGCGATCCGGTTGATGATGCGGATCAGCGTGGTTTTACCGGCCCCGTTGGGGCCCAGCAAGCCGAAGATCTTGCCTTCGGGGATGTCCAGCGAGACGTGGTCGAGGGCCACTTTTTCGCCGAAACTCTTGCAGATTTCTTTGCATTCTATCAATCCCATGATTTCAGTGTTTTTGCAAAGATAATAAATTTTTGTTGTTTATCGTAAAATATTTTTTGATTTTTGTTTGCGCAGCGGCTCAGATGTTCAGGATCGTCGTGGTAAGCTGGAGGAGGAGGTCGCCGGCTTCCGTTTCCTGGGAGACGTCGCCGCCCTTGCCTTTGAAGTCGTATTCCTTGAGGAGGGCGATGACGGCCATGCACTTGGGCAGGGGGTAGTTGCGCACGGCTTCGTCGTATTCACGGAAGAAGTAGGGCGGGACGCCAAGGATGCGGGTCTTGTCTTCCTGGGAAGGGCGGCCGCCTTTGGCGAGCAGGGCCTCGTACTTGAGGATGCGGTAGAAGTGGGTGTAGAGGGCGCTGACCGCGGCCGGGAGGGCGAAGCGCGCCGTCTGGCCCATGTAGGTCGCGACCTTGACGGCCTGGCGGGCGTTGCGGGCGGAGAGGGCCTTGGTGAGCTCGAAGACGCTGAATTCGCGGCTCACGCCGACGTTCTTCTCGATGTCTTCCACGCGGATGCGGGTGGTGCCTTCGGGGAGGTTCTTAAGGAGTTTGTCGGTCTCGACGACGAGTTTGCTGAGGTCGGTGCCGGCCGATTCGGCGAGCAGCTGGGCCGCCGGGGGGTCGATCTGGAGGCCGCGGCTCTCGTAGTATCGGGCGATCCAGTTGACGATCTCGTAATCGCGCACGGCCGGAGAATCGACGATGACGCCGATTTTCTGGACCGCCTTGTAGAAGGCTTTGCGCTTGTCGACGGTGGCGCGGTGCAGCAGGACGACGAGAACGGTGGAGTCCAGGGGCTGGGCGCAGTAGAGGGAGAGTTGCTCGATGTCTTTCATCAGCTGCGCTTCCTTGACGACGACCAACTGCCGCTCCGCCATCATGGGGAAGCGCCGGGCCGCGGTGATGACCATCTCCGCATCCACGTCGGATCCGTAGCAGATCGTCTGGTTGAAGTCTTGCTCCCATTCCTCCAGGCAGTTGTCGATGATCGCCTGGCAGACCTTGTCCGGATAATACGGCTCCTCCCCCATCAGCAGGTACACCGGCTTGAAGTTTTTTTGCCGGATGTCATTGATGAGTTCCCGCGTCTGAGCTTCTATGTTGACACCGCCTTTCGCCACGTTTGATTTTTTCTTAAAAACTTTCAAATATACAAAATTATTCTTACTTTTGCAGCCACGATTGGAGAGATGCTCGAGTGGCTGAAGAGGCACGCCTGGAAAGCGTGTGTACCCCAAAAGGGTATCAGGAGTTCGAATCTCCTTCTCTCCGCGCAACGCAATCTATACGGCAGGTGCCGCACCGCAAGGTGCGGCATTGCACGTATTAGGGGGTGTCGGAAAGCTAGCTTTCCAGCGCCCCCTAATACGCGCAAGTCGAGGCCTCCGGCCTCACCTGCCGTCACAGATTGCTCACGGAGTTCAGGAGATGTGGACGCGCGCCAGCGCGGACAAATCTCCTATTTTCTATCTACCACCCCAAAATCTCTTCTAAAAGTCCCGCCGCATCCCCCACGCACCCCGGGCAATCCCGCAGCACCTTCCCCGTCCCAATCCCCTTCAGCAACTTGCACCGCGTCGCCCCATTCTTCTCCTCGAAGCGCGTCATCAGCTCCTTCATCCGCGCCCGCGACAGGTCCCTGTCTTTCGTAGCGAGCCCCACGATCATCCCCGCCCCCACCAGCGCGCCGCAGGTCCCTTCCATATTCCCCATACCGGTCCCATACGCCCCGGCAATGTCCCGCGCCGTCTCTTCCGGCAGCCCGACCAAGTCACAATAGGTACAGACCACCGCCTGCGCGCAGTTATGCGAATTGCAGCGTTTCTTCTCCGCCGCCAGTTCCTTTCGAGTCTCCATATCTTTGTCAATCTTTCGACCCAAAGATAACACTTTCTTTCCTTCCACGAAAGGAACGGAAAGTGGTCCCCTTTCCTTTCGTCGCAGCTTTTTCCCGGAAATCAGCCATTTCCGTGCGACGAAAGGAATAAGCCACCCCCTACATTCCTTTCGCCGCGCCTAGAGATCCTCCAGCGACATCTCCAATGCTTCCTGAATAATACGATCTGGGACCCCGAGGCTCAAAAGCTCTGATGCAATCCGTTGTCTTTCTTCCTCCCGGCCTCTTTTCTCGCCACGGAGTTCTGCCGTGTAGAGAATGTTCTCCCAATCTCTCTTCGTTGTCATTTTTCTCTGAAATGTTTGTTGTTTGCTTTGGATAAATTAAATAAAACACTACTTTCGCATCGAGACAATAAAACCGTGTCCCGGATGGGTAATCGTTTCGCGCAAAAGTCCCCGCCCGCGAGGCCCTCGCTCTAGAAGTAATTCCGTCACGTAGTCTTGGAGCAAACCCTACAGGAGGTCAGTTGGCCTCCTGTTTTGTTTCCAGAATCTCATCTCGTGATAACTCGGAGACCATTTTGATCAATGAAGGATCAGCGTTCTCGTCCGTCATCTTTTTCAAAATGACCATCTTTGTTTTATCCATACCTTCTTCGCGGCCTCTCTTCTCGCCGCGGAGTTCTGCCGTGTAGAGGATGTTTTCATAATCTCTTTTCGTTGTCATATTTCTTTGGTATTTCTGTTGTTTCTCATTGGGGAGCGAGCGAACTTCGCAGGCCTCGAACAAACGCCGAAAGACTTCTTCCATCAGCGCCGCCGGCCGCTCCGTCAGCGAGCCCATGTGCGTGAACGCGAAGGAGATCTTCTCGACGAAACTGTCCTCCGGCTGCACATCCTCCCTTCGGAAATTCTTCATTTCCAGGAAGATGAAATTGATCCGGTCTGTCATCAACTCGTTGCTCGAGCGCTCCCGCAAGTCATATCTAAATAAAATCTGGTCCGTGTCCGTATGTCTTGAGAAATTCAAGAAACTGATCACATACACGGGGGCATAGCAATACTGCGCATCGTGACTGCGGCGCTTCCTCCGGTCCTCCTTCTTTTCCGCCTCCACCTGCTCCTGAAGTGGAAAGGTGGAATAGAACAAGACCCTGTCGGCGAAGTTGACCTGCTCCTCCTTCTGCATCTCCACGACGAACCTTGTGCCGTCAGCATCCTGACATTCCACGTCAAAGAACGAGTCATGTCCATCGAGGAAGGGATTGACCTTCCGGCGCTTCTTTGTTCCGTATGTTATGTCCACGATCTCCCGCTCCGGGATCAACTCCCGAAGGATATCCATCAGGACGTCCTTGTTGCCTTCGGCGCCGAGAATGATCTTGAACCATTTGTCGTACAAAATGTCTACGTATCGTCCGATCGTCACTTTGGACGGACGGGCGATCTTCGGCTCCTCGAGGGTCCCGGGGAGCCGGTGGTCCGGGTGGTAGCCGGAGACCAGGGTGGATGTCGGTTGTGTTTTCATAACGTTTGAGTTTAGCTTAATGTAAGGTGTTAATTACCAGCCATATAGTTTATCCATTCAGCACACTACTGCCGCCCCCATAAACGCACAACGCGACATAGGTACGACCTCCTATATCGCGTTGTGGACTCGAAGTACCACGGTGTGCAGTATTGTTCAGTGCAAAGTTAAGAATCTTTATGGATTCTGCAAGGGGCGGGGCGGCAACGGCGGCGGAAGACTATAGGCAGATGAGGATGCCGAGGAGGATGATCATGCCGATGTTTTTGGCGGTGCTGACGGCTCTGGATTGGGTGTTGGAGGTGAGCACGTCGTAGCAGAAGCCGTTCTTGTCCATGAAGCATTTGATTTCAGGGGCGGAGGCGCCGTTCTGTTTGGGGCGGGTGGAGGAGACGCTATCGCCGGAGAAGACGAGGATGTAGCCTTCGCCGCCGTCGTTGACCTCCTGGAGCGGGGCGCCCAGCAGGTCGACCAGTTCCTCGTGGGTCATGTTGATGTAGGACAAGGTGTCGCTCTCGAGCGTCCGGGCCCGGTAGGTGGCGGAGCAGGAGGTGAGGAGAAGGACGATGGCGATCAGGAGGGGAAGGTGTCTCATGGGCGTGTGCTTGGGGTTGGTGGTAAATAATGCTACTATTCAAACGTAAACGGCTCTTGCTTATCCAATTGGACCGTTATCTCTTCTTTGCAGAAGGCCCATTTTCTCAAATCGGGGACTCCTTCCATTTTTTTTACATGGGCTCTCCCCTTCTCATCCTTAAAGTATTTATACTTAAAGACATTGATTCTTCTGCCGACGTAAACCTTGCCAACGCAAGGATCCTTAGGGACCCATTCGATATGAATCGCCGGTAGCTGAGTCTTGTTTAAAAAGTACTCTGGGAGATGAGTCGGATAGTACTCCACGTCCTCGCTACCAGAGACAATATGCTTAGGGCGCTCAAAATCGACCATATTTTCATTATCCCCCGTGGTTACTTGGAATGAACGAATCAAAGCAGAGGCGCGATAACGAACTTTTTCCGCCTTGTCCTGCTGATCTTCGAAAGTGATGTCTATCCCGGAATAGTGCGGGTATAGAGAACCCGTCGGGAACGCCTCCTTTTTTTTACCGTATAAGGGGTTTCGATGGTACATGATCCAGTCGCACACCCGTGAATCCCCTTCTTCTTCCTCGTGATAATAGAACTCAACGGAATGAATATAAATCCTGTATTTGACGCCATCTTTGTCTGATACGGCAAAATACCCTCCGTGAATGAGTTTGGTTGCGATAGCCCTGAAAGGCTCCTCAAGGCTCTTTTCTCTATCTTCAACCGTTTCACCTTCGGCGCCCGAGAATTTGCCCAGGCAAGTAAGGAGCGGCTCTTTGATGTCAATGGTTTCCATATCGTTTTGGTTTATGCATCTTCTTGCGGCCGTTCATGTTCGTCGGCCAGGATGTTCCAGGTTACGCAATTCACGGCACCGCCTTCACGGATGAGTTCTTCGGCTCCGGCGACAAAGCGGATCTTGTAGTCCGGAAATGCCTGTTGGATCTGGGATTGTGCTTCGTGGTGCTCTATAATCGGTATCCAGGGAACAAATATACAATCTTTTACTTGAAGGAAGTTCAGGAAGGCCCAGGCAATCGGGCTTGGCCTGCCCGCGTGGTAGTTCAGTTCCGTCACTTCAAAATGGCCGGAAAGAGCGTCCAGCAGTCGTTTATGAAGACTCGGGTCGATATTGACATAGTTGTTCAGAAGGACGCGATTCCCTCCGATGAAACGCACCATACCATCGGCGTGGCCATACATCTCATATCGGTCCCAGGGAATTACCACCACCTCTGCAAAGAACAGGTTTTCCAAAGCATCCAGGAGTTCCGACATACCATACTGCGGATTCTCTTTGAAGATTTTGTCGGTCATGATGACCTTGTTTCCACACTTGATGACATTGCCCCCGTCAAGAACGATGTTCGTGGAGATGCAGTTCAGTCCCAAGTCCCTACAGATCTTCTTATAATCTGGAATGTAACGCGGGTATCCCTGAAGGTAGTCCGGCCTGTATTCGTACTGCAGGAACAGGTCCTTCTCCAACTGGATGGGCATATAGTCCCGTGCCCAGATATGCTCCGTGCGTTCCGTCCTAGGGAGCCAGGCGAAATCGATCCCTTCGGCATTGAGCGCCTGAATGATTCCGATGACGAATTCAGAGTATCCCCTTAGTCCCTGAGCGAGGAATACTTTATTGGTTTGGCTATCAAGTATCATATCATATAATTGTATTTAAATATTTAATTATCAATTATTTGCACCTTGTTTCGATAGCAAAGATATGGCGAATCTTGAAGACCGCCAAACGGATTTTGTTAAAAAGTGTTAAAGGATTCGAAAAAGTCGGTTATTTTACTATTTTTGTATTTACCAGGAAAACGGTTATCTATTCAAAAATGGAAGAGAATAACAACAACGGATTATTCAAGGGCCTGGCGATTATTCTCGTCGCTATCCTCGGGCTCAATGTGTACCGCACGGAAACCACTAAGACGGAATTGTCGCAGTTGAGCGCGACGGTCGATCAACTGACGGCCCGGCTGGATTCGATAGGCGTTGTTGAGATGCCTTCGGGCAAGGCCGCGGCCCCGGCTGTCACCAAGAAGCAGTTTAACGACCTATCCAGATTGGTCTCCAACCTGGAGTCAAAAGTTTCTTCTTTGGCGGGATCTGTGGACCGTCTCTCCCGCAGTCAGTCCCAGGCTGGCACGGCGGCAAAGGCAAACGTTACGTCGTCTGCGTATAAGGCACCTAAGACAACTGCAACGGCGGCGGCGTCCGCTTATGGCCGAGTATCTGTTTCCGCTAAAGTTAAGGTAGAGAACCGATATGTCATCGGAACCACCTATTTGCCAAAGGTCACAACTGGCCCAGCTGGGGTTGTTGTGATCGATGTAACGATGAAAAGAGTAGGAACTGTAATCGCCGTCTCCATTAATCCCGCTTCAACAATAACAGACGAGGATATCATTGACCTATGTAAAGAGTCGGCGCTAAAAACCAACTTCTCAATTAATTTTGATGCACCTGAGAAAGAAAAGGGAACGATAACTTATTCATTTACGTCAAAATAGTGGTCCGGTTTTACATATAACTGAAGAATAATCATTACCTTTGCATCAGCTTCGAGTAAGTTAGAGGGCACTGCGGTGCGCCTCCTTGCAGGGAACCTTCGGGATTCCCTGTATTTTTTTGTTTTCGGATAACCAGCTTAACGGCGGGAGCGCTCTTCGCGGTTGATCAGGGGAACTCTCCAGGGGCCGCAGCGGAGCGTTTCGTCCAGCATGCGGGGGTCGGATAGTTTGGCGGTGCGGTAGCAGCTGGTCATGTGGTAGAGGCCGTCGGGGCGACGGGTGTAGCGGAATTTCATCAGGATGTTGCCGGAGCGGTAGAGGAACAGGTTGCCGTTGTAGCAATAGGTGGCGTAGCGGCAGTCCCAGCCGGGGAAAAAGCCTTCGCGGAGGGCGGCGTATTGCTCTTCGTCCAGCACGATGTCGGCGAGCACCATTTCCGGGATCCAGCCGGGCCAGCGTTCGATGCGCTTGTGGAGGAAGGATGCGATCCCGGGCACCAAGCGCCGCACTCTTCTGGGGTCGAATGGGGAATTATATGCCCAGAAGTGCTGCAGCTCCTGGCGGCTGCGAATGAGGAATTGCTGGATTTCGCTTATGTCGCGGTTCCAGAAGAATCGCTTGAGCGTATCGTCGACCCGCAGGACGCCAAGGGCATCGTGGAACCACTTGGTCAGGACTTCGGGGTCGATCTCGCCGGGCGGCAGGGGGCGCGGTTGGTTGCGGTCGAAGGTGCACATGGGCGGGCGGTTTTTGTTGTGTAAAGTTACACAGAATTATTCAGAATTGATACGAATCTTTTCCGCTCTCCCCTGCCCCCGGGCCCGACTGGCTGCGGGGCTGACGTCGGGGAAGGGCGAGGCTGTCCTCTCCGGTCGCTCGACGGCTAACTCCTCCTTTTTAGCCGCCGCCTGCGTCGGCGTCTAACAGTCGTCAGACAGACGCCGTCGTGCTGCTTCGCATCACCGCTTCCCTCCGAGGGCCTCGCTTGTCCTTCCCTTCCTATTCGCCCCACAGCCAGTCGGTCCCGGGGGCAATGAGCGGCACTGCTATTTTTGGGGAATATGCCTTGATTACAGTTTTTTGATTTCTGCTAACAACTCGAATCCCCGCTCCTTACGATCCTTTAGTTCTTGCAGATATGCAGCACGTGAGGCTTTTCTTTCCTGTTGCTCCTTGAGATACTGCTCGCCGTTGCTGCGGATTTCAGCCGCAACGCGGGCGACAGTTTCTTCCAAAACAGCTTTCTTCAACTGACACTCCCAAACGATTATGACAAACCAGCCCTTTGCTTCCAGCTGTCGCCACACCTCCTGGTCACGATTCCGATTCCGCACAATCTTGGCGGTCCAATAGCCTGTATTAGTCTTGGGAACCGTGTAGTACTTACAACTCTTGTGGCCATGCCAAAAACAGCCGTGCACAAAAATGGCTGTGTGATACTTTGGCAGGACTATATCTGGCTTGCCAGGGAAGCGCTTGTCGTTTACCCGGTAACGGAAACCGAGATTCCAGAGAGTATGACGCAGCCTCAGTTCCGGCCCGGTGGAACAAGAGTGGATTGCGGCCATATTGAAGTGTCGCAAGTTTGTGGAGATGTTTTCGAACATTGATTAAAACGATTCCCACCACAAATATAACTATTAACTCGAACATCATAACCGCAATAGCACTTAAATGCAATACATTCATACACAAGTTATTAAGCACAAGTATCATATCTACTCCACAAATTCACTTTTGTCAAGATTTATTATATTTGTATTTTAAGAGAGCACGTTCCCATTCCTCATGGCGAATTTACGTTATTATTATTCCGACACTATCTCGGACTTTCTTGACAGGGAGTCCGATGTGATTGTAGGTCGAATGACCATTGCGAGTCCACATGATGTTGATAATGATACAAAAAGTTCGTGGCTAGATGAAATCTCAATCATGAAGTCGTTTCTTACCACATATCGTGGCCGAGGAAGCGTTTTTTTTGAGTACAGCATTCCCCGAATGGGACGACGAGTCGATGTGGTTCTCATAGTTGACGGTTTGGTTTTCATCCTTGAATTTAAGACTGGGACTGAACAAACGAACCATAGAGAGGCCATGATTCAAGCATGGGACTATGCGCTTGACCTCAAGAACTTCCAGGAAGGTTCCATTGACAGACTCCTCTTCCCTATAGCTGTGTTTAAGAAGTTGCCTTCATCTAAAAGACAAGAAGAACTCATTCCATATGAAGATGGAGTCTATTATCCGCTGTTGACCGATTATGTCAGGCTAGTGAACTGTATTGAGAATGTGCTCACTCTTCATCAGCCCCAACCAGACTCTTATTGTTTCAATTCAGACTTATTCTGGGCAAGAAGCGGCTATTCTCCCACCCCCACTATCATTGAAGCTGCGACAGCATTATACAGTGAGCATACTGTTGCGGAGATCACACGTCATGATGGCGACATCGAAAAAACCATCCAACGTATCTCCGAGATAATTGATGATTGTGAACAGTCCAAGAAAAAAGCAATCTGTTTTGTTACCGGTGTGCCTGGCGCCGGAAAGACATTAGTTGGATTACAAGCCGCAATCAATGAGTTCAATAATGGGAAAAAGGCGGTATATCTATCAGGTAACTTCCCTTTGGTTGAGGTCTTGACCGAGGCCCTTGCCAGGGACTACATTAAGCGCAACAAAGAAGCCAGAAAGCACGACAAGTCTATTGCAAGAGTAACCAAAGATGAGGCAAACAGCAAACTCAAGGCATTCATCCAGATGATTCATCATTACCGCGACAATTACTTGATCGGGACCAAGATTGTTGATGGAGAAGTCGTTATGGATCCCGATTTTTTCATCAGTCATTCTGACAAGTCATATGTTCCCGCCGAGAATGTTGCTATTTTTGATGAGGCCCAACGTTCCTGGACACGTTCTGAACTTGCACGGTTCATGGCAGAGAAAAAAAAGATAAAGGATTTCCCGTATTCCGAGCCAAAATTCCTTATATCTTGTATGGATAGGCAGCCCGAATGGGGCGTTGTTATCTGCCTTGTTGGCGGCGGTCAGGAAATCAACAAGGGTGAGGCTGGTTTAAAAGAATGGATTGAGGCTCTCAGTTCTACATTTACCGATTGGAATGTTCATATTTCAAGCCGTATAACCGGGAGAGAATACATGAATGGAGAGGTGATGGAGATGCTTTCACATAAAGAAAGAATTCATGATGAACCTGATCTTCACTTGTCTGTTTCCATGCGCTCATATAGAGCAGAAAAAGTATCTCTATTTGTGCACCAACTCTTAGACCTAAAACCCGAAGAGGCGTCAAATACATTGAAGGAACTTGACAAGTATCCAATTGTACTGACGCGTTCACTCGATAAAGCCAAACAATGGATTAGAGCACATAATAGAGGATCACAACGATGTGGTCTCCTTGCTAGTGCAAAGGCAGAGCGGCTAAAAGCTATTTCTGTAAATGTGCGATATCAACCTAACTTTATCAATTGGTTCCTGGAGGACGAATCTGACATTCGTTCATCTAATAGACTTGAAGACACTCTGACAGAGTTTAAGGTTCAAGGACTCGAGATTGATTGGGCAGGTGTTATTTGGGATATTGATATGCCCTTGGGAAAAGATGGCCAGTGGCATCATTATTATCTGCATGGTGGAACTAAATGGCACAAAATCAACAAGTCCATCAATCAAGATTATCAATTGAACGCCTATAGAGTATTACTTACAAGAGCACGTCAAGGGATGGTTATCGTTGTTCCTGAAGGAGATGAAACTGACACAACAAGAGATCCAAAACTTTATGATTCGACGTATAATTATTTGAGGTCTATTGGCTTAAGGTCAATTGATTGAATTATTAAGTGATTGTTTTTATTCTTTCTTCTGGACTCTAACAACTCGTTCAGATTATGACTTCAAAGTATTAATTTGAGCAAATAAATGAAAAAATTTATAGGCATAGATTTATTTGCAGGTGCTGGCGGTTTGAGCGTTGGAGCTCAAATGGCTGGTGTATCAGTAGAACATGCTATTGAGTATAATGCTAGTGCAGCGAAGACATATAAGCGCAATAATCCTCAAGCGAATGTTATTTGTGAGGACATTCGAAAAGTGAATCCTTATCAGCTAGTTAAACCGGGGACTTCTATATTCATTATCATGGGAGGGCCGCCTTGCCAAGGTTTCTCTATGTCCAACACTATGACACGGAATATGGATAATCCGAATAATTCCATGTTCAAAGAATTCGTCCGTTTTGTAAAGGAGCTCCAGCCAGAGTGGTTCCTATTTGAGAATGTTTGGGGCTTAACTAACATTAATAATGGACAGACAGAAAGAATGATAGAATCCTGTTTTGAAGATCTCGGATATTCAGTCAAGCCTGACGTTCTCTGGGCTTCCGATTATGGAGTCCCTCAAAGCAGGAATCGTTTTTTTATGGTGGGAAATCGTTTAGGCATTGATTTTAAGTTTCCGGCGCCATTTGACCACACAGTCTGTGTTGGCGATGCTATCAGTGATCTTCCACCCTTAGTAAATGGGGATAGCTTTGAATCGCTTCATTATGCCATACCTCAACGTAAAGCCAGCAAATATGCACAACTAATGAGGCGAGGATGCAAGCGGTCAAAACAGAATTACGTTTCCCGGAACAATGACCTAGTAATCGAGCGTTATAAATATATCGGGCAAGGACAGAATTGGAGCGCGATACCAGAGTCTCTAATGGAAAACTATGCTGATAAAGGACGCTGTCACAGTAACATTTATCGCAGGTTACGGATGGACAAACCCTCTGTTGTCATTTCCAACTACCGGAAAAGTATGTTAATCCATCCTACCCAAGATCGCGGTTTATCAGTCCGAGAAGCGGCTCGTATTCAGAGCTTTCCTGATACTTATTATTTCGAGGGCCCAATCTCTCACATACAACAGCAAATCGGTAATGCTGTTCCCCCTCTTTTAGCCAAGGCCGTCATTGGCCAAATTATAAAACTGTCGGAGGAAAACAACGATGAGTAAAGTTCGTACTAACATACCCCAGGCCGACCTTTTGATGGGGTCTATGCGTTCAATGGGATACTCCTTTGAGGCGGCTATCGCTGATGTCATAGATAACAGTGTAAGTGCTCATGCAAAGAACATCCATCTTCTATTCCCTTCTGATCCTTTAGGTGTCATAGCTGTGGGTATTATGGATGATGGACAAGGAATGTCTAATAGCTCTCTTTTTGAGGCATTGCGTTATGGCAGTTCCTCATCTGAAGCCGCCCGTGAAATTGATGACTTAGGGCGATTCGGTCTAGGACTAAAATCTGCTTCTTTGTCTCAGTGCAAAAAATTGACCGTAATAAGTAAGCAAAAAGGTAAGCGAAGTAGTGCTTTTTCATGGGACTTCAATCTTATTCAGGAGGAGAAGAAATGGATTGTTGTTGAGTATGATTCTGAAGAGATCAAGCAGTTGCCATATTATCTTGAGTTTTCTAAGCAAACTAGCGGCACTCTAGTCATTTGGCAAGATTTTGATGTAATCGCCAAATCCTCTGATGGACAGGTATTCGAAACACTAAATGAGTTGAAGGATTCGGTATACAGTTCAGTTTCCCTCATTTTTCACAGATACTTGGCGTCGACGACTGACCCTTTGTTCATGTATCTCAATAATCAAAAGATAAAACCTCAAGATCCTTTCCTTGAAGGTCACAGGAAAACTACTTGGAAAAAAGAGCGGACCATTGCAATAAAAGATAGCGAAGGAAAGGAACGTCAGATTAGGGTAAAACCTTTTGTTTTACCTTTTGCGACCGACCTAAAAGAGAGCGACAAGAAGCTTGTCGGCGGTATAGAGAATTTGAGAGCCAAACAGGGGTTTTATGTTTATCGCAATAAACGTCTGATTATCTGGGGCACTTGGTTTGGAATGAAACCACGTGCGGAGTTAACAAAAAATGCCCGCATTCGAGTAGATATTCCTAATACTCTTGATGACATTTGGAGTATTGACATTAAAAAACAAACAGCTGCTATCCCGAAGAGAATTCAGAATCAACTAAAGGAAACAGTCCGCCAGGCTCTAGAGATATCAGCCACTCAGCAAACTCATCGTGGAAGACGCGAGAATATTGATGATGACAAGGATTTCATCTGGGATAGAATGAGGGGACGGGACAATTCTTTCTATTATCTGGTCAAGCGGGATAGTAAGCTCTTTCAATATGTCAAGGCAAACATGTCTGAGAGTGATTACGCTTTGTTGGAGATGCTAGTTGGCGAAATCGAAAAGAATATCCCGACACACCAGATGTACGTTGACAAAGCAAACGATGCCCTTTATGTTGAGGAACCGGATGATCGATTCGATCAGGTTTTCGTTATGGGTGTATCACTGATTGACATGACAAAAAGGATTAGTTCGAAACCTGTTCGTGAAATCATTGATGACGTGATGAAATCCGAGCCGTTTTGCAATTATCCAAAAGTGAGAGACAAGTTCATAGAGAATTACAAAGATGAAATTACCAGAAAATAGTTTTCTGTCTTTCAAGCAGATAGCGATTAACTTTATTGAACTCGACAAGCAGATGGGGCGAGTTCTGAGATATGAGGATATCAACTCATACATAGATAAAGCTATATCTATGACCGGGTTAGATGTCGATGAAGGAGATCGGAAACGACTATTTCATGACATTGAGTATCAGTATCAAATTGCTCATAGTGAGGGGCATAGTATTTTTGATGATTACGAAGACCCACATAATTGGTACACTCTGTCTGACAAGGAGGATACATATTTCTGGTCGCGGTATCGCGAGTATCTCATCAACTCGACTTCCATAGATATTAAGAGCATAAATCTTCTTGACGAGGTTACCCTTCCAGCAATCATGAACTGCCTGGGTAACCCTAAAGAAGAGTTTGAGGGCACTCGTCTTAAGCGAGGTCTAATTATCGGTGATGTTCAATCAGGTAAAACGGCTACTTATTCCGGCTTGATTTGCAAAGCAGCGGATGCTGGCTATAAGGTCGTTATTCTACTCGCCGGCATCACCGAGAATCTAAGGCAACAGACACAAGAGAGAATCGATGAAGGCATAATAGGCTTTTCAATTAAAAAAGATGGTAAACGAGAAATCAGTGGCCGCGTAGGTGTAGGTTTGGACCAAAAAGCTATTAAAGCCACCTCCTTCACCTCATGTGCAAGAGATTTTATTGGGGACTGTGATAAAATATCCACATCGCTTGAAGCGCATAACTCCCTGGTTATTTTTGTCGTTAAAAAGAATGTATCCGTTCTAACTAAACTATATAAGTGGCTTAAGGACCAAAACATCGACCCTGTTCTTGGTTGCGTTAATAATCCTATGCTACTAATAGATGATGAAGCAGACAATGCTTCTGTAAACACGAACTCTGCGGAGGTTGATCCTACAAAAACCAATAAGATTATTCGTAACATTTGTGGCCTTTTTAAGAATGCCACCTATGTCGGTTTTACAGCAACTCCCTTTGCGAATGTCTTTATTGATCCAGATTCTGTTGATAAGATGAAGCAGGCGGATCTTTTCCCCGAGCATTTTATTTATGCTCTACCCACTCCGAGCACCTATATCGGTGCAGAAAAGATCTTCTATGAGGACGGTATCCACTATAAGAATCTGCGTTTTATATCTGATATTGAAGAGCCAGATTATACCTCTGATGAGTATAAGGATCTTGTTCGTAATAATATTGAGATACTTAACACTGGGCCATTTTATTACCGTCACAAAAAAGAATGGCATGGAGAATTGCCTGCATCGTTAAGAACGTCCATACTTTGTTTCTTTATCGCTAATATTATTAGAGATTTACGTGGCCAGCGAACTTCACCTAGGAGTATGTTAATTAACATGTCTCGATTCATAAGAGTACAGAATTATATCCGAGATGAGGTTGAGGTCATATGGAATTCTTTCGTTAATACAATCAGATTTGATTTTAGCGATAATAGAAGCCAGAATATTCATTTACCCCTATACAAAGAGCTAAAGGATATCTGGGATGTTAACTTCTCTAATATCCTTGATATCAGTTTCGAGAGAGTTATTGACAAGCATAATATACTTGATTCAATAAGCAATATTAAGATCCTCGTTGTCAATGGTTCAAAGACAAGTGGAAAACTCGACTATAAAGAGAATAAGTCTTTGCGTGTAATTGCCGTTGGTGGTCTTGCTCTTTCTCGAGGACTGACATTAGAAGGTTTGACCGTTAGTTACTTCTATAGAAATACTGCCACATTCGACGTCTTAATGCAGATGGGACGTTGGTTTGGTTATCGTCCAGGATATGAAGATTTATTCCAAATATGGACAAGTGAAATTAGTGCTGATTGGTATGCCGAGATATCGCGGGCATCAGTAGCATTAAAAGATGATATCCGCACAATGTGCGAGCAGCAGCTCACGCCTAAAGATTTTGGCATTAAGGTCCGAGATAATAGTGAAGAGTTACAGATTACTGCGGCAAATAAGATGCGCACATCATACAATTTGCGGATGCAGTATTCATTCTACGGTAATATCTACGATACGCCTTATATTAGTTTAAGCGTCAAACAAAATAAGCAGAACTGGATTAAGACAAAGGAATTAGCTTCTGAACTCTTCGCCAAGGGCTATAAACTCCGTTTTGCAGATGTCGGAAGATATAGTGATAGCGAAATAAATAACCAGGGAATCGGGACTTCTAGGTTCTTTGAGAATGTCCCCAAATCCATGATTATTGACTATCTATCGGGGATAAAGTGCTCAATGGCGAATCTCAACTTCAATATCGATAATATTTTAAGTTTCATTGAAGATGACGAAACCGTAGGTGATGAAATCTGGGATGTTGTTTTTGAAGGTGGTGATAGTGCTTGTCCTTATGATATCCCCGGCCTCACTGCTATAAAATGTCCGGAACGAGCAATATACGGCCCGGATAGACGTGTTGTGCAAATCAGCTCGCGTCGTCGCTTATTGGGTACAAGAGAAGGTAAGTTTACACTGAGTCCTAAGGAGATTGAAAAAGCTGAAGAGAAATGTCGCAAGCAGTGGAGAGAAGATGAAGGTGATAATCCAGAGATTGATCATCGCGCTATCCCTCTAAAAGCATATTTTGAGCATCTCCCTAAACGGAAGCCTGTTTTAATCATAATGCTCATTCATCCAAAACCACCTATTCAAGATCCCACAAAGAAAGAGAAGATCTATATTCAGAAGTTTAGAGAAGAGTTGGGAGTTGATAAACTTGTGGCATTTGCTATCGGTTTCCCTAACTCTGGAGAGCGTAAGAAAGATAAATACTTCAAGGTGAATAAAGTTTATTATCAGTTATATATGCAGGATGAGGCGGAAAATACGGAGGAAGTAGAAGATGAGCAGTAAAATTTTCGAACTATTTGCCCGCGGTTTTCAGAGCGGCCATTTTACTCGAGTCGGCGGAAACGACTCGCTGAATCTCTACATAGGCAAAGACGACCACGCTCGATACTGCTTTGAGTTTCGTGGCCATCATACTCCATCAAAAGTAATGGGGTCTGACGTTATTTCAGTTAGCCAAACTAAGAGTGATGATGACATCTGTCTTAGATTCGCTTTGACTGACCCGGATTTGCTTGAGCATTTCTGCACGTTTTGTCAGGACTTAATTGATTCCACTTCAGATATAACCGATGATAATGCTGCCTATCGCGCTATTTGTACAAGATATGCTTCGTGGAAAAAATTATTCAAACTAAGCAATAAGAAACTGTCTGAGCCGGAAATCATGGGCCTGATAGGTGAACTACTCTTCCTACAAGATCAAATGATTTCTATCTATGGAATAGACCAGGCTCTTGATAGTTGGACGGGACCAGAAAAGACTCATAAAGACTTCTCTTTTGCCGATTCTTGGTACGAAGTTAAAACTGTAAGTACTGGAAAAGAGAGTGTTACAATCTCATCCATTGAGCAACTTGATGGAGAGCAGATCGGCTTTCTTGCTGTGTATAAGATGGAGAAAATGAGTCCTTCTTATAATGGCATTAAGCTGTTGGGAATCATTTCTTCTATTTTAGGGAAGATAAACACCCCGGTTCAGAAGGAAGTGTTCATGTCAAAACTTGAACAGTTCGGGTTCGACTTTTCTCCCGAATATGATAACTACGTCTATACACTATCTGACTTTAGTATTTATAGCGTAAAGGAGGGTTTTCCCAGACTGTTAAGGACGGAAGTGCCTCTTGCCATATGCAAGGCACAGTATGATATCATTCTCTCAGATATCGCAAAGTTTAAGATCGACTAAGACGTTGGCATTATGGAAATTGAGGATTTTAGGAAACAGTTTATTGACGAACTTCGTTTCAATGCGGAACATGAAGGGACTGAGCCGGAAACACAGTTTATTTACAAAGCTTTAAATGATCTTGAGGAGCTTGAAGTATTAAATGACCCTATGCCGATGTCGGTAGAAATTCGGGGGCGGCGAGGTCGTATTATGGCCTTTGATGCATATGCTTATGACGAAGCCGATAGTGCCCTTGTTTTAATTGCCAGTGATTTTGTAAATGAGAGGGAGGATGTATCCACCTTGACAAATACGAGGATTGACGATCTGTACAATCACATGAAAAACTTCATTGATGAATGTGTTAATGGAGATATGTCTGAGTATTGTGATGATTCAGACCCGGCAATTAATGTAGCAAAGGAATTTAAGAAAAAGATTGGCAAAGGAATGATTTCAACAGAAATCCTCCGATTCAAATTCTTTATTCTTTCGAATTCCGTTCTAAGTAAGCAAGTCAAAAATGTTTCGAAAGAGGATTTCTTAGAGCGGCCCGTGGAGCTCAATGTGTGGACTGTTGAACGCTTCTTCCAGACCTTCACATCAAACGCCAGCGAAATTATTATAATTGATACTGATGATTTCAATTGTTCAGGCATCCCGTGTATTAAAGCCGATTTAGGCGCCACAACTAGTTATGATGCTTATTTGGGGATAGTCCCAGGGCGTTTCTTGGCCGACATTTATCTTAAGTATGGTAGTAAGTTACTTCAGGGGAACGTTCGAGCTTTTTTAAGTGTTAAGAATAAGGTCAATAAAGGAATACGTGAGACAATTATTAACCATCCGAATAACTTCTTTACGTATAATAACGGTATTGCCGTTGTGGCTAGATCGGTGGGGTTCTCAAGTGATGGCACCCGGATTGTCCGCTTCGTCGATCCTCAGATTATCAATGGTGGTCAGACCACTGCCTCCCTTGCAAGTGCTATCATCAAGAAGGAAGACAAGAATGGGATGGACACATTGTTCGTGCCGCTGAAGCTTACTGTTCTGAATGTTGATGACGACATGTCTGAGGAACAGATAGAACAATACAACGATATTTCTAAAACAATATCGAAATGCGCAAATAGTCAGAGTGTGGTTTCTGAGGCAGACTTTTTCTCGAATCATCCTTTCCATGTAATGATGGAGAACCTCTCTCGAAAAGTGATGGCGCCACCGATTGCCGGGAATCCTTATCAAACCATCTGGTTCTATGAGCGTTCTCGAGGAAAATGGGAGCAAGAACAAATGAAAATGACAGTGGCTCAAAGGAAGACTTTCTGTGAGAAGAATCCTAAAAAACAAGTGATAAAGAAAGAGCGTCTTGCCAAGTGTCTTAATACCATATATATGAATCCTAATCAAGTTTGCCAGAGTTCCGCCATTAACTTTAGCAAATTTGCCGATGTGATCGAGAAAATATATGATGAATCTCGAGAAAGCATCAACGAGGAGTTCTTCAAGAAGTGTGTTTGTTCAGTAATCATGTTCGACCAATTAGATATGCTCATTAATAAAGCGGAGTGGTATCCGAAGGGTGGTAATAAGGCTCAAATTGTGCCTTACACTATCTCAAAACTGATGACTCTCATCCCCAAAGGGCGCGATCTGGATTGGAAGACAATTTGGTTGAAGCAATCCATGTATCCTGCGCTCGCAGATGAATTATTAAGGCTGGCAGAGGTTACTCATACTTTCCTGGAGAAAGAAGCTCAGGGAGGTTTGGTTAGGTCTATTGCTAGAACTCAGAAGGTGTGGGATGATTTTAAGAAATATGATTATTCACTATCGGATCGTTTCTTTGCGTCATTGATTTCTATCGAGGAAACCAGAGCCGATGAAGCTGCTGCTAAACGTGAGCACAAATTTAATGCAAAGATTGAAGCGGCTGTAGAAATCTTTAAACTTGGTTCCTCCTATTGGATGGGAGTATTTCATGACTTAAACAAAGAACAGCTTCTTCCATATGGTGAGCTGGACTTTATTAAAAGTATTGCATCATATATCTCGCGCGGGATGCTACCTTCAGATGCGCAATGCAAAAGACTGGTCAAAATTGTGACAAAGGCAGAAGATAAGGGCTATATTATGCCATAAACGGTTCAAAAAGTATGTTACAGAAACTGGTAATAAAGAATTTTAGGTGTTACGTTGATAGCACTATAACCTTCAATGGTACGTCTATCCTGGTAGGTAAGAATAACGCTGGGAAATCAACCCTGATAGAGGCATTGAAGATTATCTCTTCCGTTACCAGAAAGTATCGTGCCTTACGTTTTACTGCGCCTCCTTCATGGGTTCCTCGTGTTGACACATATGGTGTATCCCCAAATGTGGAAAATATGAATATCTCTGATCGAGGTATTTTTAACATGTATGGTAACCCACCGGCAATAATTGAAGCTTCCTTTACAAATGGGACAGCTGTGAAAGCTTATGTCGGAGAGGGGCTATCAATATTTGCAATCCTGTATGATGAAGGAGGTTGCCCCATTCATAGTAGTCGTGAAGCAAAACTGGTTAACATCCCCCTAATCGAAGTGTTACCTCAAATCTCGGCCGTGTTAGATACTGAAAAAGTGATAAAAAAAACGACCGTAGATGGGAACCGTTCAACACGTCTTGCTTCTAGAAATTTTAGGAATCAGTTATTCTATTATTCCGAAGCATTTCCAGCGTTCAAGGATTTGGTAGAGTCTACGTGGGAAGAGCTAAGAGTGAATCCGATTGAATCATTCATTGACGATGACGGGCGTATCCTTCAATTTTTTGTTCGCGTCAGGGATTTTGAAGCAGAGATTGGTTGGATGGGGCATGGCCTTCAAATGTGGGTGCAGACGATGTGGTTTATTTCACAGTGCCCTAGGGGAGCCATTGTAGTGCTTGACGAACCGGATGTTTATATGCATGCTGATCTACAGCGACGCTTGATTCGGTTGATTACTCCCATGTTCACCCAACTCATTGTAGCGACCCACTCTCTTGAAATAATAGAAGAAGTTCCATCTGACTGTATCATTCCTATAGACTCTCATAAGAAACATATTAAGCCGATGGGAGAAGAATCTGCGCTTCATTCACTATCGGAAGAATTAGGGAGTCCTCTGAATATTGATCTGGCTAGAATCTTTATTTCTAACCGCTTTATTGTTTGGGATGGTGATGAATCTGATAGGACTATTCTATCGGTTTTTCAGTCAGTCCTTTATCCTCAAGATTTGCACCCCATTATCACTTTTCCAAAGTCTTATGTAGACGGATGGGATGGTTGGGTAAAAGCCATCACTATCAAAGATGTCTTTTCTCTGAACAGCATTCCTGTACAACTATACTATATTTTCAATTCTGGGTACCACACTCTAGAGCAGATTAATAATCGACTGGAGGACGCAAGGAAGAGGAAGATGAATCTTCACATCTGGAAGCGGAATGAGATTGACAATTATGCCATCAATACCAATGTCATCTGCAGATATCTCGAAACGACATGCCGAGAAGAAACAATAACCACCCAGATAGTTGTGGACAAGATATTTGAGATAATTAAGACTATGAAGGACGAAGTCTTTGCCAGTATTTCGTCCGAGGTTAATACCAAGCCCGGCGTTAATAAAATGGGCGTTTTAGATGAAACGGAACTCCGTATAGATGAACCACTTGATATTATCTCCGGGAAGAAATTCTTCTCTCTCTTATCTCAATGGACTAATGCGACGTTTGGTGTTAATATCAGCGCTAGACTACTTATTCCTTTTTTCCATTTTTATGAAGTTCCGGATGAGGTTAAAACTGTTATTGATGATATAATGCGAAGTAAGCCATTCAGCTAGAATTCACTACTTTCATCGACATCTAATCATCTAAAAACCGATTAACTGGTAGAAATAATATGAACGACCATTCTATAACCTTCATCCCCATCAACACCGCGAAGATTGCCGGCAAGCAAGCTCCGCATAAGGGGGTGTTGTTGCCTGCTATCATGGATCTGGGGATGCCCATATATACGGAACCGATAAGATAATGTAGGAACAGTTCGATAAGCAGGCCATTCACTCCGGCATAATACGCATCCTAGTCCGATTCCTCAACCTCAATTGCGACTTCCTTTGCAGAAGAGAACAACTGAAGACAATTGCACAGTTATTAGATTGAGTATATATGAAGTTTATTGTAGATTGCTCTCCAAAGAGAATAGATGGCTATCACGATTTAATTAAACTTAATAACCGGGAGATAAATCCTTTCTGCGCGAGGATGACAAGATTTACATTTAACCTTCATTCGGTTTCTTTCGAATTGGTAGAAGTTCCATGGAGTGAAAATGGGTTGGCGTCGGTGTTAAGAAGATATCCGCCTGAACTTCTTCACGAAAATGCTCGAGTTGTCAAGGTGAGATGCGTTGCAGCAACTGTGTTTTTTAGTGATTTTGCTCACTGTCTTCCACAATTCAATGATATCTATTTCTATGAGGCTAATGACTCACTTTACGTCGAGCTAGAGAATTATGCTCGAATCCATTGTAATAAAGCTATAGTTAGAGTTGAGGAGTACACAAATGATTCATCTTCTGTGTGGTCATTATACTTATAATCGTTTATATCTATGATCGGCAAATACCCAGTAATCACCCTATTCGGCAATGCCCGCTTCAAGGAGCAATTCCTCAAAGCGCGGAAGCGCCTGACGCTGGCATAAATAATTGATATCAAGGACGTTCAATAAACCGTAAACTGTTATGAAAAAAGTCATTATATCCCTCCTGGTAATCCTAGCCCTCGGCGCCGTAGCCGTAGTGACCTGCCCGGACAAGCAGGCCCACAAGGATGCCATCATGTCCGTTGTCAACGAGAGGATCAACGACGAATTGAAGCCCGCCGAAGGGGGCGATGACGGCTTATCCGTATTCTTCGGGTCGATCGGGTCCAGCGTCGCCGGATTCTTCCTTGACAGCCGCCTGACCGTCAAGAACCATTTCGTGTACAGCACCGGCGCGATCAAGGACCTGGAAGGCAACGACCAGATGGTTTCCGTCGGCGTCTTCGGCCACGTCTTCACGTTCAAGAAAGAGGATCTGGATAAGGTCGTAAATGAAGCTCAGCGTTAGATTCCAGCATGTCGTTTCTTAAACGCATAATATCCTTTAGACGGACTGCTTCTCAAGAACTTCCAAAAGTCGGTGAGGCGGCACCCTCAACGCCGGAATATTCCAGTGTGAAGGGTTTTGCGCAGCTTTTGGACAATCTCCTTTCAGAGGACCGATTCCTGGCCAGAAGCGACTATCGTTCCTTGGTGGAAGGCTATGCTGATTTGGCTTCATTCTTCCACAGTCAGAAAGAGGCAAAGACGCTCAAGTATTATTGTTCAACCAACGGGATACCGACGGTGGCGGTAGAGGAATTCGTTCGAAAATATTCCGATCTTTCTCGTACCGAAGAAGTTCCTGCTGCCATTCAGAAGCACAATCAGGCTTTCATTGAGCGACATCTGGTTTCGGAAAAAGAGTATTTGGATGGGATTCTGCGGCCAGTAGATCCGACGATTTCCCTCGATGAGGAGCAGCGGCGGGTTG
>JAEEGG010007024.1_pt1 | contig 26196 bp, 18 predicted proteins | sample 9134161 | NCBI WGS metagenome assembly JAEEGG01 (sample SAMN16246543, study PRJNA631951) | gut metagenome | biome: gut microbiome; feature: rumen; material: CR-attached | host: Bos | place: Iran: Karaj | collected 2018-10 | reverse complement strand
CCATCGCGATGCGGCTCGGGGTGCCGGTCATGATGAGCGGCACCGCGCCCAATACTGTTGACAGGCTTGTCATCAGGATTGGGCGGAAGCGGCGTTCCGCCGCTTGGCGAGCCGCCTCCAGCTTGCTGCAGCCCGTATTCGCTGCAATCTGGTTCGCAAATTCCACAATCAAGATACCGTTCTTCGTCACAAGCGCAATCAAGAGAATCAGCGCAATCTCGCTGAAAATATTGAGCGTCTGGCCCGTAATGAACAAGAAGGCAAGTGCACCCGCCAAGGCGAGCGGCACCGTAAAGAAGATGACGAACGGTGCACGGAAACTTTCGAACTGCCCGGCAAGCACGAGGAACACAAGTGCAAGCGCCAGGAGGAACACGATATAGAGGCCGCTGGAACTTTCCTCAAATTCCTTCGAAGACCCGCTCAACGCCGTACTCACGTTCGGGTAATCCTTCAACAAGTGCTTTGCAATACGGCGCATTTCTTCGACGCCGTCGCCAATCGTCTTGCCCGGCACAAGGCCCGCCTGAATGGTCGCCGCGGAGAATCGGTTGAAACGCGGAAGCGACGGCGATGCGGACTGTTCGCTGAACGTGATGAAGTTATCGAGGCTCACGAGTTCGCCCTTGCCGTTCTTGACGGTAAGCATCGAAATGTTCTCGGGCATGCTGCGGTACTGGTAACCCACCGCGCCGATGATATCGTACTGGCGGCCGTCCTTGTAGAACTCGCCGTAACTCTGGTCGCTAATCGCGAGCTGCACCGCCTGGGCGATGTCGTTCACCGAAACGCCTTCTTCGTTCGCCTTGTCGCGCAAAATCTCGATATGCAATTCCGGCTTGGTAAAGCGCAGGTTCGTGTTCACCACGCTGAATACGGGGCTCTTGCTCGCCTCTTCTTCGAACTTGGGCACAAGCGTACGCAAGATTTCGATGTTCGGAGCCTGCAACACGAACTGCACCGGAAGGCCGCCGCGCTGCGTACTGATGCTCTGCGGTTCAAACACCATCACGCGCAAGTCAGGATATTCGTTACCGAGCACCTGGATGGCACGCGCAATTTCGCTCTGCGGACGACGCGCCTTCTTGTTATCGTTCAAGAAGATTCGCATTCTCGAGTTGCCAGCATTCCACGCACCTGCCTGGATTTCGGAATACTCGTTAGTGTCCATAAGCGCAATGACTTCTTCGGCAAAGGCGTCGGCCATGCGCTTGGTACGCGTGAGCGTCACGCCCTCGGGCATGTTCATGTTCACCATGACCGCATTGGAATCTTCGGTCGGCGCCATTTCGCTACTCATGTTATTGAAGCAGAAATACGCCGCAGCGAGGAGGCCTGCCACAATTGGGAAAAGCAAGAAGCGCAACTTGAGGAACAATCCGAGAAGCACAGCATAGCCCTTGTTCATCACATCGAAGAATGGCTCAGTCACCCTATAGAACCAGCCCTGTTTCTGACGGCTGAGGAACTTGGAGCAGAGCATCGGCGAAAGCGTGAGTGCGCACAATGTCGAAAGGAATACCGTCCCGATCATCACCGCTACGAACTCGCGGAACAAGAGGCCCGTGGTACCGCCAAGGGCCAGCACCGGCACGAACACCGCCATCAGCACCACGGAGGTCGCAATCACGGCAAAAAAGATTTCGTTTGTGCCCGCGACAGCCGCCTGCTTGGGCGTCATGCCGTTTTCAATCTTGTGGTAGATATTTTCCACAATCACGATGGCGTCGTCCACGACAAGGCCAATCGCCAGCACCATCGCAAGCAGGGTCAGCACATTGATACTGAACCCACACAAGTAAAGCACAAAGAAGCTACCGATAACGGCCACCGGCACCACCACCATCGGGATAAGCGTCGTACGCGCCTGGCGCAGGAACGCGAAGATAATCGCAATCACCAACAAGAACGCGATGAAGATGGTCTGCACCACTTCCTTGATGGATGCGCGGATGTTAATCGAGGTATCGCGGCCATAGAGGACTTGCACGCCTTCGGGAATTTCGCGGCGGATATCTTCCACGCGCTTGTAAAATTCGTTGGCGATTTCCACGTGGTTAGAACCGGGCTGCGCCATCAATGCGAGCGTGATGGAGTTCTTGCCATTGCGCCTAAAGCCCGTGCGCGTATCCTTCGGTTCGTAATGGATGTCGGCTACATCCGAAATGCGAATGACCGTACCATCGGCAGCCGTCTTTACTGCAATGTTTTCGAATGATTTCGGGTCCAAAATGCGACCCAGCGTGCGGATAGAAAGCGTCGTCTCGCTCCCTTCGATAGAACCGGAGGGCAGTTCCAAATTGCCCTTCTTAAGGGCAGCCGACATCTCGGCACCGGAAACACCCAATGCCTGCAAGCGCACCGGATCAATCCACAAGCGAACCGTCGGGCGCTTCTCACCCCAAATGGCGACTTCGGATACGCCATTGATTGTCTGCAGGCGTTCCTTCACAAAGTTATTGGCGATTTCCGAAACTTCCATCGGGTCGAGTTTGTCGCTCACAAGGCTCACCATCAGAATCGGGTCGTTATCGCTATCGGACTTGTAAACCGTCGGTTCGTCCACGTCGTCGGGGAGCCTGCGGCGCACACGGCTCACGCGGTCGCGGATTTCATTCGCGGCCGCTTCCAAATCCATGCCGGTTTCAAATTCAATGTTGATGAAGGAGAAACCATCGCGGCTCGTAGACGTAAGCGCCTTGATTCCGGAAGCACTGTTGATGGACGCTTCCAAAATTTCGGTCACTTCGGCTTCCACCACCGCAGCGTTCGCACCAGGGTAAGATGTACGCACCTGGATAAGCGGGTAGTCCACATTCGGGTATTCACGCACGCCCAAGTTGGAGGCACCAAAAGCACCGAGCAAGATGATGACCAGCGCCATCACCGTCATGAGCACCGGACGACGTACGGATAGGTTCGCTACACTCATCGCTCCCCTACTCCACTTCGTAATCGGTATTGTGGCGGATTTCGCGGATACGCACGGAAATTCCCTCGCGCAAGCTGATCAGGCCGGAAGTAATCACGGTATCACCCTCGTCGAGGCCGGCAGTCACATCGACCGCAATCGGAGTGCGGAGACCTGTTTCGACATGCTTGATTTTTGCCTTGCCGCCAGTCGCCACGAACACATAAGCACCATCTTTATCCAGCGTAAAAGCTTCTGCCGGAATCGGGATGCTCTTGGCCATTCCCGACTGCATCGACACATTCACTTTCGCATAGGAACCTGCCAAAAGTTCGCCATTTGCATTGTCGACCTCCACCATCACCCGGCGGGTACGGCTGCTTTCGGAAAGCGAAGCCTCGAGCGCCTTGACCACGCCCGACTTGGAAATATTGCGTTCTTCGTCCTTGACATCGACCGCATCGCCCACATTGAGGCTGGACGCATAGCGCTGCGGGAGAGCAAACTTGGCCTTGAGATATTCCACATCGCTGAGGGTAGCAATCGAAGTTCCCGTCGTAAGCCAGGCCCCTACCGACACGTTCACGAATCCGAGCCGGCCCGCAAACGGAGCACGGACTTCGGTCTTTGCAATTTGCGCCTTGATAAGTTCCACAGATGCTTCGGTCGACTTGAGCGAGGCCTCAGCACTTTCCATGTCGGCCTTGGTAGCTCCGTCCTTTTCGAAAAGCGTCTTTACACGGTCGAATTTCTGCTGTGCAAGTTGCTGGTTCGATTCGGCCTGCTTGAGTTGCGCCTTGAGTTCGGAATCGTCAATCTTTGCAAGGAGAGCACCCTTCTGCACCTGGGCCCCGTCCTTCGCATAAAGGTTCATGAGCCTGCCAGACGTAGCCGCCGTAAGTTCCACGCTGTTCTTGGGTTCAAGCGTCGCCATCGCAGAGAATGTCTTGTTTGCCGAATGCGCCTCGGCGATATAGCCTTCCACCGCAATTTCACGAGCCGGTTTGCCGCCAGGGCCACCCTTTCCACCAGGACCGCCCTTGCCCTGGGGAGCACCGCCCGGAGCGCCGGAATCACCACCGGAACACGCAACAAGAGCTATAATCGTCAAAGAAAAAAGGGTTTTCAAGAGATGTCGCATACGGAATAACTTTTGTCCAGATTTTTGTTTCCTGTTTAGATGCCCAACCCAGTCTATACGTTGCAAAAAAAAGTCCAATCGTAAAAAAACTTGGAGTTTGCTAATTTAGCAAAAAAAAGGAATGTTTATTTAGTTCCAGCCGAATTCCGAGCGAATCCACGCACTCAGGTTCTCTGCGTCTTTTGCGGCCTTCTCCTTATTCGGATGACCGACAAAGCCTAGCGGGGAGTCCCCACTCGGTTCAAAGGAAAAGCGGTACAAATTCTTCACTCCCCGTTTTTCAAGGATTTTCTTTGCCACATTCAGGAACCGGCGACATTGGGTCTTGTAATCTCCCACCAGCATCGGGCCATCCAGCAGCACTATTTTTGCCATCGGATGGTACGAACGGATGCTCTTGACAAACCCTACCGTGGCATTCACGAAGCCGGCCGAATCATTCATGCCACTTGCAAAATCGTTCGTTCCCAGATTCACAACGACTATATCCGGATGCCATTTGTTATGATCCCATTGATCGAACAAACTCCAATTCGTTCCAATTTTCTCGTACACGGCAGGCAGAAGATTTGACGTAGTCCCATCGTAATTGAGGAAAATTCCATGCCCTCCACTACAAATGTTATGAGCTTCTGCATTGAGGATTTTTGCAGTCTGCCCAGCATAGCCATAATACGAGCTTTCATGAATGAGTCCCGATTCCTCGTCTTGGTCGGTGAGCAACACCTCTGCACCGCAAGTTATGGAGTTCCCGATAAACTCCATTTTCCGTTTAGGCACCGCAGGCAAAAGACCCTTTTCTGCACGCCCTAACACGCGGAAGCCATAGAAATACACTTCTCCAACATTGCTTTCGCTCCTTTTATACAAGGTAATCACGTGCTTGCCATAAGGCAGTTCGGCAACAACCGGCACCATGGGAGTTTTTTCGTCTTCACCGAGCGACTTCGATTCTATTACCGAAGAAGGATCCTCTTCCCCGTCAACAAATACATCTAGATAAACAAGACCATTTGTCCTGATTTTCGCTTCTAGCGCCGAGCCAACAAAGGCTATCGTCACTGCAGTAGCCGACCACGACAAAACCGCGGAGTCACCCTCGCCATAACCAATTCGCCCGGAGAATCGCAAATTGTCCGAGTCGTACGGGACCCAGGTCCATTCAAGAATCTGAGGTTCGCTTTCATTAATTTCGGAATATTGTATGCTGTTACTGCAAGATACAAAGAAAAAAGCAAGCGTTATAGAGAGAAAAAAAATCTTCATAACGTCCAGCTTTTTTACTAGAACTTCACGTTCACACTGAGACCGCTTCCATCCTCTGTGAACTCAGGCAGAAAACGCACCCTTTCCGAGAACGACTTCGATGAAGTCGCACGGTAGACGCGCATGACGTCCAACACGGAAATTACACGGTTGAGAACAAGGGCGCCAATGGACGCCTGGAACACGATTCGCGAAATGCGGTAATGGCTCAAACGTTCCTTGTATTCGTCAATATGTTCCGTCGTTTCGGGATTGTCGCTGGAGCCCCAGTCCCACAGGATGCTGGAATCGAACTCGTCATCAATCTTCTTGCCGGAACGAATCATCGCCTGGTTGTAATCCTCGTTCATGTCCGGGGACGAATTCTGCCCGTCGACGCCGCCACGGCTGCGGTAATCCCCCACCGTATTGAGGAGCGAGACATCCTTGCTGTTCGTATTCAAGCCAGCATGGCGCACCGCGTAATCATGAGCAGAAGTTATGTAGCGGTTTCCGATGACATAGGAACCGATAGCCGTAATCCAGAGGGCCGCATCAACCCAGACAAAAGGACGCACCATCTTCTGTTCCCCCAGATACAGTTCGCCCATACCCGGAAGAAGCGCCGACGCACCCAGCCCAAGAAAAAGACTCTTGTCGTGATTACGGCTCACGTTCTCGTCAACCGAAATCACGATTTGCGAAAAAGAGGCTGTTACAGCAAACAAAACGAGCAGGATAAGACGCATCAGAATCCCCAGGAGGCGCGGACATCCACACCAAACCCGTTAAAGAAGGAAAGTCCGCTATCAAAGTGCAACCGGTCGTACCAAGAAAGATCCTCTTCGTACAGGGACTTGTTATGCGAATGCGCCGTAAACGCAGCATCTACAGCGGAAATCAAGTGGTTGAGGATCAACCCACCAATAAACCACGCCTGCATGTCGGCCAGGTCATTGGCCTCGTTACGCATGGAGCGGTACTTGTTGCGGTTGCTGGACTGGCCGAGTTCCACAATCTCGGAGTTCGGGTCTTCCAGGCCAAGCGCATCGACCGTCGCCACGCTGTCCACGTCGTCCCAGCCGAGTACATACGTTGCACCGCCAATAATCTGGTACACTTCGGAAGCCTCGTAGAAGCCAGCCTTACGTTCCTTCTTCAGTTTCTGTGGATTGTCGCCAAAAGCACGTTTGTGGTCGGTTTCCTTTTCATAAGGGAGTTGCCGGCCAGAATAGCATCCGCGGTTGTTGCCCGTGCCATACAAGGCTTCGCAGAAAGACTGACGGCTGCTCATGTAGCGTTCGACAAAGCGGGAATCTTGAGACGCATCGTCCAGGGACGTGAACAGGTCGTACATGGCATTCTCGTAACGGCCAATGGAATAATGCGCATCTGCAAACTTCTTGTACTTTTTCACTTGCTCGTCGTAGCGGTAGACCGTGTTATAGTACCACCCCGCCCACAAGCCAGCTTCGAGAGCCAGGTAGATCACGCCACGGGCATAAGTGAACTTGGAGCCGCCCACATAGAGCTGACCGCTGCCCGGAACAACAAGGGACATGAACAAAGCCTTGCGCGGGCTCTTGTACTTACCCTTCATCTCGTCGATACCGTGAACCTTGGAAACCTTGACCGGACCGAGCAGATCTCGACGGCTCATACTGGAAGAAGAAAGGGCCGAAGCCTGTTCGGAACTGCTGGAACTGAGAGCAGCAAGGGAATCCTGCTTTTTGGCTCTCTCCATAGCGGCGTTTACCGCAGCAATATATTCCTTCACCTTTGTGGAATCAACCGCGGCAGAATCGACCTTGGCAGAATCGGCAACTGCGGAGTCCTGAACAGCCAAACTGGAAGAAACCGGAACTTCCATACTACTCGAAGACACAACAACAGAGCTTGACACAGGAGTCACACTACTGGAACTGGGCTTTTGAACCGGGATGCTACTGGAACTGACCGCAGCACTGGAAACCGGTGCGGGGGTCGCTGCGGGAGCCACGCTACTTGAACTCGGGACCGCTTTCACAGAATCAGCAGACTGCTGAGCAGCCTCCGCCTCGAATTCAGCGAACAAGTCGCGAGTCTGGGCAAAGGACTGCGCCACAAAAACACTAGCCACACAGGCAAAAAGAGAAAAGGCAAAATTGCGCATACACCGCTAAAATAGCAAATGTATGCGCATTCTAACCAATACAAACGTGCAAATTATGCCGGAAAGGCACGACTAACCGGGGAATCGACGATTCACGTGCGCTTCCACGACGTTCACCACATAGTCACCGAGCTTTTCGCAGTCGTTTACCACGTCCATGTAGTGGACGCCCATCTGGTAGCTGTATTCCTGGTTCTCGATATCGGTGACGTTCTTCTCCTTGAGGAGCTTGCGGTAGTCGTTGATTTCGTTTTCCAGGTTCAGCGTGCGGTTCGCATCGGCCGATGCATGGTCGCTAATGACATCGATCATGTTCGTGAGCGCACTGTCGCAAAGCTGCATAATGTGCTTGATATGGCCGTACTGGTTTTCCGTAAAGTCATCCTTGCTGCGGAACTTGCGGTTGATGGCACGGGCCATGTTGTAGCAGGCATCGCCGATACTCTCGATTTCAGAAATCTCCCTAAGCATCGCCTGGATGGTCGTCTTACTTTCGGGACTCAGGCGACCTTCCAAAACCTGGTTCAGGTAGTTCGCAATCTCGATTTCCATGCTGTCGCTGATGCCTTCGTACTTCTCGATGCGGGCGAACAGTTTCACGAAATCGTTTTCATCCTTCATCTCGAGCAGTTCGGGCACCATGCGGAACATCTTCTGCGTGCGGACTGCGAACAAGTTAATTTCCTTGCGGGCTTCAAAGAGCGAAAGTTCTGCAGTGCTCATGAGGCCAGCGCTGATAAACTTGACCTTGAAATCTTCGCCGTCTTCCTTTTCGCGGATAATCTTGCAGATGAGTTTTTCCATCGGCTTGATGAACCAGATGAGGATAAGCACGTTGCAGAGGTTGAATGCCGTGTGGAAAGCAGATAGCGCGTAGGTCACACGGACGCTCGCCTGGGCAACTTCTTCTTCGGTATGCGGCACGAACGTCGGGTCGAACCCCACGATGCTACACACCATGTTCACGAACGGGCGGAATATAATCAGAATCCACACCACGCCGAACACGTTGAAGAGCATGTGGGCCAAAGCCGCGCGCCTTGCCTGCGTACTTGCCGAAAGGGCCGCGAGGTTCGAAGTCACCGTGGTGCCAATGTTTTCGCCCATCACGAGCGCGATGCCCTGGTATATCGGGAGCACGCCGCTACTGCAGAGCAAGAGCGTAATCGCCATGATGGCGGCAGACGACTGCACGCACATGGTCAGGATACTACCCAGCAGCAAGAAGAGGAGCGTACTGAAGATTCCCCAACCGCCGGTCGTCGAAAAGAAGTTGATGACGGCCTGGTTGTGAGCCAGGTCCATCGCCACGGCATTCTCGCGCAGCGTGGTAAGGCCCAGGAACATGAACGCGAAACCGAACACGAATTCGCCGATACTCTTGGTCGAGTTCTTCTTGGTGTAAGAAAGGATGATGCCGAGGGCGAAGAAGGGCCACACCACCGAGCTCATGTTGAACTGGAACCCGAATATCGACATGATCCACGCCGTGGCGGTGGTACCGATGTTCGCGCCCATAATAACAGGAATGGCCTGACTCAACGTGAGCAGGCCAGCATTAACGAAACTTACGGTGAGGACGGTCGTAGCGGTAGAAGACTGCACCGAGGCCGTAACGAACGTGCCTGTGAGGAGGCCTCCGATACGGTGCTTGGTCATGGTACCAAGGACTGCGCGGAGGTGTCCGCCAGTGAGTTTCTGCAAGCCTTCACTCATCGTCTTCATGCCGAACATGAGGAGCGCAAGGCAACCAATCATTTTAAGAATTGCAAGAATCATACTTTAAATCCAATCCTAATTTCAGTACCGAATCCGACAGCCGAATTCAGTTGTATTGTTGCGTGGAGAACTTCCGCTATGTGCTTTACGATAGCAAGCCCGAGCCCCGTTCCACCTGTTGCCTTGGAACGGCTCTTGTCTACGCGGTAAAAGCGCTCAAAGACACGCGACTGGCATTCTTCCGGAATGCCGATGCCGGTATCCTTCACCACGATAGCGCCCGGTTCAACAACAACGGCAACCTTGCCGCCTTGCTCCGTATAGCGAATGGAGTTATCCACTAGGTTAAAGACCATCTCGTAAAGCAGTTTCGAGTTTCCCTGGATTTCCGCAGCCTTATCGCCATCCAGCGAGACTGATACGGATTTTTTGCTTGCCTTCAGGCTAAGGTCCTCGACGCAGCCGTGCGCCACGTTCCAGAGGTTGACCTTTTCGTTCAGGTCAAACAGTTCGCCTTGTTGCCCATCCAGTTTCGAGAGCGTGATGATGTCGTTCGCGATGGACTGCAGGCGGAGCGCTTCCTTGTGGATTTTGCCCGCAAACATCTTGACATCTTCAGGTTTTGCCATGTCGTTCTCGATAAGTTCCGCATAGCCCGAAATAGAGGTCAACGGCGTCTTCAGCTCGTGAGAAGCATTCGCCGTAAACTCGTCCTTCAGGTGCGTTATCTTCTGCTTTTCGTTCGAGAGCTGCTCGATGGTCAACTGCAGCTCAAGATCCTGCTTGCGTATGGTATTGACAAGCGGTGCGATTTCCTTGTAGACGTTCTCGATTTTCATCCACTCGGGAGTTCCCAACTGGTCCACCAGCTTTTGTAGCGGACTAATGAAGGCTCGGCTAAGCCCGATTGCAATGAGAATTGCCGCAGCGACAATGGCCGCCAATAAAACAATAAGGTACGGAATCGTCTTGGAAAATACCTGCTGCAAGTTCGCCTGGCGCATTCCGAGGCGCAGCACCTTGCCATCATTCAAGCGCTTGGCAAAGTAGAACACCTTTGCCTGCAAGGTAGAGGAATAGCGGAGATCTTCGCCAGCCCCTTTCGCAAAGGCATCTATGACCTCTTCACGGTCATTGTGATTTTCCATCTTGACCGTTTCGGCATCGCTATCGTAAAGGATTCCTCCCTTCGAATCGATGAGCGTTATGCGAAGGTCCTTGCTTGCAAACTTTGAAAGCTTTTGAGGCTCGTCGCCAAGGGCTTCCCCGACATACGCTGTCTCTATCAGGCGCAGGTTCTCGCGAAGTTGGCTCTTGAGCTGGCCCGCCATTTCCCCTTCAAAAACCTGCATTGTAAAGTAAACCGCACACAGGGCTGCAATCACCCCCATATAGATCAAGCTATATCTTATGCGGTCCTTCATTGCGCCTTGTAACCTACATTGCGGACGGTTTGAATGATGGACCCTTGCTCACCCAATTTTTGTCGGAGGGTCTTGATGTGCATATCCACCGTTCGAGTGTCCATCTTGAAATCGATGCCCCAAATCTTTTCTAGAATCTGCTGCCTGGAATAGACGAGCCCCGGTTGAGACATGAGAAGTTTCAGGAGCTCGTATTCCTTATAGGTGAGTTCCACGTTCCCGCCATCGGCGGTAACGATGCGCTTACCCATATCGATGCAAACACCCCCGAGCGATAGCGAAGTCTGTTCCTCGGAATCGGCTTTCAGCGTGCCCGCACGGCGGAGCAGCGCCTTGACGCGCGAAATGAATTCCAGAATACCGAAAGGCTTTGCAATGTAATCGTCCGCACCCGCGTCGAGACCCTTGACCTTTTCGATTTCAGAGCCCTTGGCAGTAATCATGATGACAGGGACACTCTTAGTAGCGTCCTGTGCGCGGAGGCGCCTCAGAATACTTAGGCCATCTTCTCCCGGCAACATGATATCGAGAATAATCAGGTCGGGCACGCATGTCTTGACAGCCTCGTCTAAGCCCTTCCCGCAGTCGAAAGCGTTCACATCAAAACCGCTACTTTTAAGCGCGTAGGCTTCCATCTCGCGGATTTCGGAATCGTCTTCAACAATGTAGATTGTATTCATAGTTTGCGGATTTTCCAATCACCAAGATAAAAACACAATACAATCAATGCAATGTCTAAAACAAAAGCTTCGCAAAGGTTTTATTTATACTTTACATGGATTTTACAAATCAGAATTTGACTAGAAAAGCCTATCTTCAAAATTCACCTAGAAACGAGCAAGGTCCTAATCTATATCTTGAAACGGAAACAAGTTTCCGACAAGATATGATTACGACATCCTTCGACGAACAATGGGCAAAGCCCATTTCCCGCGCTAAAGCGCGGAGTCTCAGTAGCAAAGAGCGCGAACCGAAGCTGTATAAAAATACAGCGAGTGCGAGCGCGATGCCGTATGGCGACGTTTATAGGCAAATTTATGTAGAGAATTTCTTGTTGGCGTGAGCCTCTACCACATTCACCACGTAGTCGCCCAGCTTTTCGCAGTCGTTCACCACGTCCATGTAGTGCACGCCCATCTGGTAGCTGTACTTCTGGTTTTCGATATCGTCGACATTCTTCTCCTTGAGGAGCTTGCGGTAGTCGTTAATCTCGTTTTCCAGGTTCAGCGTACGGTTCGCATCCACCTGCTGGCTATCGTCGAGAACAGCTATCATATGCTCGAGCGCCTTGTCGCACAGGCCCATGATATGCTTGATATGCTCGTACTGCTCCGCGGTAAAATCTTCCTTGCTGCGGAACTTGCGGTTGATGGCGCGCGCCATGTTGTAGCAGGAATCGCCAATGCTTTCGATTTCGGAAATTTCCCTGAGCATTGCCTGAATGGTCGTCTTGCTCTCCGGGCTCAGGCGGCCTTCGCTCACCTGGTTCAGGTACTTCGCAATCTCTATTTCCATGTTGTCGCTGATGCCTTCGTACTTCTCAATGCGGGCGAACAACTTCACGAAGTCGTTCTCTTCCTTCATTTCGAGCAGGTTCGGTACGAAGTTGAACATCTTGCGAGTGCGGGTCGCAAACAGGCTGATTTCCTTGCGGGCCTCAAGGAGCGAGAGTTCCGGAGTGCCCATCAGGCCAGAGCTAATGAAGTGCAGGCGGGAATCTTCCTCTTCATCGGATTTCTTGGGCTTAATGACCCTGCAAACAAATTTTTCGATGTACTTGATGAACCAAATCTGGATGAATGTGTTCGAGACGTTGAACGCCGAGTGGAACGTGGCGAGCACCACGGAAATCTTCGCAAGGTTCTTTTCGTAACCCGGTTCGCCCATGTGGATGGAGAGGTCGAAGCCAACCACGTTACAGACGGCAGCGAGGAACCACTTGAGCACGATGATTACCCAGATAACGCCTATCACGTTAATCGTAAAGTGAGCAAGGGCCGCGCGGCGAGCCTGCGTATTGGCGGAAAGCGCCACGATGTTCGCGGTAATCGTCGTACCGATGTTTTCGCCAAGCACGAGCATGATGCCCTGGTCAATATGGAGCACGCCGGTGGAGCAGAGAATCATCGTGATGGCCATGATGGCGGCAGAAGACTGCACGCACAGGGTAAGCACCGTACCCATCACGAGGAAGAACAGCGAGTTGAAGAAGTTCGGGTCGCTGAAGCGGGCAAAGAACGAACTGATGGAAGCGCTCGCACCCGGATCCTGTACTACCGCGAAACCAGTTTCCTTGAGGGTCGTAAGACCGAGGAAGAGAAAACCGACACCGAACAGGAACTCGCCCAGCACGCGCTTCTTGTTCAGGTACACGAGAATGATACCGATGAAGAAAGCCGGGTAGACGAAGTTCGCGATGTTGAACGAGAACCCGAGGCTCATGATCCATGCCGTTACCGTCGTACCGATGTGGGCGCCGAGGATAATCGAGATGGCCTGCATGAGCGTAAGGAGCCCCGCATTAACAAAAGAGACCGTCATCAACGTGGTGGCGGTCGAACTTTGTACTGAGGCTGTAACGAACATGCCGGTGAGCATTCCCGTGAAACGGTTCGTGGTCATGGTTCCGAGCACATGTCTGAGCTGCGGACCGGCCATTTTTTGCAAAGCCTCGCTCATGGACTTCATACCGAACATGAGCAGGGCTAGGCACCCTAACATTTTTAACGCCATCCAAGTCATAATTATAGGACCTTCCTATGAAGCGCCACTACCGGATCATCGTCGCTGCCTTTCAGCTAGTTCGGGCTCATGGCGGTGAATTGTTGTTTGTAAAGTTCAGGTAAAATATAGAAAAAACCCCGTAAAGTCGGGGTTTATAATTCTTAAATCATTATCACATTAATAGCTAGCGCACATTTACCAGGCGCGAATTCCTACCGCTTCGAACGATGTAGCGGCCCGCCATCGGGACGGTCAGGTTTACCGCAGTCCCATGGAACCGGACAGACTTCACCATGCGCCCGTGCATGTCAAACAGCATGACCGGCTGCCTTTCGGCAAGGCCCTTCACCAAAATGGTCCGTGCAGAGACCTCCACCTGCATCATATGCGCCGCAAGCTTCGGCAAAGCCAGAGGCGGGTCGTCAGGATTGTCGGACAGGGAATCCGTCACCACAGTGCTGTCGCCAGAAGGAATGGAGTCCGTCACCACAGTGCTGTCACCGGAAGGAATGGAGTCCGTCACCACAGTGCTGTCGCCAGAAGGAATGGAGTCCGTCACCACCAACGTATCGAAGAAGAATACCGGATAATCACCGCGGAACACCCAAAGGTTGCGGTTTTCCACCGTCCCGTTTTCCGTATTCAAGAGCGCCGCCATTTCGGCCGTCTTCAATTCAGCCGTTGTTTTCGCGAAATCAGGCATCGGTCTTTCATAATAGTCCAGACCAACCCCATTCGAATCTATAAGAGAGGCGTCAAAATAGGCATTCACGGGAATGCCGCCATCAAGCAGATAACCCGCCACGCCGCCAACGACATCGCCCTGCAGGGAATCCGCAGCGCTGTAACCGTTCTTGACATAGTAAGTTCCGTACCTCTGAATTCCGAAAATGCCTCCGACATAGCTGCGGGTATCCGGCAATGTTCCCAGAGCCTTCACGGAACCTCGGTTATATACATCCGAAACCATACAACCGTCATCATAGCCGACAATACCGCCCGCCACCAGATAATAAACCATCGACACCGTATCGGCCACCGTGCCCGTCACGTCGCCGTAATTGAACGATTCACGCAACGAACTCTGTTCACTCTGGCCATCTCTTAAAAAGCCAAATACGCCGCCGGCATACGTTTCATACGTTCCCTCGGCAGAAACATCACCCCAGTTCATAAATCGCGAATACTGGTCCGTACGGAAATTAGCCTTTCCTTCCCCGACAACGCCTCCGACACTCATCGCAAGATAGGGGCCTCTTCCCTTAGCTTCGACTGCACCGAGATTTGACAGGTTCGAAACCCCAAGGCGGTCCACATAGCCAACAGCACCGCCAACGTATACGCGGACATTCGCCACAACGCTATTTTCGTCAACCGAGATGTGGCCACGATTGACCAAGTTGAACGTAGAATCGTCCGACCGGTATCCACCCAAATAACCCAGAACGCCACCTACATAGGAATAACCTTTGGAGGGCATCATCTGCACCGCAGACGTAACGGGCGAAAACTGCTTTACAAGCACGCTTCCGTCATTTTCAACATTATTTACACCGCCTTCGACTCTACCCGCAATGCCACCGACATAAACTGCATTGGCAGTCTCATCGACTTCTATGTTTCCATGATTTACACTATTTTCGATTGTGCGGGAATCGCGCGACGAAATATACCCCGCAATACCTCCCGCATACCTAGCGTTTTCCGGAGTAATCATAAGGGAATCATAATTGAACGTGTATACGCGGGCGGAATTGGAACAATTCTTGACCGTACCCAGCATATAGCCCACAATGCCGCCTACATACACACTTGCATGCACGGAGCCGCCCACAACATTGGAATTAAGGATGTGCGCCCCTTTCTCTTCGCTATACCAAATCACGTCGCCAACAATGCCGCCCGCATACCCCATTGCCCGGACATCGGTGTTATAGACATTCACGTTCTGAATCAATGTATGCGCAAAATCGGCAACCGCTCCAGTCGCATAAGCCGTATCGCTTCCGAACGAACTGTTCGCGATATTCAAGTTACTCACTTCACCAGCGCTTTGCCCGATTCTCACGAACAGCGAATTAGTGGCGTTGAGTCCGTAAATAGTGTGTCCGCGGCCATCAAACTTGCTCAAGAAATTGCCGGCACCGACGCGCTTCCAGACCTTTGTGCAAAGTTTGGATGTATCTTCACCAAAGACAATGTCATTCTTCAGATAGGCGTTCTCGTTATAGATATCGTTCGTGAACGGCAAGATAGAATCCAGGTAGCCGATCAACTCTTCCGGAGAGGTGATTTCGTAATAGCTCGTATCGTTGACGACGACTCGCTGCGGTTTTTGGGCAGAGCCATTCCAAGCCGCAAAAGAAAACTGGACCAGCACCGCTAAAAGCAGCGATTCTATCGCAAAGAATTTCTTAAGCATATATTCCTCCTATTAAGGCCTTCTAAGCCTTTGAAATATAGCTTATTTACAAAATTTATTTTGAATCCGTCCTGGACGGCCGGTCTAGAACAAACTAAATGCTACGCACCATGGCGATAGCCTGGCTCGCGATGCCTTCGCCGCGGCCGGTAAAGCCGAGTTTTTCAGTGGTGGTACCCTTGATGCCGATTTGCTTCACGTCAAGGCCCAAAACGCGGGCGATGTTCGCCTTCATGGCATCCTTGTGCGGGTTCACCTTCGGGCGCTCGCACATCACGATGCTGTCGATATTCACGATTTCGAAGCCCGCCTTACGGACCTCCTCGCCCACCTTGCGCAACAGTTCCAGGCTGTCGGCGCCCTTGAAGGCCGGGTCGGTGTCCGGGAAGTACGTACCGATGTCGCCAAGGCCGGCAGCACCGAGCAGGGCATCGCTAATCGCATGCAGCAGAACATCGGCATCGCTGTGGCCGAGCAGGCCCTTTTCGTACGGGATGTCCACGCCGCCAATAATGCACTTGCGACCTTCCACCAACTTGTGAACATCAAAACCGATTCCGGAGCGATAAACCTTGTCCATAAAAAATTCCTTTCTTTTTTGCGAAATATAAGAATTCTACCGTCCGCCGAGCCCGAGCTTGCCCGTGCGAATCCTCTTGGGGACAAGCCCGATGGTCGCCTTCCAGTACTTGAATTCGGCCCACAGCACCTCGCACGGGTCAAAACGCAGGTGCCGCACCGCATTCACGCGATCCTTGAGCCACCTCACAAAGACGGAGTGCTGATACTTTTCGGCGTAGTTCCCGAAGTTCCCGCCTTCCATCACCTCACGGAGCAATACATGGCCGCGCTTAGCGTCGGGCTTGCAGAGCAGCAGGCCTTCGGCAACATCAAAAACTTCGCGCATCGTCCACATGACCGCCGCACCTATGCGGTGCAGACCGACCCTTTTTAGCATGCCCGAAACTTCGGCACGTTCCTCGGGAGTCGCGGCGCGGAGCAACCGGCTGTAATCCACCAGCTGCCTAAGGCCTATGCCGCTACCGAGAAAGTGCTGGTAAATATGTGCCAGCTGCATCACGAGCGCAAACTTGAGAGGCGGGGCGTAGAAGCCCTCCGGGACCATTTCCGATTTCAGGATTTGCTCGTCCAGGAACTTCATCAACGCGCGGTTCGTACGCGGGCGACGGAGCCCCGCCGCGGGCTTGAAATGGACTTCGACCGGGACCTTGCTTCCCTTTTTCGCGAGTTCAAGGTGATGCTTGGAAATAGACGGCTCGCCAAGGAGGTTCATCTCCTGCAAAAGCGACTCGACGCTCGCGCGGCCGCCATCGACCCACAAGTCGATATCGCCCGGCTGCCTTATGAACGGATCCGGATAGAGCCGGGCGTTGGCCTGCCCCTTCAACACGGCAGTCCGGCGGCCCCGCGAGCGGAACAGCTCCGTAAGGCGCGCCGCCTCGGAGTTCTGCAGTTCGTTCATACCCTTGAGGGATTCAGCCTGGAAAGACCACTTGAGCAAAAGCAGCCTGGGCGGGCGCGACTGCGCAGGCAGGCGCGATATTCCCGAAAAGACAATGCCGAGAAGCGACTGTCGTGTAGAAATACGATGAAGCTCGTTCCAATCCTTCTCCGAGAAAACCGCATCGAATTCTTCGCGGTCCCCTAGGGAGAATTGCAGGAATTGGAACAAGCTTCTATCGTTCATCCAGTTTCCTTGACGCGAAATGCGTCAGATTACAAGAGCGCGACGCCCGGAACGACGCTCACCGCGACAAGCGCAATGGCGGCAACCGCGACAGCGAACTTCAGCAAGTAGCTGAACGGGACGCTGCTGGAGCAGCAGCACTTGCATTCCGATTCTTCCGAAGCCTTCACGAACAGCACGTAGGCGATACGCAGGTAGTAAACCGCGGCAACGAGCGAGAGCGCGAAACCGGCAGCAGCAAGCCAGCCAAGCCCGGCAGAGAACGCACCCGTAAAGAGCACGAACTTCGCGAGGAATCCGGCCGCAGGCGGAAGGCCCGCAAGGCTTGCAAGGCACACGACAACGCCAAGCGCGACAAACGGGCGCTTGCGGCCACGGCCACGGAGATCGTCAAGATTTTCGAACTGGTCGTCGCGGCCGGCCAGGAAGGCGATGCCCGTGAGGGCGCCAGCACTGCCGATAGCGTAGGTCACGAGGAAGTAGGCCATGGGGCCGAGCTGCACGGAACCTTCACCCGCATAGTTCGGGAGCAAGAAGGCAATGGCGAGGAAGCCCGCGTTCATCACGGCGGAGAACGCCAAGATGCGGCGGATGGACTTCTGTGCAAGGCCGCTGAAAGCACCGATAACCATCGAGAGCAAAGCGACAATCACGACCACCAGGTAAAGTGCCTTGGACTGGCTTGCAACCGTCACCGGTTCGGACAAGTTCCATGCCGGAGCAGAAGCAGCCTTCGCGACGAGCATGCCGAGCCACACGGAACCGAGGGCGGCAAGAGCACCAACCTTCACGACCGCGGCCATGAATCCCGTCACGGCGACAGAGGCACCGGTGTAGACATCGGCGACCCAGAAGTGGAACGGAGCGGCGCCCGCCTTGAACAGGAGGCCGAAAATCACGAACAGAATGCCCACGCCGTAAATGGCGCCGCGGCCTTCGAGAATCGGCGCAAAGAACGAGGTAGAACCCGTCGCACCGTAAATCATGGCGACACCGTACAGGAAGAGAGCGCTAAAGATGGAGCCCGAGACAAAGTACTTGAACACGCCTTCGCCCGCATTTTCCTGATGGCGGCGGATACCCACAAGGGCATACACCGGGAAGCTAGCGAGTTCCATGCCCAGGAAGAGCGAAAGGAAGTCGATGGCCTGCGTCATGAAAAGCGCGCCGCAAGCGGCAAGGAGCATGAGCCCGTAGGATTCGCCACCCTTGAACTTCTCGTGACCGAGCGTCCACTGCAATCCGGAAATACCGAGGAACGTGCAGAACAGCACGGCAATGCCGAGCAGGCGACGAATCGGATCCATCGCGAACAAGTTGAAAATCGTATCCGTATTGACAAGCGCGAAGGCGGCCATAGCGGCGACAACGAACAGCGAAGCGACCCACGGGAGAATCTTGTGCTTGTTCTCGTCCCTGATGAACGGTTCGGAAGCGAGCGTCACGAGGGCGCCAAGGGCAACAACCGCAATCGGCAAGAGGTTAATGAAATTAGTCATTGGAAGCCTCCTTGTTCAGAGCTTCATCATTTGTTTTCGCATCATCCGAGGCTTCCGCATCGAGACCCGCCTGCACCCTGCTTTCGAGCGCAAGCGCAGCTTCGGCGCCAACGACCTGCGTAATCAGGGACTTGCGTTCCTCGTCGGTAAAGCCGTTCGCCTTGAGCGAAGAGTCGAGCTGTGCAATTTCGTCCGGAGTCATCGCCTGCGGGAGTTCATCCTCGTCGGCATCTTCATCCGTTTCCGCGGCTTCTTCGCCATCGGCGGCCTTGCCCGCATCGTTCATCTGTTCCACGGTTTCTTCGTCGAACAGGTGGAGCGAATCGGTCACGAAGGCCGGATGGAAACCGAACACCAGCAGGAGAACGGCCATGATGCCGATAGAGGCACCTTCCAGACCGGAAGTGCGCGGGCCGTTATCGTAGCTGCCCGAAGCCTTGCCAAAGATGACCTTCTGGATAAAGCGGAGCATGTAGGCGGCGGAAAGAATCATGGAGAAGCCCATGACGAGTGCCGCGAACGGGCCCATGTCCCACAGGGAGAGGAGCACCGTGAATTCCCCGACGAACCCGGCAGTTCCCGGAACGGCGAGAGACATCACGCCGAGGGCGCCAAAGAGCGTACTGAAGACGGGGCTGTTGCCAGAGAGTCCACCAAGCTTGTCGAGCTCACGAGTGCCCGCCATGCGTTCGGCAATACCCATCAAGAAGAACTGGGCACCGGCGCAAAGGCCATGGGCAACGAGAAGCACGAGCACCGCCGGGAGCATCGCCTCGGAAAGGCTGAACACGCCCGCAACCGCGATACCCAAGTGGCTCATGGAACTGAAGGCGAGAAGCTTTTTGCCGTCCGTTGCACGCAGCGCCATCAGGGCGCCGTAAACGGCCGTCGCGAGGCCAAGCCACATCATCGTCGACACGACGCTCATGTTGAGCGGGAAAATCGGGAGGATCCATGCGATAAAGCCGAACACGCCCGCCTTGCTCATGGCACCCGTAAGGATGGCCGAAAGCGGAGCCGGAGCCTCGGCGTAAGTAATCGCCTGCCAGCCGTGGAACGGGAACACCGGAGTCTTCACGAGGAAGGCAAGCAAGAAACTGGCAAGAATCGCCATCTGCGCACCGGCCGGGAGCGACTGCAGCGCCACCGCGAGCGAAAGCAGCAGGGAGTTGTCAGCCTTGGTCAGCAAGTACCAGAGCGCGACCATCATCGGGGCGGAACCGACCAGCGTGTAGATTGCGAACGTCATCGCGGCCTTGGAGCTTTCCTTGCCGCCGTACGAAGCAATCAGAATCGCGGCGGGAATCACCATCGCCTCGAAGAAGAAGAAGAACAGCACGGCGTCGGCAGCGAGGAACGTACCGTTCATCGCACCCATCAGGGAGAAAATCCCGATGGCGAAGTTGCGGTAGTTCTTGCAAGCGGTCACGCGGGCCGACACGAGGGCGACCAGCGAGAGAGCCGTAGAAAGAAACACCATCCAGGCGCCCAGACCGTGGCTATACAGGTAGTAATAGACCGGGCCCTTGCAGCCGGGAATGCGGAACCATTCAATCGGGTCGGTAGCCTTGTTGCCCGCGGCGATGAGCATCACCGAAAGCACCACGAAGGCGAGGCCGAAAATGAAGGCAAGGCGCGAAGAAGACTTCGGGTCTTCCTTGGAGGTTGCCGCCATAAGGATCGCGGCAACGAACGGGGCCAATACGAGGAGATGCAACAGCATTAGATCAACCCTCCAGTCAAAAGAACAACAGCAACCAGGGCAACGACGCCCGCGATGCTAAACGCAACCTGCAAGCGAACCTTGCGTACCTGCACGACCGTAGCGCCATCGCCCAGAATCGTGGCAATCGCGCCGATGGTCCACTGTGCCGCCTGCAAAATCTTGTCTACGACAACATCGCAAATCCAGGCAAGCACCTGCACCGGGATAATTCCCACGTACTTGTGGACATAGTCAAAGAAGAACGTCCAGGTAGCCTTGCGGCCTTCCGGAGCGGAACTGCCCTTGGCGGCAGGCACGCGAGCGGAACCGTAAACCTTGTAGGCGATGAACATGCCGAGCAGCGCCGCAAGGGTGCCGAGACCGGCGAAAATCATCGGGTTCACATGTGCGTGCGGATGCAGCGTTGCAGCGTAAGCCTGGGCGGAACCGACCACCGGAGCAAGCGTATCGCTGAAGAACGTGACGCCGATGGATTCGGCCCAGAGGTAACCCGCGAACACGGCACCGAACGCGAGCACCACCATCGGGAGGAGCATGCTGGCCGGAGCCTCGTGGATGTGTTCCTCGCTTTCCTTGGAACCGCGGTATTCACCGAAGAACGTAAGGATAATCAGGCGACCCATGTACACCGCCGTGATGATGGCAGTAAAGAGGCCAATCACATAGAACGTCGGGCCCATTGGGCCGCTCACGAACAGGCGTTCAAGGATCAGGTCCTTGGACCAGAAGCCCGCAAAACCCGGGAATCCGATAATCGCGAAGAACGCAAAGATCATCACGCAGGCCGTCACGGGAGTCTTCTTGATAAGGCCGCCCATCTTGCGCATATCCTGTTCGCCCGCAAGCGAGTGGATTACGGCACCGGCGCCAAGGAAGAGGGCCGCCTTGAAGAAGGCGTGCGTAAACACGTGGAAGATGGAAGCGTCGAATGCACAGACACCCGCAGCCATGAACATGTAGCCCAGCTGGGAAATCGTCGAGTAGGCAAGCACCTTCTTGATATCGTTCTGGAAGAGGCCAGCCATTGCCGCCCAGAATGCCGTAAGCATGCCGATGACGGTAATGATGTCGAGGACCACCGGGAGCAGGGCGAACATGCTGCCCATACGGGCGAGCAGGTAAACGCCGGAAGTCACCATGGTAGCGGCATGGATAAGGGCCGACACGGGAGTCGGACCCGCCATGGCGTCGGGGAGCCAGGTGAGGAGCGGAATCTGTGCCGACTTACCCGTGCAACCGAAGAAGAACAGGAGTCCGGTCAGAGAAAGCACCGGGAGCACAATCTCCACATGGCCGCCAGTCAAAATCATCTGGATGAACGCCGAGAGAGCATCGTAGTTCAATATACCCGAACCGCCGACCGTCACGAGGCAGAGCATACCGAGCAGGAATCCGATATCGCCCACGCGGTTCACGATGAATGCCTTGTTCGCAGCCTTGCAGTTGGAGAGGTCCTTGTTCCAGAAACCGATGAGGAGGTAAGAGCAGAGGCCCACGCCTTCCCAACCGAGGAACGTAAGGAGGAGATTGTCCGAAAGCACGAGCACGATCATGCTGAACAGGAACAGGTTGATGTAGGCGAAGAAGCGGGCAAAGCCGCGGTCGCCGTGCATATAGCCGGTAGAATACAGCGCAATGAGAGTGCCGATGCCCGTCACGAACAGGAGCATGATGCGGGAAAGACCGTCGAACAGGAATCCGATATCGGCCTTGAACAGCGGGATATCGATCCAGTTGCAGAGAGTCTCGCGGATGCCGGCTTCGGGCATGCCGAACGCGAGCACCGCGACCACCGCAAAGGAGAGCGCCGGGAAGAGGACGGCGAGAGCGCCAACAATCCCCTCGGCAGGGCCCTTCTTGCTACCCGACGAAATAACAGCGATTGTTCCCAGGAGGATGGTAGCGACAAGCGGGAACAGAGGAATGAGCCAAAGCGGTAATTGTGTCATTGGTTACCCCTTCATATTCGAATAGTTATCGGAATCCACGCTTTCCTTCTTGCGGAACAGCAGGATGAGCATCGCGAAACCGACGCACGCCTCGGCGGCGGCGACCGCGATGGAGAACAGAGGGACGATCTGGCCTGCGACACTCATGTCGGCGGGCAAGGTCTTCGCGAAACCGATGAAAGAGAGGTTCACCGCGTTCAGGGCAAGTTCAACACCCATGAGCACGAAGAACAGGTTGCGGCGCGAAATCGCTGTCATGAGACCGAGAGCGAAAATCGCGAGCGCGAGAATCTGGATATAAATCGGTTGGAGTTCCATTAGTGAGATTCCTCCGTATTTTCGGTATCAACGGAGCCGAGGCGCTTCTTGGCAAGGAGCACGGCGGCAACCATCGCAGAAAGCAACAGCAAGCCGAGGACTTCGAACAGCACGAAGTAACCCGGGCCCGTCTGGGCGACATCGAACAGCGTACGCGACGTGAGGGCCACGGAACCGCGGAGAGCCGTAGCGTCGAAGGCGAGCGGGGCACGCACCAGCGCAAAACCCACGAGCCCGGCAAGCGCGAGCACCGCAGGAATCACGAACAGCGACACCTTGTCGAACATCGGCGTCTTGGAGTCGCGGGCACCGTTAAGCACCATGATTACGAACGTCACGAGCATCATGATGGCGCCGGCGTAAACCATGATCTGCACGACTCCGAGGAACGGGCTCCCGATAAGGCCGTAAATGCCGGCGAGAGCGACCATCGAAGTCACCAACGAGAGCGCACCGTAAAGCGGGTGGCGGCTCAGGAACACGCAGACCGCCGCACCGAGGGCGATAACCGCGAGGATGATAAAGTAGATGAGAGCTAGCATTATTTAACCTCCATTCCCCAGACCTCGAGGGCCTCGGCATTCTTCTTGCCGCCCGGAGCCACCTGGCTCTGTTCGTCTTCCGGGTAATCCTTCGGATCCCAGTCGATGAGGTCTTCCAGATGGGCGACGAAATCTTCGCGGGTGCGGTGCATAAAGGAAATCTTCTTTGTATCCATGCGGAGAGCGTCCACCGGGCAGGCTTCGACGCAAAGGCCGCAGAACACGCAGGTCAGGTGGTCGATATCGAAACGCTTCACCTTCTTTTCGATGCGCGGGTCATCGCTGGCTGTAGCCTCGATAAAGATGCAGTGGGCCGGGCAGGCCGCAGCGCACATGCCGCAAGCGACACAGCGAGGCGATCCGTCCGGGCGCTTCATCAGGCGGTGCCTGGCGCGGTAGGTATCGCGAACTTCCGGCTGACCTTCCGGGTACGAAATCGCGGGCAAAGTCTCGTAACGGAACAAGCCGCGGGCAGCATGCTTGAGCGTCGTGAAAAGGCCGCGGAGAGCTTCGAAAACGTAGAGGCGTTCAACCCAGTTCATGGGTCTCTGTTTAATAACGCGCATTAGTTACCCCCCAAGAGTTTTGCGATGACCGCAGTCACCACGAGGTTCAAAAGGGCAATGTTCAAGATAATCTTCCAGCCGAGGTGCATCACGTGGTCGTAGCGGAAGCGCGGGAGAGTCCAGCGGACCCAAATCCACACCCAGCAGAAGAACACGCTCTTGACCACAAGTACCAGGAGGTGGATGAGCGCCGTACCGAGAGCCGTCGCGAGGCTACCCACGGCAACGCCGTTCACCACGAAGTTAGCAGGATTGTAGTAGAACCAGGAGCTCACGCCGAGGGCGATGAACACCACGACAGCAATCCAGGCCACAATCTTGTAGAGCTTGTATTCGCGGAGAATCTCGAAGCGGTTCGTAAGGTTCGTCGCCTTGAGCTTTCTGGAATAGCGGTAAATCATGTGCAAGAAAGCAAGCCCGAGGAACGCGAGGACGCCGCACAGAATGGCGAGCGAGCCGCCCATGTGGGCCTGCATCGTCTCGGTCGTCACGAACGGAACCGCGTAGCCGCCCAAGAAGAGCGTCGCAATCAGGAAACTGTTGATGCAGATGTGGGAGTATTCACCCATGTAGAACAAGCCGAACTGCATAGCGCCATATTCGGTATGGTAACCGGCGACGAGTTCGGGCTCACCTTCGGCCACGTCGAACGGGGCACGGCCGGTCTCGGCGATAGCCGCGATAAGGAAGCAGAAGAACGCCACCGGCTGGGCGACAATGCCCCACACGTGGTGTTCCTGCCAGCTCACGATGTCCGTCAAGTTGAAGGAACCGACCAGCACGAGGAGGCCCATTATCGAAAGACCGAGACAGACTTCGTAGCTGATGGTCATCGAGCTCGTACGGAGCGCGCCGAGGAAGCTGTACTTGGACTTGGAAGCCCAACCGGCGAGCACCGCACCGAAAGCGGAAAGCGAGCTGAAGCCGAACAGCAGGAGCACGCCCACGTCGGAATCGACGATGGAGCCCGCGATACGGATCGTCTGGTCACCCCATTCGAACACCATCGGGCCGAACCACGGGATAACGCAGGGAGAGAGGAACACGATGGCGAACGGGATGGCCGGCGCCACGCGGAACAGAATCCTGTTCACGCCAGACGGGGCGAACTGTTCCTTGAAGAACAGCTTGGTACCGTCGCACATGTTCTGCACGTAACCGAACAAGCGAATCTTGCCGAAATAAGGAATCTTGATGTAGGAACGGTTCGGGCCCTGACGGTCCTGCATGAACCCTGCGCCACGGCGTTCCATGGGAATCAACAGAAGGATGTAAAGGACCGGCACGAAGCAGAAGGCGAACTTCGCGATCGTGATGACCCATTCAATCCAGGTTTTGGATTCGATAATATCCATTATGCTTCACCTCCTTCGAGGAGCTTGCCGGTACTCTTGATAGCGTCGTAAGTAAGGCCCGCAAGTGCAGGGACGTACTCGCCCACCTTCTTGAACGCCTCGGCTGCAGTTTCGAACTTCGTGCCAGCCATGTGCGAAAGAACCGCATACGGAGCCCAGAGATTTTCGTCGGGGCAAACCGGGCAGGCATTCAACTTCTGCAAGATGTTCAGGCTGTTCACCATCGTGCCCTGGACTTCGCTCCAGTGGCGCACGCCGATGGCGATGGTCGCTTCCTTGACAGTCTCGTCGTCGAACGCCGAGAGAGCAATGCGGGTGTTAATCTTCTCGAGCGCCTTCGCCGCCGCGGAATCTTCACCGAAGAGGTTCGCGTTCACGGTAATCAGGGACTCAAATTCAGAGGCGCGCTTCATGAATTCGGAAACATCGGCATAGCCCATGAGCTTCATGCCGGCGCGGTTCGCCACCGGGTCACCGCTCATCGCGATACCGTCGGGCTTGCCCACCTTCAAAAGCGAGCCGCCAAAGAGTTCCGCACGGTCACCGAGGGATTCCTTGAACATGCGGAGCGCGGCAAGATCTTCCATCGTGCAGGAACCACCGGCCACGAGAGCGACCTTGCCCTTGCCGAGAGTCACCTTGTGGACATCCATCGCAGGCAAGCGGTTCTTGTCGAAGTTCTGGAACGCGAGACGGCTCGTGTTGGAAAGCCAGCTGCGGTTCACTTCGGGGTTGCAGCGCGGCATCACGCGGTAGATGTGTCCGTCGGCATGGTCGAGCCAGATGTTCGCACCG
>JAEEGG010007018.1_pt1 | contig 26206 bp, 18 predicted proteins | sample 9134161 | NCBI WGS metagenome assembly JAEEGG01 (sample SAMN16246543, study PRJNA631951) | gut metagenome | biome: gut microbiome; feature: rumen; material: CR-attached | host: Bos | place: Iran: Karaj | collected 2018-10 | reverse complement strand
ATTCTCGGTCATGGTTCCGCTCAACGATGGCTATTCGCCGGAAGTTGGAAGGGGGATGCAAGGTAATGACATTAAAAAGGCAAGCGTCGGCAGCGACACTGTAAACGGCACTGCAAATGACACTGCAAGTGGCCCGTTAAGTGGCCTGAAAAGTGGCCCGTTAAATGGCCCGTTAAAAGACAGGGTCATGAATTTGATTGCCGAGATTCCAGGAGTAAACCGCAAGGACTTGGTTTGTCGTACAGGGGTTTCAGAACGGACAATGACGCGGAATCTTTCCGAGCTTGAACGGACAGGAAAGATTGAGCGTCGTGGCAGTAAGAAGACCGGCGGCTATTTTCTCGCAGAAGGCGCGGATGAAAAGCGAGTTGAGGGACAATCGAAATGAATAGTATGAATCCTAGAGGTTTCTGCTTCCGCGAAACGTTCGTGTCGGCGTACAACTTCGTTGCGCCGAGGCATGGGATGGAAGGGATTGGAGTATGAGGCATAACCCTCCAGAAGAACTTTGTGGAGATGTGGCTTATCGCTACAGGTAGGTGTTGGAAAGTGAAACAGATACCGTCAACAGAATCCTATCTCCTGCGGTGGCAGGGGGATGAGCTCGAGGTGACGCTCAAGCTAGACGCGCCGCGCAAGGGCCGCGCCGTGCTGCGCAGCAACTTCGGCGCAGCATCGGTGCGCCGCCGCGAGATAATCGCCGCCAACGACCGCGGCGAGACGCCGCTCGCGCGCGCCTGGAACGACCGTCCGATGGACGAGACCGAGCCAGGCGTGTTCAAGTGTACCGTGCCGCTTTCGGAAGTGGGCGTGTTCTCAGGCAAGTGCTGCTTCTTCCCCGCCGTGAAGGGTGCGCCCGGCGAATGGCCGGAAGGCGCCAACTTCCACGTGAAGGTGGAGCCCGCCGAGACTCGCTCGGGCAACTCGATCTACACCGTCTTCCCGCGCCAGTTCGGCTCGTTCCGCGAAGTCGCGCGCAGGCTGGACCTGATCATGGACCGCATGGGCTTCAGGATTGTCCAGACTCTCCCAGTCTTCCCCGTTCCCACAACTTACGCAGTGATGGGCGAGTACGGCTGTCCGTTCGCCGCCACCGATTTCTTCAGCGTCGATCCCGCGATGGCTGAATTCGACACGCGCACCACTCCGCTAGACCAGTTCCGCGAGCTGGTGGACGCCGTCCACGCCAAGGGCGGCCGCCTCTTCGTAGATCTCCCCGCCAACCACACCGGCTGGGCATCCGCCCTCCAGACGCATCACCCAGACTGGTTCCACCGCGCCCCCGACGGTACCTTCATCTCTCCCGGTGCATGGGGCGTCACATGGGCCGACCTGGTGGAGCTCGACTATTCACATCCCGGCCTCCGATCCTACATGGCCGAGGTGTTTCTCTTCTGGGCGCGCAACGGCGTGGACGGCTTCCGCTGCGACGCGGGCTACATGATTCCCGCAGAGACCTGGACCTACATCGTGGCCCGCGTGCGCGAGGAATACCCCGACACTGTCTTCATGCTAGAAGGTCTTGGCGGCAAGCTCGAGACTACCGACCGGCTTCTGCGCGAGTCGGATCTCGACTGGGCCTACTCGGAGATCTTCCAGACCTACGATCGCGCGGCCTTCGAATGGTACCTCCCCGGCGCCATCGACCGCGCCCGCAGCGGCGGCACGCTCGTCCACTTCGCCGAAACACACGACAACGACCGCCTTGCCAAGGGCGGCGAAACGTGGGCCCGGCTTCGCGTGGCCCTTGCCGCGCTCCTGAGCCACCAGGGCGCATGGGGCATCGCCAACGGCGTGGAGTGGTTCGCCACCGAGAAGATCGACGTACATGGCAAGAACGATCTCAACTGGGGCGCCCAGCGCAACATGGTGGACTTCATCGCGCAGCTCAACGCGCTCGTCTCGCGCCATCCCGATTTTTCAGGCAACGGCCCCATCTCTCTAGTTGAACGCGGCGACGGCAACTTTCTCGCAATCGTGCGAGGCGCAACTCTCATCCTCGCAAACCTCGACTGCGCGCAAGGCGTGTCGGCGCACTGGGACGACGTCGCATTCCCGCGCGAATGCGACGCCTTCGATCTTTTCCTTTCGCGCCGCGTGCATGTGGTTGACGGCCTTTGGCTGGCCCCGGGCGAGGTGCGTGTTCTTTCAATGCATGCGGTCCCCACCGTCCCCGCAGTTCCCATTGCCCCCACTATCTCCGCCGTACCCTCTGTTGACTTCTCATACCCGGCCGACATCCGTCGCGAGATCTGCGTGCCGACGGGCTGCTCGCTTCGTGTGACGGCGCCACATCCGTTTCGTGTGAGAGTGAGAGACGGCGAGCGCACCATTGCCGTGGCGCGCAGCAAGGAGAATGCCGCCGTTCTCGCGATGCCGTCCTATTCCGGCGATGGCACTCGCGCAGACGCGCGCGATCTGGACATCGTGGTGTACGCGCCTGGCGGCGTTGAGCGCGCCTCGTCGCGCATTATGCTGCTGCCTTCGCCCGACGCGGCGCGCGTGAAGATCGAGTATTCCGGCGACGAGATACGCCGCAATCTGGCGCATCCCGGCGCCGGCGGACTTTTCGAGACGGTGCTTTCCGACGGCGCTGGCGCGGCGAGCCGCGTGAAGCTCGCCTGGGGCGAGGTGCGCTCACAGTACGACGCGCTATTCGCCGCGAATCCGAACGCGCGCGTGCCTGCAGACCGCATCGCTCTCTGGACGCGATGCCGCGCCTGGCTTCAGCACGAGGGCTATTCCCGCGAGGTCAACTGCGACTGCATAGAATCGTTCCGCGCAGATCCCGCAGGGCGCGCTGCAAAGTGGATATTCGCCGTGCCGTGCGGGATGGGGCGCCTGGTGAGATTCAAGTTTGTGCTTTCGCTTGGGCATGGCGAACGAGGCGGAGCGAGGCTTGTTGTGCGGCGCCTCTCGTCGGGCGATGCAGACCTTGACGCGGCGGTGCGCCTGGTGTTTCGTCCAGACGTCGAGTGGCGCAGCTTCCACGCCACCACGAAGGCGCAGGGCGCGGTGGAGACGGCCTTCGCGCGCGCGGTGCGAGCGTGGGACGGTGGTGCGGGATTCGACTTCGCTCCATACGATGGCGGGCGCATGTCGTTCGGCGTGAGGGGAGGCGTGTTCCACCACGACGAGCAGTGGACATACTGCGTGTCGCATACGGAGGAGGCGGAACGCGGTCAGGACGGCTGCGGAGACTTGTTCTCCCCGGGATGGATCTCATGTGACTTTGTGGTGGAAGACGAGGCGTCGCTGACGGCGGAATACGTGCCAGCCGACGCGTCTGGACTCCTTCCGCTCGTCTCAGCGGCTAAGTCAGGTTCCGATGCCCAACGGGACGCTATGCCATCAATGAGCGTGCCGGACGCATTGCGCGAGGCGCTGACTCTCTTCATCGTGCGCCGCGACGACGTGAAGACCGTCATAGCCGGCTACCCGTGGTTCCTCGACTGGGGACGCGACACGTTCATCTTTCTGCAGGGAGCGATTCCCGCCGGATTCCGCAAGGAGGCGCTGCAGATCGTGGAGGCGTTCGCGCGCTTCGAGGAGAACGGCACTCTGCCGAACATCATATACGGAGAGACTGCTGGCAACCGCGACACGGTTGACGCGCCGCTCTGGTTCATACGCACGCTTGCGGTGCTTGGAAGGGCGGCCGCGAAGTTTCGTCCGGTCGCCGAGTCAATAGTGGAGAACTACTTGAAGGGCACGCCGAACGGCATTCGCGTGGACGGAGAGAGCGGCCTCGTGTGGAGTCCTTCGCACTTCACCTGGATGGACACCAACTACCCCGCCTGCACGCCGCGCATGGGCTATCCTATCGAGATACAGGCGCTGTGGATAGCGGCGCTGCGCTATCTTGGCGGCGATAGGTGGAACGCGCTTGCCGACAAGGCGGCGGCGTCCATCGCGAAGTATTTCTCGTGTGACGGACGCGATGGCCTTGCGGACTGCCTTGACGCGCCGAACGGCAAGCCAGCCTCCAAGGCTGCGCCCGACTGGGGCGTTCGCCCGAACCAGCTGCTGGCTGTGACGCTTGACGTGCTTCCGAACGCCGAGCTCGCCCGCTCCGCGGTGCGCGCCTGTTCGCGTCTTGTGGTGCCGGGCGGCGTGAGATCGCTCGCGTCGGACGACAACCGCTACCGCGGAATCTATGCGGGAGACGAGGATTCAAGCCGCAAGCCCGCATACCACAACGGCACCGTGTGGGCGTGGCCTTTCCCGTTTTACGTTGAGGCGCTCGCGAAGACGGGCCTTGCCTCGAAGGAGACCGCTCTTTCGCTGCTCGCCTCGTGCGTGGAGAACATCAATGCCGGATGCGTGTGCCATGTCTCGGAGATTGCGGACGGTGATGCTCCGCATTCGCAGAAGGGCTGCCGCGCGCAGGCGTGGAGCGCGAGCGAAATTCTGCGCGTGTGGTTGAAGCTTTCGAAGTAGGTACAGGGCGGCCGGTCTGTCGCCCATGCCGATTTTCGTTCTGGAAAAAAGAATCTGAAATTTTTTCGCAACCCCGTTGACACGCAAAAAGCGATTTGCTAAAATATGCGCGTGCTTACGAAAAGAAGGAGACTTGAAATGAAATCGATACATCCTATCTGCATGGCGTTTGCCGCTGCCGCGCTTCTTGCCGGATGCGCAACGCAGGAAATGTCCTCCACTCCGTTCTACACCGGAAACGATGTGAAGTACACGGACAAAGTGGAAGACCGCGTGAGCCTCTGGCCGCTCCTCTACCACCGCGCGCCCGTGACGTCCGTCTTGTGGCCGCTCTTCTCGAGCGCCGACGATCATGTGGCGATCCGTCCGCTCTACTCCCAGTACATGAAGCACGGCAAGAGTGAATACAACGAATACAATGTGCTGTGGCCGATTGCGCAGTTCGACACGTGCAAAAACGACAACCGCATCTTTCCGGTCTTCTGGGGCGACGACTATTTCACCGTGTTCCCCGTCTTCTGGTACACGGACGACATCGTGGCCGTGCCGCCGGTGATCGTTGACAAGGACGGAGACGGCATGGCCGTACTGCCGCTATTCTTCTGGGACTGGAGGGACGACTTCAACACGCTATTCCCACTTTGGTGGTACGATGGTTCGGATAGCGGCTACAAATTTTGGGCCGCTGCCGGTCTTGCCGGGGCCAAGTCGAGCAAATACAAAGACCACACGGACCGCAAGCAGTGGCTGCTGCCGCTTTTCTGGCACCATTCTGACGTTGATGGTGACTCCGAAGAGGAAACTCTGTGGGCGTGCGCCGGTCTGGGCGGCTATCGTCGTACAGAGAAGGGGTTCAGGCATCATTGGCTGCTTCCTCTCTACATCTCCGACCGCGACGACTTCTATTCGCTGCCCTACTCGCGCGTGAACAAGGGATCCAAAGCGGTTACATCTTACTTCATGGCCGGCCTTGGCGGGCATTCCAGCGTGGACGGCAAATACGACTCGTCCTGGCTGTTTCCGATCTTCTCGCACAATGCTGCAGACGAGACGTTCGTGACGCCGCTCTGCTACAGCGACAAAGACACCCTAGTCACTCCCATTTACGGACACACCAAAGACGCCGACTGGCTGCTGCCTCTCTACTACCACGGCACCAACACCTTCATCACGCCTCTCTTCGGAGCCGCAAAAGAGGTCAACTGGGCAGTGCCTCTCTATTGGCAGGACGAGAACACGTTCCTCTCGCTCGCGTGGAGCCATTACCGCGGTCCCGACGGCAAGCTTGAGGCCGCCGTCTCCCCGCTTCTGCTCTCCGGCTACAACCGCGACCGCAAGACAGGCGATTTCGTGGCGTATATTCTCGCCGGCCTCGCCGGACGCGTCGAGAAGGCCGACGGCACCGGCGGATCATGGGCGTTTCCGCTGTATTACAAGGACGCCGAGACGTTCTTCACGCTTCTCTACGGCCGAACAAAGACTTCCGAATGGCTCTTCCCGCTCTACTATCGTGAAGGCGACACGATGCTCACTCCAATTGCCGGACGCAAGGACGGCACGTCTTGGGTATTCCCTCTCTACATTCGCGACGAGAATAGTTTTACGTCCATCGCCTACTCCCACACCCGCAATCCGCAGACGGGCGAGGAGAGCATGATCATCCCGCCTCTTCTCGCCGGTTGCGCGTGGAACACCAACAACCAGGAAAGCGCATGGGCCGCGCTCGCAGGCCTCGTGGGCAGCACCACCGCGAAAGACGGATCGCACGAAAAGGATTGGTTCTTCCCGCTCTATGCGCGCGACAAGGATAGCTTCGTATCCATCGCCTATGCGCACAACCGCAATCCGCAGACGGGCGAGGAGAGCGTGATCATTCCTCCGCTTCTCGCCGGTTGCGCGTGGAACACCAACAACCAGGAAAGCGCGTGGGCCGCGCTCGCAGGCCTCGTGGGCAGCACCACGGCTAGGGACGGTTCGCATAGCAAGGACTGGTTCTTCCCCCTCTGGCACCACGAGGAGGACCGTTCGTTCACGAGTCTGCTCTTCGGATGGAATGGCGGCGGCACGTCGCAGACTAACAACTGGTGGCTTACTCCTCTAGTTGGCACCAAGAGCGGCAGGAACGAAGGATTCTGGCTCTTCCCGTTCATGTCGCAAACGCACTACGGCGACTTCTCGCGAATCGAATCGCTTGCAGGCGTCAAAGAGCTCCCGCCAGAGATCCAGTTCGAGGAGTATGCGTACACGAATTACGAGAAGAAGGTCTCGATGCGCCTCAGGGAGAAGAACGCCGTTCCGAGCGCCGGATCCAAAACGAAGGCGATGCTTTTCTTCACTCCCCGCAAGCGCTACGCCTATGCATCGCTTTCCTGGGACGGCAAGACCTACCGTGTGCACGAAGAGTTCGACAATGGCAACGAGCTGCTTCTCAATTCCGAGAGCTCGCGTACAGTGACGTTCGACCCCAAGACGCGCAAGAAGACGGGCGAAGATGTGCGCGAGGAGCATACTGTGGGCCTGGGCGCAATCTACAACTCCAGCCGCAACGAGAACAAGAACACGATTGAGGAGAAGTCCAACACGCTCCTTGGAATCCTCTACAACAGGCGCAAGGATGTGGACAAGAAGAAGAACACCTCGTTCGAGGAGTCTGCAGTACTGTTGAAGGTCTGGCAGCGCGCCGAGAAGAACGGCGACGTGTCGGTGGACGCGTTCCCGGGCTTCACATACGACGCGAAGAAGAACGGCTACCGCAAGGTATCTCTGCTGTGGCGCCTCTTCCGCCACGTGAACGATCCCGAGAAGGGCACCACGCTCGACCTCTTCTTCATCCCGCTTTCGCGTCCATAGTCAAGGAGGGTTGAATCATGGGAGCATTTATTGCAATACTCTGCCTGGTGTTTATTCTGGGCATGCCGTTGATGCTCATTGTGGCGTTGGCGAACATCGGCCGACTGCAGCGCGAACTCGAAAGAATGCAGGAATCTCTCGTGCTGATTCTGGCTGCGATCAATAGCCGCCGCAAAGCGTCCGAAAAGGCCGAAGTGTCCGCTGAGACGACGAAGCCGATTGAGAAATCGGCCGAGGAGGTGGCCACGGAAGATGTCGTGGAAAAGAAGGAAGAGAAGGTCGAAGAGAAGGTAGCGCCAGTTGCAGTCCAGCCGAGACCTGCGCCGCCCGCCTTTGCGAACGATCCGCCCGCTTTGGTGAAGGATCCAGAGCCAATGGCGTCGTTCGAGCCGGTTGCGCCCGCGCCTGAGGACGCTGATGGCGGCTACGAGCCGACGGCCATGGACATCTTCTGGAAGAAGGTCGAGGACTGGTTCTGCGTGCGCGGCGATTTCGCGCCGAAGGGCGTTACGCGCGAGTTCGCCGTCGCCACGCGCTGGCTCACCCGCGTAGGCGCTCTTCTACTCGTCGGAGCCGTTGCGTACTTCCTTGTGCTCGCGATAGACAAGGGCTGGATAGGCCCTGTGCAGCGCGTGTTCGGAATGATGTTCTGGGGCATTGTGGGCTCGGCGTTTGGCACGTGGCTAAAGCTGAAAAGCGAACGCTACGCGATACTCGGCGAAGTGTGCGCGGCCGTGGGGCTTGTGGCGGTGTATCTCTCGTTCGGGCTGGGGCACAGGTACTTCAGTCCGCCGGTGATATCGTCCGGCTATGTGGCGTTCGCGGGGCTTTTCGTGGCAACGGCGGCTGCGGGATATCTTTCCGTGCGCCTGCGCTCGCTGATGATCGCGGGCCTCGCGCTTGTGGGCGGATTTCTCGTGCCGACAATATGCAGCTTCACGAGCCACGACGTCCAGCTTCATGTCTATCTCTTCATCCTCTCCGTAGGCGCGTGCGCGGTGGCGTATTTCAGGGGTTGGACGATCTACGCATTCGCGGCGATTCTCGTATCTGCGATCTTCTCCGGCGCGAAATGTTCTCCGTTCAGCTTTTGCGACGGGCAGGTGGCGTATGCGTTTCATGCGCTTGAGCTGATACTCTTCTTCGCGATGGCGGTGCGTGCTGCCGTGCATGCCGGCGAAAAGGTGCGTCCTGTCTACTGGGCGGCGGCCGCCTTGATGGCCGTGCTGTCGCTCGTGATGATGGCGGGCATAGTCGAGGCGCGGTGCGCCTATGTGGGGCTGAGGGCGTTTCACCATCTGGTATGGGCCGCGGCGTTTGCCGCGCTTGCGTACGTCAGCCGCCGCCGCGAATGGGGCGGCACGCCCGTTCTCATCGTGTATGCGTGCGTATGCGCGGCGATCTCGCTTCTGAGGGCGTGTTCTTGGTGGCATGCGGAGAAGGAGATGGTTGCGCTTCTATTCTGCGCGTTTGCGGCGCTTCTCGTCGAGCTTGGGGCGAGGAGCGGCGAGAAGGCGCTTCAGGGGGCGGCGTTCATCGCTACGGCGCTGATGTCGGTTTTCGGGTTCTGGTTCTTCTTGCTTGCCATGGAAGTGGAAGGGGTAGGATATGCTGTGAATCTTGTGAGCCGGATCGAGTCCATCTGGCCCGTCCCGGCGCTTGTGGCGTTCTGTGGATGGAGGCTAGGGGAGTTCCGTCCATGGCGCGACTTCATTCGCGCACTCGCGTATCCTGCGGCGTCCGTGATGACGTTCGCGGTGGTGACGATGGAGAGCCACTTCTTCGGACGCGAGTTCCTGCCTTTCCTGCGCGGCGGAATTGTGACGATCGTGTGGGCTGCCGTGGCGAGCGCGTTTCTTGCGACGGGCATCGTGCGCCGCGTGCGCACGCTTCGCCTGACGGGGCTTGGACTCCTCGCGCTTTCGACGGTAAAGGTGCTCCTGGTCGACACCTCGTCCCTCGCCACGCCGGGTCGTGTAGGTGTGTTCGCCGCGGTCGGCATCCTGCTCATCGTGGGCGCGTTCCTCTACCTCAAGTTCAAGTCGCGCTTCGAGGCGTCTGATGCGGAAACGCCGGACGTCTCTTCAGACGAAAAGGAGGTCGGCAATGCATAATGACGCAGTTGACGGCATCAAGCTCAAGGTCGCGGAGATAGACCGCCAGATCGCCGAACTGAAGAGGCGCAGACGGGTGCTTCTGGAGGAGTGCGGCGCAGGACGCCTTTCCTGGGGCGCGATCATCGCGGGCGCCTTCGGGGCGCTGATGATTGGGCTTGGGGTGATTGCGCTTTTCGCGGCGAATTGGGACGTCTTCGGGCGTCCGGCGCGAGCGGTGATCTCAGTGGCGCCTACGATCGCGTGCGGAACGCTGGCCGTCGTCGCGGCGGTGAAGGGATGGAAAGCGAGGACGCTGTGGGAGCCGCTTGGAATACTATGGTGCGTTGCCGTTGCGGCGGGAACGTGTCTCGTGGCGCAGACGTATCAGGTTGGAGGATCCTTGTCGGCGCTTGTATTGTTCGTGTCGCTTCTGATGTTGCCCGCGGTGTGGGTGACGCGCTCGGCTGTTGCCGCCGCGTTGTGGCCGGTTCTTGGCATCGTGTGGGGAATCATGTCTGGAGGACCGTTTAGCGGTAGGGAATCGTTGGCTCTTGCAGCGAAGTCCGTTGTGCTTGTCGCGCTTTCGCTTCCGGCGTATGTGGCGTTTCTCCGAAGCCGTCCGTCGCGGGCGGCGCTCGTGTCGGCGCAGGTTGTGACGGGAATAGTGTACTCGTTTGGCATGGGTCTTATGCTGAGCTATACATTGCAGAATACAAGTGTCGAAAACATTGCATACATTTTCTGGGCGTGTTCAGCGCTTGTCGCAATTTCAGGATGTGTCTTTTCGTTGCCGGTGTGGGGCATGATTGGCGCCGTGGTGGCATGCGGCGTCGCCTTGACAACGCCATTCTTCTTTCATGGCGATCTTTTCCTCGTTTCGCTTCTTGTCTCTGGTGGAATCATTGCCGTCGGAGTCACGAAGATGCGTCTTGCGCTGGCCAACATCGGAGCGGTGACGTTCCTCTGGCTTGTCGTTTGCAAGTTCTTCGTCAGTGAGGCGCCGTTTACACTGAAGGGTGTAGTTCTGATAGTGGCGGGCATTGTGCTCACCGCGCTCAACGTTGTGCTCGTGCGTTCAAGAGTCAAGAGGAGGGTGCAGGCATGAAGCGGAATGTCGTAAAGGCCATTATCGCCGGGACGGCGATCGCTGTGCAGTGCGTGGCGATCGGATGGCTCGTGTGGCGCTATGAAAGCATTGTGAGATTTGGCAAGGAGGTACGCTTCCGGTGCGAGGCGTACGATCCGTACGACCCGCTTCGCGGACGCTATCTTCGCGTCATGGTACGCGAAACGTGTACGAATCTGCTGGATCGTGCTGACGGCAAGGCATGGGAGACCACGTACGGAGCGGGGCTTTTCGCGAAGCTGGAGCCGGGCACGAATGGACTCTGGCGGGTCGCCGCAGTGGCGGATTCGATGCCTGCGGACGGCGGACTTTGGATCAAGTCCGACAATGCCAGGGTGGAACGCAGCCTCTTGTGGAGCGAAAAGCGCACAAACGAAACATACGAGGCTTTCCAGTCTCGTCGCGAAAAGTCGCCACACGTCGCCAGGATCTCGATGCCTGATCAGCTCTTCGTGAACGAACGTCTGGCGCCTATGGCTGAACAGGTCTTGGGCGGGGCGACTTCCGACAATGGCAAGGGTGCAGTTGCCGTCTATCGCGTGAAGGGCGGCGACATTGTCATCACCGACATCGAGATCGACGGCAAGTCCGTTACCGCCCTCGCCCGCGAGATCCCCGTGCTGAAGTGACCAGTCTATACCCCAAAGGCAAGTTGTTTCAAGTAGTTGTTTCCAATCATCAGAAGGCGCGGCGGTGAATTATGCCCTGGCGAGGGAGGAATCCAACTCCGTACTTGCCAGGTGCTCTCTGGTGTAGTACAATAATGGTCATGAAAAAATGTTTGATGAATGGCGTTGTCGTGGTTGCGCTGGCGCTTATGGTGGGCTGCGCGACGAAGGAGATGAAATCGACTCCCTTCTACGAAGGAGACGAAGTGACCTACACGGGACAGCCCGAGGACCGTGTCAACTTATGGCCGGTCGCCTACTGGCGCGAACCTGTCGGCTCCGTGCTGTGGCCGCTCACCTCGTTCTCCGACGATCATTTCGCGCTGCGTCCCATCTACTCGCAGTACAAGCAGGAAGGCAAGGACGGCGCGTTCGACGAGTACAGCTTGCTCTGGCCGCTCTGCCAGGCCGACACCAAGCACAAAGACTATCGCGTGTTTCCGTTCTTCTGGGGCAAGGACTACGCGGATCGCGACTACCAGACGTTGTTCCCGATATACTGGAACGGACATAACTACAATTCGCTTTTCCCGCTTTGGATATACAGGGGAACAAAAGACAACTTTGACAGTCTCGCCGTCCTCTTCGGCCTTGCCGGCGCGTCGGATATTTCCAATTGGTGCTTCCCGATATGGTACTGGAACGATGCCGGCACGTTCATGACGACGCTCTACGGGAGATGGAAGAACGGTTGGGCTCTGCCGCTGCTCTTTTCGTGGGGCGAACGCAGGGAGGGTGGCAACTGGAACGCCAGGTTCCTTCTTGGCCTCGGCGGAGCGGAGAGGTACAACAGCCGCTTGGAGCATTGGGCCTTCCCGTTCTACAGCAGAGAGGAATCCAACTACAATGATTATCACATGAAGATGAGCTTGCTTCTAAATCTCGTTGGATGGAACGGCAACTACAAGGTGCAGTCTTCGCATGTATTTCCTTTGTATGGGTGGGAAAGAGACGACCATCTGGTAACGCCGCTCTTCCTATGGGAAAAAGACGGTACTTTCTTGACGTGGCTTGGGGGAAAGACTGTCAGCGGTGGCACTACTAACGTGTACGTGACGCCGCTTGTGAGAGGCACGTATGGAGACAAGACGGGCGCAATGGTGTTCCCGTTGTGGTCCCACAAGGCCGACAGGGACTTCGCCGCAAAGGCGAAGAGGCTGGACGCTGATCGCCTGCCCGGCGACATACGCGTCTGGATGGGCACCCATACAAATCTCGTGTGGAACGAAAAGACCAAGACGCATGACGAGAAAGTGGTGAAGAGACAATGCGCAGACCGTTTCGGCGCGTATGACGAGACGGATTGGCTCGTGTTCCTTCCCTGGAACGACAGCGTGAGAGGGGGCCTGGGATGGTTCAGCAGCACGAACAACTACGAAATGACTCGCATAATCAGGCGAGGGCATAAGCTGCTGCTGCACTACGAATACGAACGCGAAGTCGTGTTCTCGGCGACAGACCGCACGAAGCAGTCTGACACGGAGAAGACAGAGCTGTCGTTCCTCTTGTGGCTGTACAACTACGAGAGCGAGACCGACCGCATGAAATCGGAATCCTACACGCGCCACAGAGTGCTGTGGCGGTTGTGGGACTGGGAGCAGCAGAACGGCGACGTGTCGCTCGACGTGTTCCCAGGCTTCACCTATGACTCCAAGATAAATGGTTACTCGAAGACCTCGCTTCTATGGCGCCTCTTCCGCTATGAGAAGGATCCGCAGAGAGGTACTTCGCTGGACTTCCTCTTCATCCCCCTTGCGCGCCCCTGACCACCTCAAAATTTTTTTGCAAAGGCCTGCTTGACAAGCGAGAACGGTTCATGATAAAATAATCGCGCGTTTACGATAATAGGCATTGCAGGAAAGGATGCGCAACATGCAAGAAAAGGAAAATTCTTTCATTCCGCTCTTCGTCACGAACTTCTTCGGGACGCTGAACGACAATTTTCTTAAGACGCTCGCGAGCTTCACGGTGATAGGCTGGCTGCAAGACGAGCGCGTGAAGTCCATCGCCATGGGCTTTACGGCAGGTGCGCTGGTGTTGCCGTACATTCTCTGCTCGCCGCTTGCGGATAGACTCACCGCGATATGGCCGAAGCGTCGTATTGTGCAGTTTGCGAAGTGGGCGGAGCTGCCGATAATGGCGGTGGCGATAATGGGCTTTGCGTTCAAGTCGCCGTGGCTTGTGATCGGCGCGGTGCTGTTGATGGGTTTGCAGAGTTCGCTCTACTCGCCAGCAAAGTACGCGCTTGTGCGCGACGTCGGCGGAGAAGGGCGAATCTCTACGGGCATGGGCGGCATGGAAGGGGTGTCGTTTCTGGGCGTTCTCATGGGCACTGTGGCGGCGAGCGTGGCCTCTGACCGTATGGGACCGGTGGCGCGGTATGCATGTCTAGTCGTGTTCGCCGCACTTGGACTTGCCGCCAGCTACACGGTCAGGGCGAAGGAGCAGCTAAACCGCGCGCTCCATGCGATCAACCCAGTTCGCTACATTCGCCGTTCGTACCGCATGGCGGCGCGCTACGATGGGCTCAACGCCGTCATCTTCACGCTCTCTGTCTTCTGGTGGGCGGCGGCGATGCTGCAGATGGGGCTGCTAGTGTACGGAAAGTCCGAGGCAGGGCTCAACCTCGACGCCACCCGCACGGGCGCGCTCCTCTGCGCGGCGGCGGTTGGAATCGTTCTCGGCCAGGTAATAGCCGGCGTCGTTGATCGCCGCAGATTTCTTCTGGGCGCAACTCTTCTCACGGGATGGATCGCCGCCGCGCTTTTGCTTGTTCTCTACTTCGCGCCGCTATCGCCTATGGCCTTTGCCGTCGTGCTGGGACTTCTTGCGTTTGATCTCGGATTCTTCAAACTGCCTTTCGACGCTGAGATACAGAAGGTCGTGAAGGGTCCAAAGCTAAACACCATGCTCGCCTACTTCAACCAGGTGTCGTTTCTCTTCATGCTTGCTGCGAGCGGATGCTACGCGCTTGTGAGCTGGGCGTTCGGTCCGAAGGCGTTCTTCCTGCTGCTCGCGATCGTGTTTCTCGTTGCGCCGTTTGCATTCGTGTTCTGCTACCGTTCGGTGCTTCTTTGCACTGGCCACTGGGTCTTTGCGCGGCGCTACAAGGTGGAGATCAAGGGAATGGAAGATGTCGTTGGCCACGAGCCACGAGACTCGTCTAACGTTTCAGGTCACGAATCACGAACCACGAACCACGAGCCACGAACCGCGGCTCTCCTCGTTCTTCCCAACCACCCGGCGATGGTGGATCCGATGCTCGTGAGTGTTGCGTTCTGGAAAACGCCGCTCAAGCCGCTTGGCGACGAGTCTTTCTTCCACACCGGCATCGTCGCGCCACGCGTGCTGAAGACGTTGGGTGCGGTGCCGGTTCCAGACCTACGCAAGCACCGTACGGCGAAGGGCGCTACGATCGCGCGCGGTCTTGGCGACATTGTGAAGTCGACGCTTGAAGACGGCGGGAACGTCATCTTCTACCCCTCGGGCCATATCCAGACCGAGCCCGAACACGAAGACATCGGCACGCGTCAGCTCGCATACAACATATGCGGCGACTTGCCCGAAGGCGTGCGCGTCATCGGCGTTCGTACGCGCGGGCTTTGGGGATCGATCTGGTCGCGCAAAGGGCGCAAGAATTCGCCGTCGTTTGTTCCTACATTCATCAAGAGCGTGCTGCTGTGGTTCTTCTGGTCGCCGTTTGTACCGCGCCGCCGTGTGACGATGCACATTGAGGACCTCACCGACCGCGTTAAGGAATGGTCGCACGGCACGCGCCTCGACTTCAACCGCAAGCTCGAGGAGTGGTATAATGCTTGAAGTAGAATTTAGACAGGATTGAGGGAATGCGTTGAGGCTCACTTAATCTTGTCTAAAACGGAAAAGGAGAAAAGTCATGAAACGAAAGACGATAATGATTGCGATGGCACTGGCATGCTTGCTGCAGCAGGGATGTTACACGGTTGTCAATCGGGACGGAGAGTACTTTGCCTCTACCAAATATGCTAATGAAGAGATTGGTCGTGATAACTGGTTTAAAGGGCACACAATGGGTGACGCTATATTCTGGGGTGGTTTTTTTGTTCCTTTCGTCGGTCCGTTTATACTTTGGCCTATTGCAATAGTTGTTCATCCTGTAGAGTGTTACGTTATCGCACCTGCATTTGACATCCTCTGTTTGCCTTATGACTGTATCAACGACTATGAGAATCGTCAAAAGAAATGCGAGAAGGAGAAGCATGAATAGTGGAGCGGGTTTTGCGCACTGGGAAACGTGCGGGACGCATCGACTTTCAAACACGGGCCTCGGCTCCAGCGCAAGAAAGGACCTGCAAGGAAGGGGGCTAGGACCTCAATGAGGGAGGATGCAGAGAAATGAGAAAGTGTATTTCTATAGTGCTTGCAGCGATGATGCTGGGAACAGGTTGTTGTACGATGAGGGCCTGTGACACCGAGAACTATTGGGCCGTGCCGCTTGCGGTGCCAGCTGATGTCGTTCTTCTTCCGCTTGAATTGGTGGGCCTTGGATTGCTATTGGCGATCTTGCCTCCGATGAAGTGAGGCTTTAGGAACTTGAATGCGACTCTTGCAAAGAGGAGAGGTATAACGCTTGAAGTAGAGTTTAGACAGGATTAACAGGATTATGTGAAAGTTCTGCGGCTCTCTGAATTTTGTTAATCATGTAAATCCTGTCTAGAACAAAACCTAATGGAGGTACGGAAATGAAGAAACGGATTATGTTCATAGTTGGCGCGCTTGCCGTGATTGGCAATGCGCCTGCAAATGTCGGTGTGTTCAACGGATCTGGACAGACCCCGATCGTGGAGAAGACCGACGCCATTCAGATGGTGGAGGAAGAAGTCGTCATGACGCCCCGGAAAGCGAGGGGACCCGTTACGACAGGCTGCGCAAACCTCGACCCGATGGACTATCGCTGCACGTTCAAGTTGCGCAATCTGAAGGATGAACCTGTTGAGCTGCAAGTCGGTTTCCCTCTGGACATTGAATCCTATCGGATGCCGGGGACTGCGGCAGATGATGCGGAAAAGCTCGTCGAGCGCTTTAACTTCACGGCGCGATGCGGCGGCGAGAAGTTCAATGTCCGATTCGTTCCTGAAGACGTGGAGAAGCGCTTTTCGAAACTGTTTCTCTGGACGATGAAGTTCGCCGCGAAGGAGGAGCGGGTGCTTGTCGTTTCATATACGATGGAAGGGTATTTCGGACTATACCATACATTTGCATCAAGGAATAAGAGGGACGCCAAGGCCGCCATGCGGAACATTGACATCGACGGCGGCCTCTTGAAGATGTTCGCAACCGGCATCGGCGAGGTGCACATGTATGTGACCGGAACGGGCTCCTGCTGGGCGGGTGAGATCGAGAAGGCGACTTTCAAGTACTACGCGCAGGACTTTGAGGCGTATCTCGCCAGGCGAGGAGCATACGATGAGACCAGAAACGAACGGAGAAAACGGCTCCAGGCGCTTAAGAAAAGAAGCGCAAGCGCAAAGAACTTGCTGAAGCCCGACTGCCGCATGGTGCGAAGCTGGAATCCGCCTCCGGACAAGTGGACGCGCATTGACGACGATGACGGGCGGTTTCACTATGAACTGCAGATGGCACCGTTCCGTCCTGCGGCTGACGATTCCATCGTGATGGGCTATGTAGCGCCGCCCATGCCGACCGAGGCGGGCGATGTCGATCTTGTCGAGGGCCTCGTCCGCAAGTTCGTAGAGTCGCGTGGCGGCGATGAAAAGCAGTATCTGCGAGATGCCAAGGACGTTGTCCTGGAGTTCTATGGCGTAAAGACCGGGAACGAGCGCATCATGCCTTTCGTCAAGACTCAATGCTGGCATGGGCAGCCGGCCCATACTCCGCCTGATGAAAAGTTGATGACATTGTTGAAGAAATGATTCTTGGCTCAGAAACCATAAAAATGGTATACTTTTCTTGACATGAAAAAGCCGTTGCCAGTCAAGGTCGTGGAAGCACTCGGCATCGACGTTCAAACACGGACCTCGGCCCCAGCGAAAGAAAGGACCTGCAAGGAAGGGGGCTAGGACCTCAATGAGGGAGGATGCAGAGAAATGAGAAAGCTGACAATGGCGGTTCTTGCAGCGGGCGTTGCGGCGGCGGCGCAGGCAGAGGTGTGGTATGTGCCTGGATGGAACAGAACCACCGAGACGAACGGGCTTGCATACACGTCCTGCACGAATGTGTTCAAGAACGCGAAGTGCGCGTTCTGGGGCTGGGACGGCGACCGTGGATGGTCGACCTCCGCGGCGAATGCGGACGTCGCCGCGAAGCGGCTTGCCGACGAGATCGCCGCCACCAACGCCGCATTCCGCTCCGAGCTCGTGCTTGTAGGCCATTCTCTGGGCGGACGCGTTGTGGCGCGTACGCTCGCGGAGCTCTCGAGAAGGGGCCTGAAGGTCGAGCAGGGCATAATGCTTGCGCCCGCCATCCCCATGAGCGACGCCGACGTCGTGAAGATGGGCCTTGGCTGCGTGCGTCCCGCGATCGTGGTGGTGAATCCCAAGGACTCCGTGCTCAAGTACTGCTACGACATCGTCGGCGGCGAGGGCGCTCCGGCGCTTGGCAGGAACGGCTCGCCCGTAGCGCTCGCGAACGTGGTGGAATACGCCGTGCCCAAGACGATCACGAACGAGACGAAGATCGACGCCGCATGGGGGCGTTCCGAGACCGTGAAGCGCGTATGCAACCACCTCGCGGCGTTCTACTTCACCGAACTGCGGCGCATCCTTGACGGCAAGCCGTCTAAGTCCGCCCAGGTGCGCGTGCCGCAGGGACGCATCAACCTCGATTGGAAGGTTATGGACGCCGGGGTGTGGTGGGACGTTCTCGACACGTGCGACGGATGGAAGCTTGAACGCAACATCGTTACAGGCCACTGTCGCATAATAAGTCCAGAGCGCAAGCGCGTGGCGTGGGGCTCCGAGGCCCAGATGCGCGTCTCGTTCGAGAAGATATGCGCGCAGCAGACCTCCAAGCCGAGGGTGGATTCGAAATGACGGCGCCGAAAATTGGGGCTTGTAATCGGGCTCAAAATACCATATACTCATCTGCGTCCCGAAACCGAATGCCGAGCTGGCGCCGCGAGGCGCCGGGCTGACGGGCCGGGCGCAAAAGGAGAAAACGAAATGAAGAAGTACGTGTGCAAGATCTGCGGATACGTCTATGACCCCGCCGACAACAACGGCGTCGCGTTTGAGGACCTTCCCGACGACTGGACCTGCCCGATGTGCGGCGTAGGCAAGGAAAACTTCGAGGAGATGTGAGACGGTCCGGCATGACGCCAGACGAACAGCACTTCAGCAACAGCAATAGAAACAGGAGAATGGAAATGGAACTCAAAGGCAGCAAGACTGAGCAGAACCTGATGACGGCCTTCGCAGGCGAGTCGCAGGCGCGCAACAAGTACGACTACTTCGCCTCGAAGGCGAAGAAGGAGGGCTACGAGCAGATCGCGGCCATCTTCCAGGAGACGGCGCTCAACGAGAAGGAGCACGCGAAGCTCTGGTTCAAGGAGCTCGGCGGCATCGGCGACACGCCCGCCAACCTCCTCGCCGCCGCCGCTGGCGAGCATGAGGAGTGGACCGACATGTACAAGCGCTTCGCCGAGGAGGCCAAGGCCGAGGGCTTCGACAAGCTTGCGTTCCTCTTCACGAAGGTTGCCGAGATCGAGGCGCACCACGAAGAGCGCTATCGCAAGCTCGCCGCGAACATCGAGAAGGGCGAGGTGTGGGTGCGCATCGGACCGAACCGCTGGCAGTGCCGCAACTGCGGCGCGATCATCGAGGGCGAGAAGGCCCCCGAGATGTGCCCGGTGTGCGCGCATCCCAAGGCGTACTTCCAGATCGAGCCACAGAACTACTGAGGCAGCATGCTTGCCGACGAGGCTGCAAAGGTTGTGCGGCACAGCGCGGCGGGGCCGGGATACCGGTTCCTCGTGCTGTGCGCGCCGCGCATCGCGGCGGCGCTCGTTCCGGGCCAGTTCGTGCACGTGAAGGTGCCTGGGCTCGAGGCGAGCGCGCTGCGGCGTCCGTTTTCGGTGTTCGACGCCGACGCCGAAAGCGGCGAGGTCACAGTGATGTACAAGATCGTCGGTCGCGGCACGGAGGCGCTCGCGCGCGTGGCGGAGGGCGACGAGGTGCGTGTGATGGGCGCACTTGGACGCGGTTTCCCGCTCACCTGCAAGGGGGCGCCTCTTCTCGTGGGAGGCGGCTACGGCGTGGCGCCGCTTCACTTCCTCGCGAAGCGCATGGTGCGCGACGCGCGCGAGGGTTGCGGACGTCCAGTGCTCTTCGTGGGCGGGCGAACGAAGGACGATCTTCTCGCAGTCGACCGTTTCGAGGCGCTTGGCGTGGAGGTGCGCACCGCCACGAACGACGGCAGCGCCGGCGTGAAGGGTTTTGTGACTGCGCCGCTCGACGAGACTCTCGCGGGGCTTAGACAGTCCGGCGAGCGCTTCGAGCTCTTCACCTGCGGACCTGATGGTTTACTTAAGGCCGTTGTCGATCGCGCGCTGGCCGCAGGAATGCCGGGCTGGATTTCGATGGACCGCCACATGGTGTGCGGCGTCGGCGCGTGCTTCGCGTGCATACAGAAGATCCGCATGCCAAACGGCGACGTGTTCAACGCGCGCTGCTGCGTGAACGGGCCGGTATTCGCGGCGGCCGACATCGTCTGGGACGGCTAGGGAGGGGCTGCGATGGAAGCTTCTGAAGTGGATTTGAAAGTGGATCTCGGCGGGCTTGCGATGCGCACGCCCGTGGCCACTGCGAGCGGCACCTTTGGATACGGTCCGGAATACGTGGGCGCGATCGACTACTCGCGTCTCGGCGCGGTCACCGCAAAGGGCGTGCGCCTTGGTCCATGGCCAGGCAACCCGATGCCGCGCCACGTGGAGGTGCTGGGCGGGCTAGTGAACGCAATCGGGCTGCAGGGGCCGGGCGTGGACGCCTTTCTAGCGCACTACGTGACGCACTACGTGCGCACGGTGGGCTCTGCGTGCGGCGCGGAGAACGTGCCGCCGCTCATCGTCAACATCTGGGGCGGATCGATCGACGAGTACGCAGAGGTCGCGAAGCGTCTTGACGCTGCGGCCGCGGCGTCGACGTCAAGCCCCGTAAAGGCCATAGAGATGAACGTGAGCTGCCCGAACGTGAAGTCCGGCGGACACACATTCGGGCAGGATCCCGCGGTGCTCGCGAAGGTCGTTGCCGCGGTGCGTTCGGCCACGCGTCTGCCGCTCATCGTGAAGCTCGCCCCCAACGTGCCGGACGTCTCGCCGTACGTGGCCGCATGCGAGGAAAGCGGCGCCGACGCGCTCGCCCTCATCAACACGATTCCCGCGATGGTGATAGACGTGGAGACGCGCCGTCCGGTACTGGGCAACGTTACGGGCGGTCTCTCCGGACGCTGCGTGCATCCTGTGGCAGTGAAGGCGGTGTGGGACGCCTACCGCGTCACGAAGCTTCCGATACTCGCGATGGGCGGCGTGTACGAGCCGCGCGACGCCGTGGAGCTGATGCTCGCTGGCGCAACGGCCGTTGCCGTCGGCACGGCCACTTTCTCGGATCCTTCCACTGCGGAGCGCGTGGCGGACGGCATCGCCGCCTACTGCGCGCGTCACGGTTTCCCGTGCGCCCGCGATGTAGTGGGGGCTGCCCATCCAAAGGAGAAGACGACATGAACGAAATTCTTGAGAAGACGGCCGAGGCGCTTCGCCGCCGCGGCTTCGACGTGGTGTGCTGCGCCACCGGCGCGGAGGCGCGCGAACGCGTGCTGAAGGTCGCCGAGACCGCCGCGACGATCGGATGCGGCGGAAGCATGACGCTTAAGGAGATCGGCGCGATGGAGGCGCTGGCGCAGACGGGCAAGGCCCCGCAGAGGCGCAGCGACGTGGACCTCTTCCTGCTCAGCGCAAACGCGCTCACGGCGGACGGCAGAATCGTGAACATCGACGGCAACGGCAACCGCGTTGCGGCGTCGGTGGGAGGTCCGAAGAAGGTCATGTACGTGATCGGACGCAACAAGATCGTGGAGGGCGGCATCGACGACGCAATCGCGCGCATCAAGCGCTGCGCGTGCCCGCCGAACTGCCGCCGCCTCGGCAAGCAGACGCCGTGCGCGCTCACGGGCAAGTGCGCCGACTGCGACTCGCCGGACCGCATCTGCAAGGTCACGGTGGTGTTCGACCGCCGTCCCACCGGCATCGCCGCGGAGGTGGTGCTTGTGGACGAAGACCTCGGCTTCTAGGAGGGAATGACAATGAACGTTTCACGCAGATTCTTCATCGGCGGCGCCTTCGGCGCTCTCGGCGCATTGAGCGGCTGCCGCATCTTCACAGGCACATGCTGCGACGGCACGCCAAAGCTGCGCTTTGGCGTGGTGAGCGACGTGCATGTGCGCCTCTCGAACGACGGCAAGGGGTTATACGAGCCCAACGACTGCACCACGTTCATCCACACGCTCGAATGGTTCCGCGACCAGGGCGTTGACGCCGTGATGATCGCGGGCGACATAGCAGACCATGGCATGGTCGGCGAGATGGAGGCAGTGGCGAAGGCGTGGTTCTCGGTGTTTCCCAACGACCGCGCGCCCGACGGGCGCAAGGTCACGCGCCTCTTCGTGACCGGCAACCATGACTGGGAGGGATTCTCTTACGGCAATTTCGCGGAGAAGGTGTTCCCCGACGCCGCAGTGCGCGCCACGAAGGTTCTGCGCAGCGACTACAAGGGCAACTGGGAGCGCATCTGGCATGAGCCGTTTGAGCCGGTGTGGTTGAAGACTGTGAACGGCTACTCGTTCCTCGGCGGACACTGGACGGCGGACGGATGCCGTGGCAAGGACGAGATCGGCATCTCTGGCGTGGAGGAGTTCTTTGCGGCGAACGGCGGCAAGCTTGATCCGTCTCAGCCCTTCTTCTATGTGCAGCATCCGCATCCGAGCGGCACGTGCTATGGTCCGGAGGCCTGGGGACGCGACGACGGCCGCGTGATGCGCGCGCTAGCCAAGCGTCCGAACGCAATCGCCTTCTCCGGCCACTCGCACTACACGCTCACCGACGAGCGCAGCGTCTGGCAGGGCGCGTTCACTTCGATCGGCACGGCGTCGCTTCGCTACACGAGCCGGTTCGCTATTGGGAAGGGTCCGTACGCCAACGCCGGCAAGGGCGCGCTCATGCCGGCGCAGAAGACGTTCGACAACCGCCAGGGAATGCTCGTGAGCGTGTTCAGCGACCATGTGCAGATCGTGCGCCGCGACTTCTCGCGCGATGCGTCGCTTGGCGACGACTGGGTGCTGCCGCTGCCCGTCGCGGAGAGCCGTCCGTTCGAGTTCAAGAAGCGCGCCGCCGTGCTTGGCGCGCCGGCGTTTCCAAAGCAGGCGAAGGCCGTGGCCTCGGTCAAGGCCGCGCCTGCCGCCAATGCGGCTCCGCCTGCGAAGGCGAAGCCGCCCGTGCTGAAGATCGAGTTCCCTGCGGCGCTCGCCGCGAAGGCGCGCGTGTACGAGTACGAGATCGCGCTCAAGGGCGCCGCCGAAGGCGCGGTTCTCTCGCGCGTTGTCGCGCCGGGCTACCACCGCTCACTGAAGGATCCTGATGCGACCGCGCCGGTGGAGTGCCTGCTGCCGCGCACCGTGCTGGCAGGGGACGCGAAGGAAGCTGCCTTCCTGGTGACGCCCGTGTCGAGCTACGGCGTGAAGGGCAAGGCGCTCGAGACAAACGTCATCAAGGTGTAGCGGCAGTTCGCTGCCATGACATTGTGTCGATGGTGATGATTTTAGGCTGTTGTCATCTAAGCCAATAGGCAAGGAAGGAGCGAAATACCATGAAGATCACGTTCTACGGCGCTGCACAGACGACCACCGGCTCCATGCATCTCGTGGAGGCCAACGGCAAGCGCATTCTTCTCGACTGCGGCCTCTACCAGGGCCACCGCAAGGAGGCGTTCGAGAAGAACCGCAACATGCCGGTGGATCCCGCGAAGATCGACGCGGTGATCCTCTCGCATGCGCACATCGACCACTCCGGAAACCTGCCGCAGCTGGTGCGCCACGGCTTCAACGGAAAGGTGTTCGCAAGGCAGTCAACGGCAGATCTCTGCTCAGTGCTGCTGAAGGACTCCTGCTTCCTCCAGAGGCGCGACCTCGAGTATGTGAACAAGAAGCGCCGCGCGCAGGGCAAGCACCTCTTCGAGCCGCTCTACGAGGAGGAGGATGTGGACGCTCTAATGACGCACATGGTGCCGATCCACATGCGCGAGCCGCGCGAGATATTCAAGGGCATCACACTCACATTCTACAACGCCGGCCACATCCTCGGCTCCGCCCTGGTGCAGCTCGACATAGACGGCGGCACGGGCCACCGCCATCGTCTGCTCTTCAGCGGCGACCTCGGCCAGCCCAACCAGCCCATCATCAACCACTACGAGTACCCGCAGGGCGCGGACATCCTGCTCATCGAGTCCACATATGCCGACCGCCTCCATCCATCCGAGGAGGACGTCGAGGGCCGCCTGAAGGCGTTCTTCGACCAGATCGTGCGCCAGAAGTCGAAGTTGCTCATTCCCGCATTCTCTGTGGGCCGCACGCAGCAGATTCTCTACTACCTCAACCGTCTGCTCGCCGCGAAGCGCATCTATCCGATTCCGGTGTACATCGACTCGCCTCTCTCGCAGAAGGCCACGCGCATCTACGAGAAGCACACCGGATGCTACAACCCCGAGGCGCGCCGTCTGCTGGAGCAGGGGGTGAATCCGCTGGACTTTCCCGGGCTCAAGTTCGTGGAGACGCCCGAGCAGTCGATGGCTCTCAACGACCTGCGCGGGCCGATGATCATCATCGCCGCGAGTGGAATGTGCGAAGGTGGACGCGTGCTGCATCACCTCAAGCAGGTGGCGCCCGATCCGCGCAACATCGTGCTGATCGTCGGCTTCCAGGCGGAGAACACGCTCGGGCGCAGGATCATCGAGGCGGAGTACGGCGACATGATAAAGATCCTCGGCGAGGAGGTGGCGCTCAAGGCGAGCGTGCACACGATCAACGCGCTCTCCGCGCATGCCGACAAGAACGGGCTTATGGACTGGTTCGACGGAGTCAAGTCGAACGTGAAGCGCGCGTTCGCCGTTCACGGCGAGCCGGAGAAGGTGTCCGCGATGGCGGCGCTCCTGAAGGAGCATGGATGCCCGTCCGCCGTGGCGCCTGTGCCGGGGCAGAGCTTCGTGTTCGACTGAGGCTGCGGAGCGAGGGCGATGAAGATTCTCCTTCTGGCCGGCGAGGAGTCCGGCGTGATCTACGCGGAGCGCCTGAAGGAATCCCTGAAGGCGCTGGCTGGGCAGGAGATTGAGTTCGCCGGATACGACACCGAGGGGTTCCGCACGGGAGACCTTGCGGTGATGGGGTTCTGGCCCGTCCTGAAGAGGCTGCCGTACTTCCTGCGGGTGGCGCGCACTATGAAGGGCGTGATCGAGCGGTGGCGTCCGGACGTGGTGGTGACGATTGACTATCCCGGGCTGAACCTGAAGCTCGCGGCCTTTGCGAAGGCGCGCGGCATTCCCGCGGTGCACATCGTGTGCCCGCAGGTGTGGGCGTGGCACCAGAGCCGCATTCCGCGCATAGCGGCGTCTCTCACGAAGCTGCTGTGCTTCTTCCCGTTCGAGCCGGCGCTCTTCGAGGGGACGGGGCTTGACGCGAAGTTCATCGGCCATCCAATGGCGGACGTCTTTGCCGCCGAGGAGAAGAACTCTCGTACGGCTGAAGGAACGCCGCAGCGTATGCTCGCCGTTCTGCCCGGCTCGCGAATCGGAGAAATACGCCGCCATCTGCCGCGTCTTCTCAAGGCGCTCGAGATTCTGCGCGCGAAGGGTGCGGCGGAAGGGCTTGGCGTGGTGATTCCGGCTGCAAACGAAAGGGCGGATGCTGAGATACGAAGGATTCTTGGCGCGGCGGGCGAAGAATGCGAGGTGACGCGCGGCGGCGCGCGGGATCTTCTGCGACGCGCCACATGCGCCGTGGTGGCCAGCGGAACGGCCACTCTCGAGGCCGCGCTTGCGCGCTGCCCAACGGTGCTGGTGTACGCGGTGTCGCCGCTTCTCGCGTGGTTTGCGCGGCGCGTGATAACGGGCGTGCGCCACATAGGGCTTGCGAACGTCATCTGGGAGAAGAGCGGCGGCGAGGGCGAGGCGCCGATGCCCGAGCTGCTGCAGGAGGATTTCACGCCAGAGGCGGTGGCGGAGCGGCTGGAGCAATGGCTGGGAAGCGAAGATGCTCGCGCGGCGGCGCGGCGGCGGCTTGACGGCGCAATGGCGCTTCTGCAGTCGGACGGCGATGCGCTAGGCTTGGCCGCGCGTGAGATACTGAGTCTGCAAAGGGAGTGAAAAAGCCATGAAGGAAAGGGAAAGACGATGATGAGCGCTTATCGATGCCCGCATTGCGGAAAAATAGTTGCTGAGGAAGATTTGCTGGAGGTCAGCGACGAGATTGACGAGGCCGGCTCGATTCTTTCCGTGCCGCCGCCTAAGCATCTGACGGTGACCACGGAGATCGACGGCATGGTGCCCGTCACGACAATTCGCTATCGGCGGGTGGATCCGATTGCATTCTTTTTGATTCCCTTTACTTGCGTTTGGGCGGGCGGTTCAATGTCTGGAATCTATGGATCGCAAATTCTGCGCAGAACCTTCGATCTCAAGCTTTCGCTATTTGGCATTCCGTTCCTGATTGGCAGCATCGGCCTTGTGGTTGCATGCCTGTTCATGCTCTTTGGGCGGCGCGTCCTTACGCTTTCCGCTGGTCACGGACGCTACTTCACCGGCGTTGGTCCATTCGGGAGAACGCGCAGCTTCTCATACAACCGCGATACGAAGGTGGCGGAAGATGAATCGATTTCCTATGGACGACATGGCCAGTCGATGAGCAACGTCATCAGACTGACAAACAAGGCGAGCGCCGACACAATAACGATCTGTTCTGGTTTTAGCGATGATGCGCAAAGATACGTCGCA
>JAEEGG010007013.1_pt1 | contig 26209 bp, 24 predicted proteins | sample 9134161 | NCBI WGS metagenome assembly JAEEGG01 (sample SAMN16246543, study PRJNA631951) | gut metagenome | biome: gut microbiome; feature: rumen; material: CR-attached | host: Bos | place: Iran: Karaj | collected 2018-10 | reverse complement strand
AAATCAAAATGCCTCATTTACAATTCTATTTCGTCGAAATGAACAGGTATTTCACGTTTGATGCTCTGTTCGAGCGAGATAAGCGTCTCTGTTGCCACAACGCCGGGAATCTCCTGCAGCTGACCATTGATGAGGTCCATCAACTGTTCGTTATCGCGTGCATAGAGTTTCACCATCATGGTGTAAGGACCAGTGGTGAAATGACATTCCACGACTTCAGGGACGAGTTCCAGACGCTTCACCACATCCTTGTACATAGAACCACGCTCCAATGTGATACCCACATAGGTGCAAGTACGATAGCCCAAGGACTTGGGATTCACGTCAAATCCGCTACCTGTGATAACATTATTATCAACAAGGCGCTGGACACGCTGATGAATAGCAGCACGCGACACACCGCAGTCGGCGGCAACATCCTTGAAAGGAATGCGTGCATTCTTTGACAAGATGCTCAGAATTTTCTTGTCTAAGTTGTCAATTTTCTCCATTTAAAAAGTGTACTTTTGCATTCTGATAGCAAAAGTACACTTTTTTATTTAATCATGCAACTTTTTTCGGAAAATTTGATGAATTATTTATCAATACCTACCAATTCTACGTCAAAAATAAGGGTTGAATAGGGAGGAATCTGTCCTGCGGCACGTTCGCCATAACCCAGTTCCTGAGGGATAAAGAGCTGCCACTTAGAACCAACAGGCATCATGGTGAGCGCCTCTGTCCAGCCCTTGATAACCTGGTCAGGACGGAAGGTAGCAGGTTCGGTGCCATGCTTGGAAGAAGCATCAAACACGGTACCGTCAATCAGGCGGCCCTCATAGTGCACCTTCACCCTGTCAGTCTTCTGAGGCACGATGCCATCACCCTGCTTCAGCACCTTATACTGCAAGCCGCTGGGCAGAGAGATAACGCCCTCCTTCTTGGCATTCTCGGCCAGGAAAGCACGTCCCTTCTCCGTCTGCTTGGCAATCTTTGCCTTACGGTTGGCCTCAGCCTTCTGGTTAGCCACCTCCTGTGCCTGTTCCTTAGACATCACTGTGGTGTCACCCAGCAGGGCATCAACAAAACCGCGGAAGAAAAGCTGCTCATTGATAGAATCGATAGCACCCTCAGCCTCCTGCTTCAAACCAGAGAGCATACGACCACTCACTTGGTCGGCAATAGCCACACCAGCCATGCGTGCCTTCTGACGGGGATCCTTCTGGGCTTTGACAGCTTCCTCGAAACCAGCGACAAAGTCTGCCATATAAGCAGTATCAACGCCCAACTGAGCCTGCATATAATTAATCAAACCGTCTGTCACAGTCATACCCGTGGTATAGCTCAGCGAGTCGCTACCTGAGAGCAACTTCACGGGAGCCTTCACCTCGGTCTTGTCGCCCTTCTTATCCTTCTTTTTTTTAGCATCCACGGTGCTAAAAGAAGCACTCACCACGAGGGCGAGTGCTATAGTCAGTATCTTCTTCATATCAGAATTACTTCACTGCAACAAGTTCCACCTTAAAAATCAGGGCAGAGAAAGGAGGAATATTACCTGACTGGTTAGCACCGTAAGCCAACTCCTGAGGAATGTAGATTTCCCACTCTGAACCAGCAGGCATAGCCTTCAGAGCCTCCTGCCAACCCTTGATGACACGGCCAACCATGAACTCGGCGGGCTGATCACCATGACGATTAGAAGCGTCGAACACAGTACCATCGATCAGACGACCCTCGTAGTTAACCACTACGGTAGAGGTGTCGGCAGCCATAGCACCGTTGCCCTCCTTAATCACCTTATACTGTACGCCGCAAGGAAGCGTCTTCACACCTTCCTTCTTAGCATTCTCAGCGAGGAACTTCTCACCAGCAGTCTTGTTTGCACCAAACTGCTTCTCCTGAGCCTTAGCCTTGATAGCCTCGAACAGAACATTTGCGACAGAGTCAGCCTCCTGAACAGTCATCTTGCCTTCGCCCTTTACGCCATTAACGAAACCAGCGAGGATATTGCGGAGAGATACGGTCTGAGTAGAGTCCTCACCGAAGAGCTGATAGTTCAGACCCTTCACCATGTTGTTAGAAATCTGCTGACCAATCTCGATACCAGCGAAGTAAGCAGCCTTTTTAGGATCATCAGCGGCATTAGCACCATCGTTAACACCCTGCAGGAACTCTGCGATGTAGGTGGTGTCAACGCCCTTGGCACGTGACAGATAATCCATCAGACCCTGACTCTGAGTCATACCGATAGCATAGCTCAGGGTATCAACATCAGTTTTCAAACTTGCCTTAGGCGAGTTTCCATTGCAAGACATCATGCCAGCAACGGCAATGGCTGCTACAGCCATAGAAAAAATCTTTTTCATTGTTGTTTTAAATTTTTATTGTGTTATTTGTCGTTATATCCATTACATCACCTCGATGAGCTCTACATCGAAAATCAAGGTAGCAAAAGGAGGAATCATAGCACCTGCACCACCCTCGCCATAAGCCAGACGGTAAGGGATGAAGAAACGGTACTTGCCACCTTCAGACATCAACTGCAGACCCTCAGTCCAACCAGCGATGACCTGCTGCAGACCAAATACTGCGGGCTCGCCACGCTGAACGCTGCTGTCGAACACGGTGCCGTCGATCAGGAAGCCCTCATAGTGACACTTCACAGAATCCTTGGCAGAAGGCTTCTTACCATTACCTTCCTTCAGCACCTGATACTGCAGGCCGCTGGCAGTAGTGATAACACCTTCCTTCTTGGCATTCTCAGCCAGATATTTCTCGCCCTCTTCCTTAGCAGCCTTGCCCTTCTCGGCACGCTCTGCATTCATAGCGGCTTCCTTCTTTGCAAAATATTCCTGTACAATCTGCTGGGCATCACGATGTGACACCTTCAACTCTGCACCAGCGAGCACATCCTTGATTGACTGTGCAAAGTCATCTACATTCAGATCTGTAGCACCCATCTGTGCCAGTTGCTGTCCGATGCCCAAACCCAGGGCATAACTTACTTTATCCATGCTTTTTCTATAATATAATAATGTGTATTGTCAAAAATTGCGTGCAAAATTAAACATTTTCTACGATACAAGTGCCAACTATGGATAAAAATTAGTTTTATTTAAGGCTATATGCAGAAAAAAGTTCGTACCTTTGCACCCGAAATCAAATTAATATAATGAAAAAACTTTTTATAGAAACTTATGGCTGTCAGATGAATGTAGCCGATTCTGAGGTAGTGGCCTCAGTAATGCAAATGGCTGGTTATGAGACTTGTGAAAGTCTGGAGGAAGCCGATGCCGTATTTTTGAATACTTGTTCGGTACGTGACAATGCCGAGCAGAAGATATACCACAGACTGGAAGCTTTAGGCGCATTGCGTAAGCAAAGAGCCAAGAGCCAAGAGTCTGGACCAAAGGGTTTGATTATCGGCGTGCTTGGCTGTATGGCAGAGCGCGTACAACAGGACCTGCTGGAGAATCATGGGGCCGACCTCGTAGCCGGACCCGATGCCTACATGACCCTACCCGACCTGGTGGCCCAGGCTGAACTGGGACACAAGGCTATCAATATTGAATTATCGACATCCGAGACTTATAAAGACGTGGTGCCTCAGCGCATCGGCTTAGGTCACAAGATTGGCGGTTTTGTAAGCATCATGCGTGGCTGTAACAACTTCTGCCACTACTGTATTGTGCCCTACACCCGTGGCCGTGAGCGTAGTCGTGACGTAGAGAGCATCCTGCGTGAGGTGCGCGATCTGCGCGACCGTGGCTTCAAGGAGGTGACGCTGCTGGGTCAGAACGTCAACTCCTATAGGAGTGCAGGCGTGCAGGAGTGCGGGAGTGCAGACGTTACTTTCGCCGACCTCCTCAGGATGGTTGCTCACGAGGCACCCCAGATGCGCATCCGCTTCACCACCAGTCACCCCAAGGACATGAGCGACGAGACACTGCGTGTCATTGCCGAGGAGCCCAATGTCTGCAAGCATATCCATCTGCCCGTGCAGAGTGGTTCTGACCGTATCCTCAAACTGATGAACCGTAAATATACGCGCGAGTGGTACATGGACCGAGTGGCTGCTATCCGCAGGATCATACCCGACTGCGCCCTGTCTACGGATATCTTCGTAGGCTATCACGACGAGACAGAGGAAGATCATCAGCTCAGTCTCAGTCTGATGCGTGAGGTAGGCTACGACTCTGCCTTTATGTTCAAATACTCGGAGCGCCCAGGCACCTACGCCTCTAAGCATCTGCCCGACAATATTGCTGAAGAGGAGAAGATTCGCCGACTGAACGAGCTCATCGCGCTGCAGACAGAGATTTCTGCCCAGCAGAACAAGAAGGACGAGGGTAAGGAATTCGACGTGTTGGTAGAAGGTTTCTCAAAGCGCAGCAGGGAACAGCTCTGCGGTCGCACGGAACAAAACAAGATGGTGGTTTTCAATAAAGGCAACCACCATATTGGAGAGACCGTACGCGTGCGCATCACAGGCAGCACCAGCGCCACCCTTTTCGGAGAGGAAGCATAGCAACAAATACTGCACATTTCACCGAGTAACAACAAAAGATTATCACAAATACAAATGAAAGAGTTTCTGATAGTATTAAAGCGATTCGTACCACCCTATAAGAAATATCTACTGTTGTCGATATTCTTCAACATCTCGTCGGCAGTACTCAATATATTCTCTTTTGCGGCATTGATACCAATCCTTCAGATTCTATTCCAGACTGGCGACACAGAAGCGGCTACTTCTGCGATGGCATGGGACTGGGCGAATGTGCAGGAGGTGCTGATGAACAACCTGAACTATTACGTCAATGGGCTGATAGCCGACTACGGTCCTACCACCACCCTGTTACTGATAGGCTTATTTCTGGTTGTCACCACATTGCTGAAAACGGGATTCTACTTCCTCACATCAGCATGTATCGTTCCCATCCGCACAGGTGTGGTACGTGACATCCGTAATCAGTTATACCTGAAGATCACCTCCCTTCCCTTGGGATTCTTCTCTGAGGAGCGCAAGGGCGACATCATTGCCCGCATGAGTGGTGACGTGTTGGAGGTGGAATCAAGCATCATGTCGTCACTTGACATGCTGTTCAAGAACCCCGTACTGATTATTGCCTATTTCTCTACGATGCTGTTTGTATCATGGCAGTTGACACTCTTCACCCTGATTATCGTACCCGTCATGGGATGGATCATGGGACTCGTGGGACGCAAGCTGAAACAGGCCTCATCCAAAGCCCAGGCACTTTGGAGTGACACGATGAGTCAGGCAGAGGAGACGCTGAGCGGTCTGCGTATTATCAAGGCTTTCTGTGCAGAGGAGAAGATGAACAAGCGTTTCGACAAGATCAACTCTTCCTATCGTGACCATCTGATGAGGGTGAATATCCGTCAGTCATCGGCTCACCCCATGAGTGAGTTCCTCGGTACTGTGATGATTGTCATCGTACTTTGGTTTGGCGGAATATTGGTACTCAACAACCAGACAATCACCGGTCCTACGTTCATCTACTACATGGTGATTCTCTATTCTATTATCAACCCACTGAAGGAATTCTCAAAAGCCAGCTACAATATTCCCAAGGGATTGGCATCCATGGAGCGTATTGACAAAATCCTGTTTGCTGAGAATACCATCAAGGAGGTGAAGAATCCCAAGCATATTGCCTCTTTCCAACACCAGATTGAGTTCCGCCATGTATCCTTCCGCTATGGTGAGAAATGGGTGCTGCATGATATCAACTTAGTGATTCCGAAGGGGAAGACAATCGCACTGGTAGGACAAAGCGGTAGCGGAAAGTCAACCCTTGTGGATTTGATTCCCCGCTACTATGATGTGCAGGAAGGCGAAGTGCTGATCGATGGCATCAACGTGAAGGACTTAGGCATCCACGACCTGCGCCAGTTGATAGGTAACGTCAACCAAGAGGCTATCCTGTTTAACGACACCTTCCGCAACAATATCTCCTTTGGTGTGGATAAAGCGACAGACGAACAGATTGCCGAGGCAGCAAAGATTGCCAATGCCTACGACTTCATCATGCAGTCGGAACAGGGATTTGAGACGAATATCGGCGACCGAGGCGGACGCTTGTCGGGTGGTCAGCGTCAGCGCGTCAGCATTGCCCGTGCCATCCTGAAGAATCCCCCCATCCTGATTCTTGACGAGGCTACATCCGCTCTCGACACAGAGAGCGAGCGACTGGTACAGGACGCGCTGGAGCGTCTGATGAAGACACGCACCACCGTAGCTATTGCCCACCGTCTGTCAACCATCAAGAATGCCGACGAGATTTGCGTACTCCACGACGGACGCATCGTAGAGCGCGGCACACACGATGAACTGCTCAGCATGGATGGTTACTACAAGAAGCTGAATGACATGCAAAGTCTTTAGTCCTTCTGCACACAACAAAGAATAGACAATCACAGAACGATGATAAAATTCTTAGACCTGCAGCGCATCACGCAGAAATACAGCGATGAGATTCACGAAGCCGTCACACGCACCGTGGACTCCGGCTATTATCTGCAAGGAGCGGAGAACAAACGCTTCGAGACTGATTATGCCGCCTATATCGGCAGTCACTACTGCGTGGGCTGCGGCAATGGTCTGGACGCCTTGATATGGATATATCGCGCCTATATTGAGATGGGGGTGATGCAACCCGGCGACGAGGTCATCGTTCCTGCCAACACATTTATCGCATCCATTCTTGCCCTGACAGAGAATGGATTGGTTCCTGTCCTGGCCGAACCCCGTTATGACACATTGGAACTGGACGACAGCAGACTGGAAGCACTCATCACACCAAAGACACGCTCCATCCTGTTGGTTCACCTCTATGGACGATGTGCATACACGGAGGAGATTGGCAGATTATGCCAGAAATACAACTTGAAACTGGTGGAGGATAACGCACAGGCTCATGGCTGTCGATATACCGACGGCCGCCGTACAGGTGCACTAGGGGATGCTGCAGCCCACAGTTTCTATCCGGGCAAGAACCTCGGCGCACTGGGCGATGCCGGCGCCGTAACCTGTGACGACAAGGAGTTGGCAGACACCATCCGCGCACTGGCCAACTATGGCAGTCAACGGAAGTATGTCTTCAGATACACAGGACGCAACAGCAGGATGGACGAGATACAGGCTGCGGTGCTGGATGTCAAGCTGCATCATCTGGATGAGGATAACGACGCACGCCGTGCCATCGCCAAGATATACTATGAGGGTATCAGCAATCCATTGGTGACACTTCCCGTTCGTTTGGAAGATGCGCAGAATGTGTATCACCTCTTCCCCATATTCTGCGAGCACAGGGACGAGTTACAGGAATATCTGGAGCAACATGGTATTCAGACGCTTATCCACTACCCCATTCCGCCTCACAAGCAGGAATGCTACAGCCAATGGAACAGTCTGTCGCTGCCCGTCACAGAGAAAATCCACCGTCAGGAACTCAGTCTGCCTGTCAGTCCTGTGATGACACCCGACGAGGCTTACGAGGTGGTCAGGGTGATCAATGCATACCACAAGAACGCATAGTTGTCCAGACATAACTATCATGAATGTATCGAAAATGAAACAAAGGATTCTATATCTTACAAAATACTATGGAGTGACTGTGATAATCTTTATCATAGCGAAATTGGTTTTCTTGTGTTTCAACAGTGATAAGGAGCCATTAGGAGCGAGTGATGTTTGGGAGGTTATCCTTCATGGTATTTCGCTCGACCTTTCTACTGCACTCTATCTCCTTAGCATACCTTTCCTTCTCACATTAGCATGTTTGTGGATACATATCCCCCGGATAGTGTATCGCATCTACAATATCACAATTGCCATTGTGTTACCTCTGGCTTTTATAGCCGACACATGCCTATACCCTTTCTGGCAATTCAAACTTGACAGTTCGTGCCTAACATATCTTGAGAGCCCTGCAGAAGTGCTCGCTAACATCAGCACCCTCTATATCGTGGCAATTCTCATCATCTGGGCATTAGCCGCATTCACCGTATTCTTTGTTTACAAGAAGATTGCCCTGCCCCCAGAAAAAGGCACATGGAAAGAAACAGTTCTGTATATCATCTGTATTCCTCTTATTGTGATTGGCATCCGTGGCGGTTTGGACGAATCAACCACCAATATCGGACAAGTTTATTACTCTCAGCGTCAGTTCCTGAACCATGCTGCGGTAAACCCTGTATTCTCATTCTTCGCATCACTTGAGAAGACACAAAGTGATGTGCCAGAATACCACTTCATGGACGAGACAGAAAGTCAGGATATCGTTAACAGTTTCTATACGACAAAGAGTATTCAGAGCGACACGCTGCTACGCACCAAGCGCCCCAATGTCGTTATCATCCTCTTAGAGAGTTGCGGTGGTATCTTCACCCGCTTGGAGGGAGATCCCAACATCATGCCACGACTGAATCAGTTAATGGATGAAGGAATCAGTTTTGACAGTTGCTATGCCAACTCATGGCGCACCGATCGCGGCACGGTATGTACTTACAGCGGTTACCCTTCGTTCCCTACCACATCAGTCATGAAGATGCCAGCGAAGTCCAGCAGACTGCCAGGAATAGCAAAATCGCTGGAAAACGAAGGCTACAAGACACTTTATGTTTACGGTGGCGATATTAACTTCACGAATATGCGCAGCTACCTCATTTCGACAGGCTTCGAACAACTGATATGGAAGAAAGACTATAGCCGTCAGGAACAGGCTACTGCCGAATGGGGTGTCCGCGATGATGTCACCTTCAAGACTGTTCGTCAGCTGATAGAACAGCCCGCACAGGAACCGTTCTTCATTGGTTTCTCTACACTTTCCAGTCATGAACCTTGGGACGTGCCCATCAAACATTTCCCAGACAAGACGCTGAACGCGTTCTATTACGTCGACCAGTGTATCGGAGAGATGGTAGACAGTCTGAAGCAGACCCCAGCATGGGATAACCTGCTGATGATTCTTCTACCCGACCACGGCGTCAACTTCCGTGATGTTGACCCGCACGACCGCAGACGCAACCATATTCCCATGATATGGGTAGGCGGTGCCATCAAGGAACCGAAACATATCACCACGATTTGTAACCAGACCGACTTGCCCGCTACCTTGTTAGGACAGATGGGAATCTCCCATGATGATTTCCACTACAGTCGTGACGTGATGAGTAAGAATTACATCAAGCATTTCGCCATACACACCTTTAATAATGGCATCTCCATGATTGACAGTACAGGTCATGCCGTATATGATCTGAATGTCAACCAGATTGTTGTCAACGAAAGCAGTGACGCCGACCGACTCATCTATCACGGCAAGGCGATATTACAGAATGCAGCTGAGAATCTAAAAAATATCAAATAACAATGAAAAAAGGAATTCCCACATATTTTTTCCCGATAGAAGCCGTTGGAAAGAACCTGTTGTTGCTCTACATCGTCTATTTCTTAGCACGTATGGTCTATCTGGTTCTTAACTGGAGCTATTTCTCGCCAACACTCAGCATGCATAGCTTCGGTGAGATACTATATGGCGGACTTGTCTTCGACACGTCAGCCATCCTGGTCACCAACATACCATTCTTCGTATTCATGCTCTTCCCGCTGCACTGGAAAGAAAACCGCATTTACCAACTGGTATGTCGCTGGTTTTTCGTTATTGTCAATAGTGTCATGACGGCCGCCAACCTATGTGATGCCGTCTATTTCAAATATACCATGCGACGCACCACAGCGACCATCTTCCATGAGTTCCAAAACGAAGGTAATCTATGGAGCATCTTCACGACAGAGGCTTTGAACCACTGGTACCTCGTGTTGCTCTTCGCAGGCATCGTCTATGCCCTTTGGTACTTCTACAGTCAACCCAAATTATATTGGCGCCAACTGTCGTGGTGGCGCTATGACCTGATCTGCCTAATGTCATTAGCTGCCATCGCTCCTTTTGTCGTGGCAGGTATCCGTGGTGGTTTCAGTAAAGCCGTCCGTCCTATCACGATTTCAAATGCCAACCAATATGTTGACAGGCCCATCGATGCCGCATTGGTGCTCAACACACCGTTTTCCATCTATCGCACCATCGACAAAACAGAATTCGTGGTGCCTGACTATTTCAGCAGTGAGGAGGAAATGGCTAAGGTCTATACCCCCATCCATTCACCAGCAACAACCCAACTGGAAGCGCTTGCTAAAAAGAAGAATATCGTCGTGCTGATTGTAGAAAGCATGGGACGTGAATATTTCGGAGCACTCAACAAGGATCTTGAAGACGGACACTACAAAGGCTACACGCCCTATATGGATTCTATCATCGCCAAGAGTATCACCTTCAGTCACAGCTACTGCAACGGTCGCAAATCGATTGATGGTATGCCATCGGTGCTATCAAGCATTCCTATGTTCGTGGAGCCGTTCTTCCTGACACCCGCCTCGATGAACGATTATACGGGATTAGCGGGCATCCTCGCTGACGAGGGTTATCAAACGGCTTTCTTCCACGGCGCCCAACGTGGGTCGATGGGATTCCAGGCCTTTGCCCGTGCCACAGGCTTCCAACAATACTATGGTCGCGAGGATTTTGATGACGATGACCGTTTCATGGGCGAGCAGGATTTCGACGGCACATGGGCTATCTGGGACGAGCCATTTCTGCAATATTACGCCGCAAAGATGTCGGAGATGAAGGAGCCCTTCATGACGGCCGTCTTTACAGCCAGCAGTCACCACCCTTATGCTGTGCCGGAGAAATACAAAGACATCTATCCAGAAGAGGGTATTGAGATACACAAAGTCATACGCTATACCGACATGGCATTAGGCCGTTTCTTCCAAACAGCAAGCCGTCAGCCGTGGTTCAAGAATACCATCTTCGTACTGACAAGTGATCACACCAACCTCAGTGACCACGCTTTCTACCAGACCGACTTAGGTGGGTTCTGCGTACCTATTGTCATTTACGAGCCCAACGGTGGCAGACAACCAGGGATGCAGGACAAGATTGCTCAGCAGATAGATATCATGCCAACCATCCTTGGCATGTTAGGCTATCAGAAGCCTTACCTCGCCTTTGGTAAGGATTTGCTAAATACCGCTGCAGACAACACCTGGGCCGTGAACTATATGAACGGTATTTACCAATACGTGAAGCATGAGCACGTGCTGCAGTTCGACGGTAAGAATACACGTGCAGTATATGCCCTTAGCGACTCTTTGATGCAGCATAATAAAGTGGGACAGTTCCAGCAGCAACAGCAGATGGAACGTGAGCTGAAAGCCATCATCCAACAGTATATGGAGCGAATGACACAAGACAGGCTCTTACCCAACAAACCTTCGCACAACTAAGGCATGCGAAGGTTGGTTGGACTTGAAAAATCTATTTAATAAATGTGCTGGAACAGGTCATCAAAGTGACCAAAGTCCTGTAAGGTGAAGCATTTGTCTATTTCCTCAATCCAATAGAGCGGGGCGTCGTGATACATGGACGCCACCAAAGAGAATGTACTGGGGGCACCAATCAGGTAGTCACAATGAGACAACACGCACAAATCCTCACCAGGATTGCCATCAGGAAAGAAGAGTTGGCATGCGGGCAACTGCTGCTGATAATGTTCCCGATTAAGCTGAGGATCATTACCACAGATATAAACAGCTATCTGCTGGTCAGAAAACAAAGAGCAGAAACGGCGTATCACCTCAATATACTGTTCATCTGAATAGAAGAACCTTCCTCCATACCAGCGCTGATAGTCACCACGACGGATATGCATGCCCAAGCGTACCATCCCCTTACTGCTTGCCATCACCTGTTGGGCATGATTCTCAATATTCTGATGAAAGGCAAATAAGGCGAGAATCTCATCCTTGTATTTCAAGAACAGGTCATACCAACGGGCATACCATCCCTCTACGACAGCAAACCGCTTAGCATTCAATTGTGTCTCACGAGCAGTGATGTCAACATCCTCCTCATGGAATGATATGACGGGCAGCAACCCTGCTTTTGCGCCATACTTAGCAAAAACATAGGTAAAAAAGTTATGCCACGCCGTGTTACAAATATGAAAATATGGGTACTTGTACGCAAAGCGCATCGACATGGTCTTCCGTCCATGTTCACGTCCCCATGCATATACATGTCCATACTGCAAGATGTTGTTACACATCCGGCCTTTATCTCTTACAAATAACATTTCTGTAGTATTAAAACTTATCAAATGCAAAGGTAACATTTTTTTTTAATAAATGCCCTTGTTTTCATTTTTTTTGTTATCTTTGCACCAACAACCCATCGTACAATGAATAAACGAAAGATATATTACCTGCTTCACAGCGGGAAGAATAGTAAACTTGCCTATTACACACGTGTCTATCTAAGAGAGATAACACCACGCTGTTTGCTACGTCCCTTTCTAAATCATAAGCTACAGGAGGCAGAGCACCGTCCCGACTACGATTATATCATGAAACGCGTAGACTATTACAACCGTCTCACTACAGATATCGCCTATAGTCTGGACGACTGGAAAAAGGAAGCCGTCTGCTTGGACAAGCAACAGAAGACAGGACAGAAGGTCTACTATTTTGATGCTATGGAGTATGGGCGTTGGTTTCCTGGTCACCTATTATGGCGCTTGGAACCAGGAGATCCCAACCAGTATATGACATTGCCATCAGTTGTCAAATGCCGCAACCTTGAAGGTGACAGTCGTCTGTCCGTACTGCTTAATATGGATAAGGTACGCCATTTTATCTTCGTCAACGACCAAACACCATGGGAACAGAAGCGCGATCAAGTACTCTTCCGCGGTGACCTTGGTGCCCGCAAGCAAAACCGTACGGACTTTATGCACCGCTGGTATGGGAAACCCCTTGTAGATGCCGGTATGACAAATTACGAGGGAGAACAGGAGTGGCATCGTGAGAAACTGACCATTGCCGAACAGATGGCGTATAAGTTTGTGATGTCGCTTGAAGGCAATGACGTAGCTTCGAATCTGAAATGGGTGATGTCATCCAACTGCCTCGCTGTTACACCACGTCCAACGATGGAGACATGGTTTATGGAAGGTCTGCTGGTGCCCAACTATCATTACGTAGAGGTAAAACCTGACTTCAGCGATCTCGAGGAAAAAGTAGACTATTACCTGTCTCATCCCGACAAGGCCAAGGCAATCATCCAGCATGCCCATGAATGGGTTGATCAATTCAAGGACAAGCACCGCGAGGACCTCATCTCACTACTTGTTCTGAAAAAGTATTTCGACATTACTAATCCATAATATTCTTTGATTATCATGACTGTACTTGTAATTCACGCAAAGCACCTTACTGAGAGATTACAACATATCAACCAGCAATTGAAAGACTGGCCCGGCGAGATTGCATACATCCTCGATTTAGATAAAGATGAACTGACACCTGAGATATTGGCTCAATATATCAAGCCAGGAAGCGAACTCGACAAAATCATGGGGCATACCAGTTGCGCTATCAAGCATTTCCTGGCCAGTCAATATATCATTGACCACCAGTTAGAGGGAGCCCTCATCTTAGAAGACGACATCGTGCTACATCCCCACTTCGTGAGAGACTTCCAGAAAACGATGGAAGAATATCAGCGTAACTATTCCGACAGACCAGTCATCATTTCATACGAGGACTCTTCACTACAGTTCATCCCCCGTTCACAACGTGTCAATGGACAGTGGCTCTACAAAGCGCCCAAAGGTCGCGTTAGATTCACCGGTGCATTGTATGTCAATCAGAAAGCAGCCCAGGTAATCATCAACGACGTGAAGACAAACAAGTGTGATAGAGCCATAGACCACTATCAGATGAAACTCTATCACTCAGGTCTGCTCGATTACCTGTGGTGTGAGCCATGTATTGCCACACAGGGCAGTTTCTGCGGTCTGTTCTCTTCGTCAATCGGTAAAATTCTGAAATTCGAAGGATTCCGTTGGCGATTCAAGTATTACTACCGCCGACTCCTTTATTGGTTCAGATAACAATCGGCGTCGGTTCTGGTCTCTCACGCACCTTGCCGTCAATAACCTCAAAACGGCGGTCGAAGACCTCATGGGTGCGTTTCCAACGGTTATGAGTCCAGAGCCAGTAAGAGGGATTACGACGTATGCTTTGTTCCAGCATACGGAAATAGATATCAGTTAATTCGTAATCCGCATATTTCTCTGGCTCACGTGTAATCAAGCGAAACTCTGCTTCGTAATAGCCACGCTTAACCCTGTTGATATCCAAATAGAAAACAGCATGGCCGGTTTTCTTCGCGATGCGCTCTGTACCAGTGAGTACAGGCGTGTCATGATGAAGGAACTGGCACCAATGGTGTATATTGTTCCAGTGAGGAACCTGATCTGCAATATAGCCAATCACCACAGGCTGATTCTTCTGTTTGTATTGCAGAATACGACGCAATGTTTCAGCCATCGGGATACAAATAGCACCAAAACGCTGTCGCAGACGCAGGAAGATATTATCGAATTCCTTATTTTCCAAAACGTGATATATCTGTCCGCACTGTGCCTTATCACTAATCCAGAATGGCAATGACGTTACCCACTCCCAGTTACAATAGTGTCCTAAATAGATTACACACGACTGTCCATCATTGACACATTGGTCTACAGCCTCAGAACCTTTGAACACCATTCGCTTTTGTATCTCCTCACGACTCATCGTCATTAATTTCACGCTCTCCACGAGATATTCACAGAACCAGCGATAGAAACGACGCTCTATATCACGATGTTCCTCCACCTCGCGCTCAGGAAATGACGTAACGATGTTCAGCCATACCGTACGACGTCGATAGTGCAGCACATAAAACACAATAAAGAACAGCACGTCGCTCAACCAGTAAAGCACACGCAATGGGAGCAGCGACAAGCCAAACCATAAAGTATAGACGAGATAATACAATATAATCATATTAAATAGTTTTTTTAGTTTTGAGGTCATCTTCAGATATGCAGATACGACCATTCATAGCCGTTAACTCCTCACACTGAAAACGATAATTGTCTGAAGCCAATGAGTTGACATCACGATAATGATTACTCTCTGCGTCAAACAACCCGCACATCAGTTCATAGAGAAGATCGTTAGTCCAATAGCGGTTTTGATTTCGTTTCAAGACCTTTGCCCTCTGAGGACGTGCCTTGATATACTCATCGCCAATCCATACCATCAATGGGATACGCAGATAACCGAATCCATCAAAACCAGGCTGACGGTGACGGTTAGGCACTTCGGCATGGTCACTAAAATAGACCATCGTTTGCAGATTCAGATGCTCACGACAATAGTCAAATGCACGATGCAGCACCAGATCCGTATAATAGAGAGAGTTCTTGTAGTTCGTGATACGGTCGTGATCAGTTGCATCACCCCATTGACGCGCTTCTTCAGTAAAACGGTTCTCGTAGTTAAAATGGCTACCCATGAGATGGAACACCACCAGATTATTCTCCTGAGGGTTCAACTCGCTGAGGAAGTCGATAAGAGCCTCATCATACTGATGTTTTCCTATTTCCTGTTGTGTCCATTTCGCCACGTTAGCAGTATCGGCCACTAATGTGATAGGCGTATCAGCAGCACCAATTTGTCCCTGATTACTGAACCAGCTTACACGATACCCCAAGCGTTGGGCAATGTCAACAATAGAACATGATGAAAAGAACTCCCCTCCATCATATTGATTCAGTTCGGTGAGAGCCCTCTCAAGTGTTGGCACAGTTTGAATGTCACAACTATAGGCATTCGGGAAAAGTGTGCAATGCAGACTGTCGCGACTCAACTCTTCCAACCAAGGCGTGGTGTGCTCAGGCATCGTTGCAAATGCACTCATATACTGTCGTGAGGCACTTTCTCCGATAACCAACAATACAGTATGCGGCTTGTTAAGCACACTCAAGGATTGGACATGAAGTGATGAGATTCGCTTCTGCAGTTCCCTCACATAGCGACTATTTTTTGCTTGGTATTCCCTTACCGTTTGATAGAGCTGCATAATACCCGTACGAACAAAAAGGCCACGGGCAGGTTTCCACAAATAGAACGTCAAAAACAGAACGGCACCAAACCCTATCGCCATGCGCCACCAGTCACCGCTCCCAATCGCCAACGGCCAATACAGCGACGCAGCAATACAAGACACAACCAACAGCAAAAGGAGAGACACGACGCCCAATAATTTTAGGATGGAATAAGAACGTGCAAACTCAATGACCTCATTGTAATCAGTATTCTGGATGAGTAACATACCATTGACATCAATCACACAGCGATACATCACATAGTAAACCCATTGGGCAAAAGGCAGGAAGAGTAGCACGAGCAGCAACGCCCCCATGAAGAAATTACTATAAGGCAGTAACGATAGTCCTGAAAGCCAACCAAAGAGATAAATACCAAAGGCGCCATCGATTTGGTGATCATAGTCGGGCGACGACTTGCGATAAGTAAGATGATAACATAAAGGATAAGTAACCGTCCACAGCAACCACGCCCCCAGGAAGAACACCATGATAGGCTGAAATGGTGATGTTGCCGTAACAGCCAATGGCACTACAGTCACAACCGAGGCGACTAAATAGCGAAAGAATTGCTGTCTACGCCGGTTGGGAGCCAGTCCATGATTGAACAGGAGATAGGCAGCAAAACTTACCAGCCAGAGTATTGGTATGAGTAACAGACATTCAACGATTGATACCATAAAGACGCTTGATTTGTTCGTAAAAACGTTCGTAGTTCAGATGGTCGCGAAAATCAGCAGTAGCCTGCTCTCCCAATTTCTGTCGCAATGCCGAATCATTGATGAGGCGACTCAAGGTAGCAGCCAATGCCTGGGCATCACCAGGCGGTACTAACAGTCCATTACGGTTATCAAAAACGAAATCACTCTGTCCACCATTATTTGTAGTTATCACAGGTCGTCCCTGAGACATATATTCCTGCAACGACAGACCGCAACCTTCTGGAACTATCGAAACCAGAATGCCCAAATCGGCAGCAGCCACACATGGCAATACAGGCTGACGGAATCCTGCGAGCAGAATCTTCTGTTGCAGTCCACGACTCTCTATCAACTGGCGCAGATGCGTCACATAGTCATCGCTTCCGCGTCCGATGAGCACCAGGCGGAATTTCTCGTCACGGATACGATCAATACTCTCAACAAGTACGTCAAGTCCTTTTTCCGCAGCCAACCGTCCGTGATACATAGCCAGCACCTCATTATCGGCGATGCCCAATTCCTTGCGCAAATCGACGGGTTCTATCTTCTGCGGCACAGGAGTACCGGGCCGAACAACATCAAGTTTACATTCACTGATGGCAGGATGTGTGCTGAGGAATACTTTTTTCGACAACTCAGAACCAAAATAAAGCACATCTAATTGTCGGTAGAGCCAACGATAAATCAGGGAGTTCTTACCAGGACGGGTCAGGTGACGACACACAATGACACGTACTTCTCTGTTGCCAGACAGCCAACGCGCATATACCGCCGTAAAAGCATCCTTGAAGTTGTGGGCATGAAGGACACATGGACCAGATTGTCTTATGGCACGCGCCAAGCGACAAGCGCTTCTCAGATCAAAGACGCCACCAAGTCGCGATTCCACCAAGTCACTGGTCAGTCCTCTGAAGCGCTCCACGACCCCCTCTACAGGTCGGCAGAACACGCTGACACTAAGGCCATCGGCCATCTGCCGCTGACAAAGATCATAGACGTACTGTTCTCCGCCGCCCCATTCCTTATTACTGACCAAATGGAATACCTTCATCCTTTATCCGTCTTTTCCTTTGTACGCAACTCCTTTTCCATAATCTTCGAGATAAGCACCTGCTGATACATGGCGCTCTGCACTGCCTGCAAGAAGCCTCTGCGTCCATTACGGAATCCGCCTTGGAACAGGAAACTACGCAAAAAAGCCCACAAGGGTCGTCCCATAAGTGCTGTCACGCCAAAACCACGCTGAGCCTTTTTGGCAACCTCATTGTCGGTATAATCGTTCATCTTCGTTACCCACTGACGCATCGTTACATCGGCAAGATGAAGCATCTTATAAGATGCCGGTGCACGCTCTGTACGTCCTGGAACCTGTGGGAACGTATGTACATAAGGAGGCCAAACCGTTCCCTCACGAACGAAGAATCGCAGTTGATAATCATGTGACCAATCACGTGTGAATTGTCCTATCGCCTTATTCAAACGAGCGATATAGAGACCTGCAGGACAATCAGGGTCTTCAATACGCCGATAAAGATACTGACGCAATTGCGGCGTAATAATCTCGTCGCTGTCAACAACCAGCACCCAGGGAGACGTGGCACTTTGGATAGCAAACGTGCGGGCAGGCTCGGCACTTTTATGTCCCGCCTTTGGGAATGTGACCACACGGGCACCATAGCGCTGCGCAATCTCAACAGTTGAGTCTGTTGATTCCATATCGCACACCACGACCTCATCGAAGTCCTTGACGGCTTCCAAGCATTCCCCTAAGTGCTCCCCGGCATTATAGGTATTGATGACTACCGAAATCTTGTTCTCCATTTCGCTGCAAAGTTACGAAAAGTCGAGTGAAATGCAAAAGGAAAACGTGTTTTTCTTTTCATTTCCGAGCGCAAAGTAACTTCGACGTAGTCAGAGTTCGCGAAAAGTCGAGCGTAAAACAAAAGAAATCTTTTTTTTCTTTTGCATTTCTCTCGTTTTTTCGTAACTTTGTAAGAATTCTCAGCTTTTCTTTGTATAAAGGCAGTCTGGGAGATTGAGGAAAAACTGGGTTACGAATTGGCAACCGTACTCAATTCCACATTCTGCTATGAATTGCTTTCAATGAACACCTGATGCTGAGCCTGCAACCATTTATGACTCATCATCGAGTGCAAAGGTAATCATTTCTTTGGATACGACCAAATGTTATGCTACTTTTTTGTGAAATTTGTATTATTCATAGATGTATAAGGCATTCGATAGAATGAAGCGAACAGATGGAACTTAATACCATCCGTCCGCTTCATCCCTCTGCCGATGCAAAGGTAGCACGGGCTTTATACGAAACGGACGATACTTGCATGGAAAATCTTCCTCACAGTAGGCTGTGAGCGTATTTCCCACACGAGTCCCGCCTGTTTCAAGCCCATGCTCTTTTCCACGCATCAGCAGAGGGGATGAGCGACGGACGGAATAGCACATCATAAAAAACAGAAAGACGGAGACACTGATTGATTTCAGTTTCCCGTCTTTTTGCTTCTACTCCCATTGTGAAGGGGAATCACTCTGGCTGGAATATCACTTGTCCGTTATCCGATAGGCTGGATGATAGCACTTCTCCAATAGTTCTTCCAGGTCCCGCTCACGATAAAGTACCTTGCCACCCAACAGGACATAAGGCAGAATGCCGTCGTTGCGGTACTCCTGTAGTGTCCGTCGGCTGACCTTCAGAATCTCTGATACCTCCCTGTCCGTCAGGTAGCGTTCTCCGTCGAGCATCGGGCGATAATTACCTGTCACTTTCTTGTAAAGCGCAAGTACTTCTTTCATGCTATCCAGCACATTCTTCACTCTCACATTATGCGACATGATCAGTTCGTTCATAGGCACTGCGCTTTAAGTTCATACACTGAGATTTCTTCCTGTCCTCTACTACGGTGAGAATCTTCTTCACGTCCTCCGGCTTGTAGTAAACCTTGTGGTTGATTTGGGAGAAGGCCAACGTCCCGTTGTCACGGAACGTCTGTAATGTTCTCGGACTGATGTTCAGTATCTGGCACACGTCCTGGTTGTCGAGCCATTCGCCCAATTTTTTGTCGTTGCCTCTGCTGGCCATCGCCTTCATCTGTGCGACGAAGCTGTTGAAGCTCGTCAGCAGCTCCTCGTAGGTGCTGCGCTCAATTGATATAACTTCCATTGTCTGTGTAATTTTTGTGTTGATTTATTAATTTGGCGGCAAAGGTAACACATCTGGACGAGACTGGCCGTATGAGAAAATTATATTTTAAAATTTAACGTTTGTGAAGCCTCCGACAAGATTAAAGACTGCATCCTCAACCTAATGTCAGCAGTTGTCCTTATATATAATAATGTGGTTGGACTATTTCACATATGGACTCTGATTTTGAAACAGAGAATGGTCAGAGGACAACTATGATTAATGATGCTGGAAAGTGGATTCTTCGGCTGAAGACACCACAGCCAATGCCTCACAAGTTCATCCTGTCCTTATGAAGGTTTTAAACGTTAAAAAATGAATTAAAATTTTCACAGGCCCCCTGTCTGAACGCTTTGATATACCTTTGTGCCCGGTTTTCCGATTGTAACAAATCGAAATAAGGTTGGCAGTAGCCATCCGACAGCCACAAAGGTAAATAACAAACTAGACTAGAAGAAATATGGTACAGCAAAAAAACGTCCGAAAGGACAGCCGCCTGCAAAGGCAGATTGAAGAACTCCAGAAGCGCATGGACACTATGGAGGACATCCTTGACAATGCCAAGGAAGTATTATCAGTGGAAGAGGCAGCCCGCTTCATGAACATAGCCCGCAGTTCACTCTACAAAATGACATCCGACAGGAGCATCCCTTTCTATCGGCCAAACGGTAAGATGATCTACTTCGAGAAAGCGGACATTCTGGAATGGATAAGGAAAAACCGCGTAATGTCTGTCATGTACGATGAGGATAAAGGACAAGAACCAGAATCCCGTTCAGGTGAACAGCACGGTAAATCTTCAAAACATAGCTGAGTAAATTGAAAATAGCATAAACATGAAAAAGGAAACTTATTATTGTCTCGTCCTATCTGAGAGTCAGGCGAGATTTCTTGCAACAAGCAAGTACGGCATCGACCGAATGAAAGCCCTGATGTCACTCGTTGAACATGCAGCGACAGCTGAACATGATTATGAGCAGAAGGGATTCACAACCACTGTACATATCGGTCAACTTGTCATGTCCGAGGTTGAACTATCCCGTCTGTGGAAGTGTGACCGTAAGACCGTTTCCAGAGTTCTTGACACCATGAACGAGTTGGGGATTGTCTCAACGACACAGAACAACCGCACCAGCATTCATACCTTGCTGTGCGTTTCTGCCTGGTATATCAACGGGCAGATGATTGTCAATCCCTACTATGTTCCGATGAAGGATCGTTTCCCAGAGGGTAATTCCGCACCCGTCAATGTACCTGCTAATGCCAATGGCAATGCAGCTGGTACGTCAGAGGGACCTACACCGTCAGGACAGTTGGCAACTGATGTGCAGGATGGGAATATCCCCAACCAACAGCAACCTGTGACTCCGCACTCTGGGTCCCAGCTGCCTTCACATCAAGGACAAACCATGAAGGTGCAAGAACCGACAAACAATGGAACTGGCCTACCTGATGACCAATTGCCTCCAGCTCCACAATACCACAGCATTAGGCACAAGGTGATAGACGAACTTAACGAGATGCCCAAGTAAAACGAAATTGTCAGTTCATGCGCAGCAGGCACAGTGCTGGAAGCATTGTGGAATGTCGTACACAAAGGAACGTTCCGTATTGCAAGAAGTTCCAATGTCGTACAAAAAGGGCGCACCCTTTTGTACTTCCGTTTGGATTCTTGAACGCTCGCAAGCTCGCATTGGGCTGACCACAAAAAATAGAAAACGATTGAACGTAAATTTGGAAACATGAAACTGAATAACAAGATTGAAAAGGTCGCCAATCGCGACCGCCACGTTGACTTCCGTGTCAACGATGAAGAGTATGCCATAGGGCTGAAGAATGCAGAAGCCTGTGGCTTGTCTGTAAGTGAGTATAGCCGTAAGCGCTTTATCGGTAATGAACCGAAGCTGCATCTTACTGAACGTGAGATTGAGGCATACAAGAGCCTCTCTGATGCTCGTGGTGACTTGGTCCATATCCGCAGTGCCTTGAAGGGTAAGACGCAGGAGCAGATCAGGAATTACTTCAACGACCCTGATTTCATGCGCGAGTGGATCCTGGCCATCAACAACATCATTGAACAGTGGGACACTATTCTTGAGCAGATGAAGGACTAAAACTTACACAGCCATGATTGCTAAAGCGGATAACATCACACACGGCAGTAATGCCGTCAGATACTCAGCCGACAAGGAACTGGCTGAGATTGTGAAGGTTGGTCACCTGCCTGAAGGACTCACCACCTCGTCGATATGGTCGAGGATGATGCTCCATCAGGCTCAATTCAAGGAGAAGTTGCAGGGACATCGCCGCATCAAGAATACCTCGATACGAATAGAATTGTCCCCAGCCAAGGAAGAGACGAAAGGGTGGACGATGGCAGACTGGCAGAAACTCGCAGATGACTTCATCCGCGAGTTCGATGCCGTCTGTCTCAAGCGCCCGGAGAGGGAAGATGACGACCCGCATACTCACCTTGCCAACAGTCTGTATGTAGTGTCACTTCACCACGATAGCAAGAGCCGGATACTCCACCTCCATATCAATGCCAACCGCATCGACATGGACGGCAACGTAAACAATGGATACATGATTGGCAAACGGGCCACGATGGCTGCGAACATAATCAACGAGCAGCGTGGGTGGGTTCAATCGATGAACAAACGCGAGTGGAACATCAACGAGATAACCAATGCCTGCATCGAGGCACTAAAGGAAATGGACTCTTTCGACTTCAATACCTACGAGGCGAAGCTGAAAGCAAAGGGCTATGGGGTCAACGTCATACGTGACAGTATCGAGAAGGTTCGCGGTTACTCCATCAAGAAGGGTAACTCCACATACAAGTCCACACTGTTGGGGCACAAGCGAAGCCTCACGCCATCGAGACTGAGAGCAACCTGGGAGAAACTGCATCAGGACAAAAGCATACATGCTCAGACTATGATGCCAAAGAAAGCGCAGACTGTCACTCGTCCTGCCGCACCTGTTACAGCAAAAGTTACGCAGCTGAAGCAACAGTCATCGCCCAAGCAGATGCCATTGCATCCAACAATGTCAGAGTCTGCGAAGCTGCAGCCTGTCATGGTTCACCACGACATAGAATGGAACGGCAGGAACTACGCTTTTGACATCCCTGACAAGGCTGACGATGTACTGATGAAAGAGACGGCTCTGCCCGATGATGTGCTCTGGTCAACCCTCACCGACGTCCAGCATACTGCTCTGCTGCTGTTTGCCAACTATGTAGATGCAGCTACAGAGATTTCGGAGTCATGCGGTGGCGGAGGAAATGCACCAGAATCCGGCTGGGGAAGAAAGGAAGATGAGGACGATATTGCATGGGCTCGCCGCTGTGCACAGAAGGCCTTCGGTATGCACATACGTCGTTCACGTGGTATTCACTGGTAAATATATAAAGTTGATAATATGAAGAATAGATTTGTAAAATCCGGCCTCGACCTGGAGGCCAAAATGAATGAACTCGACCAAAAGGTTGAAAAGAAGGAAGAGTTTAAGAATGAGTTGGCGACGCTTGACGAGATGCTCGACAAGGTTGGCGCGGAACTCCTGACGGTAAAGGATGGCTTGCGGCTGATAGAGAACGGCAAGCATGAGTTGAAAACCACCTGTGACACCATTGCAGGTTTCGTCGGTGAGACCGAGCGTATGGTGAAGGCCTTTCACGCTGGTCTTGAAGAGATGATGACCGCGACGTATCAGAACGAATGGACGCAGGAGTCGAAGGAGAGCCTGAACAGGATCCTGGCGCTCTACTCAAACCTCGTGAAGAACTATCTCGATGGCTTCTGCAATGATGAGAAGAAGGCTCAGGAGGACTTCCTGACGGAGCTTCGAAACGTTTTCACTCAATCTGAGAACACGGAGCAAAGGATGCTCAACAACTTCTGCAACGACCTGTCGAACGTATTGTCGCGCAATGGGATATGGTTTACCGAAAAGGTGTCCTATTGGCTGCTTGCCCTGTTCTGTACCAGTTCTGCCATCTCAATCGTAATGATTGTCCTGCTCATAACGGGTAACGTGCATCTGGGATAGAGATTGGTACATCTATCGCTAACGAGAGCCGGGGCGGTGAGCCTCGGCTCTCGAAGTTGATAGAAATCAGAACGTATAGCCGTTCACGCTGTCCCAGTCGGGATCGGCGGTGAGGCGGAAGGTGCCGTCGGAGGTCTGGCCGCTGCCGCCACTACCGAAAAAACTGCCTGTGTAGCGGGTAATCTGGTTGCGGGTGACGGGGACGTTCTCGAAAATGCGCTCCTTCACGGTGTTGTCGTTGGCATCGAGGGCGGTGACGGTGAGCTTCGTCAACACGTCATCCTCGGTGTGCGGCAGGGTGAAGATGTCGAAGGTGGTCACGCCGTCGGCGACGGTACGGATTTCGGTCTGCTTCGAGTTTACGCAGCCGTAGCCTTCTTTTGGGCTAAAGGTCGAGGAACCGCCAACGTAGTAGAATTTGAACTTTGTCACCGTGGACGGAATTTCTTCGTCGGTCAGCACTAAGCGGAACATGGCGACAGCACGGGTCAGCGTGAGGTCATACGATTGCTTGGAATCTGTCACGACCAGGTCGCCATAATAATAAAAGGTGTCCGTCACTTTGTTGTTGGGAAACGTCACCTTTTCCGTCGAGGTAATCGTGGCAGAGCCTTCACCATTGTGGGCGATGACCACAAGTTGGTATGTCCCGGCAGCGAGTGTCAGGGCGACGGTGCCGTAGCTGGCATCTCCTTCCTTCTGCGCTACCGTTTTGACTTTAGTGCCGTCAGCGTCGAAGATGGCTACATTCAGGCGACTGCACAATTCCGTGATGTCGGTGGCAGCACGGGTTCCAAAAGATTCCTGCTCATACTGCATCATGTGTAGGATGACGTTTGCCTCCTTCATAGATACAATGTCCTCATCGAAGACAGGCTTCTCGCACGCTGCTACCAGCAGGGCGAGAGCGATTAACAAGTACTTCTTCATGTGATGGCTCAGTCTTTAGTGATTGAAACAGTGGCAACGGGACGAATGCGGGCTGTAGCACCGAAGTTGTCGAACCCGTCCGCTGTGGTCTGGGAGAGAATACGAAAGAGAACGGTGCCGCCTGCATCGTAGAGATATTTGCCGCTGGCGCTTACGTCGGATTCAAAAGCCTCGTTGATAGCATCAAGTGAGGCGTAGATTGAATTAAGTTCGTTGTAGGTGGGCAAACGCCAATCGCTGATGCCATCCACGTCCGCCTCGGCCAGTTTCTCATCAATGAGGGCTTCGAGGACTTCTGGATGCCCTATGAAACTGACATCGTTGTAAGCCTTTCCTATCGTTGTTTCGTTAGGTGAAAGCAACGTCAACTCAGCCGACTGACCATCATCGGCTACAATGGACTTCAGCACGTAGCAGCCTTGATAGGTGGAGCCTACAGCGGGGAAGCCTTCTGCGTTGCCTGGAGTGTCGTTATTCCCATTATCACCACCATTGCCATCATCAGCCGCACTGCTGCCGTTCTCGTCAAACTCAAAGCTGATAGTCCTTTCCCCCAGCCATGTTGATCCCGTGATGGTTCCAGTCAGGTTGACGCCCACGGCCTCGGTGTAGGTGCCGTCGATGTTAATCCTGTAGCCCGCCTCTAACTGGTCGCTGCACGAGTAGGTGTATGTCTTCGTTGCGCCGCCGATGGTGATGTTCACACTGACGCTGGCAGGCTGGCTGCTGGGCGGCAGCAGGTAGGCATTAGCGGCGTTCTGCCATATGCGGCCGTCCTCTTGGCGAGTCAGCGCGATGGTATGGCTGGAGGAGGCTACGGCAAAGCCACCGCCCACGGTGAGCGACTGCCACAGCGGGGCAATCGTCACGCTCACCGCCGTCGCCGCCGTGGGAATCTTCCGCAAAACCACGTCCTGAATCAGCATCGTCCGTCGAGCCATGCCTAATGTCACGGTGTTGGTGCCGCCGTCCGTGAGCGTCGCCGTGACCATGGCCGCCATCAGGTCGCCGTGTGACTTGCCTTCCCTCAGCGCAATCGCCGACGTCACCGTGGCTTCATCCGCCGAGGGCAGCACATAGTCCTCCGCAGACGCGCCGCTCACGGCATACACCGAGTACGTCCCCTCTGTCAGCGCGATGTTCAGCGTCTGCCCCTCGTCGCCGATGGTCTGCACCGCCCGGCACTCCTCTCCGGCAAAGACATACACTGTCACGGGGTACGCCACCGTCGCCTCGCTGCCAGAGCCGCCCGAGC
>JAEEGG010007012.1_pt1 | contig 26212 bp, 25 predicted proteins | sample 9134161 | NCBI WGS metagenome assembly JAEEGG01 (sample SAMN16246543, study PRJNA631951) | gut metagenome | biome: gut microbiome; feature: rumen; material: CR-attached | host: Bos | place: Iran: Karaj | collected 2018-10 | reverse complement strand
GAAGTTCTTGAGGGGCAGCAATTCCACCGCCAGGCGGAGTTTCACTTGGGCCTGCACGCGGTCATATACTTTCTTGAGCGTGGGCACATCGGCCTCATCGGTGTAATAGATGCCCGTGCGGTACTGGGTGCCCTTGTCGTGGCCCTGCTGGTTGACGCTCGTCGGGTCAATGGCTTTAAAGTACATTTCGGTCAAGAACTCCAGCGAGATGATCTCGGGGTCATAGGCAACGCGCACCGTCTCGGCAAAGCCGGTCTTGTCAGTGCACACGTCCTGATAGGTCGGGTTCTCGGTATGTCCGTTGGCATAGCCCACTTCGGTCTCAACGACTCCATTCACCATTTTGAAGTAATGTTCTGTGCCCCAGAAGCATCCTCCCGCATAATAAATCTCTTTCATAGCTTGGTTATAACAATTATTGGACAAAGGTAGTGCAAGTCGTTGGCTTGTACAAGCAGAATGCTTAAACTTTCTTGGTTAATTTGCGTCTTATCAGTGATTGTCGGGGCATTTGCCCTCAAAATTGGACGAGGGGCAGGAAATACCCTTAGATTTTTGGTATTTCGCTCGCCTTGCACTAATTTTGCGTAAAAAATGAAACGTGTGGTCATCATTGGTTCCGGTAATGTAGCGACAAGCCTGGCGCATGGTTTGTCGAGGCATTGTTGTGTGGCTCAGATCTATAGCCGCACCCTGTCTCATGCCCGTGCACTGGCCGATGCCATAGGCTGCCCTGACGCCACCGATGACCTGAAAAAGCTGGCCCCTGATGGCGACGTGTACATCCTTGCCGTGAGTGATGATGCCATTGCCGGTGTCATTTCATCCGTTCCCGATAATGGCGCCCTGTGGCTGCACACGTCAGGCAGCAAGCCGATAGACCTGTTCAAAGGGCATCGGTCGCGTTATGGCGTGTTCTGGCCCATGCAGTCCTTCTCGCGTCAAGTGGTCACTCCGCTTGATGAGGTCCACTTCTTTGCTGAGGCCAGCGACAAGGCTGCACTAGCTGACTTGATGGAGTTGGGGCATCTGATTTCGCGCCATGTCATCGAGGCCGATAGCGCCAAGCGCCGCCAGCTGCATGTCGCCTCGGTGTTCTCGTGCAATTTCGCTAACCACATGTGGACACTGGCTGCCGAGGTGCTCGATGAGGCAGGTCTGCCTTTTGAAGCGATGAAACCCCTCATTCACACTACTGTCGACAAGCTAGACCGCCTTGCGCCCGCCCAGTCCCAGACCGGCCCGGCCATTCGACACGACTTAAAGGTCATTGCCAGCCACCAGGCCATGCTCGACGGTGACAAACGCGACATCTATGACCTGATCACACAATCGATAATGAACCGTAATCCGCTTGACGACAATGCTCAATAATTTGGGAAAATATGACGTGGTGTTGGGCAGTAATTCGCCCCGCCGCCGCGAGTTGCTCAACGACATGGGCGTCAACTTCCGTGTCGAGGCCATCAAGGGTATCGACGAGAGTTATCCTGCCAACCTTCCCGTTGAGGAGATTCCCGTCTATCTGGCCCGCATCAAGGCCCAAGGCCACCCTTTGCAAGAGAATGAACTGCTCATCACTGCCGACACCATTGTCGTGCTCGACGATGCGGTGTTGGGCAAGCCTGCCGGTGAAGCCGATGCCCACCGCATGCTGCGTGCCCTGTCGGGCTGCGACCACCGCGTCATCAGTGGCGTGTGTGTCACCACCCGGGACCGTACCGAGGCGTTTTCCGACACGAGCATTGTCCGCTTTGCCGAACTCACCGATGAGGAAATAGACTACTACATCGAGCATTACCGACCCTTGGACAAGGCTGGTGCCTATGGCATCCAGGAATGGATCGGCAACATCGGCATCTCGGGCATCAGCGGAGACTTTTATAATGTGATGGGGCTGCCCACGCGCAAACTCTATCAAATGTTGAAAACATTCTAATATTCAAGAAGATAATGAAAAACTGGTTAAAGTATCTCATGTTGGTGGCTGTCGCATCGATGTCGATGCAGGCCATCGCTCAGACCGAGCCCGATACACTCTATTTCTACAAGACGTGGAAGCAGGTCATGGACTTGGAGCCAACGGCTTTTATTGTCAATCCCATCATTGATGCATATTCGCCCTATGAGATCTATTTCATAACGGGATATGAGGAAGTTGACAAATCCATCCAAAAAGACTACATGGCCGTCTCTCAAGGCGACAGCATCTGGCTGATTAACAGTGAATATCTCAAGACAAACTTCAAGGGAGATGTCAATGGGCTCAACGGTTTCATTCCCATGTTTTTCAATGATAAGGTGGCATATCTTACAGCCAACGGTCCGGTAACGGTAAAGGAGGTCCTCTTTGGCAGTAATCCGGATGGTTTTACGACCCCTTCGATGTCCTATTACTATATCGATTTCCTGAATCATATGGTTAAACGGGTGACTCACAGCTACCTGAGTGAGCTTCTGACGGATTATCACGACTTGAAGGTGCGCTACGAGGGTATGAAGGACTATAAAAAACAATACGTTATTGAGGACTACTTCTACAAGTACATCGACCGAGCCTCAGATGACATTATGCATCCCTATATCCTTGACCTGGTCGGGTATTGATCAGGCACTCCTAGAGTAATGAGGAAATCTTTCAACTGTTATATAACCCTGTTTGCTGTCTTGCTGCTGCTCTGTTCCTGCTTCAGGAGCGGAAAGGGTGACCTTGCATTGAATCAGCAGGATTCTATTATCACTGCAGCCAGGTTGCTCTCGATGCAACGCACGGCCGATTATACTGTAGTCACTGTGGCCGACCCGTGGAAGGGTGGGGTGCTGCACCGTTATGTGCTGGTGCCTCGTGATGCCCAATTGCCCGACGATCTGCCTGAGGGAACCGTGGTGCGCACGCCTGTCAAGAATGCGCTCGTCTATTCGTCGGTGCACACGAGCCTGATGGGTGAGCTGGGTGCCCTTGATGCCTTGCGTGGTGTGGTGGATAAGCAGTACTTTATTGACTCGGCCGTGGTTGCCGGTGTCGCTGCCGGCACGATTGCCGACTGCGGCAACTCGATGAATCCCACTGTCGAGCGGGTCATTGACATGCAGCCCGACGCCATCCTGCTCTCGCCCTATCAGGATGCCAGCTACGGGCAGATAGCCAAGCTGGACATCCCCATCATCGAGTGTGCCGACTACCTGGAGTATGATCCCCTGGGGCGTGCCGAGTGGGTGAAGTTTTATGGTGAACTGCTGGGCAAACGTCAGGAGGCTGACAGCCTCTATCAGGCCGTGGTCACTGCCTACAATGACATGAAGAAGAAGGCTGCCGAGGCCAAGACGCGTCCCACCGTGGTCACCGAGATGGTCATCAGCGGCGTGTGGAACGTGCCTGGCGGTCAGAGCTATATGGCGCGCATCCTTAACGATGCTGGAGGACGCTACCTGTGGGCCGATGATAAGAATACAGGCTCACTGGCATTGGATTTCAACCAGGTGCTGGCGGTAGCCCACGATGCCGACTACTGGTTCATCAAGTGGACCAATATAAACACGCTCAATGACTTGCAAGGCGCCTTTGACCTGAACAAGGAGATGGCTGCCTTTAAGAACAAGCGCGTCTATGTGTGCGATACCGACAAGACCCGTTTCTTTGACCGCATCCCGTTCCATCCCGAGGTGCTCCTGCGGGAATTTGCCGCCATCCTGCACCCAGAACTGTTCCCCGGTTTCAAGAACCTGATGTATCACCATATAGACTGATTTGCCGATGACTTCTCGCCGCTTCAATATCACAATCGTTGCCTTGACGCTGCTGCTGGTGCTGCTCATGCTGGCCTGCCTCGTCTTTGGGTCGGTGGATATTCCCGTGGACAGGATTATGGACATCCTCACGGGAAAAGGAAGCGGGAACAAGGCATGGGACATTATTATCCTGCAGTCGCGCATTCCCATGATTATCACAGCCGCCCTTGCGGGAGCGGCGCTGTCCATTTCGGGTCTGCTGTTGCAGACCACCTTCAACAACCCCTTGGCGGGACCGTCCATCCTGGGTGTCTCGTCGGGTGCCGGCTTGGGCGTGGCTATCGTCATACTGGCCTTGGGCGGCACGCTAGGAGGCCTGTGGGGCGAGAATGTGGGCAGTTACATAGCCATTCTGGTGGGCGCGTTGTTGGGTGCCGGCGTGGTGTTGGCGATACTTATCGCTTTCTCGGCCATTGTGCGCAGCAATACCATGTTGCTCATCATCGGTATTTTGGTCAGTTACCTCACCTCCAGCGTGGTTCAGCTGCTCAACTCGGTAGCTACCGAGGAGGGCGTGCACAACTATGTCTCTTGGGGATTCGGTAACTTCTCGGGCGTGAGTGCGGCTCAGATGCCTGTTTATGCCGGCATCATTATTCTGGCACTCATCGGCTCGGCACTCATGATCAAGCCGCTGAACGCCCTGCTGCTGGGCGCGCGTTATGCCCGCAACCTGGGCATCAACGTCTCCCGTACGCGCAACATCCTCTTGCTCATCACGGGTGTGCTCACCGCTGTGGTAACCGCTTTTTGCGGTCCCATCGGTTTCATTGGTCTGGTGGTTCCCCACATCGCCCGCATGTCGCTGGGCACGAGCAACCATAGCCGCCTGGTACCTGCCACGATACTTGCTGGCGCCGACATCGCTCTGTTGTGTGCCGTGGCCAGCGTGAGCAGCCCTCATGGTATTATTCCCATCAATGCCATTACACCCATCATCGGTGTGCCCATTATCCTGTACATTATCATTAACCGTCGCCGCATCCAATACTTTAACTGATGAAAACCGAAGATGCTATCTATACCACCCGTGACCTAGCCGTCGGCTACCGCAACGGCAAGACCGCTGTGACTTTGCTCCACGGGCTGAATCTTTCTTTGCAGAAAGGCAAACTGGTCGCTCTGCTGGGACAGAACGGTGCCGGCAAGTCCACGCTGTTGCGTGCTCTCACCTGTGACGAGCGCCCGTTGTCCGGAACTATCGAGGTCAACGGCAGGAACCTTGCCGACATGAGCCAGAAGGACCGTTCGCGCCTCATTGGCCTGGTTTCTACCGAGCGCATACAGGCTGGAGCTCTCACTGTTACTGAACTGGTGGGATTGGGTCGCCAGCCTCACACGGGCTTCTTGGGTCGCCTTGACGATGAGGACCACGAAATCGTCAGGCAGGCGATGGAAGATGCGGGCATCATCGGCAAAGCTGGCGAGTATATGTCGTCATTGAGCGACGGCGAGCGTCAAAAGGCGATGATTGCCCGTGCGCTGGCGCAGCAGACCCCCATCATCATCCTCGATGAGCCCACCGCCTTCCTGGACGTGGCCAGCCGCATCGAGACGATGCGCCTGCTTCAGACCCTGGCCCACGAGCGAGGCAAAACCGTGCTGCTCTCCAGCCACGACATTTCCCAATCCCTGATGCTGGCCGATGAACTGTGGCTCATTACCACCGACCGTCAGGTCATTACCGGCACCACCCAGCAATTGGTGGCCGACGGGGCAATGGATTGCCTGTTCGAGAACCGCGACATCCACTTCAATCCTGGCATCCTCGACTATTCTTTCTGATAAATTTGTTATTGATATAAATATAAGGATGGCTCCCGCTCAATGCAGGGAGCCATCCTAGGGGTTGAACTATAAGAGATGTATTGTTGGTCGGATGATTACCAGTGGCCGCTCAGCAGGTAGTCGATCAGGGCGGTGACGTCGCTGATGTTGATGGCGCCGTTCTGGTCACAGTCGGCAGCTGACACATTGATACCACTGGCGTTGCCGCTCAGCAGGTAGTCGATCAGGGCAGTCACGTCACTGATGTTCACGTTGCCGTTACCGTCCACGTCGCCGCGGGTCGAGGCCGTCATCTCTACCCAGGTGCTGCCATTGTAGCGATAGGGCAGCCAGTACTTGTTGCGGGCAATAGTGATCTGGGTAGAAGTCATCGAGTTATTATCGTTACTAACGACGGCATACATCACGCCCTTATTGCTTGCCGAGCGCGTGGGCAGGCTATTGACCAGGGTTGTCATGCCAGTGCCATTAATCCTGTTGTTATAAATCTCCAGGTGATTAAGGGCTGAGCAGCCAGTCACGTCGAGGGACGTTAGCTGGTTGAAAGAGCAATCGAGATAGGTCAAGGAAGAACATCCCGTCACGTATAGATTGGTCAATTCACAAGAATAACAATATAGCGTGGTCAACAACGTGTTACCGCTGACTCTCAGGGTATTTAGGTACGACAATTCGCCAACATATAGCGAGGTCAACTTGTTGTTGCGGGCATAGAGTTTCTCGATGTTGGTCATCGAGTTGACGGCGCTCAGGTTGGTGATGGCGCAGTCCTCGCAATCCAGATAGGTGATAGCAGTGCAATCGCCCAAGCCGGTGATGGTTGCCAGGTTGGCGTTGTAGTAGCAACGCAGTTCCTTCAGCGCCGTGCAACCCGTCACGTTGAGGGAGGTCAGGTTGTCACTATAGCAGTTGAGCATGGTCAATAACGTGTTATTTTGACAATAAAGTTGTGTCAAAGTGGATTTGTTAGACGCATTCAGTGTCGTTAACTTGTTATTGCTGCAATTGAGATACCTAAGAACCGGGAAATAGCTCAAATCCAGTGAGGTCAACTGATTGTCGCTACACAACAGCTCATCCATTTTGGAGAGCCCAGACAATTGACTGAGTGATGTCAAGTTATTGTCATTGCAATAGAGTGACGTTAAATTGGTGAAGTACCCGATGCCTTTGAGGTTGGAAATGTTCTTTTGGGCAATGTTTATCCTTGTGCGGTTGTTGACATCAGTTTGGGTGATATAACCCTTGGGATAGAGGCCGAGCACATAACTGCGGAAGTTCGCGTCGGGAAAGTTGGTGGCATTGATGATGGCCACATAGTCGTCGCTCACATAAACATCCTGATTATAGACCCTATTGCCGTTGGAATCAACGACGTAGCTGCCGTCGTGATAGGCTCCGTAGGGCTCCAAGAGGGTCTCATTTCCATAAAGTTGCCAGCCACAATAATTAATCACCGGATAACTGGAATTATTGGTGGCCTTGAATCTCACGCTACTGCCTGCTTTAAATCGGAGAAGAACGCGCTTGGCGACACTGTTTCCTCCAGACGACAATACGGCATTCACATTGTCAAAATACACCTCGTGCCATGTATCAAGCTGGGTGCCCGAGCCATCGTCCTCATCCTCGATAGCCGTATTATTGGTGGACGAGATATTGAATTTGCCAGGACCCTGAATGGTAAGATCGAAATCATTGCTTGTTGCCATCCAGATGCCGACATCGTTGACACCGTTAATGTTGACAACATCGCTTGCTTGCGGAGCCCAAAGCGTTGTGCTTTTCCTAATACGGATCACGGAGGCGTCCTGAGCCTTCAGGTTACAGGTACCACGAAACATGACGGTCAAGCCCGAATTCTCCAGATTGTTGATGACACGGTTGTTAGTGCCCGTCACATTGATTGTTACATTGTACATGATCAGGGTGTTGTTACTGGGAGTGTAAGACACCGTTCCGCTCGTGATGTAGTTGTTCACGATGTTGTTGCAGTTGTCACTGGTCACTGTGGTTCCTGCCACCTCGAAGCCATAGTTGGTGGCTGCCTGTGCCGCCAGCGATGCCAGCAGCACAATAGCGATTAGGGTTAATAGTTTTTTCATGTTGATAATGGTTGCCTCCTGAGTCCCCCAATTCGGCGTTAAGTTTTGCGTATGAAAAAGCGCAGGGACTTTGTCTGTCTGTTTATCCTTTCTAAGACATCGCCAACGCCCTTGCACTGCGAACAGTCATCCCCCACGCTTGGCTTATGGTCAATTCCCTCCCTATTGGCAGTGTGATGAAACTAATCCACCAGCTTCGGAGCGTTGTTGACTGCCTTTGACCCGTTCAAATCTTTTGGCGAAATATCAGTAAAAAGTCAAAAAACAAATCGCTTTCGTCTTGTTAAAGAAAAATTATCTGTTTGGCGGCAGCACAAATTCACCGCTCTGCGCTGCAAATATAGCATAATCAATCATAATAATCAAATTTTTAATGGTTTTTTTACGGTGTTTTTTTATTTGGCAAGTTGAGTTGCGAACATGAAAAAGAGATGAAAAATGTCCTTTTTTACTTAGTTGATATCATTTTTTGCATAGTTTGCATAATGTGCCGCAATCGCCTGTAAATACTGGCTTTGTGAGCATTTTTGTCATGGTGCCGAGGGCATTTTTGGGCTTGAAAATTTGGTCAATTCAAATGCTTTTTATACCTTTGTCCTTACAAACCAATTACTAACAACTTATGCTAAGACGTATTTTTTTAGCGCTTGCTGTTGTGATTGCTGTGTCTGCCGTGGGGCAGGATTTTAAACTGAACGCTACCAAGTATCATCCTGGACAGGGCGGTGCTGGTTGGGTAACAGCAAGCGGAGACCGAATCAATTATGATAAGCTGAAAAGCTATCAGATTCGATGGGTCGCTCTCTCGCATGACATGTTTAACCAACATGGCTTCAAACTGGGCGACGTGATTATTGTGGAAAGTGAGACTAACCCCTCGATTAACGGTGAGTGGGTGGTCAAGGACAAGATGGGAAAGCGACTGCGCAAACGCATCGACTTCCTCACTCCGCGTGAGGACAAACGCTTCCGCAACGGAGAAGTCACTATTCGCAAGAAGAAAAAGAAAGATTAAACTCAAAGGAGTTTTTCACCATTAGAGACGATGACGAGACAGATTACCTCTGCCTCGTCATTTTCGTGATGTCTGTTCCTGATGACCCCTAGTCGGTAATGGGGAAGGCCGCTTTGTGCTTGTTCAGGGCCTTGAGAGCGGCTTGAACGGTCTTGTCGTTGCGGTTCACAATAGACGAATAGGCCTCTGGACCAAAGATATCGTGAGCGATAATAGCCTTAATCTTGGTCAAAATCAGGTCACGGGACTTGTTGATGTAGTACCATCGTGGAACGATGCCGCTTTTTGCAGCAAATTCAGCAAATTCTTTAATGATGTCATTATCGATCGGCGTCGTTCGCAAGAACTGCTTGTAGTCGCTCATTTGTTCAAGAGTCTTGCGGTTTTTCTCACAATATGTGAAGGCAAAGCGTTGTAACAGGCCCGCATTTTCCACATCAATGTAGTAATTGGTGATTCCCGACGTGTCTCGTGCAACAAAGATATCGGGGATGATGCCGCCACCGCCATACACCGTGCGGCCGTGGATTGTGGTGTATTTCTGACTCTTGTCAATCTTGATACTGTCACTGTTGTAGGCTTCTCCGTGCTTGTATCGTTCTAACAACTCCACGATATATTGATTGAAGTCATAGCCTTTGTATTCCTTCTGGATGCAACGGCCGCTTGGGGTGTAGTAGCGGGCAACGGCGAGTCGGATGATACTGCTGTCGGAAAGGACGAAGTCTTTCTGCACCAAACCCTTGCCAAAGGAGCGACGCCCCACGATGAGGGCACGGTCATTATCCTGGAGGGCACCGGCGAAGATCTCGCTGGCGCTGGCGCTGTACTCGTCGATAAGGACTGCAAGCTCGATATCCTGGAAAGCTCCTTTTCCGTCACTCTTGTAAGGGTGATTGTAATGCTTGCGCCTGCCGCGTGTCGAAACGATAGTTTTTCGTGACGGCAGGAACTCGTTGGCCATGAGCACCGCAATTTCCATATAGCCTCCGCCGTTGCCTCTGAGGTCAATCAAGAAGCGCTTGGCGCCTTGGGCTTGCAACTGGGTTAATGCCTCCACAAATTCTTGATAGGTGTTGCGCTCAAACTGGTTGACCTTGACATATCCAGTATACTTGTCAATCATGTAGTGGGAATCAATGGTTCTTTTTACAATCCTGTTGCGCGTCACTGTGTAGTCGAGGATTTTGGGATAGTCATGGCGTTGCACGCTCAACGTGACCTTGCTCCCGTTGGGCCCGGATAAGAGTTTGAAGACTTCACCTGAGGATTTCTTGATGTTGGCGGTGGGCTGTCCGTCAATCTTCACGATACAGTCACCAGGCAGGATGCCGGCTATATCGCTTGGACCAGCGGGAACAATACATTCTACATGTATAGTGTCGTTGATGACGATGAGGACAGCGCCGATGTCAGGAATGACTCCATCGGGATGATTTCGAGTAATCTTGGAATTTTGGGGATCAAAGTAACTGGTGTGAGGGTCAAGTCCTTTCAGGATGAAAGGGATGCTCTTCTCCATGAGGGCATCAGGATTCACGGTGTCCACATATTCTTGTGCAATAAGGTCAAGAATGGCTTTGACTTTGCTGTTGTCGTTCTCGGGTCCGGAGGCGGAACTCAGGTAATGACGGTCGATGAAAAGTCCTGCCGCAAACGCAATCAACGCGATGGCAATGGTTAACCAGATGGGCAGGTTCCTGTTCATGTTCAATCGTTAAGACATCATTCGGTAATGGGGAAAGCCGCTTTGTGCTTGTTCAGGGCCTTGAGAGCGGCTTGAACGGTCTTGTCGTTGCGGTTCAGGATGGGGTAGAAGGCCTGGTTGCCGAAGATGTCACGCGCGATTAACGCCTTCAGGTTAGTGACGATCACGTCATGGGACTGGTTGATGTAGTACCAGCGCGGTGCGATGCCGTTGTTGGCGGCATAGTCGGCAAAGTCCTTGATGATGGCGTCGTCGCTGGGTGCCATGCGCAGGAACTGCTTGTAGTCCTCCATCTTGTTGAGCGACGCGCGGTTGTTGTTGCTGTAGGTGAAGGCGTAACGCTGCAGCAATCCGGCATTGGCCACCTCGATGTAATAGTTGGTGATGCCGCTGGTGTCACGTGCCACAAAGATGTCGGGCACGATGCCTCCGCCACCATACACGGTGCGGCCGTGCAAGGTGGTGAACACCTGGCTCTTGTCAATCTTCATGCTGTCGCGGCTGTAGAGCTCGCCATTCATGTATCGGTCAACCAGTTCTTTCTCATAGTTGAGCATGCCGGCCTTGTAATCCTTCTGGATGCAGCGGCCGCTGGGGGTGTAATAGCGTGCCGTGGTCAGGCGGATGGCACTGCTGTCGGGCAGTACAAACTCCTTCTGCACCAATCCCTTGCCGAATGAGCGGCAGCCCACAATCAGGCCGCGGTCATTGTCCTGCAGGGCACCGGCAAAGATCTCGCTGGCGCTGGCGCTGAACTCGTCGATGAGCACTGCTACCTCGGCATCCTGGAACGAGCCGTTGCCGTCGCTCCACACCTCGCTGTCGTCGCGCTTGTAGCGCCCCTTGGTGAAGACGATGAGCTGGTCGGCGGGCAGGAACTCGTTGACCATGAGCACCGCCATCTCCATGAAGCCGCCGCCATTGCCGCGCAGGTCAATCATGTAGCGCTTGGCGCCCTCCTCTTGCAGGCTCGCCATTGCGGTGATGAATTCGTCATAGGTATGGCGCCCGAATTGGTTGATCTTGATATAGCCGGTGTTCTTGTCCAGCATGTAGTAAGAGTCAACCGTGTTGACGGGGATGTCGCCGCGGGTTACGGTGAACGTCAGGATCTTGCTGGAATTCTGGCGCTTGATGCCCAGTTTCACTTTGCTGCCTTTCTCGCCACGCAGGCGTTTCATCACGATGCCGTTGGTCATCTTCTCGCCCGTGGCTACCGAGTCGTCGATGGTGACGATGCGGTCGCCGGCCATGATACCCACTTTCTCGCTGGGGCCACCAGGAATGACCTCTACCACTCCGATGGTGTCGTTCATGAGCACAAACGAGATGCCGATGCCGCTGAACGATCCGTTCAGGTCATCGGTGGCCGCTTGCAGTTCCTCGCTGCTGAAGTAGCTCGTGTGCGGGTCCAGGTTGCTCAGTATCTCGGGGATGCTCAACTCTATCAGGTCGTGCAGGTTGGTCGTGTCGACATAGTCCTGCGCAATCAGGTTGAGAATCGCATTGAGCTTGCGGTCGTTCTCGGCAACCGGTTTGTTGAGGGTGAAGCGGCTGCCGATGAAGATGCCCACCACCAGCGCCACGGCAATGGCGAGGGGTAACCAGATGGGTTGACGTGTGGACTTGGGTTTCATGTTTGCGTAAAACGGGTAAGGCTGGGTGTGTTACTTGTTTTGTGCGGCTAGATATTCTGCCACTTCTTGATAGTGGCTCTCGCTGTTGTCGCTTGTGATTTCCACGTGCTCATATTCGCCGTTGCGTTCCCACAGGTGGACAATTTCGATGCCCGCACGGCACAACAGATCTACGCCATCGTGCATGCGGTAGTAGTCACCGAACACCACGCGGCGGATGCCGGCTTGGATGATGAGCTTGCTGCACTCCATGCAGGGTGATGTGGTGACATAGAGCGTGGCGCCGTCGCTGCTGTTGTTGCTGCGCGCCACCTTGGTGATGGCGTTGGCCTCGGCATGCAGGACATAGGGCTTGGAATGGTCGGCATCCTCCTCACATTCGTTCTCAAACCCCGACGGCGTACCGTTGTAGCCATCGCTGATAATCATCTTGTCCTTGACCAGCAGCGCCCCCACCTGACGGCGGCGGCAATAGGAATTCTCGGCCCAGATCTGCGTCATGCGCAGGTACCTGGAATCGAGCAGCAGCAGTTTTTTCTCGCGAGCGTCCATTCAATAGTATAATTTAATCAGCAAAATTACTGTTTTATTTACAAATCAATTGGTAGTCGGGCACTTTTTTTCGGCACGGCACCTCATTTTTTTCACTTTTTCGTCCCATTTCTACAAAAAAGCAAGCCCTTGACTCAACGTCAAGGACTTGTTTTAACTAATTAACCTTCTAATACCATTAACATAAACCTTAAACATTTTGGAAAACCTACTGGTCTCACGACGCTCGATTTGCCTCAATCTTAAAAACTAATACCATGAAAACCATTGCAAATTTAAGGCCAATAGTTTTTTACTACCAAATATATTTGATAAAAACTACCTGGAATTAACAATATTTAGCAATATTGGACGAATAATCGTTGAAATGACACTAATTTCAATAATTGAATTACTGATTGATGCATCGGGGCGGAGTTTGGTTTCGAGATATTGTTTTGGCCTTTTTATGCGGTATGGGGTTGCATTTGCCGATTATTTGTCGTAAATTTGCAACGCTATTTTGAACATCATCATTAAAATTGTGTTTTTTATATGAAAGAGCAAGTATTAAAGGCAATGCGCGAGGCCGGCAAGCCGGTTTCGGCAGGTGACGTGACCAAGGCACTGGGTGCCGACCGTAAGGAAGTGGACAAGGCTTTTGCCGAACTGAAAAAGGAGGGTGCCATTGTGTCGCCCGTCCGTTGCAAGTGGGAACCGGCCAAGTAGTCGCACAGGGAGATGAAAAAGATCATAATTGTTGACGGTGGGCCTCGCAAGGCGATGAACACCGCTGTGATGCTGCAACATTTTGTTGATGGGGCGCTTTCGGTCAGTGACCAGATTGAAGTAAAGACCGTGCGCCTATATGACCTGGACTACAAGGGCTGTATGTCGTGCATGGCTTGCAAAATCAAGGGCAGGGCATCTAATGTGTGCCGCTTCAAGGACGCGCTGACTCCTGTGCTGGAGGAAATCGCACAGGCCGACGGCCTGGTGATGGGCTCACCGATCTACTTTGGCGACGTGACGGGACAGATGCGCACCTTCCTGGAACGACTGGCATTCCCCTGGCTCTCCTATAACGACTACAGCATGACGGCACCCAAGCGGATGCCTGTGGTGCTGATGGAGACCATGAACGGGACGCCCGAGCGCAACAACAGCCAGCATTATGGCTCGATGGAGTACTGCATCGCAACGGCCCTGGGCCAACCCGAGCGCCTGATTGCCTACAACACCTATCAGGTGAAGGACTACAGCCGCTTTGAACTGGCTGGTTTCTCAGAGGAGGCCAAGCGCCAGTACCGCGACACCCATTGGGAGGAAGACCTGCAGAAGGCGTTTGATGCCGGACGCAGCATGGCCGAGAAGATTCTGGCTTGTGTGTGAAGCGGGCTCTGTCATGTTGTCTGTGGCATGAGTCCATCTAAGCATTGTGGGATATGGAAACCGTACAGCACATTATCATCGATGACACGCTGGCCAGGGTCGGTATGCCGGAATTTGCCGGCTATATCTGCCATGCCTATTGCTATGCCGGGTATTGCACGTTTCAACGCCACGGGCGGGAATTCCGGTTCGAGGCGGGCGACTGTATGATTGTCCCGCGGCGCGGCGACCTGGTGCGAAACCTGCAGGAAAGCGAGGACTTTGATGTCTGCGTGATTTACGTCTCTCAGGAGTTCATCGAGGTGTCCACGCCGCAGTCCAACTATGGCATGAAGGGACATCTGGCCTTGTTTGAGAACCCGATCATGAAGCTGTCGCCTGAGATGCAGGAGCGCTGCGCCACCAACTTTGACGTCATCCGTCAACGGCTGGCCCAGCCGCAGCACCACTTCTATCGCGAGGTGCTCATCAATGCTGTGCAGACGATGATTCTCGACTTCTTTGACTTCCATGCCACGCTCTACGGCTTTGACCGCATCACGTCGCAGTATTACCAGCTGATGGAGCAGTTTCTTGAGCTGCTGGAGCAGGGCGACTTCCGCCACAACCGCGAGATAGGCTACTATGCCGACAAGCTGTGCGTCACGCCCAAATACCTCAGCGAGGTCTCCAAGAAAGTGAGCGGCCTGCCCGCCAACTATTGGATTACGCGCTATACGGCCCTCGACATCAGCCGTCAGCTGCGTGACCGCTCGCTCTCGCTCACCGACATCAGCGACATGTTCGGCTTCTCCTCGACAGCCCATTTCAGCCGCTATGTGCAGAACAACCTGGGCGCGCGGCCGAGCGATTTCAGAGAGTGATTTTTCAATTCTCCGATTTTGGTAAATTCCCCCGAAATCCGTGTAACATGGATTTCGGGGGATCGTTCTAATTTTGCATCGTGAAATTTAACAACAGAATGACCAAACATTATAAACAGTAGAAATGGGAAAGACTTTAATTGCTTACTACTCCCGTCGCGGAGAGAATTATGTGAACGGCAGCATCAAGAACCTGAAACTCGGTAATACCGAGGTGGTGGCCGCTAAAATCAAGGCTCTGCTGCCCGATGCCGACATGTACCAGATCGAGACGACCTATGAGTACTCCAAGTCGTACATGACCTGCATCGAGGAGGCTAAGCAGGAACTGCGCGATCAGGCCCGTCCCGAAATGAAGAACCCGCTGCCCGGTATCGACGAGTACGACACCATCATCCTGGGCTATCCCAACTGGTGGGGCACGATGCCCATGGTGTGTTACACCTTCCTTGAAGCATACGACTTTACGGGCAAGCGCATCATCCCCTTCTGCACCAACGAGGGCAGCGGCATGGGCTCGTCGGAGCGCTTTATCAAGAAACTCTGTCCCACGGCTACCGTGCTGAACGGCACCCCAATCCATGGCGCCGAGGCCGCCAACGCTGATCGTGAGGCACAAAAGATTGTTGACCTGGTTAAATGATAATAGGATATGGAAGGATTCATTGTAGACCCGAGAAAGACGACCCCTGAGGAAATGCAACAGGGAATGCGTGACGTGAAGCTGGTGTTTGACATCAACCACACGATGCCTTATACCGAGGAATATGACCGCCTGGTGCAGGAACTGTTCAAAGGGAAGATAGGCGAGGAAAGCCGTGTGCTCCCGCCGCTCAACCTTGTCTGTGCCAATCAGGTGACCATCGGCCGCAACGTGATGATCATGGGCGGCTGCCTGATGATGTCGCGTGGTGGCATCACCATCGACGATGACGTGATGATTGCTGCCAACACACAACTCATTTCCAACAACCACGACCTGAATGACCACGCCTTGCTTATCTGCAAGCCTGTGCACATCTGCCGCAATGCATGGATTGGCGCAGGAGCGACCATATTACCTGGTGTTACCGTGGGCGAGAATGCCGTCGTGGCTGCCGGAGCCGTGGTGACTAAGGACGTAGCCCCGAACACCATCGTGGGCGGTAATCCGGCCAAATTCATCAAGAACGCTTAAGAACAAACATTGCAATAAATATAAGGAGGACAAATCATGATTTTTGACAGAAACGATAAGAAAGAAGTGGTGGCACTGTTGGGTGCCGGAAGCATGGGCACGGCTATCGTGCGCCGCATCGCAGCCGGAAAGAGAATCCTGCTGGGAGACATCAGCGAGAAGGCCCTGGAGCGCGTCAGTGAGGACCTGCGTCGCAGCGGCTATGACGTGGAAACGCTGGTCGTGAACGCTTTGGAGAAGGATAGTGTTGAGGCTTTTGCCAAGCGTGCCGCAGAACTCGGCCCCGTGATGTACTTTATCGATACGGCAGGGGCATCGCCTAACCAAGCCTCGCCTGAGCACATCGTCAACCTTGACATGGTGGGCACGGGCTATGCCGTCGATGCCTTTGGACAGGTGATGGCTGCAGGTGGCGCAGGACTCATCATTTCGAGCCAGGCAGCCTACATGTATCCCATCCCCAATGACATTGAACTGCAGTTGGTCAACACCCCGACCGAGGGGCTGCGGGATGTCCCCTTCATCCAAGAAGTGGCCATGAAGGATTCCGGCCTGGCTTACATGATTGCCAAGCGCATGAATCACCTGCAGGCTCAACGCGCCGCTGCCACGACATGGCGCAACCGCCGCGCACGCATCAACACCATTTCGCCGGGCGTCATCGTCACCCCGTTGGCTTACGACGAGTTCCGTGCTGCTGGTGAAGGTTACCAGGCCATGATCGATGCCTCGGCCGCACAACGCACCGGCACGAGCGACGAGATAGCCGAAGTCGCTGCATTCTTGTTGGGCGAGCATGCCAAGTTCATCACTGGCACCGACCTGCTTATTGATGGCGGCGTGATTGCCTCGATTCGCACAGGCGAGTTCAAACTCTTCAGATAACAAAAAAGATGGAGTCATAAAAAATGATTCTGATTGCTGTCAAAACCGCATAAGTCAACAGATAAAAACAAATACATGAAGATGGAAACAATCAAATTATCCAATGGAGTGGAAATGCCGTTGCTGGGTTACGGTGTTTTCCTGGTGAGCCCGCAGGAATGCGAGCGCTGCGTGACCGATGCATTGAGCGTCGGTTACAGGCTGATCGATACGGCTCAAGCTTATTATAACGAGGAAGGCGTGGGCGAAGCCATCAAGAAGAGCGGCATTGCGCGCGACGAGTTGTTCCTCACCACCAAGGTGTGGATTGCTAACGCCGGCGAGGAAAAAGCCGCACGTAGCATCGACGAGAGCCTGCGCAAACTGCAGACCGACTACATCGACCTGCTGCTCATCCATCAGGCCTACGGCGACGTGTTCGGCTCGTGGAGGGCCATGGAGAAGGCCTATCGCGACGGCAAGGTGCGCGCTATCGGTGTGTCAAACTTCCAGGCAGCGCGCTTCTTTGATTTTGCGCATTATGTGGATGTGAAGCCCATGGTGAACCAGTTGCAGTGCAACGTGATGATCCAGCAGACAGGAATCGAGCCGCTGCTCAACGACTGCGGCACGCGCATGATGGCATGGGGTCCGTTGGGCGGACAAGGAATCGACGGAATTGTCAAGAGCGGGATGCTGGGCGCCATTGGCGAGAAATACGGCAAGAGTGCTGCACAGGTGGCACTGCGCTGGCTCACGCAACGCGGCATTGTAGCCATCCCCAAGTCGAGCCACAAGGAGCGCATGGCACAGAATTTCAACATCTTTGACTTCAAGCTCACCGACGATGAGATGGCGCAGATTGCCACAATGAACGAGCACGACACGGGTACAATCAATTTCACTGACCCACAGTTTGTTAAATATTTAATCGAGACTTACGGATAATATGAAAGCAATGAAATACATGCTGGCATCGGCCCTGTGTCTGCTGGTGTCAACCGCCTGCAGCGGAACAAATCCAGGAAACAGCAACGAGAACGAGGCAGCCACCCAACAGGCATCCACAACTAGTGGCGATAAGGCGCTGGTGGTATTCTTCTCACATGCCGGCGACAACTACAGCGTGGGCAATATCGAGGTGGGCAACACCAAGATTGTGGCCGACTACATCACCGAGTTGACAGGTGCCGACCAGTTCGAAATCGTCACCCACAAGTATGACGGCATGGCCTACAAGCCCCTGTGTGACCTGGCCAAAGAAGAGTTGGAGAAAGGAGAACTGCCTGAATTTGAGGGAAGCGTGGATGTCTCAAAGTACGAGACCATCTTCATCGGCGGCCCCGTGTGGTGGGGAACCTATCCTCAGGTGATGTTCACCTTCTTCAAGAAGTATGACCTCAACGGCAAGACCATCATCCCCTTCACCACCCATGAGGGATCTGGACTGGGACGTTGCGTGGAAGACGTCAAGGCAGCCTATCCCAATGCCACCGTTAATGAAGGCTTCTCGATGTATGGCCACGACGTCCGCAACGGCAAGTCCGAAGTAGCAAAATGGCTCAAAACCCTTGGTTTTTGACATAGAACCAACGGGCCTCATTTGGGTTAGAGTTAGGAGGCGAGCCTGGCATCTCTTAGGTGCCGGGCTCGCCTTTTTCGCTCCTTTTTTATTTATTGTTTTTGATTAATAACTAACTTTGCGGGCGAAAAAATCTGGTAAACCAATATGAATTCTGAGATAATAATGAAGAAGTTTAGTTCATTTTTTGTTGTATTATTGTTGACGTCGATCTCGTTCGCTGCCAATGCGCAGGAGTATTCTCGCGGTGATGTGGACCAAGACGGAAAGGTAAGCATTACAGATGTAACCTGCTTGATAGATAACTTGTTGAGTGGCGTTGCTGAAGGTGATGTGGATCAAGACGGAAAGGTCAGTATCACGGATGTGACCTGTTTGATAGATTACCTGTTGAGTGGTGAATGGACTGATGACCCCGTTACACCTCCCGATGAGTATGAGAGTGTTGATCTGGGATTGCCCAGCGGCACATTGTGGGCTACGCGCAACTTGGGGGCTGCCCATCCCGAGGATTGCGGCGACTACTTCGCATGGGGTGAAATCGTGCCCAATAAGGAATACTATTGGTGGGAGACCACTGCGTGGGTATATGTTGAAGATGGACATATCTATTTATCCAAGTACAACACCAAGAGTAATAACGGCGAGATCGACAACAAGACCGAACTGGACCCTGAAGACGATGCTGCCTATGTGAACATGGGCCCCGAGTGGCGCATGCCGTCCCAAGACCAGATCTTTGAATTATTTGATTATTGCACCTGGGAGTGGACACAGGTGAACGGCATGAATGGCCAAATGGTCACCGGCCCCAATGGTAACACGGTCTTCTTCCCCGCTTCGGGCATCCGTATAGGATACGATCTCGATTATGTGGGCGTGGAGGGCTTCTACTGGTCACGCACGCTCAATCTGCCACCCGTCCCCTCGACCGGTGCAGCAGGCATCCACTTGTCTTGGGAGTTCTTTGAATTTGGAGGTGGTAGCCGATGCAACGGATTGACAGTGAGAGCCGTGCGCGCGTCCCAAGAATAAACCTAAAACTATTGATAACATGAATGCTGCAAAAAAACTGATGACATTGCTGTTGGCAATGCTGGCATTGACGGCATGGTCACAGAACCTGGTCTTGGAGCAGGAGGAGGCTGATGATGCGATTGCGGTGGTGGGTTACTTCTGCAAGAACGACACGATGACCTACAGGCAGACGCACAACAAGTACAAGATCCAAGGGAACGATACGACAGTCAGCCAATCCTACGAGGAGGAGTTTATGATTGTCGTTACCGACTCGACCAGCAACGGTTACAAGATGAAGTGCATTCCGCTGAGTTTTACCCTCCATGATGCCGACACGGTCACCAGCCTGATGGCAAATGCCACGAGCCAGTTGATGCAGTCGGTCGTGTGTGAGTTCACAACCGATGAGTTCGGACAGCTCAAAAGCATCACCAACTGGCGCGAAATACGCGACCAACTCAAGAAGGGCGTAAAGGTCACATGCGACACGCTGTATACGACCATCCCAGACCTGGACAGCATCATGCCCCGAAAGTCGTTGGAAAACATCCTGCTGCTGCAATTCTCGACAGAGGAAGGCGTCCGCGACTCATACGAGGAATTGGACGATCTATTCGGTCTGCACGGCTCCTCGTTTAAGATCGTTGACAAGGAAGAAGATACCGAGGAAAATGGTTATCCCCAGCACACATCCACCAGGATAGGCTACACCGCCATCGAGGACGAGGAGAACGACTTTGACGGCGATTATGCCCTCTCAACGCTATCAACTACGACAATTCCCATCGAGGACTTGATGGATGTTGGCTTCGGCGTGCTGTCATTGATAATGAGCGACATGGCCAATGACAGCCTGGAAGTGGTTCGCGACCAGATTGTTGATTCGCTGAAAATCGCGAAACCCAATGGTGCCGAACTCATTGAAGAAGAGTATTACAGTTTTTTCGTGAACGGATGGCCCAAAGAATACTATTCCGGGGAAAAGGTTGACCTGGGATTCGTCCAGAACATCGAGACCCGGTATATTGAGTGGATTTCCCGCAATTGGCACATCTACATCCGCGACGATGAATCCACCGAAAACAAAGACATCTAATTCCGTTAAGATAAAGAGAATCCGTAAAAAGCTCCATATGGGCGAATTCAATCATATTTGAGAACTAATTATCAAACTGTATACAACAATGAAAAAGATCTTTTCTTTAATGTTCGCAGGATTACTGACGTTATCGGCATGTCATAACAATGATGAACCTAACGATCCTGATAACATAACCGGGAAAATCTATTTGGCAGTGAGAAACGCTTTTGAAGAAGGTGATGTGGTAATAACCGCTAAGGGAGACATCATATATCAGTGTGGACCCAAAACCCGAATCCAACGCTTTTTGGTTAATGGCAGTGATTGGTATGCCGTTGCCCATCAATGGCCTGACACTGGCAGGGATGTTGACATCGTTATTAAAAATGGTAACATCATTTATACGACCGTTGAGAGCATTTATGATTTGTGCATTGATGACGGAAACATCTACACGCTGGAAAGCTCGGGCCTTGAGCATAAACAATGGGTCTGCAAGAATTTCACACACACCTATTCACTGCTAACCGACCAGTTTGCAGCCAGTCAAATGATTGTCAATCATGGTGACATCACATTGGCACCGTCTAGCAGCATTTACGCTTGTTACTGGCATAACGGTGATTTCATTGCGATGCAAGGCTTGGATGGCGGGGTGGATGTTTGCTTTATCGACAAAGATGGTGACGACGTGCTAATGGGCGTTAATCGTGATAGATACAATAAGACTGGATATTGGCGTAGTGGCAGCAACTACAGCCATTTGAACATCACCGATTATATATTTCAAGTCAAATTGGTTGGTGGCAAATCTTATATCCTTGGAATGCACTACACATCTAGCGGCCGGAATAGCCATGGTGTCTTCGTTGCGACCTCGTCTGATGCAGTTGTCGTAATAGACGGACAAGAGCAAGTGCTGCGCTCAACAGGAAACACCAACAACTATGCCAAAAGTATGATTCACCACAACAACGACATCTATATCTTAGTGCGAGAATACAAGACAGAAACCACAGGAAATAAATCTTTCATCTACAAGAACATGAAGCCGATAAAACTGGACTGGGACGTAACAGAACGGGAAGTAATTGATTTTGCTATCATCGGTTCATAAAAAACAAACTATAAATTATTGATCATAATTAATGAAGATAGATATCGCCTCGGAAACGCAAGAGTCCCGGGGCTTTTCACACCATGGTACGCATGGGAAATTTAAAAAAATATTTGTTCAATTTTGATAAGTTTGGCGGCACCTCAGGAAATTGAGCAAGCTCATTTGCTTTCGGCTTGCACATTCTTTCCCGCCTGCAGGGCGGTTAATGTGCCGATGGGCCAACTGCAATATTGTTACTAAAAATCTTCTCGAAGCATTCGCCGAAAAGTCAAAAAAAGGGGGGTACATTGGAGGGATGCATCGAGCGGAAACAAAAATAAGCGGCTGAATATCAGTCGCTTATTTTATCACTCGTGGAGCATAGCGATCAAGTGGTGGTGCGCGTAAGGTGGAACAAAAAAAGGTCAGAGGTCGGTTTCTCTATCGGGTTGCATGCTGACCCTTCGAAGTGGAACGCCGACTCTCAGAGACCTGTGCGTGGTTCTACGCATGTTATCGGCCAGAAGAGGATTCCGTCGCGTGTCATCAACGACCGGATCGATGAGTTCCTTGCGGCTATCAATGAGTCCTTTGTCGAGTTCGGGCTCAAAGATGTTATGCCTGGACCAGACGAACTGCGCGAGCTTGTGAACGAGAAGGTTGGTCGGATCGAGGACCTGGAAGAAGAGCCACAGGTAAAGCCACTCAAGGAGATTTTTGACGATTTCCTTGCGTCAGGCAAAAAGGAACGCGATTGGACGAGCGCGGTGCATTACAAGTATGAGCAGGTGTGGAAACACTTGACTCAGTGTGATCCGACTGTTTCTCTTGAGACCCTTGACAAGGACAAGATGCTCGAACTTAAGGATTGGTATGTCAAGAACAATTACAAGAATCGCACTATCACCAAGCAGTTCCGGTTTTTGAAGTCGTTCCTTCGCTGGATGAAGGCCAACGGCTATCCTGTCCACGAGAGTGCAATTGACTGCCAGATTCATTTGACCGTAACCAAGAAAAATGTGACTTTTCTGACGTTCAAGGAGCTGATGCAGTTTTATCACTATAAGTTCGCGCCCGAGCATAAATATCTGGATAAGGCTCGCGACATGTTCTGCTTCATGGCGTTCACCTCGTTGCGCTATTCAGACCTTGCTCAGCTCAAAAGGGCCAATATCACCAGCCGTGGCATTGAACTCTATACCAAGAAGACCTCTACTCCAATAACGATACCGATAATTGATTATGCGCAGGAGATTATCGACAAGTACTCCAACTACAAGTCATCCGATGGTAGTCTATTCCCAGTGCCGTCAAGCCAGAAGTTGAATGACTATATCAAACTTGCTGCAGAGCAGGCTGGTATCGACAGGGAAGTCGTTAACACGTATTTCATCGGCACGAAACGCTACGATGAGATCCATAAGTTTTATGAGATTATCGGCTGCCATGACGGACGTCGCACATTTGTGTGCTGCTCTTTGGCTTTTGGAATACCGCCTGCCGTTGTCATGTCATGCACGGGTCACAAGGACTATCAGAGCATGAAGCCCTACATTGAGGTGGGAAACGATACGCAGAAACTTGAACTTGGCAAGTGGAACGGAAAGGACACCAAGGTTGATATCATCGCTGCTCTTGAGGATCTTGATGCCGACAAACTTGAGCAGGTGTATGACTTCGTTAAGTCAATTGCCAGCTGATGCTAAAACGTCAGGTCATGAAGACTATAATTTTTGAAATACGCAACGATTTGTTGCGTATTCTTTTGGAAATTGCCAAAAATAGGCTATTTTTGCGGTCAAAACGCAAATATTTCGACATTATGGAGATTTCAATTAAGAAAATCAAGGTTGGCGGAATCACCAATATCAAGAGTGTTGAGATTCCCATGGAGAAGTTGACGGCTCTTGTCGCTCCTAACAATTATGGTAAGAGCAACTTCCTTGTTGCCATCGAGTTCGCCGTTCAGTTCATGGCGGCTCAAAGCGATACTAGACTCAAGATGATGTCAACTCGTAATGTAATTCCCATCAATAAGTCAATGGAGGATGCTCCGTTCTCGTTTGAGATGGAAGGCTGCGCTGGTGATACAGAGTTTGTGTATGGTTTTTCGTTCGAATGGGCCAGGACAAATAGTAAAGATCATGGGAGTAGGGTAGTTAACGAGATCCTGAAACTGAAGCAAGCCTCTGAACTCAAGTACAAGACCTATATCAAGCGCGATGATACTGAACTCGCATATATCATTGCCACGTCTAAAGGACGGTGCAACAAGGAGGTCTTGGTTGATCGCGGTGCCCTTGTTATGGACAAACTGTTGAATATGGATGGACTGTTCTATTTGGACGTGGTGAAGGCCATAAGGTCAATTAACGTCAAGCGAGTGAATACCCTGGACAACCCAGATGGTATTTTCAGTTCACCTTATCCCGCTTCGGGTTCTGGAGGATATAGTGTGTCATTTCCCAAGCCTGGTGAAATAGGCTTCTTCATCAACAGCCTCCGCCAACTTGATGTGGACAATTATGAGTTGCTGAAGAACACCATCGTAGACTTGTTGCCCAACATTGAAGACTTTGAGCCTGTTCAGGTGGACTTGTCGCAAAAGACTGATGTGCCATTCCAGCTCCCAAATACATACTTTGATATCCGTGTCAAGGAACGCTTCAATAACCAATACACTAGCATCAACAATGTGTCAACCGGCAGCAAGAAGATCTTGTACGTCTTGACCATGTCGTTGGCAGCCAGCCTTAATCATGTGGACCTGCTCATGTTCGAGGAACTAGAGAATTCTGTACATCCCCGACTGTTGCAGAATCTGCTGCAAGTCGTTACCGAACTCGCGGGTAATACTAAGGTCATTACGACGAGCCATTCTCCTTATCTCGTCAAATATTTGTCACCGAACAATATCCAGCTCGGCTTGCCCACACATTCTGGTGTTGCAGAATTCAAGACCATTAAGCCCAGTAAGGTGAACAAAGTATTGCGTCAGGCCTCAGCCGAGGAAGTTTCTATCGGTGAATACCTTTTCGACATGATGCTTGATGCCGAGGCAGATGATGAGATGTTGAACGAGTATTTTGCATGAGGATATGAAGAAGACAGGACCTAATAAGCCCCATGTGGTGATCTTTGTTGAAGGCGACACCGATAAAGTTTTCTTCGACCATCTCATTCAGTTCTATCGTGATAATTCGACTACAGAGGTTGTGTCATGCGAAGTGAGAAATCTGCGCGGTGTCTCACGTTATACCAATAAGATCGTGGGTAAACTCCAAAACGACATCTGCCCGAAGGCATTGAAGAAAGGCATGGCGGTGACAGCGGTTTGTTGCAGCTATGACACCGATGTGTTCGAGTATGCCGAGCGTCCAGTGGTTGATTGGAACAAGGTTGAGCGAGAAGTCAAGAAACTTGGAATCCGTGAGTTTTGCCACGTTAGGGTGGAACAGATGATGGAGGATTGGCTTTTGGATGACCTGGCAGGCATTTGTGCATTCCTCAAATTGAAAAAGGCGCCCATCCCGTTGGCTGGCGAAACGGGCTATCAAAAGATGCAGAACCTTTTCAAGCGGGCCAACAAGCTCTATCTGAAAGGCAATAGCATAACACCAATGATGACCTCAATCGACATGAATGTGATTAGGCAACAGCGGCAGTCATCGTTAGCACGCCTGGAATCAATCCTTAATGTTACGATTTAGTCACCGTCAGATAACGCTCAGAACCCTTATAAACAAGAGAATAAACGCCCCTATATTTGGACCGCCGGTATAGCAATGAACACGCTGGCGGCATGAGGGGCAAAGACAATATATAACCCGATGGTATGGACTGGGCGGCGAAGAGTCACCAGCACCGCCATCACCAGGCGTTATCACCTGTCGGGGAGACCGTGCCCTCAAGACGGCATAATCGAACCGACAGAGAGTCTGGAAAAGAAGCAACGAGGCTGACACCGAAGAGGTGCCGGTCTCGCCTTCTTTTTTTTTCGGTTTGGTTCGGTTGGTTCTGGTGGTAATGAGTTGCTAATTAGACACTGCTGCTCCCAGGCAAGGATGGACGGCATCCTAAATAAAGCCAAAAGCACCCATTTGGGGGTTGCGGGTATCGGTTTTGATAGGTAATTTTGTAGCGTGATCGAGAAAAAAATCCGTTTGGGGGTTTAAAAAATCGGTTTCTGTGTGTATATAGAATGTATGACAGACAGAGAAAGACATATCGAGGGGCTGTTCAGGCAACATTACAGTGCGATGCATCGGCTGGCTTACATGCTGTTGCACGACGATGACGACAGCAAGGACGTTGTGCACGACGTCTTTGCCAAGTTGCTTGTGGAACAAACGGAACTGCGTGAAACGACCGTCCTGCCTTATCTGTTGTCATGCGTGCGCAACCAGTGCCTGAACGTGATGCGTGACCGCAAGTTGCATGCCCAGTTGCAGCAGTACCTCATTCCCGACACGGTAGCGGAACAGACTTCGCCCGAGGACCTTGAGCGCGAAATTGCAGTGCTCAGCAAGGGCATCGATGCTCTGGTGCCGCCTGTGTGCCG
>JAEEGG010007007.1_pt1 | contig 26233 bp, 21 predicted proteins | sample 9134161 | NCBI WGS metagenome assembly JAEEGG01 (sample SAMN16246543, study PRJNA631951) | gut metagenome | biome: gut microbiome; feature: rumen; material: CR-attached | host: Bos | place: Iran: Karaj | collected 2018-10 | reverse complement strand
GGAGGAGCTGGATACCTTAAGGCACTCCAGTATATGGGATTTGAGCCAGGACAGAAACTGTTGGGTACGAAGGTGGACTACGTGTTCCTTGGAGCCTGCACCAACGGTCGTATCGAAGACTTCCGCGCCTTCGCCTCGATCGTGAAGGGCAGAAAGAAAGCCCACGATGTCGTTGCCTGGCTCGTGCCCGGCTCATGGGCCGTAGACCGTCAGGTACGCGAAGAAGGACTCGACAAGATTCTCGAGGCTGCAGGTTTCGAGATCCGACAGCCAGGGTGCTCTGCCTGCCTGGCGATGAACGACGACAAGGTGCCTGCCGGCAAACTGGCCGTCTCTACCTCTAACCGTAACTTTGAAGGTCGTCAGGGGCCTGGTGCTCGCACTATCCTGGCATCGCCCTTGGTTGCTGCCGCCGCCGCTGTCACAGGAGTTATAACCGATCCACGCAGCCTTTGCCCCCTAAGTTAGGGGGCTACAGGGGTCTGAACAGGCGCAGACCTCGAAGATAGTATTAATATAAAAGTCTGATATACGCTTGTTCAGACCCCCAACCCCCTAACTTAGGGGGCTTGAAAGAATGAAACAGAAATTCGATATCATCACAAGCACTTGCGTGCCACTGCCTTTGGAGAATGTGGACACGGACCAGATTATCCCCGCACGGTTCCTGAAGGCCACGACGAGGGAGGAACGTTTCTTCGGCGATAACCTCTTCCGCGACTGGCGCTATAACAGCGACGGCACGCTGAATAAGGACTTCGTGCTGAATGATCCAACCTACAAGGGTTGTATCCTCGTGGTAGGCAAGAACTTCGGCTCGGGGTCAAGCCGCGAGCATGCCGCCTGGGCCATCGCAGGCTACGGTTTCCGCGTGGTCATCAGCTCGTTCTTTGCCGATATCCACAAGAACAACGAACTGAACAACTTCGTCTTGCCCGTGCAGGTGAGCGAGGACTTCCTTCAGGAACTCTTCCAGACAATCCGTGAGAATTCGGAATCACAGGTCAAGGTCGACCTCCCAGCGCAGACCGTTACCAACCTTGTCACGGGCCGTAGCGAGCACTTCGACATCAACGGCTACAAGAAGCATTGTCTGATGAACGGTCTCGACGACATCGACTTTCTTATGCAGAACCAAAACAAAACAGAACTATGGGAACAGCAGAACAAGTAGGACAATACAAACGCCTGCAGCCGTTCGTGGAGATCATGGACTCAACGCTGCGTGACGGAGAACAGACCAGTGGTGTCAGCTTCCTGCCTCACGAGAAACTTATCATCGCCCGCATGCTCCTCAACGACCTGAACGTGGACCGCATCGAGGTGGCCTCGGCAAAGGTGTCGGAAGGGGAGAAGGAGGCTGTCAGCATGATCTGTCGCTTTGCGGAGAAGATCGACAAGCTCAGTAAGGTGGAAGTGCTCGGTTTCGTAGACGACGGCGAGAGCATCGACTGGATCGAATCCTGTGGCTGCAAGACCGTCAACCTTCTGGCGAAAGGCTCCCTGCGCCATTGTCAGGAGCAGCTGAAGAAGTCGCCCGAGGAACATATCGAGGACATCAGCCGGACGGTGAAATACGCCCGCAGCAAGGGTATGTCTGTGAATGTCTATCTCGAGGACTGGTCGAACGGTATGAAAGACTCGCCCTTCTATGTCTATCAAGTGATGGACGCCCTCTGCGACATCGGCATCCGCCGTTTCATGCTCCCCGACACGCTGGGCATCATGAATCCCCTGCAATGTATCGAGTATTTCCGCAAGATGATGAAGCGCTATCCTGATACACATTTCGATTTCCACGCCCACAACGACTACGACCTGGCTGTCTCTAACTCGCTGGCTGCCGTTCTGAGCGGCGCCAAAGGACTCCATGTGACGGTGAACGGTCTGGGTGAGCGTTGTGGCAATGCGCCGTTGTCGAGCGTGCAGGTGATCCTCAAGGACCAGTTCAACGCCAAGACGAATATCCGCGAAGACAAGCTCAACGATATCTCCCGTCTGGTGGAGAGCTATAGCGGCATTGCCGTGGCCCCCAATCAGCCCATCATCGGCGACAACGTCTTCACCCAGGTAGCTGGCGTTCATGCCGACGGTGACAAGAAGAACGGCCTCTACCAGAACGCCCTCGTGCCGGAGCGCTTCGGTCGTCGCAGGGAGTACGACCTGGGCAAGAACAGCGGCAAGGCCAACATCATCAAGAACCTCGAGGAACTCGGTCTGGAGCTCACGCCCGAACAGACTCGGCGCGTCACCCAGCGCATCACCGAACTCGGCGACAAGAAGGAACGCGTCACTCAAGATGACCTGCCCTTTATCGTCAGCGACGTGCTGAAACACGATGCACCGGAGGATAAGGTAAAGCTTGTAAGTTATGTGGTATCAACGGCTTACGGTCTGAAACCTGGAGCAAATATTAAGGTGGAGATCAACGGTCAGGAGTATGAGGCGAGTGCCACGGGCGACGGTCAGTACGACGCCTTCGTGAAGTCGCTGCGCTATATCTACAAGAAATATCTGAACCGCACATTCCCCATCCTGCAGAACTACGCCGTCACCATCCCACCAGGTGGTCGTACCGACGCCCTCGTGCAGACGGTCATCACCTGGAACGACGACGGTAAGATTATCCGAACCCGCGGCCTGGATGCCGACCAGACCGAGGCGGCTATCAAGGCTACTTTTAAAATGTTGAATATATACGAAAACGAAAAGAAAAACGAACTATGAAACTGAAGATTGCGATTCTTGAGGGCGATGGTATCGGCCCTGAGATTATGAAACAAGGTGTGGCGGTGCTCGACGCGATTGCCAAGAAGTGCGGCCACGAGTTTGAATACGAGCGGGCTATCTGTGGTGCCCATGCCATCGACGAGGTGGGAGACCCTTATCCCGACAGCACCCACGAGGTTTGTATGCGGGCCGACGCTGTGCTCTTTGCCGCTGTGGGCGACCTGAAATACGACAACGACCCCACGGCTCCGATCCGCCCAGAGACGGGCTTGCTGGCCATGCGCAAGAAGCTGGGCTTGTTTGCCAACGTTCGTCCTGTGGCCACCTTCGATTGTCTGCTCCACAAGTCACCCTTGAAGGAAGAGCTGCTGCGCGGTGCCGACTTCGTGGTCATTCGTGAGCTCACGGGCGGCATGTACTTCGGTGAGAAATACCAGGACAACGACAAGGCCTACGACACCGACGTCTATACCCGTCCCGAGATTGAGCGCATCCTGAAGGTGGCCTTCGAGATGGCCATGACGCGTCGCAAGCACCTCACGGTGGTCGACAAAGCCAACGTGCTGGCCTCCAGCCGCTTGTGGCGTCAGATTGCCCAGGAGATGGAACCCCAGTATCCTGAGGTGAAGACCGACTATATGTTCATCGACAACGCCTCGATGCGTGTGCTGACCGAACCCCGTTACTTCGATGTCATCGTCACGGAGAACACCTTCGGTGATATCCTGACCGACGAGACCTCGTGCATCACGGGTTCCATGGGTCTGCAGCCATCGTCGTCGCTGGGTGAACACACGCCGTTGTTCGAACCCGTCCACGGCTCGTGGCCCCAGGCTGCCGGTCAGAACCTCGCCAACCCCTTGGCACAGATCCTCTCCGCCGCCATGCTGCTTGAGCACTTTGGACTGGAGAAGGAGGGCGCCCTCGTGCGCGATGCCGTCAATGCCTCGCTCGATGCCCATGTCCGCACCCCGGAGATCCAGGTCGATGGCGGTGCGAAGTACGGAACCCGCGAAGTAGGAGAGTGGATTGTAAAGTATATTATCAATAAATGAGAAGATATATGAAGATAGAGGAAGATAGTCGCCTTCTGCGACGGAAGATAGAAGACAAATCATTGTCGGCAGACGATAAACGGACTCGTCTATTGTCTTTTATCTTCTTCTATCTCCTTTTATCTCCTTCTATCTCCTTCTTTCCGACAGAAGTTTCCGCACAAAGCCGCAGCGAATGGCGCGACTCCCTCGAGACGCTTAGTGCCAGCCTGAGGCAGGACCCCGATAACATCGACCTGCGTCTGCGCAAGGCTGAGGCCGACATCCAGTTGGAGCAATGGGACTATGCCCTGGCGGAGTATGGTCGTATCCTGCGGGCTGACGAGCGCAACCTCGCGGCCCTCTTCTTCCGCGCCTATGTGCATGAGAAGCAGCAGCATTACGATCTGGCCCGTGCCGACTATGTCTCGTTCCTCTCCATCCAGCCTGTCTACCTCGAGGCCCGTCTCGGTCTGGCTCATGTGCTGCAGAAGATGGGGCGCAAGTCTGACACGATGGACGAGCTGAACCGCATCGTGCAAATGTTCCCCGACAGCGCCGATGCCTATGCTGCCCGTGCCGCTTTCGAGACGAAATATCTGCAGTACGAGTTGGCCGTCTACGACTGGGGTGAAGCTGTCCGTCTGCGCCCCGAAAACGAGGGTTTCGTCATCTCGAAGGTCGATCTGCTGATTCGTCTCAAACGCAAAAAAGAGGCCCGTGAAGCCCTCGACGCCCTAGTGGCCCGCGGCACTCCCCGTGGCACCCTGAAAGAGTGGTACGACCGCACAAAGTAGCCTAAACGAATAAAGGAATTGTCTTTAGCACATCTGAAAAAGTAGATAAGTAGGAAAGTAGGAAAGTGGACATTAATGGTTTCTGGGGGAGAAGAGAGATAGAATAATTTGAATAATTATTCATAATAATAAATATAAATATAAACTTATACTTATAATGTCTCTCTGCTGTCTTCAAACTGGTTAATGTCCACTTTCCTACTTTCCTCATTTCCTACTAAGGTAATGAACGGTATATAAAGAATTAAGAGGACTTGCAATAAGCAATGTTTGAAAAATAATTTACATCGCGGCAAGACGCTTGAAGCGATAAAAATCAGCCCATAGTAAACCTGGACTTTAGATAGACTAAACTGGGACTTTACCGTGACTAAACTCCCACTTTAGTGCCAGTAAAGTTCGAGTGTTGGTTTTTGCCCGTTTTTGCGCGGTTTTCGCAGAAAATAGAATTACTGAAATTATTTTACACAACATCCAAATCTCACAAAAGGGACTGTCCCCTTTGTGATGTAGAGAAGTGTAACTCCTATTATAACGGGCAGTTTTGGGATACTTATTATTATGTAAGGGGCGATCCCACTGCCGTCCGGGGCGTGAAGGCCGACGATGCTGCCGCCCCGTGGTATGACCTCAGCGGGCGCCGTCTCAGCACTCCACCGACGAAGGGAATGTTCATCCACGACGGCAGGAAAGTTTGGCGCTCTGGCTCAGCTAACGGGCGATAATGTAAGTTTCGGGCTCACAATGTGTCAGATTCTGTGAGCAGACACTCTGTGAGCATGGCGTCACGAAAGCGGGACGGCCCTAACAAAAGAGCCGTCCCGCTGTTATACCGCTGTTATATATGGTTTTACTTGACGGCGCGGATGCAGCGGCCGCTGAAGCGATTGCTGGAGAGGTTGCCGAAGGTCACGTCGACATCGGAGAAATCGAACTCCAAGCAATAGGCCTTGGTGGGGTTGTTGGGGTAGAGCGACGACGTCCAGTAGATGCCTTTGATGGCGCGGAACTGGATGCCCTCGTAGAAGCGGAATCCGGTGATGGGCAGGAAGATGGAGTTGCCCGTCTTCTTGCCGGTGACCTTATAGCCGTTGACGCCGTCCTTCGTGGTCCATTCCCACTCGCATTTGTCGGGGTCAGTCAGCTCTTCGCACTCCTTGGCCGTGGGCATGCGCCATTCGCCGCCCCATGTGGCGCGTGCGGCATCGTCGGTGGGGGCGAGCAGGATCTTACTGTCGGTGGCGGTGTACTTGAGCAGGAAATTGGAGTCGCCCTGGCTCCACGCGTAGGTGCGCCACGAGTAGTAGTTCTTTGGCTTCGTCTCGCCCCAGGCGAAATAGGTGCCGAAGCCCGAGTCGGCCGTCGCGCCAACATTCATGTTTGCCCACTTCACGCTGAGTCCTAAATCCACGGCCTCCACGGCGGAGGCTTTCGGTTCGTCGTTCGTTACATTGGCCTTGGTGTTGTTTACCGTCCCAACGAACAAGAGGGACAGGGCCGTCAGAATAATCTTTTTCATATTGAATGTTTTTTTATTTAATTATTACTTGGAGACAAGGAGACAGGGAGTTCAAGGAGTTCAGGACATTACTTTACTTGGATGTTGATGGTCTCGGAGAGTGGCAGGGTGGTGTCGGTGACTTTGAGGGTGAGGGTGCCGGGCTGCTTGCTGCCGCGGACGATCACTACCAGCTGACCGTTGAAGAGCCGCATCGTGGGCTGTCGGAAAGACTCCAGACTCGTGGCATCGCCGTTGCAGACGGCCTCGAACTGTCCGGCTCCCGTGACTTCGAAGCGCAGCTGGTCGGAGGCCTGGGGGATGAGGTTCCCGTCGGCATCGGTCAGAGAGACGGTCACGAAGGCGAGGTCATCTCCGGTGGCGGAGAGGGAACCCGTGTGTTCTGTCCAGACATCGAGCTTGAGCTTGGCGGGTTGGCCGGCGGTGCGGACGGTCTGCTCGCCGGTGGGATAGCCATCGGCATCGTAGACCACCACCTTCAGTTCGCCCGGCTCATATCTCACGTCGTTCCAGCGCAGGCGGTAACGGTCGAGTCGCCCGGAAGGGTTCTTGCTGATACGGCCCTGGCTCTTGCCGTTGACGAAGAGCTCGGCGGTGGGGGAGTCGGTATAGCAGTAAACGGGCGTCACCTCGCCGATGCGGTCGCTCCAGGTCCAGTGGGGCAGGAGGTGGATGGTGTGCTCGTCTTTGTTCCAGCGCGAACGGTACAGCCAGTAGCGGTCCTTGGGCAGTCCGGCGAGGTCGCAGATGCCGAAATAGCTGCTGCGCGAAGGCCAGTACTCGTCGTAGGGCGTCGGCTCGCCCAGGTAGTCGTAGCCCGTCCACACGAACTCTCCGATCACCCACGACTTATCATCCTGCCACACCCAGTCGTCGTCGGGCAGGTTCGACCACGAGCAGTATTCCACGTCGTAGCTGCTGCATTGGCCGTCGGCGGTCTTGATGGCGTTGGGGTCGTAGGTGGGCGCCCAGGAGGCGTATTGGGAGTTGTCGGTGACCTTCACGGGGAACTTATACACGCCGCGGCTGCTGACCGTCGAGGCGGTCTCGGAGCCCAGGAGGAATCCCTGCGGCAACTGTTCGATATTCTTCTGATATTTGTGGACGCGGTAGTTGAATCCCGGCACGTCCATCACCTGGGCGAAGCCGCTCTGGAGGGCATCCTCGGCCTTGTCCATGCCCTGAGTGACGGGGCGCGTGGGGTCGAGCGCATGGCAGGCATCCTGCAGCTTCTGGCTGATGTCGCGGCCTTCCGTGCTGTTCTGCTCGGGGATCTCGTTGCCGATCGACCACATGACGATGGCGGGGTGGTTGCGGTTGGCCAGCACGAGGTTCTCGATGTCGCGCTGCCACCAGTCGTTGAAGAAGCGGGCATAGCCGTTCTTGCACTTGGGGTAGATCCACATGTCGAAACTCTCGGCCATCACCATCATGCCGAGCGAGTCGCAGAGGTCCATCTGCATCTGCGAAGGCATATTGTGAGAGGTGCGTATCGCGTCGCAGCCCATGTCCTTCATGGTCTTGATCTGACGAATCAGCGCACTCCTGTTGACGGCAGCACCCAGAGGACCGAGGTCGTGATGCAGGCAGACACCCTTCAGCTTGCGGGTGACGCCGTTCAGCTGGAAACCGCCCTCGCGGGAGCATTTCACCGTGCGGATGCCGGTCTTGATGGCCTTGCTGTCGCAGGGCTGGCCCGTCTTGTCGAAGATCGTGGCGGTCAATGTATATAAATAAGGTGACTCTGGCGACCAGAGCTTGGGTTGTGTGACGACGAATGTGGTGCTGACGCAACCGTCTTTCAGGCTGAGACCATTGTAGTGACTATCGCTGGTAACGACCGTCTTCCCGTCGGCATCAGCCAGTTCGAACCTCAGCGTGACGCCCTCAGCAGGGCCAGCCACCTTCATGTCGAGACTGAGTTTGGCATATCTGTCGGTCAGCTCTGTGGTGCGCACGAACATGCTCCAGTCGTCGATGTGCGTCTTCTGAGTCAGAATGAGCGTCACGTGGCGGTAAATGCCGGCTCCGGGGTACCAGCGCGAGCTCTCCTCCAGGTTCTTCAGGTCGACCTCCAGCAGATTGTCGCCCGCCTTCATCATCGGCGTGATATCCACCCGGAAGGCGTTGTAGCCATAGGCCCAGTAGCCGGCCTTCTGACCGTTCAGGCTGACGGTGGGTTCGGCCATCGCACCATCGAACAAGAGTTCGGCGTGCTGACAGTCGGCAGGAATCTGAATCGTGCGACGGTAATGCCCCTCGCCAATCCAGGGCAGGGCACCCGAACGACCGCTCTTCTCGGTGGCCTCGGTCTCGCCGTTCTGCTCGATGGCTACCATCTGCAGGTCCCATTTCTTGTCGAACGGTCCGGCGATGGCCCAGTCGTGGGGTACGGACACCGTTTCCCATGACTGTCGGTCGTGAGAAAACTGCCAGTGGTCGCTGAGCGTGATTTCTTTTCTCTGTTGTGCAAAAGCCACCGTAGTGGCTGCCAAAAACACCGCTATTAACTTTGATTTCATTTCAGTTTGTAATTAGTTGTCATGATTTTGGGCACAAATTTACGAAAAAAATCCTAAATAGTTGGCAATTTGAAGGATTTAATGTAAATTTGCAGCTAATTTTAGGAAATATAAACGATTACGATATGAGACATCAATTAAGAAGTGCGGTATGCACCGAAGGCAGGAGGATGGCTGGTGCCCGTGCGCTGTGGGTGGCCAATGGCATGAAAAGAGAGCAGTTCGGTAAGCCGATCATCGCCATCGTGAACTCTTTCACCCAGTTCGTGCCTGGTCATACGCATTTGCATGAGGCTGGACAGATTGTGAAGCGTGAGATTGAAAGTCTTGGCTGCTATGCTGCCGAATTCAATACCATCGCCATCGACGACGGCATCGCCATGGGCCACGACGGCATGCTCTATTCGCTGCCCTCGCGCGACATCATCGCCGACTCGGTGGAGTATATGGTCAATGCCCATAAGGCCGACGCGATGATCTGCATCTCCAACTGTGACAAGATCACCCCAGGCATGCTGATGGCTGCCATGCGCCTGAATATCCCAGCCGTATTCGTCAGCGGCGGACCAATGGAAGCCCACAAGCTGAATGGCGAGAATGCCGACCTGATCACCGCTATGATTAAGGGGGGCGACCCCACCGTCAGCGACGAGGAACTGGCTCAGGTGGAACAAATGGCCTGTCCGGGCTGTGGAGCCTGCTCTGGCATGTTCACGGCCAACTCCATGAACTCGCTGACTGAGGCCATCGGACTCTCTCTGCCCGGCAACGGCAGCATACTGGCTACCCACAAGAACCGCATCCAGCTCATGAAGGATGCCGCCAAACTCATCGTCAAGAACGCCCTCGCATACTATGAGGATGGCGACGAGTCGGTGCTGCCGCGCAGTATCGCCACCCGCCAGGCCTTCCTCAACGCCATGACGCTCGATATCGCCATGGGAGCCTCGACGAACACTGTGCTCCACCTGTTGGCGGTAGCCCAGGAGGCAGAGGTGGACTTTACGATGAAGGATATCGATGCCCTCTCGCGCAAGACGCCGTTCCTCTGTAAGCTTGCGCCCAACTGGCAGAAGTACAGCATCCAGGAGGAGAACCGCGCCGGCGGTATACTCGGTATCCTCGGCGAACTGGCCAAGGGCGACCTGCTTGACCTCTCTTGCAAGCGTGTCAATGGTGCCACGCTCGGTGAAGATATCGAGAAATACAGTATCCTTAAGGAAACCATCGACCCCGAGGCCGACCGCATATACCATAGCGCCCCTGGCGGCAAGTTCAGCAATGTGTTGGGTTCGCAGGAGGCGCGTTGGGAGAGTCTCGACACCGACCGCAAGAATGGTTGTATCCGCGACATCGAACATGCCTACACCAAGGACGGCGGTATGGCTGTGCTCTTCGGCAATATTGCGCAGGACGGTTGTGTGGTGAAGACTGCCGGTGTGGATGAGTCGCTCTGGCACTTCGAAGGTCCTGCTGTCGTGTTCGATTCTCAGGAAGACGCCTGTGAGGGCATCCTCGGTGGTAAGGTGAAGAAGGGCGACTGTGTGTTCATCACCCACGAAGGTCCGAAGGGTGGTCCCGGCATGCAGGAGATGCTCTATCCCACGAGCTATATCAAGTCGATGCACATGGGTAAGGAGTGTGCGCTGATCACCGACGGCCGTTTCTCAGGAGGTACATCCGGTCTGAGTATCGGTCACATCTCGCCTGAGGCTGCCAACGGTGGAAACATCGGTAAGATCAAGGATGGCGACATCATCATCATCGACATCCCCTCGCGCAGCATCAACGTGAAGCTCTCAGACGAGGAACTCGCCGCCCGTCCCCAGCAGCCCCTGAAGCGTAACAGAGTTGTCTCAAAGGCCCTCCGCGCCTATGCCCAGAGTGTATCGTCAGCCGATAAGGGCGGAATCAGAATACTTACAGAGTAATCATCTGTAAACCGTAAACTGTAAACAGTAAACTATATGCTGAAAGACAAAATAACTGGATCGAAGGCGCTGATGCGGGCGCTGCAGGCCGAGGGTGTTAAGACCATCTTCGGTTACCCCGGCGGCAGCATCATGCCTGTCTACGATGCACTCTTCGACTACACACGAGGTGAGAAAAAATGTTTCGACCATATTCTGGTGCGACATGAACAGGGTGCCACCCATGCCGCCGAGGGCTATGCACGCGTCTCTGGAGAGGTCGGTGTGGCTTTGGTGACCAGTGGTCCTGGTGTGACCAACACGCTGACGGGTATTGCCGATGCGATGCTCGACTCCACGCCGATTGTCGTCATTGCCGGCCAGGTGCCCATCTCGGCTCTCGGTACTGATGCCTTCCAGGAGGTTGACCTCGTGGGTGTGGCGCAGCCTATTTCGAAGTGGAGCTATCAGATCCGTCATGCCGAAGACGTGGCTTGGGCCGTCAGCCGTGCTTTCTACATCGCTCGCACAGGTCGTCCCGGTCCTGTGGTGCTCGACTTTACCAAGAACGCCCAGGTTGAGGAGATCGACTATAATCCCCAGAAAGTCAACTTTATCCGTTCCTACGTGCCATATCCGAAACTCGATGAGACGGCAGTTTATAAAGCCGCCGAACTGATTAACAACGCCAAGAAACCTTTGGCGCTCGTCGGACAGGGTGTGGAGTTGGGTAATGCCCAAAGCGAACTGGTGAAGTTCCTTGAAAAGGCCGATATCCCTGCCGGCCGTACGATGCTTGGCCTCTCCGCGCTGCCCTCTAACCATCCGCTGAATGTCGGTATGCTGGGCATGCACGGCAATTACGCCGTGAACATGAAGGAGCAGGAGTGCGATGTGCTGATTGCCATCGGTATGCGATTCAGCGACCGTGTGACGGGTAACCTGAAGACCTATGCCAAGCAGGCAAAGATCATCCACCTCGATATTGACCACAGCGAGATTGATAAGAACGTGAAGACCGATGTGGCGGTGATTGCCGACTGTAAGGAGTCGCTACCCGCTATTACGGCCTTGCTCAATGAGACAAACCATGCGGAATGGCGCGACTCATTCAAGCCGCTCGACGAGAAAGAGCGCGTGAAAGTGATCGAGCCCGCCATCCATCCGAAGGAGGGCCCGTTGTTGATGGGCGAGGTGGTGAATGCCGTGGCAGAACAGGTGCCTGACGATACAGTCTTGGTGACGGATGTCGGTCAGAATCAACTGTTTGCAACCCGTTACTTCAAGTATCACCATAAGCGCAGTATCTGTACCAGTGGTGGTCTCGGAACGATGGGCTATGGCATGCCTGCCGCCATCGGAGCCACCTTCGGCGCACCCGGTCGTACCGTTTGTTGCTTCATGGGCGACGGCGGTTTCCAGATGTGTATCGAGGAGCTCGGCACTATCATGGAACAGCAGGCTCCTGTGAAGATGATCGTGATGAACAACCACTATCTCGGCAATGTGCGTCAGTGGCAGGATATGTTCTGGATGCGTCGTAAGTCGTTCACGAAGATGATGAACCCCAACTACGAGCTTATCGCTCAGGGCTACGGTATCCCTTACCAGGCTGTGACAGACCGCAAGGATCTGGCTGCGGCAATCGCGAAGATGCTGGCTACGAAAGGCCCGTTTATCCTCGAGTGTGCCATCCTCGAAGAAGACAACGTGCTGCCCATGACGCCTCCGGGCATGGGTATCGATAAGATGATGCTGGAGATATAATGGTGAAAAGTGAATAGTTATGGAAGAAAAGAAACTCTATACATTATTGGTTTATTCTGAGAACGTGGCTGGTATCTTGAATCAGGTCACGGCCGTCTTTACCCGTCGGCAGGTGAACATCGAGAGTCTGAACGTGTCGGCCTCCAGCATCCCCGGCGTGCATAAGTACACCATTACCGCTTGGAGCGACGAAGACCAGATCATCAAGATTGTGCGTCAGATCGAGAAGAAGATCGACGTGGTGAAGGCTAACTATTTCACCGACGACCAGTTGTTTATCCGCGAGTCGGGTCTCTACAAGCTCGCCACGCCGATGGTCTTGGAGAACACGGAGATATCCCGCACGATCCGTCGTTTCGATGCTCATATCATCGAGGTGAACCCCACCTATACCATCGTGATGAAGCATGGTGTCACCGAGGATATCATCTCACTTTACCGGGCCCTCGACACGTTCGGCTGTGTATTGCAGTATACTCGCTCTGGTCGTATCGCCGTTACCCGTGGTATGGTGGAGCAGGTCAGCGAGTTCCTCGAGCAACGGGAGGGTGATAGTATTTAGTTTACGGTTTACAGTTAACAGTTTGCATGATGAATACATTGTTCAATAGATGGGCGAGGGTAGCGGTATTCTCCTTCCTCCTTCCTCTTTCCTCTTTTCTCGTAAATCCTGCACAGGCACAAAAGCGTTTCGTTGGTGGCGATATCTCTTTGTTGCCGCAGTATGAGAAATACCAGGTACCTTTCTATGATGTTGACGGTCAGAAAATCGATGACATGCTGCAGTATCTGAAGAGTGAGACCGTGGGATGGAATGCCCAGCGTGTCCGACTCTTTGTGAATCCGACACCCAGTCTCGATAACAATGATCCCGCGATCTGTCAGGATCTCGATTATGTGATATCGTTTGGTAAGCGCATCAAGGAGGCGGGCTTTGCGTTTATGCTCGACTTCCATTATAGTGATGTCTGGGCTGATCCCGCTAAGCAATGGACCCCAGTGGAGTGGCAGTCGTTGAGCGACGAAGAACTTCATAAGAAGCTCTACGAATACACAAAAGATTGTCTGACGAAGCTCGTGGAGGCAGGCGCTGCGCCCGATTTCATCCAGACTGGCAATGAGATTTCCTTCGGCATGCTTTGGGGCAAGAAAGACACCAAGTCAAACCGCTGCTATATCGATTCTCCGGCTGCGAATTGGAACCGTTTCATTGCCTTGTTAAAACAAGCCACGAAAGCTTGTCGTGAGGTGTGTCCGGAGGCTAAGATTATCATCCATTCGGAGCGTTCGGGGGATCCCACGGTTGCCGTAGACATGTTCAAGAGGCTGACTGAGATCGACTACGACATCATCGGTCTCTCTTACTATCCCTTCTGGCACAAAGGTCTTTCTAAACTCTCTGAGACGCTTGACAAGCTGGCGGCAAACTTTCCGGAGAAGACCGTGCAGATAGTGGAGACCGCCTATTGCTACCAATACAAGCCAAAGGACTGGGATGCAGATTCTTGCCCTTGGGCTGTCACGCCGGAAGGACAGGCAGATTTCGTTCGCGACCTCATTGCTGAACTGAAGAAACACGCGAACGTGAATGGTCTCTATTGGTGGTTCCCCGAGGAGAATGGAAATGGTCCCAATAATTCGGTCATTGGTGGCTGGTTAAACCGCGGTCTGTGGAACAACGACAGTCATAAGGCCCTGCCGGCACTCTATGAGATGAAAAATTTCCTTGATTCAGAGACGGCGATAACCCCTCTTACATCTAACGTTTCATTTCTAACCTCTGAAGCTTGGTATACCCTTGAGGGTATCCGCCTCCCTGAGCGGCCCTTTCGTCCCGGGTTGTATATCCAAAATGGAATAAAGACATGGATAAAGTAGGATCATACGAATTCATGGCCGAGCCCTTCCATTGCGACTTCTCGCAAAGGCTCTTCATGGGACACCTCGGCAACCACATGCTCAACGCTGCCGACTTCCACTCCTCGGCCCGTGGCTTCGGCATGAAGTATCTGATGACCATCAATCGCTCGTGGGTTCTCTCACGACTCGCTATCGAGATGGAAGAGATGCCGCAGCAGTACACCAAGTTCAATGTCGAGACCTGGGTAGAGTCTGCCATGCGCTACTTTACCTCCCGTAATTTCCTAGTTGTCGACTCTGATGGTAAAGTCTACGGTTATGGTCGCTCCATCTGGGCGATGATCGACACCGAGAGCCGCCAACCAACGGATATCTTCTCGATTGACGACGGCGCCATCAACAACTGGATCGTGAAGGAAAAGGAGTGCCCTATCGATAAGGGCGGACGAGTGAAGATGACAGATCAGGCTGAGTTCGTGCGCACCATCGAGACTTATTATAATGATGTTGACATCAACGGTCATATCAACTCCGTGAAGTACATCGAGCACGTGCTCGACCTTTGGGATTTGGACTGGTATCGTGAGCATCAGATCCGTCGCTTCGAGATTGCCTATGTCGCCGAGGCCCACGCCGGCGATCAACTCTCATTCTACAGGGAGCAGACGGCCGACAACGAGTTCTGTGTCCGTATCATGAAGACAGAACCCAATACGGCAGACCCTATCGAGGTCTGCCGCAGCAAAGTTGTCTTTACCAATAAAGGATAATTTTTCACCCGCCGGACACAGATGAAGAGGTTGTTCCCGATAGTGATGGCGGCGGTGCTGCTCTCTTGTTCACAGCGGCAGGAGAGGGTGATGACGCCCTATGGGTCGGTGCTCGATTCTGTGACTATCACGGAGGACTTTGACTTGCCAGCCATTCAGACCAGTGGTGAACTGATTATGGCGACGCTCAGCGGTCCTGAGACCTATTACGACTATCACGGTAAGTCGTTGGGCACGCAATATCTGATCTGTCAACGCTTTGCCGACTCTCTCGGTGTAAGGCTACGGGTTGAGGTTTGTCGTGACAGTAGCGAACTGGTCAAGCGGCAGCAGCTGGGGGATATCGACCTGATTGCGTTCCCGACTCCCGGTCATATCGAGGCCGGCGATGATAAGCCTGAACTGGCCGACGAACTGGAGGCTTGGTATCGTCCGGCGCTCATTGACGAAGCCAAGAAGACGGAGACAGAGTTGCTGACGGTCCGTAAGGTGCGCCGGCGTATATTCTCGCCGATGCTTGATAAGAATGGTGGCATCATCTCTCACTACGACAATTTGTTTATGACCTATAGTCGCGATATCCATTGGGACTGGCGGCTGATGGCGGCTCAATGCTATCAGGAGTCGACCTTCGACCCGCGAGCCGTCTCTTTTGCCGGTGCCAAGGGTCTGATGCAGATCATGCCAGGCACGGCCGATCACCTTGGTCTTGCCCGTGACAAACTCTACGATCCTGAGAGCAATATCCGAGCTGCCGCCAAGTATATCGCTGAACTTCAGCAGACTTTTTCTGATATCCGCGACCAATATGAGCGCACGAACTTCGTGTTGGCCAGCTATAACGGCGGTGCTCATCATATCCGTGATGCGATGGCCTTGACCAAACGTGATGGCAAGAATCCTCACCGTTGGGCTGACGTTTCGGCTTATGTGCTGAAACTCGCCAAGCCGCAATATTATAACGACCCCATCGTGAAAAACGGTTATATGCGTGGCTCGGAGACCGTCGACTATGTGTCGAAGATCCGTCAGCGTCATGCTGGCTACAAGGGCGTGAAGTCACCCCATATGGGGTTCCATCCCTCACAGCCTCGCAAGGCCGATAAACGAAAAAACAAATACGATATTTAACCAACTTAACCTATAGAAGATGACTAAAAAGATCTTAACTGGTGCCTTATGGCTTGTGTTGTTCGCAGCTTGTGGCGGACAGCAGCAACCGAAGGCTTATGTGAGTGAGCTGACGAGCGACGACAGTTTGATGATTCGTATGGGACAGTGGGATCTGACCCGCTATCATAGTGAAAAGCTCGGCATGGATATCAACTATCCATCGTTCCTCTATCATCAGGAACTGCCCTCTGAACACAGTCAGGAATTGTTCGTAGCCGAGGATGTCTCTATCTCCGTGGTTGTCGACTCGCTTACCGGCATGAATTATAGCGCCGGACAGCAGATGATGGGTATGGGTGCCGACCTGGTTGATGTGGGTGACAACTACAGTATCCTGACGGGCGCTGAGGAGAAATGGGAATACTATGGTAAGGTGATTGATGCCGATTCTACCCGTGTGGTAACTGTGATGCTTCGATATTATCCGGAGCATAGCGAGGCGGTGGAGCCAATCCGTGAATGGGTTAATAATTTTGAGGTAAAATAATAATCCCCGCCAATCGGCGGGGATCATCATGTATTTACAAAGAAATGCAAGTTGTCATTTCTCTTGCTTAATCGCAATCTTGTCTACACGCTTCTGATGGCGGCCGCCTTCGAAAGTGGCTGTGAAGAACTCATCCATGATCTTACGTGCCATGTTGTTGTCGATGAAGCGACCCGGCATCACCAGCACGTTAGCATCGTTATGCTGACGGATAAGGTGGGCTATCTCAGGAATCCAGCACAGACCGGCACGAACCTGCTGGTGTTTGTTCAGCGTGATGCTGATACCCTCACCGCTGCCACAGATGGCAATACCAGGATAGACCTCGCCGCTCTCGATACCCTCAGCAAGGGCATGGCCAAAGTCGGGATAGTCTACTGAGGCGTCGCTCCAAGTACCATAGTCCTTGTAGGGATAACCCTTCTCCTCAAGGTACTGGAGCACGAACTTCTTTAATGGGTAACCAGCGTGATCACTGGCAACTCCTACTGTTTTTACTTCCATTAGGCGAGCAACTTCTTAACCTGTTCGTACACGTTCTGGCCAGTGAAGCCGAGCTTCTCGTCGAGCACCTTGTAAGGAGCAGAGAAACCGAAGCTCTCCAGACCCCAAACGGTACCATCGGCACCTACCAAACCTTCGAGGTTCACGGGCAGACCAGCGGTCAGACCGAACTTCTTCTTACCAGCGGGCAGAACGCTCTGCTGATACTCCTTCGACTGGCTGCGGAACAGGCCCTCAGAAGGAACGCTAACCACGCGCGTCTTGATACCATCGGCAGCAAGCAGCTTAGCACCAGCCTCGAGAGTAGAAACCTCTGAACCAGAAGCAAGCAGGATCACGTCGTAGTTCTCGTCGGAACCAGCGACGACATAAGCACCCTTGGTGGCCTGTGTGTAGTCGTTGCCCTCGGGCAGCATCTCGATGTTCTGACGAGAGAAGATGAGTGCGGTCGGTGTATCGATGTTTTCCATTGCCATGCGCCAGCAAACGGTGGTCTCCTCAGCATCGGCAGGACGAACCACGAGTACAGAGTTCTTACCGTGGTGGTTCTTCAGTTTCTCCATCAAGCGGATCTGTGCCTCCTGCTCAACGGGCTCGTGGGTAGGTCCATCCTCACCAACGCGGAAGGCGTCGTGAGTCCAGATAAACTTCACGGGCAGCTCCATGAGAGCAGCCATACGAACGGCAGGCTTCATGTAGTCAGAGAATACGAAGAAGGTACCGCATGCGGGGATTACACCACCATGCAGAGCCATACCGATACAGCAGCAAGCCATCGTGAGCTCAGCCACACCAGCCTCGAAGAAGGCACCGCTGAAGTCGCCACGAACGAGGTCCTTGGTCTTCTTCAGGAAGCCGTTGGTATTATCAGAGTTACTCAAGTCGGCAGAAGCGCAGATCATGTTGGGCACCTGCTCAGCCAGCTGACCCAGAACAGCTGCGGAAGCACTACGTGTAGCGCTGCCAGCCTTCTGCTCCACCTTGCTCCAGTCGATCTTTGGAGCCTTGCCGCTGAACCACTCCTCCAGCTGCTTAGCCTGCTCGGGATGACCCTTGGCCCACTCAGCCTTCTCTGCATAACGCTCGGCGCAGATCTTCTTCAGTTCCTCAGCACGCTTGGCATAGAGAGCCTGTACCTCTGGGAAGATCTGGAACGGATTCTCAGGATCGGCACCCAGGTTCTTCATGGTGTTGATGTAAGCATCACCACCGAGGGGAGCACCGTGGGTAGCGCAGTTGCTCTCGTAAGAGCTGTTGTCAGCCTTACGGGCACCCTTACCCATCACACAATGACCGATGATCAGCGAAGGACGCTCCTTCTCAGCCTGAGCCTTCTTGATGGCCTCACGGATCTGGTCAACATCGTTACCGTCGATCTTCTGAACGAACCAGCCCCAAGCCTCATACTTCTTGGCGGTGTCCTCACAGGTCACCACCTCGGTACGTGTAGAGAGCTGGATATCATTAGCGTCGTAGAACATGATCAGATTGTCGAGCCCCAGGTTACCAGCGATACGACCAGCACCCTGAGAGATCTCCTCCTGCACGCCACCATCAGAGATGTATGCGTAGATGGTCTGGTTCATCACGTTGCCCAGACGAGCCTTCAGGAACTTGGCTGCGATGGCAGCACCTACGGCGAAGGTGTGACCCTGGCCGAGGGGACCGCTGGTGTTCTCGATGCCACGCTCAATCTCGCGCTCGGGGTGACCGGGGGTCACTGAGCCCCACTGGCGCAGGTTCTTCAGGTCCTCCAGTCCGTACTTGCCGATGAGGCAGAGCTGGCTGTAGAGCATCGGAGCCATGTGGCCGGGATCGAGGAAGAAACGGTCGCGGCCCTCCCATGCGGGATTCTCGGGGTCGTAAACCAGGAATTCACTGTACAGGGTGTTGATGAAGTCAGCACCCCCCATAGCACCGCCGGGGTGACCCGACTTTGCCTTTTCCACCATCGCAGCAGCCAGGATACGGATGTTGTCCGCTGCGCGATTCATAACCTTATTATCGTTCATAATGTTGTTAGGGTTGTTATTATATTAAATAGGTGTAAATTCTGATTAGCAGAGACGGCGCGAACCATCGCCGATGACAACGTCGATGACTTCGGGCTCATGGCCGAACTTGGCAGCAAACTTCTGCTTTGCGTCGGCAATGAACTTGCTGTAGAGGTCGGCACGCACGAGGTTGATGGTGCAGCCGCCGAAGCCGCCACCCATGATACGTGAACCGGTGACGCCGTTCTCCTTGGCGAGGTCGTTCAGATAGTCGAGCTCTTCGCAGCTGACTTCGTACTCCTTTGACAGTCCGTAGTGGGTCTCGAACATCTTCTGACCAACGGTCTCGTAGTCGCCAGCCAACAGGGCGTCGCAGACGGCGAGCACGCGATCCTTCTCACCCAGTACGAAGTGTGCGCGGGTGTAGTCCTCTTCGCCCACCTCGGCACGTACTTCCTCCAACTGTTCCCAGGTGCAGTCGCGCAGGGTCTCGAACTTGCCCTCCGGGTGCTTGGCGGCAATGTGCTTCACCACGTTCTCGCAGGAGTTGCGGCGGTCGTTGTAGGGCGATCCAGCCAGCTCGTGCTTCACCTTACTGTTGAGCAGCACCAGCTTGTAGCCATCGGGCTTGAAGGGGAAGTACTCGAACTCACGGCTGCGGCAGTCGAGGCGCATCAGACAGCCAGCCTTGCCGAAGACGGAGGCGAACTGGTCCATGATACCGCAGTTCACGCCGCAGTAGTTGTGCTCGGTAGCCTGTCCGGCCAGCACCATATCCCACTGAGAAACCTTGTTCTCGCCGAAGAGGTCGTTCAGGCCGCAGGCAAAGCAGCTCTCCATAGCGGCACTTGAAGACATACCGGCACCGAGGGGTACGTCGCCGGCGAAGGCGATGTTGAAGCCCTTGACGTCAACGCCGAGCTTCTGGAACTCCTTGGCAATGCCGTAGATGTAGCGTGCCCAAGAGGCCTTGGGGCCTGCGGGGTCGTTGAGGTGGAAGTCCACGCGGTCTTTCAGGTCGATGGCGTAGGCCATGACGGTGTCTTCCGTACCGTTGACGCGCATTTCTGCCGTGATACCTTTATCTACTGCTCCGGGGAATACAAATCCACCGTTATAATCGGTGTGCTCACCAATCAGGTTGATACGACCGGGCGATGTGTAGACATTACCAGTTTTTCCGTCAAAGTGCTTGATGAAGCGGCTTCTTACAAATTCAATGTCGATCATGTTGTTTTGCGATTTAATGATTTACAATTAACTGTTTATTTTATTAATGAACTATTTGGCTTATTTGGCGCTTATACCGATTTTGCTACCGAAGTTGCAGAACCAGATGATGTAGGCGTAGAACACGAACATGGCGCAGAGAGCGATGATAACACCAGCTGCATCGACCATAGCACCCATGACCGGCATGAGCAGCGCACCGCCGATGACACCCGTGTTAATGACACCAGAGGCAGCCTTCGTGTGAGGACCAAGCTCCTGCAATCCGAGGTTGAAGATAAGGGGCCACATCACAGAGTGGAACAGACCGGCAGCAAGCATCAGCCAAATGCCAATCATCGACGATGACATAATAAGCGACAGGGCGATGCACAATGCACCGAGACACAGACAAGCCGTCAGCAGCTTGCGTGGTTCGAACTTGGTCAGAATACCAGCACCGACGAAACGGCCGACCATCATACCGCCCCAGTAGAATGACAGATAGCCCGTAGCCATCGATGCACACTCAGCGGGATTCATTTCGGGATAGAGCAGTGAGAAGCGGTAGGGCAGCATCGAAGGAACGCCAATCTCAACACCCATATACATGAAAATGGCCAATGCACCAAGCCATACGTGGGTGTACTTGAATACGCTCGATTTGTACTCCTTCTTCTCGCCAGACTCCTCTTCAGCCTGCTTGCCCTCGTCAATCTTCGGGAGCTTCAGGAATACTAAGATGCCGCAGATAATCAGCGTGAAGATACCCAGTCCGAGGAACGGTCCGGGAACGGCATCAGGCGTAGGAGCCTTACCGGCAATGATGACGGTGGTGATAAAAATAGGTGCAACGGTTGTTGCTACCGAGTTCAGTGCCTGCGAGAGGGTCATGCGGAAAGCGCCGCTCTCGGGCTTACCCAGCACCATCACGTAGGGGTTGGCTACGTTCTGCAGCATCACCACACCCATTGCTACGATACACATAGAGAGCAGGAATACGATGTAGACATTGCTTCCGGCAGAGATTGCAGCATTGATACCAAACGAATTGATAACAAAGCCGATACCAGCAACGGCAAGACCGAGCAGCAGAGTGCCCTTGTAGCCAATCTTGCTCATGAGCATAGCAAAGGGAATAGCCAACAGGTAAGCGCCATAGAAGGCGGTGTTGACGTACTGGCCTTGCTGAGCTGACAGGTGGAAAGCCTCAGACAGGAAGGCAATCATAGAGTTGTTCATCGTCGTGATGAATCCGATGAGGAAGCAAACGATGAACACAATAATCAACGGGAACAGATAGTTCTGTGTTTGTTTCATATTTAATTTGAGGTTTGTGTTAATACTAATAATCTTTGAGGTTTGAGATGTGCGACCGTCTATTTGACTAATCCCAAATCTCAAACCTCAATTCTCAAATTCTATTCGGCAATACCGAATCTGTAAATAGTCTTCTGCTTGTAACGCTCACCGGGATTCAGCACGACACTGGGGAAGTACGGACGGTTGGGCGTGTCGGGGAAGTGCTGGGTCTCTAAGCATACAGCCGAACGGCGGGGGAACGTTGCACCGTTGGCGCCCTTGTAGCCGCACAAGTAGTTACCCGTATAAAGCTGCATGCCAGGTTCGGTGGTGTAGCACTCCAGCGTACGTCCGCTCTTCGGGTCGGTCAGTCTGGCAGCAAAGCTCATTTCACCTTCTTCCTTCTTGTTCAGCACGTAGTTGTGGTCGTAGCCGTTACCGAACTTAATCTGCTCATTGTCAGCATCGATTTCCTTGCCGATAGCTTTCGGGGTACGGAAGTCGAACGGTGTGCCTTCAACCTTCAGAATCTCGCCCGTAGGAATGGCGGTGTCGTCGGTAGGCAGATAGAAGTCAGCGTTAATCTCGCAGATCAGGTCATCAATTGTAGGAGTGGGATCTGCGGTGCCTGCCAATGAGAAGAAAGCGTGGTGCGTCAGGTTGACGATGGTTTTCTTGTTGGTTGTTGCCAAATACTCAATAACCAATTCGTTGAGGTCGGTAAAGGTGAACTCCACGGTAATGTCAAGTTCGCCTGTATAACCCTCTTCACCATAGCTGGAGATGCGGTGCAAGGCCAGCGAGCGGGGACCCATCTGACGGGCATCCCAAATCTTGGCATTGAAGCCTTTGAGACCGCCGTGCAGGTGGTTAGGTCCGTTGTTGATAGCCAGCTGGTACTCCTTGCCATTCAGCGTGAACTGTCCTTTGCAGATACGGTTGCCCCAACGGCCTATCAGCGTAGAGAGGTAAGGCTCATCACCGCTGGTCAGCTGCTGGATGTTGGCATGTCCCTGAATGACGTTACCCACGTTACCATTCTTGTCGGGAACCATGATGGCACAGATTGCACCGCCATAGTTGGAGATTGCAACTTCGTAACCTTTACGGTTGCGCAGGATGTACAAATCGGTTTTCTTACCGTTGATAGTGGCCTGGAAGTCTTCACGCTTCAGACCACAAAGATTCGCATTTTCTGTTGTGTTCGCCATAACTGTTTGTTTTAAGTTAAAGAATTTGCTTACAAAGTAACAAAAAAATAACCAAACAAACGAACGAAACGTCCAAAAAAACGTTTACGAGAGTGTTAAAAACACCTAAACCCTCGATTTCAGGAATTCTGCGACTACGTAATTACTGCCTCCGACGAAGATAAAGTCCTCTTTTTCTGCTACTTTCATGGCTGCGGAGTAGGCAGATGCCACATCGGGGTAACTGGAGCCATTCAGTCCGAATTGTTGCCCAAAAACCATGACTGACTGCTCAGGCAATGCTCGTTTGGTGTTTGCCTTGGTGAAATAGTAGGTCGCATTCTTGGGCAGCATCGACATGATGTTGTAGATGTCTTTGTCGTCGAGCAGGCCGAAGACGATGTGCATATTCCTGCATTTGACGGCCTCCAGCTGCAGGCTGAGATACTGCCAGGCGGCAACGTTGTGGCCGATGTCGCAGATAACGGTGGGGGAGGTGCGGACCGTCTGCCAGCGTCCCTGCAACCCGGTGAAGTCGCAGACGTGCAGGAAGGCCTCGCTCAGTTCCCGATGCATGAGTTGCTCCGTTTCGTGGTCGGTGGGTTGGCAGAGAATGTCCAACTTCATCAGCTCGTGGAGGGAGGACAGGATGGTGCGGGTGTTGTTGGCCTGATAGTGACCGCAAAGCTGTCCCTTGAATTCGCCGTAGTGGCGGGTCTTGTAGTAGATGCCGAAGTCATCGGGCATGTACTGCGACTCCAACACCTCATCCTCATCCTCGGCAAAGACGATAGGCGCATTACGTTCCGCAGCAATGGCCTTGAAGACGGGACGCGTCTCAGGCTGTGTCTCGCCGATGACCACAGGTACTTCGGGCTTAATGATGCCGCTTTTCTCCATCGCTATCATCTCGACGGAGTTGCCGAGTAACTGCGTATGGTCGAGGCTGATGTTTGTGATAATTGATAAGATAGGTGTAATGATATTGGTGCTGTCGAGCCGGCCGCCCAAGCCTACTTCAATGATGGCAATATCCACATCGTTGTCGCTGAAGTACTTGAAGGCCATAATAGTGGTAATCTCGAAGAACGTAGCACCGAGAGACTTGAACAGCTCCTGGTCTTCCTCCACAAAATCGACAACGTAGTTCTCATCTATAGGCATTCCGTTGCTACGGATTCTCTCGCTGAAGTCAAGCAGGTGAGGGGATGTGTATAAACCTACCCTGTAGCCGCAAACCTGTAAAAACGAGGCCAAGGTGTGGGAAACGGAACCCTTACCGTTGGTACCGGCAATGTGAATGGACTTGAAGTTCTGGTGCGGCATGTCGTAGTGCTCGTCCAGCTTCAGCATGGTTTCGAGTCCGGGCTTGTATCCGTTCTTTCCTTGGCTTTCGTAGTTGGCCGTGAGGTTGAAAAGCCAGTTACAGGTTTCTGCGTAAGTCATTTTATGTACTATTTAGTTGAAGTAGTTTTTGAAGCGTTGGAAGATGGTTTCCTTCGTCTGCTTGTCGCCCTTGAAGTTGTCGCTGTCCTTGAATCGTTGCACGGCTTCCTTCTCATCGCGGCTCAGCGTCTTGGGTATGTACACGCTGATGTTGACCACCAGGTCGCCCTTGCCGCTGCCGTAGCCTTGTACCACGGGCAGTCCCTTGCCGCGTAGCCGCAGCGTCTTGCCAGGCTGCGTACCGTTCTCTATCTTCACTTTGAGCTTGTTGCCTTCGATGGTGGGTATTTCTATTTCACCGCCAAGTGCTGCTGTAGGGAAGTCGAGCAATAAGTTGTATATAAGGTCGTTACCATCACGGATAAAGGTGTCGTGACGCTCCTCTTCGATGAAAACCTGTATGTCACCATTGACACCGTTACGACGACCGGCGTTACCCTTGCCGGGCACGTTGACCACCATACCTTCGGCCACGCCGGCAGGTATCTTGATTTCAACGACTTCCTCGCCCTTGATCACACCTTCGCCGCCGCACTCATGGCATTTGTTCTTGATGACTGTGCCTTCACCGCCACAGGTGGGACATACGCCCTGTGTCTGCATCATGCCGAAGATGCTCTGCGTGGTGTGGGTGATGACACCCGAACCGTGACACGTCGGGCATTGCTCTTTACCCGAACCAGCTTCGGCGCCTGTGCCTTGACAGTGGCTGCAGACGATGTCCTTGCGAACCTTGAACTTCTTGGTGACGCCTTGGTTGATTTCCTCCAGCGTCAGCCGCACCTTCAGGCGCAGGTCACTGCCGCGATGCTGCTGGGTACGATGCGAACCGCCTCCGAAGCCTCCGAAACCGTGACCGCCGAAGATGTCGCCGAACATCGAGAAGATGTCGTCCATATTCATGCTGGCACCTCCGAAGCCTCCGAAGCCGCCGCCCATGGGGCCGTTGAATCCGAACTGGTCGTACTGCTGACGCTTCTGCGGGTCGTGCAGCACGTCGTAGGCTTCGGCTGCCTCCTTGAACTTCTCCTCAGCGGCCTTGTCGCCGGGGTTACGGTCAGGATGGTATTTGATGGCTATCTTGCGATACGCCTTTTTGATTTCGTCTTCTGATGCGCCTTTGTCGACGCCCAGCACCTCGTAGTAGTCTCTTTTTTGTGCCATTGTTATTGTCCAACTGCCACTTTGGCGTGGCGTATTACTTTGTCATTCAGTTTGTATCCCTTTTGCAGGCAGTCGATGACCTTGCCTTTCTTGTCGTCACCCATGCCAGGAACCATTGCCACAGCCTCGTGAACATCGGTGTCGAAGTCGGCTTCATCGGTTTGGATGATACTGACACCTTGGCTCTCAAGCACTTTCAGCAGCTTGTGGTATATCAGTTCCATGCCTTCGCGCAGCACCTGCGGATCGTCGGTCTTGGCACCGTTCTCGATGGCACGTTCCATGTCGTCGACAACTGGCAAAATGGCAGTTATCACCTTCTCGCCGCCGTTCAGTATCAGTTCGGCACGCTCTTTCAGGGTACGTTTGCGGTAATTGTCGAACTCAGCTACTGAACGCAGGTATTTGTCGTTCAGGTCTGCAATCTGAGACTGCAGCTTGCCGATTTCGTCCACTTCTTCAACTTCAGCCTCGGTCTCGGCCTCCGTCTCAGCCTCGTTCTTCTCTTCCGTCTCTTCTACGGGAGCCTCGTTCAGAGCCTCACCCTCTTCGATGTTGATATCTTTTTCTTCCATAATAGCAAATGTTTGTTGATTTATTGTTCTCCCAGCAAAAACCGTGCCGAAATCACCATTCTCAAATCTCAATTCACAAATCAGGCGTAAAGTTCTGCTTTCTTCTCCTTGATGCTCTCGTCGTAGATGTAGTCATCGTAGGTCATCAGCTTGTCAATGGTGCCCTTCGGCGTCAGTTCGATGATGCGGTCGGCCACGGTGTTGATGAACTCATGGTCGTGCGATGCGAACAGGATGTTTCCCTTGAACTGAATGAGGTTGTTGTTGAAAGCCTGAATCG
>JAEEGG010007000.1_pt1 | contig 26248 bp, 22 predicted proteins | sample 9134161 | NCBI WGS metagenome assembly JAEEGG01 (sample SAMN16246543, study PRJNA631951) | gut metagenome | biome: gut microbiome; feature: rumen; material: CR-attached | host: Bos | place: Iran: Karaj | collected 2018-10 | reverse complement strand
GGAGTTTATAAAACATGGCAAAACAAATCAAGAAACCAGGAAAGGTCGAAGAACCGGATTTGCTTCCGGCGATGGGCTTGTTCACCATCTTGATTCCTATGCTTCTGACCATGACTGCTTTCTCCAAACTTGCCATTGTCGAAGTGAATCTGCCTGAACGCAGCCAGATGATCATGGACAATGACGTGCCGCCTCCACCTGATGAGCAGGCATTGAACTTGTCACTCGCTATCGCTAACAACTACCTTGTTATCGGTGCACGCGGTGGTTTCCAGCCGAACGTCTATTTCAAGGAAATGTGGACGTTCCGTTGCAAGTCTGATGCTCAGCTCGTTACGTATCCGATGGAAGACGTGAAGACGGCTGTTGAAAGTGGACACGGACCGAAGTGCAAAGATGGTTCCGAAATGGACAAAGAGAAGTATCTCTACGAAATCGAAACCATCGAACTCTGGGCTATTCAGAAAGAATCTGAAGAAGACCCGGGTAAGGTCATCTGGGCTGCCTACAAGAACGACGGTAGTGCTGAAGAAGCTCATGCCGACAGTGCTTACGTAGACGGCGCCAACAACTTCTTGTCCCTTCCGGGTGAAGGCGCAATGGGTATGCAGAAGCCGGCCGCTCTCAAGGCTCCGACTCCGGGCATGGCAGTTGCAACGCTTCAGCCGAACTCTGCCCGCACTCTCAAGCCGGGCGACAAGACAATGGTTTATCCGCTCTCCGCATACGATCTCATCGCTAAGGACTTGATCGCAATCCATACTCAGTTCATCGACTTGGACGACGTTGATAACATCATCATCGTTGCAAACGACGACACTCAGTTCGACAAGATCATCCAGCTCATGGACCGTGCTAAGGAAGCTGGTTTCAGCAAGATCAACCTTGCTAAGTTGGGAGGTTAATCATGGCTAGAAAAGCTCGTAAGTATAGCGAAGACGTACCTTTCTCCTTAACGTCCATGATGGACATGATGACCATCATCTTGGTGTTCATGATCAAGAACATGGACGCTGAAGGTCAGCTCTTGACCCAGGCAGAAAACTTGATTCTTCCGATCTCGACCTCCAAGGTCCAGCCGAAGGAAGTGTCTTTGACTGTCGTGGTCGATGCTAACTACGTTATCGTTGACAATGAAAAGGTCGTACCGACCGCTGACGTGCTCGCTCAGGAAGACCTCCTCGTTACGAAGGTGGACGAAATCTTGAAGGACCGTCGCGCTATCGAACAGGAACACGCTCTCAAGATGGGCCTTCCTGCTGACGAAGCTGGTCACATCGTTGTCCAGATTGACAAGAACATCCCGTATGATGCGATGTATAAGGTCATGGCCACTTGTGGCTTCTCCGGATACACGAATATCGCATTCGCCGTGATGGAAAAGAACGGCGGGGAGGAATAATCAATGGCAAAGAAGAACATAGATCCGTTTATTGCGTCGCTCATGCCGGAATCCGACAAGAAGATGGGCGCAATCGCCGGTGTCTCTCTTGTGATCGCTTTGGCTATGTGTATTTGGGCTTCCATGTACGAACAGGTCGTTGCTGAAGTCGTATTCGACAACGCTGATTCCGTGGACCTTACTACTTCCATGCAGATTGAGCAGAAGGAAGAAAAGAAGGAAGAAAAGAAGAAGCCTGAACCGAAGAAGCCTCGTAAGAAAGCTGGTGGCGGTGGTAAGCCGCGCGGTAAGGGTCAGCCGAACGCTCCGCAGACTCGCGGCGTGCTCAAGCTCCTCACTGCTCAGACCAAGAATGCCTCTGCTGCTGCTTATGACTTGATGAAGAACCAGAAGTTCACCAAGGACATCGATAAGGTGCTCAAGGACGTCGCTGGTCTCCAGACTACGGGTAAGACCGTTCTCGGTGGCCGTCGCGGTAAGGCTAATGGTGGCTTCAATGAAGGTTACGCAGAAGGTGGTTCCGGTGGTATCGGTGACGGCCTTGCAGGTCTCCTTGGCGGTGGTGGCGGTGGTATCGCTACTAAGGCTAAGGGTTCCATCAAGACTCCGTCCATGCGCGATATCGACATGGGTGCCGGTGGTGGTTCTCGTTCCGCTGCAGACATCATGAAGGTTGTCCGCCAGCGTACTCCGGGTCTTCGCCACATCTATAACAAGTGCCTGAAGAAGAAACCGGGATTCCAGGGTAAGGTTACCTTGAAGTTCACGATCGCTCCGGGTGGCGAAATCATCAGCATCTCTACTGTTTCTTCGACGACCGGTTTCGCAGAATTCGACTCCGAAATCAAGAATGCAGTTAGCCGCTGGACCTTCAGCAAGGTGAAGTCCGGTAACACGACGGTTACGATTCCGTTCACGTTCTCCGAATAATTCACTTGGAAAGCTTGAAAAAAGACCAGACGAAAGTCTGGCCTTTTTTGTTTTGGGGTTAAAACGCCCCAAAATTTTTTGCATTTTATTAAAATATTGTTGCGTTTTTTATTTTATAAAACTAACTTTATAATTGAATTTTCAATAGGAGTTATTCCATGAACTTAAAAACCGTAGCTGCAGTTGGCACCGCAATCGGAATTTTTGGTGTCGGTTCTGCATTTGCAACATTTGCCCGTATTGAATCTATGGGTAAGAACACGACTTACATCATGGACGATGTGAGCATCTTTGATAACGCTGCAAACATCAACCTCTACTCCAATTATTTGATTGGCGAATTTGGCCCTTATACAGACCGCGTTGAAGTGGGCGCAAACCGCGATCCGCAGCACCCGAACTTCGGTGGTATCTTCTCCATCGCTATCGGCGGTGACAACAATCCGGACCCGCGTATTTCTATCGGTGGTCTCTTTGGTCGTATCAATGCTGACCTTATCCAGTACTTGCCGGATGTCGTCATTGGCGACAACGGTTCCAAGACGAACGTTCCTGAAACGGTGACGAACTTCGACGGTTTCTTGGGCGGTACGCTCACGAACGGCAACGCTTGGGGCTTGCATGTGTATATCGCAACGCAGGACGGCGGTGACAAGGGCGAAGATGGCAACTACCAGGTGAAGAAGGACGCCTTTGCCTCTATCGTGCAGGCAGACGGTGGTATGAACTTCCAGTTCACGAACTACTTTGACTTGGAATTCTCCTTGGCCTTGGCCCGTATCCAGTATGGACCGGAACACCACAACTTCTTTGACGATGGAAACTTCTCCTGGTTGATCAAGTCCCGTGCATTCTTTACCTTGGATGCTATCAACGGTGAACTCGTGCCGGCCTTGAACCTCAAGTTCATCGATGCTCCGGGCTTGGACGAAAAGCATGCCCAGGTGGGTGTCGGTATTAACGTTGCCCTTGACCGTGGCTTCTTCTGGATGGGCTTGGACTTCATCTATAACAAGAAGAAGGCTCACGACTGGATCTTTGACGCCATCACCAAGACCTGGACTTATGATTCCCGTAACGAAGACAACAGACGCTGGGACGAACGTACCGATGTGGGTGGCATGATCAGCTTCGGTATCGAACGTAACATCTGGTGGGATTGGTTTGTGATCCGCGTTGGCGGTCAGAAGTCTATCCTTTATACAAAGTGCGATGTCAACAGCAGAAATGCAGACAAGTACAACGACAAGCAGTACGGCATCTGCAAGGATGACGGCAACTTCTTCAGCACGAACCCGCTCGCTGACGGCACCTCCAAGGACCATGTCGGCTTTGGTTTCGGTATCAACATCGAAGAAAAGCTGAAGATCGACGTGACCGTTGCTGAAGACCTCTTGTTCCGTAACCCGTTCCAGGGCGAAGGCAGACTCTTCTCCAGAATCTCTGCAACGTACTCATTCTAATTAGAACTTAGAGCTTAGATCTTAGAACTTAGAAAAACGTCATTGTGCAGAGCGCAACAATCTATCTAAGTTCTGCTAACTAAGTTCTGCCGACTAAAAAAAGAAAAACTCCCATCAGGGAGCTTTTCTTTTTTTATTTTATGGATATGAAAAAGATTTTGTCCCTCATATTCCTTGTGTTGCTTTCGTCTTGTTCTGAACCGACGGAACGCATTGAAAAGAAGCTCCTCACGTACTTGCAAGAGGACTTGAAGTTCATGGTCGCAGAAACCTTGAACGCGAATGCGACAAAGGCGGATTTGCTCGAAGAACCGTATTACAAGATTCGTGATTTTAGGTTGTTCGAAGGCGCCGAAGCGGAAATCTATGCGGCGTACGCCGAAGTCGATTTTTACATCTATCGTGACCTCGCCATGTACGAAAAGCGCAAGTACCGTTACGAGGTTCATGGCAGGCATTGGGACCGTTATTCCAAGGTGCTAAAATTTGGCAAGGATAAAAATCCCTAGGTTATAAGAGGACCTGATTTAGTTATATTTGGACTGTGGGATTTTTATTATAGAGGGCTAAATTTTGTTCGGACTTTTCTCTTGTGATATCGGTATTGATTTGGGTACCGCAAATACGCTTGTCCATGTGGCTGGACAGGGCATTGTCATTAACGAACCGACTGTGATTGCTGTTGACCGCAAGAGCAACCGCGTGACTGCTATTGGCGGCGAAGCTAAGAAGATGCTTGGCCGTACGTCTGGCGAAAGCCGTGCCATCCGCCCGATGCGCGATGGCGTGATTGCCGATTTTGAACTTGTCGAAACGCTTTTGCGCACCTTTATTACGCGCGTGCAGCGCTATCCGTTGTGGATGGTGAAACCGCGTGTGGTGGTTGGCGTTCCGAACGGAATTACCGAAGTGGAAACTCGTGCCGTGATCGATGCTATCAAGATGACGGGTGCTAAGGAAGTCCACCTGGTCCACGAACCGATGGCTGCCGCTATCGGCATGGGCATCCCGGTCGAAGAACCGGTCGGTAACATGATTGTGGATATTGGCGGCGGTACGTCCGACATCGCCGTGATTGCCTTGAACAAGTCCGACTGCAACGGCTCTGTGCGCGTGGGCGGTGACGAAATGGACGAGGCCATTGTGCGTTACTTGCGTACGATGTATAACCTCTGCGTGGGTGAAAGCACTGCTGAACAGATCAAGATCCAGATTGGTTCTGCAAGCCCGCTCGAAGAAGAATTGACGATGGAAGTCAAGGGCCTTGACTTTATTGCCGGTATGCCGCGCACGATTCCTATTGGAAGTGCCGAAATCCGCGAAGCCATCAACGAACCGGTGACATCCATTATTGAAGCCGTGAAGCAGGCTTTGAGCATTACGCTCCCGGAACTTTCTGCTGATATTTATGACAAGGGCATCATCCTCACGGGTGGCGGTTCCCAGTTGCGCGGTCTCGATGAACGTATCCGCAAGGAAACGGGCCTCTCCGTGAACGTGATTGACGATCCGATGACTTGCGTTTGCAAGGGTGCGGCTCGCATTCTCGAAGACCTGGACAAGTACCGTCCTGTTTTGGTGGCTTCTTCTACCTAAATTCTGAAATTGCACTTCGATGCTTAGAGCTTTTCGCTTTATTGTCGATTTGTTTACCCAAAGGCATGGCGTTGTCGCTTTTGCCTTTTTTCTCGTTTTAGGGATACTGATGCATGCGTCTTCGACGGCAGTGCGCGAGAGCATTGTCGATAAGGCGCTTTCGACGGTATTTTATCCGGTGCAGCTCTTGCTTGCCTCTGTGAATGGCTTCAAGTCACTGCAGGCGGAAAATGAGCACCTGAAGGCGGAAAACGCAAGGCTCCGTCAGGAGACTTACCACGCGAGCGAGGGCTTGCAGGAACTGGCGCGTTTGCATACCTTGGTGCGCTTTGACGACAAGTGGGATTTCCCGATTGTGACGTCTCGCGTGGTGGGGCATAACCCCGGGCGTTTTCTGACGACTCTCGTAATCAATCGCGGGACGCATCACGGCGTGAAAGAGAACATGCCGGTGATGTCGATGAATGGCCTTGTCGGAAAGATTTCGAAGGCTTCGCTTACGCATTCTCGCGTGCAGCTCTTGGTGGACCCGAACTTGAAACTTTCCGTGCTCGAGCGCCGTACGCGCGTGGTGGGCTTCTTGGAGTCTGTAGACGGCCATTTGCTTTCGGCGATGATTCCGTCGCATGCTGGCGTTGCCGAGGGCGATACGCTCATTACGTCGGGGCTTGGTGGCATTTTCCCGAAGGGAATCCCTGTGGGCACGGTGCACAAGGTCCGCAAGGCGGATTTGGATGTGATGAGCCTCATGGATGTGAAGCCTTTCCAGGAATTTTCGACCTTGGAAGAAGTGTTTGTGATGCAGAAGGATCCGGATTGGATTATCCAGGAGTTGCTTGATGAGTAATTACGGATGGTTAAAGACGCTCCTGATGTTTGTCATCGCTTTTGCGGTACAGTCGACGATTGGTGACTGGCTTAAGATTTTGGGTGTAGGGCCTGACTTTATCCTCATCTTTATTGTGTCCGTGGCATTGCGTTTTGGGGCAGGAACGGGCTGTTTCTGGGGATTTTTGGCGGGGTTCACGCTGGATGTCTATGCTCCGGTAGAATGGCTGGGCGCCAATACGATTGCAATGACGATTGTAGGCTTTGCCGTGGGGCAGCTCGAGGAACATTTCCTCACGCTCAACTTGCCGCCGAAAGTGGGCGTTCTTGGACTTGCGTTCTATGTGAACGATATGTTCTATTTCCTCATTACGGGGCTTGAAAAAGATGTCGTAACGACTTTGTTCTTGACGAAAACGGTGCCGGAGAGCATTTATACGGTGATTATTGGCGGTATTTTGTTCTACCTCACTTCGGGGAAAAAGTCGGATGTATAACGATACTTCGGAGAACGAGGCTCGAGTCCGTCGAAATTGGAACGTCCTGATATTTTTGGCGGGGACGGTAATCCTTTTTGTGGTGATTTTGTTCAAGCTTTTTTCGCTGCAGTACATCCATTACGAAGAAAACTTCCAGCGTTCCGAAAATAACCGCTTGCGCCGAATAGAGCTTATTGCCGACCGGGGCTACATTTACGATAGGAACGGGAATGTGCTGGTGCGTAACCGTCCCTCTTACCAGATTGCACTCCAGGCGCTTGAAATGCCGCGCAAGAAGGCTGATAGGGATTCCATTTTTAAGAAGCTCCTGAATATCCGCGATGCGGCGGGTGTGCGGCTTTTTGATTCGCTTTCGCTCGATACGGCGTTCCAGAGAATCCGCTGGGTGCGTACGCGCCCGGTCCGCATTCTTGAAGATGCGACGATGGAACAGGTCGCGGTGATTGAAGAACATTCGACGGAATTGCCGGGCGTCTCGGTGATTATCGAGTCGCGACGTGAATACCCGTACGGGACGCTGGCCTCGCATGTGCTCGGCTACACGAGTGAGATTTCGGAAGAGCAGCTGAAACTCCCGGAATATGCATCGTATTCGCAGGGGGACCGAGTGGGGCAAAAGGGCTTGGAGCAGGAATACGACAAGGAGTTCCGCGGCAAAAACGGGCTAAAACTTGTGGAAGTGAATGCTTCGGGGCGTGAAGTGCGTACGCTTACGGATGTGGGCGGCTTTATTGCGCCGGAACCGGGACTCCACATGATTTCGACGATTGACTTGAAGTTGCAAAAGGCGGCTGAAGCGGCGATTCCTGATTCGGCGAAAGGCGCCTTGGTGGCGATAGACCCGCGCAATGGCGAAATTTTGGCGATGGTCTCTTCGCCGCGACTCGACCCGAACATCTTTTCGTTGAAGCGCCGTGAACGCAACAAGGGTTGGGCTCATGTGGCGCTCGATTCGATGCGCCCGCTCACGAATCGTGCGATTTCGGGCGTTTACCCGCCGGCATCGATTTTTAAGCTTGTGACGTCTGGGGCGGGGCTTGAAAGCGGGATTATTTCGGAGACAAAGTATTACCCGAAAGCTTGTACGGGTGGCTACCAGTACGGAGCGCGTTACCAGAGGTGCTGGGGCGTGCACGGGAACCTGAACGTGGTGCATGCGCTGCGCCTTTCGTGCGATGTGTATTTTTACCAGGCGGGCCTTGAAATCGACATGGCGCGTATCAATGAATTTGCTCGCCGCTTTGGTTATGGTGAACAGTTGCTTGGCGTGGATATCCCGGGCGAGCGTGCGGGATGGCTCCCGGATTCGGCTTCGTTTAACCAGCGGAACAAGCGCCTTGGCTGGCGCTGGGCTCGTGGGCTTATTCTGAACCTCTCGATTGGGCAGGGGCAGATGGTGACGCCTTTGCAGCAGGCTGTGTTTGTTGGCTCCCTGGCGACGAACAAAGGCGTGTACAGACCGCATTTTATGAAGGAATTGCAGGATGCGGAGGGAAACGTTGTACGCCGTTATGAGCCTGAAATTATCCGTCCGGGGACGATGAAGCCTGAGACGCACCGTGTGCTCATGAATGCGATGGATTCCGTGGTGAACCATCCGGGTGGCACCGGAAAGAAGGGCGCTGTGCCTGGAATCCGCGTGGGCGGAAAGACGGGTTCTGGCGAATGGAAAAAGGGGCAGAAGACGCATGCCTGGTTTGCTGCGGTAGCTCCCTTGGATGACCCGCAAATTGCTGTGGCCGTGATTATGGAAGCGGCAGGCGGTGGTGGCTCTGTGGCAGCCCCGATTGCGCATAAAGTGCTGATGGCCTTCTTTGGGAAGGAGGAAGAGGAACAATGAGTACCGACCGTATTCAGAATAAGTCGCTAAAGTTCGATTGGCTCTTTATCGGTGTGACGTTTACGCTCATGTCGTTTGGCGTGCTTCTTGTGTATTCGGCAACAATGGGCGAGGAGTTTGCTCTTTACAATACCCATTGGTTTAAACAAATTATTTACTTCTTGACGGGTATTGCGATTGCCGTGGGCCTTGTGTTTGTGAAGATTGACTGGCTTAAGCGTGCGGCGGTGCCGTCTTACGTGATTGCGCTGTTGATGCTTGTGTTTGTGCTCATTTTTGCGGGTGACGTGAAAGGGGCGGGGCGCTGGATTGACTTGAAAATCATTAAATTGCAACCTTCGGAATTTGCAAAGATTGCGTACCTGATTACGATTTCGTACTGGCTCTCGAAACATCCCGTGAGTTTGCACAAGCTCAAGTCTTTCTTGGTGCCGCTTGGGCTTTTTATTGTGCCGTTCTTGCTTGTGCTAAAGCAGCCGGACTTGAGCACGGCGCTTGTGTTTACGGCGGTGACGCTTGTCGGTTTCTTTTTTGCGGGGCTTACATTTACGGATTTGTTCTTGATTGTGAGCCCGGTATTGTCGGTGCTGTTTTCGCATTCGCAGTCGATGGTGATGCAGGTCTTGTGGGGCGTGCTGATTTGCCTTGTCGTGTTCTCCGTTTTGCGCAGGCACTTGTCCAAGAAATTCTCGGGCGTGATTATTGCGACGAACATCTTGGCGGGGTACGCTAGTACGATGGTGTGGAACATGCTGGAACCGCACCAGCAGAAGCGCGTGAACACCTTCTTGGATCCGATGAGTGACCCGCTAGGCGATGGATATCAGGTGTTGCAGTCGCTCACGGCAATCGGTAGCGGTGGCGTTGGGGGCAAGGGCTTTGGAAACGGCTCGCAGACAAACCTCTCGTTTTTGCCGGAAGAACATACGGACTTTATCTTTAGCGTGCTCGGGGAACAGTTTGGCTTTGTCGGATGCGCGGCGGTCTTGGTCCTGTTTACTTTGTTTTTGTGGCGTGCTACCTCGATTTGCAAGACGAACGATGACCCGTTTGTGACGCTTGTGACGATGGGCGCTGCGACAATCTTTTTGTTCCACATCACGGTGAATATCGCGATGACGATTGGACTTATGCCGGTGACGGGGCTCCCGCTGCCGTTCCTCTCTTATGGCGGATCGTTTGCGCTTGTATGCATGTTCCTCGTGGGGCTCTTGATGTGCCTACGGTATCAGGGAAATAAGTAATTAAATAAAATTTTACCGTGCCAATTGCCTGAAAAAAGCGTGTTATAGAGATAGGGCGTGATTTTGCGCTCTCTTTATGACTGGAGGCTTTATGGGTGTTTTGAGGACGGTTGCAAATTTTGTGTTCGGGATGGAGTGCCTTGCGTGCGGAAACTCGTCGGAGAGGCTTGACCCGTGGCTTTGCCCTGCGTGTGCGGCGGAACTTTTGCGGGAATCCTGTTCTTCGAAATTCCCAAATGACGATACTTTTTGTTTGTTCCCGATGCGGCCATTGACGCGCAAGCTTGTGCATGCGCTCAAGTACAGGAACATTCCGGGGCTTGCCTCTTACCTTGTGCGACATTCTTCGGCGGTGAAGCATGGGGTGGTGGCGCAGGAACTTTCGATGCTTGCGCAGCCGCTTTACTTTGTGCCGGTGCCGCTCCATCGGGCGAGGTATCGCGAACGTGGGTACAATCAGGCGGAACTCTTGGCGGCGGCGTTTGCGACTGCAACTGGAGGCAAGGTTTGCCGCTTTCTCAAGCGCAAGACGTTCGTGGTTTCGCAGACGAAACTCTCGAAGGAGGAGCGCGAGCTGAATGTGGCGGGAGCATTTGTGGCGGATTTCCCGCGGGAGATGCCTACGCGGGGGAGCGTGGTCGTTGTGGATGATGTCTTTACGACGGGGGCGACGACTTCGGCGTGCATGGCGGCTTTCGGGCCGAATTTTCCGCTCCCCTTGAAGGTGTGCACGCTGATTTACGACGAGCCTGCGACGGCGGTGGCGGACTTTGCCGCCGATTGCCGCGCCTTTTACAAATAACAAGTACAAATAAAAAAGCGTTCCCGGAACTCGGAAACGCTTTTTACGGAGGAAGAGGGACTCGAACCCCCAAGCCTTACGGCGGCGGTTTTCAAGACCGCTGACTTACCAATTAGCCTATTCCTCCAATTGGTGCGCAAAGAATAGAAAAAATTGCGGGATATCGTCAACGATACTTTGCTTTTTGATGAAGATTAATTATTTTTTTACATGTTATGAGTTACCAAGGAAAGTCTACCGATCTTGGAGACGGCGAAGTCGCTGCACTCTTGTTCGAGTACATGCCCAAAATTGCTGCCGAACACGAGACGGACAGCCTCTTGGTGCTTATGGCTGATTTGGGTCGGCAGATTGTGCAGGCTGACCGCTGTTCCCTTTGGCTTATTGACGAAGAAAAGAACGAGCTGTGGACCAAGGTGGCCCATGGCGTAAGCGAACTGCGCATCCCCCTTTCGGCAGGCTTTGTCGGGTATTCCCTCAAGACGGGCGAACCGCTTTTGGTCGAGGATGCGTACCGCGATAACAGGTTCGACCGCCGTAGCGACATCAAAAACGGCTACCATACAACGTCTGTCATGACGATGCCGCTTGAAAGCGATGACCGCGTGATGGGTGTTTTCCAGGCCATCAACAAGGTCGGAGAGAACGTGTTCTTCTCCAAGAAGGACTTGGAGCGCCTGAAGCTCATCTCTGTTTATTCTGCAAAGACGATTGAGTCTGCAATTCGCGCCCAGAAGTTGGAACGTTATGCGAAACAGCTGGAACGCAAGGCCGAAGAGCTCAAGTCTGCGCATATGGAACTTATCCGCATTTTGGGCGAAGTCTCTGAATTCCGCAGCCAGGAAGTGGGCGATCATATTCACCGCGTTGCTGAAATTTCGTTGAAGCTCGCCAAGTATCTTGGACTCCCGCCTGATCTGCAGGAACTGATTTACTATGCGGCTCCGCTCCATGACCTTGGCAAGGTCGGTATTGCGGACATGATTTTGAACAAGGCGGGCAAGCTGACGCCTGAAGAGTTCAACATCATGAAGAGTCATTCCATTATCGGTCGTACGTTGTTGCGCGATTCCAAGACGGATTTGCTTTGCATGGCGTCTGACATTGCGAGTGCCCACCATGAACGTTGGGACGGTACTGGCTACCCGGATAAGCTTAAAGGCGAAGAAATTCCGCTTGCAGCCCGCATTTGTGCTGTGGCCGACGTGCTGGATGCCCTTTCGAGCCCGCGCTGCTACAAACCCGCCTGGACCGAAGACCGCGTCAAGGAAGAGATGAAAAAATCCAGCGGCTCGCATTTTCAGCCGGAGCTCATCGATATTTTGATGGCTCACTGGGATGAATTTTACTCTTGCTATAAGCCGGATGGAGAATTCGTCAAGAAGAACCTCCTGCCACCTGTGAAATAAATCACATCGTCTTTTTTGCTATGCCCGCCGTTGCGCGGGCGTTATTTTTTGTTTGCAGAAGGGGGGGGGTGAGAATAAATCCGGGGAGACCGCTTAAAATTGCCGAAAATAAAGAAAAAAACCTCGGCTTTCACCGAGGTTTCTTCGTGGTTCCGATTGGAATTGAACCAACGACACGCGGATTTTCAGTCCACTGCTCTACCAACTGAGCTACAGAACCATTTTGGTGACCCAATTATAGATATTTATTTTCGGCTTGTCAAGGGTAAAGAGAATATTACTGTTATTTTTTTGAAAAAACTACTAAATTTAGTGTTGTTGGATGGATTATTTAGGTGTCCCATGGAAAAACCTTGGGAAATGTGTTCTTTATTTTAGGTGGTCGCCGTGATTCGCTCAAAAAAATGGATTAAAGAGATTCTTTCTCTGGCTATGGTTTTAGGTACAGCGTTTGTTGTTGGCTGTGCTGATGATAATGGAAATGGCTCGTTCGGTGGGCCGAGTTCTCCGGATTGTACTGCACTTAATAATTGTGGTGCCTCTGTTCCGGGTTCTTCTACTGGCACCAGCGTTCCGTACTCTTCAAGTATGGAAATCATCCAAATCGTAACTAGCAGTAACGATACCATTGCGGAGACGACCTGGGTTCAATTGCCGCCCGATACCACTGTTCATTGGGTGGGCCAGTCCGCTTTGCGTATAACTGAAATTGCCCCGCTTAACTTGGATTTCCTTGATGAAAATGGCAACGACCCGTCTTGGGTGGAAATCTACAACTCTAGCGATCAGGATGTGGATTTGGCGGGCTATACGCTTGTCGAAAATTTGAAGAACTTGCGCAAGTGGGTGTTTGGCCACGACATTCTCAAGGCAAAGTCCTTTAGAGTTGTTTTCTGCGACAAGAATAATATTTCTGCGGTTGCTATTGCCGATAACGGCGATCGCCATACGCGCCCGCATGCGAACTGGAAGCTTGACAAAAACGGCGGCACGCTTTACTTGCTCGACAAGTTCAACGGAATCCGTGACTCGGTCGCTTATCCGGAATTGACGGGTGGCCTCAGCTGGGGTATTGTCGATGGCGGTTACTGGAAGTATTTTGAAAAACCGACTCCGGAACAGCCGAATACGACATCTAAGGCTTATGACGAAATTGTCCCGGCTGCCGATATGAGCGGCCTCAAGTCTGGTTTCTATAACGAACCGTTTACCTTGAACCCGCCTTCTCTCCCGGAAGGTGTCACGCTCCGCTGCACGACCAATGGTTCTGTGCCGACCGAAAGCTCTCCGGAATTCAACTCCCCGAAGCGCATTGAACATAGCGTGTCTTTCCGTTGCGCAACGTTCAAGAAGGGCGCTATCTCGAACACGGTAACGACCCGTACGTTCTTTGTTGACGAAGATCAGGTGAAGATGCCGATCGTCGCTATCAGTGTGGACTCCAGCTTCTTCCGTGAACACTATATCAAGACTAGCTGCGATGCTCCGAAGAACTGCAAGGACAGCGCCGGCCTCTACGCCGATGTGGAATATCCGATCCATGTGGAATATTTCGAAAATGGATCTTCTACGAAGGATGGCTCTACTTGGGAAAAGGATGCTGGTATCGCACTCATGGGTGGCTATAGCCGCTTGAACGACAAGAAGTCTGTCTCTATCCGCCTCCGTGAAGAATATGAAGACGGTAGCATCAACTATCCGTTGTTCGAAACCCGCAAGGGCGTGAATGACAAGTACAAGTCCTTCAACCTCCGCAACAACGGTAACCGCTATGTGAGTGACTACATCGAAGATGCTATGGGCGGTGCCCTCCTTGAAGGTACAAGCGTGGATTACCAGAGAAGCCGTCAGGTGGTGGTGTTCTACAATGGCAGATACTACGGCATTCACGATATGCGCGAACGCTTCAACAAGCATTACGTAGAAACGAACTACAAGATCGAAGCGAATACGGTGAACTTTATCAAACACTTGGGCAAGGAAGTCGAAGCCAGCAATGGTACGACTGATGCCTACATGAATATGCTCCACTTTGTGGCTACGAACGATTTCTCTGGCGAAAACAACGCAAACTATGCCGCTGCAAAGCTCTTGCTCGACGTGGGTAACCTTGCCGAATACATGGCTGCTGAAATTTATATGCACAATGGTGACTGGCCGAACAACAACGTTCGCGCCTGGATGGCTCCGGAACATCCGTGGAAGTTCATGGTCTACGACCTTGACCATGGTTTTGACTGGATGTGGGGCGTGAATGGTGGTGAATTTGACCAGGGCAGCAACATGTTCGCCTGGATCAAGAAGGGCGGCGGAAACAAGCCGTGCAAGGAAGAAGGCTGCTTTGCTAACCTCTACATTCAGCTTATCAAGAACCCGGAATTCAAGCGTATGTTCATCAACCGCTCTGCTGTGATGTTCAATAGCTATACGAACGGCAAGAATGTTGAAAAGATTGTCGATGCGATGACGTCTAAGATTGATGCTCAGGAAATGGAACGTGACCTTGCCAAGTTCAAGCAGAATGAAAAGTATTATTCTAACTCTTGCGGAAAGGGCTTTGACAAGACGGGCTCTTGCTTGAAGGAATGGGCTAGCAAGCGTGATTCCAAGGTTATCCAGGAATACGAAGAAGAATTCGGCTTGAGCGGCATGGCTTCTGTGACGATCGCTGCTTCTGGCAGTGGTACGGTGCTTATGGAAGGGGCTGCTCTTCCGGGTGGTGCTACGTCTTACAAGGGCAAGTTCTTTGTGGGTAACCCGATCCTCTTGACGGCTGTTCCGAGTGCAGGTGCTTCGTTTACCGGCTGGAGCGATGGCGTTGCTGACAACCCGCGCTTGGTGGAACCGACGGAAGGTGCAACCTTCACGGCTCAGTTCCAGTAATTTAGAACGACGAGAGCGCTGCGGCGAGATGCTCTTTTCCAAGATGCGTCGCCGCTCGTGATGAAATTCGCGGCCTGGATGAAAATCCAGGTCGCTTTTTATTTCTACATTTTGCTATATGAAAAGTCCCGTGCGTAAGATGTTCGATGGCATTGCGAGCCGTTACGATTTTCTGAATCACTTTCTGAGTTGTTATCAGGATGTGCTGTGGCGCAGGTATTGCTGCAAGCGCTTGAAAAAGATGATGGCTGCGGGCATGCTCGCGGAAAAGCCGATGGGCGAGACTCCGCGCGATTTGAATAAAGTTCGCTTGCTCGATTTGTGCGGTGGTACGGGCGATTTTGCCAACACGTTCCGCAAAATTTTTGAATCTGGTTGCAAGTGCGGGTGTGCGTGCAAGAGCGCTTCGCAAAACGGGGCGTTGCGCGACTTTGTTGTAGACCCGGCTGTAATCGGTGATTTTTCGTACGGGATGCTCGCTGAAGTCAAACCGAAGAAAATTGATGCGCATGCAGTACAGCTCGATGCCATGAAAATGCCTTTTGCAGAACGCCAGTTTGACGTGATTCTGAACGGCTTTGGCATGCGTAACGTGCCTGACGCCCGTGGCGCCTTGATGGAATCTTACCGCGTGCTCGACGAAGGTGGCTATCTCTGCGTTCTGGAATTTTTCTCGCCGAGAAACTTGTTCAACAAGTTCTTCTATAAAGTGCTTGCACCGATGTTCATCCCGGTGATGGGTGCCTTCTTTAGCGGCAAGCGCGATGCATACGAATATCTGGTGAACTCGATTATCCGCTTTTTGCCGGTCGATCAGTTCTGCAAGATGGCAGAAGAATGCGGCTTTGAAGTCAAACAGGTTAAGATGTTCGATGGCGGGATTTCGTTTGGCGTGTTCTTGCACAAGCCGGGTAAAGCATGAGCCACTTTGTGCTTGGAGTGACGGGCGCAAGCGGCAGCATTTATGCGACCCGTACGGCGATGTACTTGAAGCGTTTTGGTCATGAGGTGACGCTTATCGTGACGCACCCGGGCAAACAGGTCCTCGAGTACGAATGCCAAAGTGCGCTTTTTGATTATTGCAAAGACGTGTGTAACGTGGATGATTTTTTTGCAGAATGCGCGAGCGGTTCTAGCGATATTGCGGGCATGGCTGTGGTGCCGTGCTCCATGGGAACGCTTGGACGTATTGCGGCGGGGACTTCGGACAACTTGCTTGTGCGCGCGGCTGATGTGTGTCTTAAGGAACGCAGGCCGCTTGTGATTGTGCCTCGCGAGATGCCGTACAACTTGATCCACATCGAAAATATGAAGCGTGTGACCTTGGCGGGGGCGGTCGTGATTCCGGCTTCGCCGCAGTTCTACAGTAAGCCTAAAAGTATTGAAGAGCTCGTGGATACCGTCGTCGCGAAAATCTTGAAGCACTTGGGCGTAGAACAATCGCTTGTTGCACAAGTCGCGAAAACGTGGGGTAAAAATGAATAAAATCCTTGAATTTACACATCTTGTCCGTTTGAGCCATTCGCTGTTTGCTATGCCTTTTGCGATTGGTTCCATGTGGGTTGCTGCAAACGGTTTCCGAGACATGAGCGCTCTTGAAACTGCCCGCATTATCGTGCTCATCGTGCTTTGCATGGTGACCGCCCGTAACAGTGCCATGAGCTTTAACCGCATTGCAGACGCCAAGTTCGATGCGGAGAATCCGCGGACGGCAAAGCGCCATTTGCCGGCAGGACGCCTGAGCCGTAAATCGGTGATGGCGTTCTTGGCGTTGAACGGAATCTTGTTTGTTGTGTTTGCGTGGATGCTCCAGCCGCTTGCAGGGGCGCTTGCGTTCCCGGTATGGCTATTGTTGCTCTCGTATTCGTACTGGAAGCGTTTTAGCTGGCTTTGCCATTGGTTCCTTGGTTTTGCGATTGGCATGAGCCCGCTTGGCGCCTGGATTGCCGTTCGTGGCGAATTTGCCGTGTTCCCGATTTTCCTTCTGTTCATTTTGATGCTCTGGATGGGCGGTTTTGACATCATTTACGCCACGCAGGATATTGAAATTGACCGCAAACAGGGCTTGCATTCCGTGCCCGCCCGCTTTGGCCTTGAAAAGTCTTTGCGCATTGCGCTTGCAAGCCATTTGGCAATGCTCGTGCTTTGCGTCGTGTTCGGGCTTTTCTGGAATATGGGCTGGATTTGGTGGACAATTACTGGACTCATGACTGCCGCCATCGTCTATATTCACTTGTTCAGAAAATCGAATGACCTAGATGCGATGAACCGCGACTTTTTCCTTGCGAATGTGGCAATTAGCGCTCTCGTGATGATTGGCCTTATCGTCTGGATTTGCATGGGAGGTGATGTTAATGCCCTATATTAATCGCCCGAATGGTAAGTTCACGAACGAAGAAAAAGTGAAAATGTTCCATACGATGGGAGGCGTCGCCTCCGTCATTGCGCTTGTACTCGTCATTCTTATTGAATCCGGTATTGAAGGCGAACGTCTTGAAATGGCGGATATGGGCCTTACCGCGATGATTGTGATGCTTGCCGTTTCGCTTATCGGAAGCATGTACTTCAAAAAGTAGGAATTCGGAACTCTATTAAAGGGAGATGCCCGCTCTTGGCGGGCATGACAAAAGAAGAGCAGCCGCCCATCGGGCGGCATTCTTGTGTATAAGAGTTATTGCTTTATGCAACGGATGGGCAGTCCATCAGTTTTGTCGTACAAGCGCCAGTTATTAGGGACGTAGGAGTCGCTTTTATCATTAAATATTAGCGCAACTGCGGTTGTGTCACGCGAATAGTATTTTTCTTGAATTGCGGTCCAATAGGCCGTGTTGTTTGTAGAGTACTTTATTTTATCGCGTTCTTCGGTATAGTCAATTCCGTTCCTGAAGAAGACGTTCATATAGCCTGTCGGGATGGATGAAAATCCGCAAACGTCTGTATGGGTTTCGTCGTAACCCGTGGCGTTCTTCTGGAGGTCCTCAACGTTGCACTGGGTCAAAAGTGAGTCCCAGTCTCTGCGGGTCGGGAGTCTCCATCCTTTAGGACAAATTCCCTGAACTGAAGAGGTGTCTGCAATTACAATGGAATCGGGATGAGGATTTTTCGGAAGACCGATGGCCATATCCCAACTGTAAAGGCGTCCGTATGTGGCACAGCCATTGTCATTATCGCCGCACCAGCTACCTGCGACTTCAAACTTTAGGTTTTCGGCCATCCATTCCTGATTGCCAATCTTGATGGTTTTATAGCTGTTGCCGTCTCTAGAGTCCGTTATGGTAACGTAGTCTACAGGCGCTCTTCTCCAGTTCTCGTCGTAGCATTCCATGTGAAGCCCGTTGTACACGGCGACTTTGCCATCGTTCGCGAGCCCGCATTTGCCGAGGAACTGTGTGACCTTTGTTGCCGGGAGCCATCTGTAATAATTGTTTTTTGTGCCGCAATAATAGGAGGAATCCTTGTAGGTGACCGTATCGCCGTCTAATGCTTTGCGGCAGACTCCGCCGAGGCTGTCAATCGGCTCCACAATGTGCCAGGAACTGAAACTTGATGCATAGGTAATCATCGTGTCGCAATAGAATAGCTTGTTGTTATAGCCTACGGTCATGCCTAATTTTTCGGGGAAGCTTTTACTACAGGTGCCGTACATCTCTTTGAACGTGTCGCTAATCCATCCACTGTATGACGTGTTGCACGCATAGTCTTTTCCGTTGTATTGTTTCCAGGTAAGTCCTGTGGCGTGGCAGAATCCTAGAGCTTTGTCAATTTCATTTTCTTCGCGCCAATGGTATCTTTTGTTGGAGCCGACTCCCGTATAGGTGCAGCCGTAGTTCTTGCCGTTGTATTTGAAAAGACCTTCTTGCTTTTTAGGGCCGCATACACCAAGAGCTTTGTCCACGTCTGTATAAATTTGCCATGTCTGGTTGGCAGAACAATAGTATGACGTGTCTCTGTATACTTCAACTTGGCCTAGCAATGATGATGTGCATTTTTCTAGAACAATGTTGGCGGGGGCAATTTTCCAGGAGTGATCGGAACAATAGTAATAGTTGTCTTTGTATTTATACGATGTTTTGTAGTCGTCTTTTTTGCAAACGCCCAAAGCGAGTTCTACGGAGTCCATTAATGTCCATCTCAAATTTTTACAGACGTACATTTTATTTGCGTATTCGGCAGTCTCGTAATCAATGCTTATTGTGCAGTTTCCAAGCGCCTGCGTGATGGTGAACTTTGTCCAGCCGGTGTCGCTACAAATGTAATCTACTGAATTTACTTGTCCAATTTTATCTTTAGTTCCCTTATAGCAGAGTCCTAAGGTTTTTTCAAGCGTGGTGAATTGGCGCCATTCTTCGTTGACGCAGCCGTACTTGACGGAATTATGCACTTTTTCGAATCCGTCCCTGTCGTCGTCGCATAAGCCGAGAACTTCGGATTTTGTGGCCTGTCTCCAAGTGGAATCGCAGATGTAGTCCCTGCCGGTGCTATCCGTTTTTAGGACTCCCTTGAGCTTGGGCGTGCAGAAACCGAATTCAGATGTGGGGTGCGTGAGCTTTTCCCATTTTGTGGGGCTCGTGCAGCCGTAAGTGATGCCGTTGAAATCCTTTGTCGTATAGAGCTTGGTGGAATCGCAGTTGCCGTAGTAATCGTAAATGTTTGTCGTGCGCCAGCTTATGGAATCGCAGATGTAGCTGTAACCGCTAGATTTTACGGTGTCAATTTTTCCGGAGATCTTGGGAGAACAGATGCCGAGGTTCTTTTCGGTTGTGGAGAGTGTTTCCCATTTCTTTGTTGCGCGGCAGGCGTATGTCGTACCCTTGTATTCAATGGTCGTGTAGAACTTGGAAGCTTCGCAGTTACCGACAAAGTCAACCATGACGGTGCTGCGCCAGCCTGTGGAATCGCAGAAATAAGAACTGTAACTACTGCCACTCTTGAGAGAATCAATTTTCCCGTATCGGATTGGCGTGCAGAATCCGATGGAATCTTCGCGGGTGCTTGCCTTGTTCCAGACGGAGTCCTTACAAATGTATTTCTTACCGTAGTTTACCTTTTCTTCCCATTGTCTTTCCTTGGTACACTTGCCGATGGAATCTCGGAGGACCGCCTTGCGCCAACCTGTGGTGTCGCAGAAGTATTGCGTGGAATCGTACTTTGTCTTGACGGTTCCCATTTTGGCAATGCTATCGGGAGTGCAAAGGCCGATGGCTGCTTCGGTTGTCGTGGGCTTACGCCATGTAGAATCATCGCAGATGTAGGTGCTGTCGTTGTTAATTACTTTTTTCCACTGGATTGTGGCGGTACATTTACCGATGGAGTCTGTGAGGACTGCCTTACGCCAGCCGATAGAATCGCAGATGTAGTCAATGGATTCCTTCTTGTTTACGAATACAGCCATTTTCTTTAAGCTGTCGTTATTGCAGAGGCCGATGGATGATTCAATGTTTGTGGGCTTACGCCATGTGGAATCATCGCAAATGTAACTTTGTCCGTTCAGCTTTTGCACTTCCCATTGGTTTTTCTTGGTGCAGCTTGCATCAACGTCGTTCATGGTTGCGTATTCCCAAGTGTTGTTTCTGCAAATAAACAACGTATCCTTGTAATAATGCTTATCGCCGCGTTCCGAAGAAAGGCAGGAGTTTTCGTCGTCTTTGACCCATTTCTTTTTATTGCAGTAGTAGTTTTTGCCCTTGCTTGCAACAAAGAAATCGTCGAGGTATTTGTATGTAGAAGAATCGCAAGTGGGGAGTTGGCTTTCCGTTTCGACAAAGTGTGACATCTTCATGCAACGCACGGCGTAATAGGCGCTGAAATTAGCTTCTTCAAAATACGCCTTGCCTTTGGAGGTCACCTTAAAGACATCAAAATCAGATGTCATGAGGTAGGATTCTTTGCCTTGGCCTTTGCATTGAAGCTCGCTGTTTACAGTTTCGCAGGAACCGGACATTTGCGGGTCAAAACCGAAGGCGGGGTCGGTGACGCTTTTAGCGAATTTGAGCATGTATTCGTAATCTGCTTCGGACGGAATCTTGAACCCGCTAGGACATGCCTGGTCGGCATTCATGCTCTGGTACAGACGACCATTGGATTCGCAGTTTTCATAGTCCCCGTCGTAGCAGGAGCTTTTTGAAACTTTGTAGTTTGCGTTTTCTGCCATCCACGTGTAAGGTCCGAATTGGACGGTCTTGTAGGAGTTTCCGCTTTTTACGTCGAGAATTTCGCTTTTGATGATGCTTGCGGAGCCCGTCTTGGAATTGTAATTGCTGCCTGTAATGGTGGAGTCTCTGAATTCGTCGCCACCGAGGTTGTCCTCTTCCTCATCTTCAATTGAGGGGTCCTCTGCGCTACTGCTGTTGTCATCGCCACAGGCGCCTAGATATAACGGTAAAACCAAACACGATGATAAAAATGCCTTTCGGAATGTAAATCGCAAAAAGTGCATATTGCCTCCTTAATTTGAGCGCAATATACAAATATTTTAATTGTAAGACTGTGGATGTAATTTTTAGAGTAAAAGAATCGTTGTAAATGTTGTCAGATTGTGTAGGTAATACATTTTGGTTTTTGAAGTATTGTTGCTGGTGAATCTGTTATATTTGCCGTTTTTTGAAAGGCTTTGTTGCATATAGGCTCTCACATTAACTATAATTGGCGGCATGAAGGATGAATGTTACTTGGTCTTGTATGAATTGTTACGGGCTGCGTTGAGCTCGTCTAATGAACCTTTAACATTGTCTCGGACGCTGAGCGAAACAGAGTGGAATGTTTTGCATGCCGAATGCATCAAACAGTGCATGGCAGGTGTTTCTTATCGCGCGATTTGTCGTTTAAACAAGGAACAGTTGCCTCCGCGCAAGCTCCTTTTGCTTTGGACGCATGAATCCCAAATGATCAGTGGGCATAACAGATTGTTGAATGCCGAGGCGGCTCGCCTTACGGAACTTTTTGCTGCGCAAGGTCATAAGACTGCGGTGCTGAAGGGACCTGCAAATGCTAGGCTATATCCCGATGCTTTAATGCGCCAGGCGGGAGACATTGATTTGTGGGTTGACGGCGGCCGTGAGAACGTTGTCGCCTTGATGCGAAAATTGAATTTTGACTTTGATAATAAAGACCTTTCGGAACATCATGCGCATTTGTCTAAAAATAAGAATGGTGTGATTGTTGAAATTCATTACAAAGTAGCGCCAGATTTGAAAAGATCTTCGGCATGTAAAATTTTACGGAACTTTCTGGAAAAAGAAATTCAAAATGCTGAGCGTGTTCCCGAGGGCTTTTATGCTCCTTCAATAAAGTTTGCTCTTGTGATGCAATTATCGCATATCCAAAAGCATGTTTTGTATTCGGGAATTGGGTTAAAGCAATTGCTGGACTATTATATCTTATTGCAACATTCAACAGAAGAAGACCGCCTTGAAGTGAAGCACATGTTGCCTAGCTTCGGCTTTACGAAAATTTGTGCGGCTTTAATGTGGGTCTTGGAATATGTATTTGGATTGGAAAAATCCTTGATGCTTTGTGAACCGAACAAGCGACTTGGAAAAAAGGTGCTTGCAGATGTACACAAGGGTGGTCATTTTGGAAAATTCAAAAGCAAGGGACTTGCTCCCAAAGCCCATGCGATGAAATGGCTTGATTGCAGAATTCGTTTCTTCAAATATGTAGCAATGGCCCCACAGGAAATGCTCCTGCGAGAATTGAATTACTGGATATCCTTTGCAAAGACAATCCCTCGTCGCATTAGGGAACGTCGTCTTTATTTGTCCAAAAGGGGTTGACTTTAAATTTCAAGGTCGGCGGAGATAACGGTTTGGATCTCTCCGTCGTCGGTCTCAAAGAGAAGGCTGCCGTCATCGTTCATATCAATGATGCGGCCTGTTTTTTTGATGGAGCCTTCACCTGTGTCTCGGTTTTGGTCGGTGCAGAGGTTATTCACAACGATAGTACCGCGTGAGCCAATGAACTGGTCCATGCGTTTCCAGGCTTCGACCCAGGGGCGAATGCCGAAGGCTTTGAACTGTCCTATGGCGCGCTCGAGATTCCCTACAAGTGCTTGCAAGAGTTTTTCGCGATTGATTGTGCGTCCAAAAATTGCCTTGAGCGTGGTGACGGCCCGATTCAAATGGGCGTAATCGCTTGGCTCGCTATTGACGTTGATTCCAACTCCCATCGAAAGGGCGGGACGTGGCGTTTTTTGCTGCGGTGCAAGCTGCTGTTCGGACTGTTGCTGACGTATAAAAACAATCTCAGCGAGAATCCCGCAGAACTTGCTTTTGCCGTAAAGGATGTCGTTCGGCCATTTGACCGTGATTTTCGGGTCGCTTGCGCAATTCCGATTTGCGGACTGAGCGGAGCTTTCAATCGTAGACTGCGCGCAATCCACAATTGTTGCGCTATCTTGGATGCTGTTGAACGTCTCTGCAAATGTGAGTGCGGCAACTTGCGTAATTTGTGCGTAGCTACTGGCAGGGATGCCTTCGAGCGGGATTAAAATGTTGAAATAAAGATTTTTGCCGGCGGGGGAGTCCCATGTGCGTTCGTGACGGCCATGTCCATCGCTTTGAAAATCTGCGATGAAAAGTGTGCCGGGTGCAATTTCACCAGAGGCTGCCATGGACTTCATGAGCTTGTGTGTACTGCCAATCGTTTCAAAAAGATAAGCTGGCGCACCACTAAAACCTGTGAGCTGCCAACCTGAAAAATTACGTTCTTGTGAAAACATTTACTTAGTCGTTAGTCAATGGTCGTTTGTTGCCTTTGACGTAATTCTATCACGATTATTCTTCTCTAGTCTTTGTCTGCAGCCACATAGTGGCGTTCTTTCGTCTAACTTACTCGTCAGCTTGCTTTTCTTGGAGTTCCTTGAGTGCTTCTTCTGGGAAAATGTTGAAGAATTCCTGCTTCTTGTCCTCGAAAAGCTGCAACATGCGTTCTTGCTCAAACTGCTCACGGTCGATGTTCTGCATAAAGAACTCGTCTTTGGCAAAGTTGCGGCTTTGGATAGTCTTCTTGATATCTTCGGACAGGTCTACGTTATCCCAAAGAATGTAGTACGAACCGACAAATCCATCTGCAAAAATGTCGACGTTCAATTTGACCGAGTTGCTTTGCGTTGAATCAACCATTTCGACTTTGGTTTCGCGCTTTTCGGGGCGGAATACGTCAACGTCGTTTACAGGTTTGGACAAATCCTGAGCCCAGCAAAATGCTGTTGCACATAGAAAGAACATTACCTTATGCTTGAACGACAAAATCATATTTACAATATACAATGAAAAATGTCGAAAAATACGGAGGATGTAAAAAAGCTTGGCTGAAAATACACCAAAAAAGCGCCATGATGGTATGTGACGTACCGATATCCTGCGAAGTGTATTATATGCGCGGATTTCTCGCCCTGCGTCTGTAGCCACGTAGTGGCGTTCTCTCGTCTAAATCGCGAGCGGCATCCACGGCTTCACAACGTCGATGGACTCGAGCTTGCCCTGCAACTTGCGGCGGATGGCCGCTGCGGCAATCATTGCTCCGTTGTCCGTACTCAGGCTGCGGTCCGGCACGCAAAAACGGATACCTTTCTTATCGCAGTAGTCCTGCAAGCGGGTGCGCAACCAGCTGTTTGCACTCACGCCACCGCCCATCACGAGCGTCTTCATCTTCGTCTTCTTGAGGGCGTTGATGGTCTTTGTGACAAGGCTATCGACAATCGCGTCTTCAAGCGAGGCGCAGATATCGCCGAGGTTCTGCTGGATAAATTCCGGGTCGTGCGTTTCGGTATAACGGAGCACGGCGGTCTTTAATCCACTGAACGAAAATTCGCAGCTGTCGTGCGTGTGAAGTGCGCGCGGGAATTCCACGAATTTGCGGTTGTGGTCCTTGCCGAGGCGGCTAATCGTTGCGCCTGCGGGGTACTTGAGGCCAATGAGCTTACCGCACTTGTCGAATGCTTCGCCGGCAGCGTCATCGCGGGTGCGACCGATGCTTGTGTACTTGAATCCCGGTTCTTCCATCACAAGTTCTGTGTGTCCGCCTGAGACGGTAAGCGTCAAGAACGGTGGTTCAATGTCTGGGTTAGAGAGCCAGGCAGCGGCAAGGTGGCCTTCGAGATGGTTCATGCCGTAAGCCGGAATGTTCAAATCGCGGGCGAGGCCTTTGGCAAAGCTTGCACCAACGAGGAGTGGTCCCATGAGGCCCGGGCCAGTGGTGTAGGCGATGGCGTCAATGTCCTTGAGCTCGATGCCCGCTTCCTTGACGGCGGCTTCGGCGATGGGGGCAATCTTTTGCAAATGCGCACGGGCGGCGATTTCGGGAACAACGCCACCGTAGAGGGCATGTTCGTCAATTTGGCTGTAAAGTGGATTCGAAAGAACTTTGAGTGGGTCGTCCTGCAAAACAGCACATGCTGTTTCGTCGCAGCTGGATTCAATTCCAAGCCAAATCATATTCCGTATTCCTCGTCTTTATTATCATCCTCGGTCTTTGTCTTGATGAGCTTGATCTTATCCGGTTTGACAAGGATAGCCTTGATGGACATGCTGCGGTCGATATCGGACGGCAAGTTCAACTTGACTGTGGGAGTGAGGCTGTCTGCATCTTCAATGGCAAAGCGGGTGTATTCAATAAAAAGTTCAATGTCGTTGCTGTTCACGGCTTCGACGACTTTCTCACCACCGGTGATTTCGACGGTCGCCTGCTGTGGCGAGAGTGTGTTCAAAGCGCGGTCATAGAAGCCGATGAGCTGGATAGGGATGTTCTTGAATTCCTTGGACTTGATTTTCTGGACATCAACAAAAATCTTGGCGACGGTATCGCTTGGTGTCACGAATGGCGGCAAAAGTTCAGTCTGGAGTTTGACGGAGAATGTCTTGCTGGCCTTGATGCTATCGATGAATATTGAATCTGTCGGAATGTCGATAATGCGCGTGAGTGCGTTACGTGCGCCAGAGACTTTCAAGTCTTCCTGGAGGAGCTTGGGGGGCTGGACAATCACATAGCCCGGTGCGGCGTTGAAATTCGTATTGCTCTTGATGGGGATGCTGCGCTCGATTCTTGTGTCGACAGCGACATCGATAAAGAGGTACTGGTTGTCCGGTTCAACGTAGTGGACTGTTGCAAAGTTCGGAGCCACAAAATTCTTTGAATCAAGGTGGATGCGCCTGGAGCCGAGTTCGGCGAGGTGCATGTCGACAACCATCGCAGCCTGCTTTTGCGACTGCAGGCGGATAAGGTCCAAGGGCTTGCCTTCGACGGTCACCGAAACTGTGCTAGGCGGCTTCGATGCAATCGCGAGCGCTTCGGGCAACTTCACGAACGTAAGCGGAACTTCCATCGTCAGTTGGAAGTCCTTCAGCGAGATGACA
>JAEEGG010006998.1_pt1 | contig 26253 bp, 28 predicted proteins | sample 9134161 | NCBI WGS metagenome assembly JAEEGG01 (sample SAMN16246543, study PRJNA631951) | gut metagenome | biome: gut microbiome; feature: rumen; material: CR-attached | host: Bos | place: Iran: Karaj | collected 2018-10 | reverse complement strand
GCCTGGATCACCTATCGGCTGGCAGAGAAAACCGTCGTCGACGACATCTGCATGAAGCTCACCGGCTGGCGCCTGCGCAGCTACCCGCTCGAGATCTTCGCCGGCCGGCAGCTCATCTGGAGCGGCGAGACCGAGCGCAGCCTCGGCTACATACACATCACCCCCACCCGACGCGTCAAGACCGACCAGATCACCATCCGCCTGCGTGGTGCCGGCAAGGACAAGGACGCTTTCGGCGGCATCGTCGAGGTGGCAGAGCCCGCCGCCGGCGAGCTCGACCTCTTCAAGGCCAAGGACGGCGGCAACACCAAGAGCGAGCTCCGCATCGTCGAGGTCGAGTTCCTGAAGGCCCTGTAGCCCCGCGACGGCAGGCCGCCCGTCGTCGTCAGTTCACCGCGTTCGCCAGACGCCGCCTCGTCATAAAGAGGTGGCGCCTGGTTGCTGCGAGAGGGGGGGGAGAATATTACATATTACAAATTACATTTTACTTTTTCAGTTTCTTGAAGTAATAGCCCGGGGCATCGTATGCCATTCCAAAATCGAGGGTGAGCAGCCCGTCCCTGAACCAGTAAGTGCACTTTTGGCCTTCGATACTGATGAGGGTAAACACGGTGCCGTCAGATGGGCTGGTTTGGGAACTGATGATCTCGTAGGAATAGAGGCCAGAGGCATAGAATTGCTTCATCTGACTGGTCTCAGACTTGTTGACCACCTGCATGGTACGGTCGGGATTGAAACTGACGGTGACGTCACCAGGCTGAACTTTAAATTCGCTGACGCCGTCGAATGAAAAGTAAGCCCCGGCCATATGCCATGTGCCATCGAGCGAGACAGGACTTTCCTCGTACTGATAGGCATCGGACTCTTCGTCGCTGCTACAAGCCATGAACAGACACACGGCCAGCAGGGTAAGGATGATTTCTTTTGCTTGTTTCATCATTATATGTGATTGTTGTGACGCTCTAACTATATAACTGAGAAATGCGGAAATCTTGCACGACAGCACGAGAAATTATAGGAATTTAACTTTTGCGGCGTTACTTCAGCGTGCTGAACTTGGCGTTCTTCTCGATGGTCCAGTCCTTGCGCTCGACCTCTTCAAGGCCAAGGACGGCGGCAACACCAAGAGCGAGCTCCGCATCGTCGAGGTTGAGTTCCTGAAGGCCCTGTAGCCCAGCGTCAGACACTGCAGTACACGTAACATGCAAACGATTCCATCATTTCATCTTTATACCGATGACATAGAAATGAGGAATACTCTTGATAATCTCAGATGTGAGGTCTGTCTTGATGAATTTCTCACCGCAGAAGCGGCTGACGCCAGTCTCGGGTTCGTACCAATAGGAGCCGAACAAGACAAGCGGAATAAACTTTCCCAGCTCGACAGCAGTATCGAGCTCAAAGGGCCGCGACTCATATCTGTAACTCTGTTTCGTTGGCATCTCCGGAGCAAAGACCGGCTGTAGTTTGAGTGTAGCATTAAAGCCGCCACCACCGACGGATTGGAAGGAATAGACATACGTAGAATCATTGCTTGACGGCGCAAAACCAATGACAAGCTTCTCTCCAAGCGGGAAGGAGAAACTAAAGCCAAGAAAATCCCGTGCCTCTTCTCCTTTCACATATTCCATGATGACTGGTTCCACCTGCTTGCCCTTGAAATCTTTCGTGTCGAAACTATAAACCACATAGCCCTTCGCTTTCAGCAACAGGAGATAGTCGTTGAGCGTCGGCTCGATCGTCTTTAATTCCTGTGCCTGCCCAATAAGGGCGGCACAGGAGAGGAGTAGGGTGATGATAGTTTTCATTTATTCTTCTTGGTCGTGATAATGAGGCGAACATTCGGGTGCTGATCGTCCTTCTCGAAAATCTGCATACTCTCGATGTCGCTGTGCTGGATGCGCCATAGTTCCTCTACACTAGCCTTCTTGCCATCAATTTCTATGTCAGCGTTAAGGGCATCCTGATTATCAATCTTAACTTGTTTAACCGTACCAATTAAAGTAGACTTTGGGTTGTCGCCATCTACCCGCATAGAAAGATTGTTGACTTCTGCTTTGGGCGAGGCAGCATCGTCCTGCCTGAAGTTGATGGGTATGGAGTATTTTATCTTCTCGGGTTTGCCATTTACTTTTCCTGGTGTCCATTTCGGCATAGCGTTGACCACACGAAGGGCTTCCTCATCGAGGGAAGAATACGTCGGCTTTGTTACTCTCGCGTTGCTGATACTGCCATCTTTCTCCACAATAAAACTGACGACGACACGTCCCTGAGCGCCAGTCTTTTTTGCGTCTTCTGGATAACGGATATTGCTGCTAAGATATTGTATCAGTCCCATGTGTCCTCCTGGGAATTGTGGCATCTCCTCCGCCCTGTCGAAGACATCAGACATAACAGGCTCACGGTCTATTTCCTCTTGACGCTTTTGAGTCGTTATTATGATCACACCATTCTTGGCATTCGAACCATAGGACTTAATGGCTGCATCTGGTCTCATTACAGCCATACGCACGACAGAATCTCTGGAGAGAGCTCGCACCTGCTCTATTGTGGCAATCTTGTCATCAACAATAAGCATCGGCTTTTCTCCTTCTGGTTTGCTGTCGTAGACGATTACTGCCACGTTCTGTTGCATCTCTTGCTTCACGGTGGTTTCAGAAGTCTTTTCCTTGTCGGAAGCCTCAGATACTTCTATGACCTGTATGCCCTGATTGGCATTGGTCTTGATAGTAGCATCTTTCTTGCCTTTCTTTACGGGCACCTGTTTTTGGGGCTCGTCATTCTTATAAACCACGTCAGTGACGGTCTCTGCATTGAGGGCGAGAGTGATGCCCACGATTGGAAGCAGGGCCAACAACTTCAGGGAGTTGCGGCGTGGGGATTTATTTACTAACATCATATTAATTCTCTTTTTGATGGTGCTGTTGTTGATGCCGTTGGCGAGGATACTGGCCTGTGTACCCATCGCCTTCCGCATCAGTAATTGGATGTATTGGCTCACGTCTGAACCTGACGAGAGGACGGATGCATCGGCTTCATACTCATGGATGGTTCGCAGGTCGCGACGCAGGAGCCATACCACGGGGTTGAACCATTGCAGGGCCGTAAGCACTTCGACGAAGACGATGTCCCAACTGTGATGCAGTCGGATGTGTCCCCGTTCGTGGGCAAGTATCGAAGGGTTGCACTCCTCGTAGTCAATCCGGCTTAACACGATGGTGTGCATCCATGAGAAAGGTGCGACGGGCAGGTCGACAACTGCCAGTGTCACACCATCCTCCAACGAATGTTGCTCACTATTCTTAATCATTCGGCGCAATTGCCGATAACTGTTTGCAATATATAGCAATCGGCAGACGAGGCCGATAATGAAAGCAGCAAAGATGACGCGCGGTCCGAAGATCATCTTCACATACTCCATCCCGTTTGTCTCTGCAGTAGCGATAACGGAATCCTCTGCCGAGATAGTACCTGATTCTGCTATTACCAGTTCGGGGTAATTTGCCTCCCGCGCCAGTTCTACCACTTTCGTTTCATGTAATGTGACAACGCATAGAGGCAGTAAGAGCGAAAGCAGAATGGACGACAGCAGCACGATACGGTTCAGCCGGTGCATCGTCTCACGCTCCATCAACAGCCGATAGCAGAAATAAAACACGGCTATCAACACGGCAACCTTTAAATCGTAGATCAGGAACTCAGCCATTACTTACGGTGCTTTAGGATTTCCATAATCTCACTGACCTCTTCATCGCTTAACTGCTCGTCCTTGGCAAAGAAAGATACGAGCGATGCAAACGAGCCGCCAAAGAATGTGTTCTGTACCTCTTTCATATACGCACGCGTGTATTCCTCTTTGCTGATTGTGGTGCTGAAGAGTTGGGCCTTTCCTTTCTTTTCCGAATCGACAAACCCCTTATCCTTTAAGATCTTCAGAAATGTCAGCAATGTGGTCAGAGCCGGTTTGGGCTCCGGATACTTCTCCATGATTTCAGACGAGAAGCCACTGCTCTCTGGCAACGACCAGAGTATGTTCATCACTTGCGTCTCAGCCTTAGTAAGCGTTCTGCTCTCCTTCATATTCTAAACTTTTAGAGTTTCTGCGGCAAAGATACTCTAAGTTTTTAGAACTTCCAAATATTTCACTCTAATTCTTTAGAATATTAACAAGAATTAAGAGACTGTTGGGTTTACGAGGCAAAAGATAAAAGACAACTACCGAATCTTGCTCGTAACCCGGTACCTTTTGCTCGTAACCCGGTGCCTTTTGCGGAAAACCCGGTGCCTTTTGCGGAAAACCCGGTGCCTTTTGCGGAAAACCCGGTGCCTTTTGGCTGTAAACCCCTGCCTTTTGGCCGGGTGTCGGTTCAGGTGTCGGTTCCTGCTCCCAAAGGGCGGCATGAGTCGCTGTCTCCTCACTTTTTCATGCCGTTTTTGCTATACTAATTGTCATTCGCACTTTATATCCTACACTCCCTGCACTTCCTACACCTAAGAAAGTTCAACAGGTGTAGGAAGTGCAGGAAGTGCTGGGTGTTTTCTGCGATTAACAATCAGTGGAGTGTATATCGAAGCTACAGTATCCCCACGAATCGGGGGCACACCTGTTCTATTTCCTGTGATACGATAATGTTCATGATCGCTTTATTTCTTCATCAACAAAATGATAGCTTTTGTACTTTGTCCGCTTGAAGAACTTCTCGCACAATCTCTTATAGGCATTGCCATAGCCTTCATAACACCATTTGTACATGGAGCATTTGTCTGGAATGCAAATAAACGCCTCATCGTGTACAGGCTCCAAGCGATGCCTCTCTCCGTCAATCTCAATAATAACAGTCTTTGGATTTCTCATTGTTCTATCATTTGGAGGAATTCATCCTCATTGACAATCTTGATGCCGAGCTTCTCAGCCTTCTGGAGTTTCGACGGGCCCATGTTGTCGCCCGCCAGGATGAACGAGGTCTTGCCGCTGATGGAGCCGACGTTCTTGCCACCGTTCTGCTCGATAAGGAGTTTGTACTCGTCGCGGCTGTGGTGCTGGAACACGCCGCTGATGACGATGGACTGTCCGGCGAGCTTGTTGCTCTGGGCCGCCGTCTGCTCGGTCGAGAGGGCGAACTGCAGGCCGTAGCCGCGCAGCCGCTCCACTATCTGGCGGTTCTGCTCGTTGTGGAAGTAGCTGATGATGCTCTTGGCCATCACCTCACCAATGCCCTCCACCTCCTGCAGCTCCTCCAGTCCGGCCTGCATCAGGGCATCCATCGACTTGAAGTGGCGGGCCAGCAGACGGGCTGAAGTCTCGCCGACAAAGCGGATGCCGAGGGCGAAGACGACGCGCTCGAAAGGCACCTCCTTCGACTTCTGGATAGCATTGACGATATTCTGTGCTGACTTAGTACGCGAGCCATCTCCACTAATCTGCTGAACGTCGATAGTATAGAGGTCGGCTATGTTACGGATAAGTCCCTGACGGTAGTAATCCTCGATAATCTCCGGACCCAGTCCGATGATGTTCATAGCTTTACGCGCAACAAAGTGCTCAATACGCCCTTTTATCTGAGGCGGACAGCCCGTGTCGTTGGGGCAATACCAGGCGGCCTCGTCCTCATAACGAATGAGGGGCGTGCCGCACTCCGGACAGCGCTTGATGAACTGCACGGGCTGGGCGATGATGGGACGCTGGTCGATGTCGACACCCACAATCTTGGGGATAATCTCGCCGCCCTTCTCCACATAGACGTGGTCGCCAATGTGGAGGTCGAACGAGCGGATGAAGTCCTCATTGTTGAGCGTGGCACGGCGCACGGTGGTGCCTGCCAGCTGTACGGGAGCCATATTGGCCACAGGCGTGACGGCCCCCGTGCGGCCCACCTGGTAGGTGACCTCTAAGAGTTCGGTGCAGGCGCGCTCGGCCTTGAACTTGTAGGCGATGGCCCAGCGGGGCGACTTGGCCGTGAAGCCGAGGGCGCGCTGCTGGCGCAGGGAGTTCACCTTGAGCACGATGCCGTCGGTGGCTACGGGCAGGTTCTTGCGCTCCTGGTCCCAGTAGTTGATGAAGTCCATGACTTCGTCTACCGTATGGACTTTCTTCATGCCCTCGCTGATCTTGAAACCCCACTGGCGGGCGGCCTCTAAGTTCTCGTAGTGACCATCGGCGGGCAGTTCGTCGCCCAACAGATAATAGAGGTACGCATCGAGCTGGCGGCTGGCCACTACGCGCGAGTCGAGGCTCTTCAGCGTGCCGCTGGCGGCATTGCGCGGATTGGCAAACAGCGGTTCCTCGGCGGCCTCGCGCTCGGCGTTCAACCGCTCGAACGACTTCCACGGCATCAGGATTTCGCCGCGAATCTCGAACTCATGCGGTATGGGTGGGGATGGGTGAAGGGTGAAGGGTGAAGGGTGAAGGGTGAAGGGTGAAGGGTGAAGGGAGGTTAGTTCTGAGGATGAAGGTATTCTCCCTTCACGAGAACCAAGTACCAGCGGAATGGCGCGAATGGTGCGCACGTTCTGCGTCACGTCGTCGCCCTGCACACCGTCGCCACGGGTGACGGCCTGCACAAGCCGGCCATCGACGTAGGTGAGCGAGATGCTCAGACCGTCGTACTTCATTTCGCAGCACACCTCAAAGGGCTCCCCGGCCAGCCCACGGCTGACGGAGTCGTACCAGTCGCGCACGTCCTGCTCGCTGTAGGTGTTGGCTAATGAGAGCATGGGGTACTTGTGGGCCACCTGCCGGAACTCCGTCTGCAGGTCGCTGCCCACGCGCTGGGTTGGCGAGTTGGGGTCGGCCATCTCGGGATGACGGGCCTCCAACTGCTGCAGCTCGTGCATCAGCTGGTCGAAGTCGTAGTCGCTGATGCTGGGCTGGTTCTCGACGTAATATCGGTGGTTATGCTCGTGCAGCTCGCGGCGCAGCTGCTCTATCCGCTGTTTCTCGTCCATAGTTTACTTAATCACGATTTTCTTTCCGTTCACGATATACAGTCCCTTGACGGGGTTGGCTACGCGACGACCCAGCAGGTCGTAGACCGTCTCCTTCCTTGTTTGTCGCGATTCCATCGCGACCCCCTCAACGCCAGTCACCTCGTCAGCCGAAACGCTGCCGTAGTAGTAGAGGCGGAAGTTGTCGAAGATGACCCAGTAGGCAGAAGACATATTGGTAGACTTGACGCCCACCTTGAGCGAGCCGCCGTCGGCAGTCACGCTGGTCAGGACCTGGTTCTCGTAGAAGCCCTTCTGGAAGTAGGCACTGGCTGCCTGCATGTCGTTGGGCACATACTTGCCGCTGGCCACTGCCGACTCATTGCCCTTACCGATCTTGCGCGACAAGATGGTGTCGCAGATATGGGCCAGCTTCGCACTGCTGCCACCCGCATAGACGGTGGCATTCACCTTGTTTGTGCCGGCCTTGTAGTCCTGATACGACGCACTCGTCGAACCGGGGCGCTGGAAGCCCTGCACGCAGAAGGCGTAGGTTCCGGCGGGCAGGTCCTTGACCGTCTGGTTGAAGTCGAAGGCCTTCTCATAGAACTCGCCGCAGCCGTAGTTGACCACGGCAGCACCCGTCCAGCCGTCGGTATTCTCGTCGATAGTGGGGTTGACGAGCAAATAGGTCAGGTCGAAAGGTTTCGACAGGTCAGTAGGCGACACACCGGCAGCAAGGAAGTCGGCGCCGGCCTGCCGGGCCTCATCCTTAATCTGCTGCAGCTCCGTGGTACTCACGGCTGCGGCCATGCGCTGCTCGAGACCGGCCAGAGCGGTCTGCAACAGCCCGTCGGTAGCGGCATCGGTGCAGACATGGGGCACCTCAGCCAGCAACTTCACCTGCTGCAAAGCCTCGGCCACCTGACCCCTCATCAGCTCGACGGCCTTCTCCTCAGCCGCCTTCGTCTGTTCGATGGTCATGATGAGCCAGCGCTGCGCCTCGGCAGTGTTGGCAATGTTGAACGTTGCCTGAGCCGTGTTGCCGTTGGCATTGGCCTGCAGGCACTTCGGCGTCCAGTTCGACTCAGGGTGGATAATCCAGTAGCCGCGCTGTCCGTCAACATCGACGCGACCGCGCATCAGGTGCCAGTTCTCGTTGGCCGTCAGCGCTGTCTTCGCGGCCGTCTTGATGCCGCCGCTGTAGGTCATGTACTGGCCGGTGGCGGCATTGCGCAGCTGGTAGTACTGGTTCTGTGGGGTGAAGGTGATGTACCAGGCCGCGCTGTCGTTTCCGGCAGCCTCGGTGCTCGTCATTTCCACCCACTTCAGCTGTCCGCTGGCGTTGGGCTTCAGGAAGGATGTATAGAGCCCGCGGTCCTGCGCCTCGTTCTTGATGTAGTACTTGATGGTGTCCTCCTGATTGAGGGCATAGTAAGGCTCGGCAAAGAGCGACGACGTGTGCTGCAGGCCGTCCTCACCCAAGGCCTGACAGACCAGTGAGTTGCCGATGTAGAGCAGGTCGGTGCCGTTGTCCTCGTTGGCACCATTGATGCCGTAGGGCCACATGTGCTGGTAGTCGCCGTTCAGCTGCTGCGTCTTGTTGTCCCAGAACGTCAGCACTTCAGTCACGCGGTCGCCCAGCCAGTAGCCGGTACCGTAGCCATCGCCATTGACCGACGAGCGCAGGTTGTGGCGGCTCCACTCGGTGTCGGCCCAGGGAATGACGCCGATGCCGTGCAGCATCTCGTGCATGATGGTGCCGCAGCGCTGGTAGGAGGTGTTCGGCCCCACGCGGATCCAACCGCCATACGAGCAGTCGGCGGTGGCCGTTCCCGAAGCATAGCCCACGCTCGGGTTGAAGCCCTTCATCTCGGTCAGGTTGTTCCACCAGTTCACGGCAGTCTCTGCCGCTGTCTTGATGCGGTTATAAGTGGTCTGGTCGCCGCCGTCGCGCATCGACAGTTTGATGGTTCCCATCGGCAGGGTGTAGAACTTGATGGCGTCGCCGTAGCCCGTCACGCCGTCCTTGTTGGTGGCGTAGGCGCGCATATAGTACTTCGTGGCGGGCTTCAGGTCGTCGAAGTAGTAGATGATGCCGTTGTTCGACAGCTGCTTGGTGCTGACGATGTCGTCGACCGTCGGCTCCGGCGTCTCGCTCAAGCAAAAGCCGCGCTTCTGGATGGCCGAGCCACCATTGGCAGAGGCCGACCCCTTGATGCGCCCGAAGGCCATCGTAGCGCCGCGTGCAAATCGGGTGTCAGTAGTTACTTTCGGTGTCTGCGCCACCGCCTGCTGGGTGAGCAGCGCGGCGAGACTCATTAAAAATAGTGTTCTTGCTTTCATAGTCGTAGTGGTTTATTTATTGCTTTGTTCGTATCTTTTCAATAAGGGCGGTCACGTCGAGGATGTCAACCACACCGTCAGCGTTCTGGTCGGCGGCCTTCAGCGAGAACACTTTGGGATTAAGACCCAACAAGTGACTGATGGCACAGGCCACATCTGTGGCGTCGACCTGTCCGTCGCGGTTAGCATCGCCGGGCTTCACATTACCATAATAATAGAGGTGGAAGTTGCGGAAGATGGTCCAGAAGCCGTCAGCCGACGACGTACAGCGGATGCCCACCTTCAATGCTCCTTCGGCCTCGATGCGGGTGACGACCGTATCCTGATAGAGACCCTTGGCGAAGTATAGCGCGGCGGCAGTCATGTCGTTGGGGATATATTTGCCGCCAATCTCCGACTCTTTACCACCGAGCTTTGCCGTCTGCGCCTCGCTCACGGCATGGGCTACGGGCTGCGATTCATTGCCAGCATAAAGGCTGGTGGTCACATCAGCATCGCTGCACGACGTAGGCATGCCCGGACGCTGGAACGCTTGCGCGCCAAAGCCGTAAGTGCCGGCGGGCAACCCTGTGACGGTCTGGGAGAAGTCGAACGTCTTCTGGTAGAACTCTACACAGTTCTCCTTCTGGGCGGTGATGCTCTCGGACGTCGTCCAACCTTCGATGGTCTCGCTGACGGTAGGGTTCACCAGAAGCCATGTTACGTCGAAGGGGCTTTCTGGCTGCGTGGGCGTGACACTCCTCAGGAACGTCATCGCAGCAGCCTTGGCCTCGTCGTTGAGAGCGGCCACTTCAGCTGATGTAGCAGCCGTCTCCAAGCGCGCCTCAATATCGGCCAAGGCTGACAGCAACGTGGCGTCGGCATTCCTGACGTCCTCCAAGTGGGGCACGGCCAGCAGGCGACGATACTTTTCGAGTTCTGCCTTCCGTGCAGCGATGGCTTTCTCCTCTAATGTCCGAGCTTCCTCAGCCGTCAGAATGAGCCAGCGCTGCGCCTCGGCACTGTTGGCAATGTCGAACGTGGCCTGCGCCGTCGCGCCGTTGGCATTGGCCTGCAGGCACTTCGGCGTCCAGTTCGACTCGGGGTGGATAATCCAGTAGCCGCGCTGTCCGTCAACATCGACGCGGCCGCGCATCAGGTGCCAGTTGTCGGTGGCCGACACCATGCGTATGCCATTATTATAATTAAGGTACTGCTCCGTTTTGGCATTGCGCAGCTGGTAGTACTGGTTCTCGGGCGTAAACGTGATGTACCACGCCGCTCGGTCATCAGCAGCACCCTCGCCGGCTGTCATCTCCGCCCAGCGCAGGGTCGAGCCGTCGGCCACAAGGTAGCTGGTATATCGTCCACGGCTCTCTGCCTCGTTCTTGATGTAGTACTTCACATCGTCTTCCTGATCGAAGGAGTAATATGGGTCAGCATGGCGGGTTTCGTTGTGTTCCAACCCGTCTTCGCCAAGGGCTTGGCAAAGCATAGCATTAGCCAAATAAAGCTCTACACTAAGGTTGTCCTCGCTGGCACCATTGATGCCGTATGGCCACATGTGGATGGCATCGCCCTTGAGTACAGTAGTCGTATTATTGTCCCAAAAATGCAGGGCCTCAGTCACGCGATCTCCTGTCCACTGCCCTGTGCCGTTACCCGAACGCAAATTATTCTTATTCCACTGCGTCGAATAGTTCTGCAGGCCCATACCGTGCTGCATCTCATGCATAAAGGTGCCGGTTCGCTGGTAGCTCTCCTGTGCGCCGATGTTAATCCACGGCTGAGCCTGGTAGTTACAGTCGGCGGTCGGTGTCCCTGCACTATAGCCTACATTGAAGTGGCGCGTAGTGTAGCACATGTTGTTGAAGTAGTGGCACGCACTGTTCAGCGCGTTGGTAATACGGGCATTTGCTGCTGCATCGCCGCCATTGTTATAAGAATAACTAACATTGCCCTTCGGCACGGTGTAGAACTTAACAGCCTCGCCATAGCCCACCTGTCCGTTTGTGGTAATGGCATAGGCTCGCATATAATACTTTGTAGCGGGCTGAAGCCCCTTCAGCCAGTAGACGCCATTCGAAAGCACCCTCGTACTGCGACCATCGCTGATAGTCGGTTCTGTTGTTTGGCTGCTGTAGCAAAAGCCTTGCTCACGAATAGTAGTGCCATTGTTATTGACGGCCATACGGCCAAAAGCCCACGTCGCACCACGAACGAAACGGCTGTCAGTTGTCACGGTAGGTGTATTACCCGTCGGACTCTGCTCGCTATCAACGTAAGCCGTCTTGCGTAGCAGTTTCACGTAGTCTACGGCTATCTTGGCTGAATTTCCCGAACCGCCAGGAGCGCCCTTAAAGCCTATTTGTATCTTGCCCGTACGCTTGCTTTTCAACGAAAAAGTGAGCTCATCAATCGTCCACTGCCCCACGGCAAACGAAGTAACATTCGACGCTACTTTTGTCCCACTGGATGGTATCCAAGCCAGCAGACTCGAGCCTGCAGTCATTTGTGCGTCACCATTGTAGTAAGCTGCCACAAGTTTGTATTCGCCAGCAGGGAGCGTCACCGTTTGGTAGAGTTTTAAGTCTTGTTCCCAGCCCGTGCTCAGAGCCAGCACGCCACCCGATTTTTCTCCGTCGGCATTGGAGGCAGGTATCGAAGCACCATTGTAAGTGATAGGGGAACCCACCTGGTAAATGCCCACAACGGTATAATTCATCGTGTAGTCGTTCGTCCAGCCATTGACTGGTTGCATCTCCTGAGCTACATTACCCGTGCGTGTCTGGTCATAATCATATTCACCGTCGAACAGGCTGTTCGTCAGGTAGTGCTCTGTCAGATCATAGTATTCCTGCCCCGCAGCGGTCAGTGCGACTATGGCAAGGATGCAAAGCGTTAGTAGTCTTTTTGTTGTCATTGCGTAAACTAATACTTGGTGATTCTTGGGGTGCAAAGTTACGGAAAAAAAATGAGATTCCCATATCAAAGCACAAAAAAGGAAAGAATACCTTTAAAAACATTACGCGCGCACGTACGAAGAGACAAAAACGAACAAGGAAAAACTGGGTGAAAGAAGGGCATGGACAACAGAGAAGCGAACCTGCAAAAGGTTCACTTCTCGCTACTTCTTAGCGGGTACGAAACTCTCCCAAGTCTGGTCGTCGTAGAAGACGCGGATCTCGGTAACGCGGCGGGGTGATTTGTCAATAATTTTGATTTCCTCGCGAGGCGCATTTTGGCGTGTAACTTTTACACTATTGGAATTCAGAGCTGCCGGTTGTGACAAATTTGAGGGTGAAGTAGGGGTGTCAGAAAAATCAAACAACGATTCCTGACTTGTCGGAGCCGACTCATCAGCTCCAGGTTTCGCTTCGAGATACATCGAGCCCGAGCCGAACATCAGCCAGTCGGTACTGATGTCAGGAATTTTCTTTTTGATGGCCTCGACAATGTTGAGGGTAGGTTTGGTGCGACCATTGAAGATGCTGCTCAGCGACGCGGGCGACATTTCGATGAACTGTGCGAACACTTGTTGGGTCATATGTTGCGACTCCATGATCTGGCGAATTCTGTCCTTCATACTGCTTAAGTAGGGTTTAGGGGGCATTTCTGCCCATTTTCGTTTCAGTTTACAAAGGTAAAACAAAAAATTGGAACCCACAACATTTGTAACCGAAATTTTTAATCGTGAACTATAAATTTATGATTTAAAAGTTTAAATCGGTAAACTGAACGTCGGGCGATATTTGGATATTAAAACGCAAACGTGAATTTACATCAATAAACCTTACAAAGGGAATTTTGAAAGATAAAGAGTAAATAACTGGGTATAAACATGGTATTTACGCATATAGAGGTGCTGAGGCTGTGAATATTCATGTTTAGGAGACTAAAATATGAATAATTCCAACCTTTCACTTTTGAATTTTAATATAAATAGCAGGTTTTCAGATAATTAAATCGCGTAAAATAGCGGTGTATAAAAATAGGTTTGGAAATGTAAACCTGTAAATTTGCGTTTACACTTTACATCTTTAAACACCAAAAGTACTGTTTCTATTTGTAAATATTGCACCTTAAAACCAAATATATTCGGAATGCAAAATTAGTTCAGCTTTCAAAATTCACAAACGGAAACGCTAAATAATGTGAAAGCAAAATCTGCACGAAGCTGAAATCGGATTTTTCGGCGTTACTCGCAAATTCTGAACGAGCGGTCAGGAAGGCTGGAAATACGCGAGTTTTGAGCGGTCAGGAAACCGCTGAACCCCTCGGATACACAGGGAGTTAGGCATAAAAAAAGCGTCCGTCAAGGACGCGATTTTGGATTGTTCCAGAGTGCGAGATCAGTGGAAAATGTAAAAAATCAGTTCTTTCATCAGCTCTCCTGGGGGCGTATTTGGGTTGTCGAGGCCCTTACTTTTGGCGTCAATTTCTCTAATTTTGGAAATTATCTGCATCACTTTCATCGCGCTGTAGTTTCTCATTCCTGTCATATAATCCTTCGCCGCCCACGGAGATCGTAATTCCAGCCATTCTGCAACGGCCTCCTGACTCTGTCTTTTTGGCGCGTAAAAGGCAATCATCAGATTCTGGAAGTAATTAAAGAGCATTGGGAGAAAAGAGTAGAGCGAGCCGGCCTTCGGATTGTTGTCAAAATATTTGATTATCTGATTTGCCTTGAAAATGTTGCGGTTGACGATGGCGTCGCGCAGCTCGAAAGCGTTGAAATCCTTGCTCACGCCAATCTGGTCCTCAACCACCTGAGGGGTCACTCTCCTATCCTCTTTGGGCAGCGAGATGATGACCTTGTCGAGCTCGCTCGTCAGTCGGCTCAGGTCGGCCCCGATGCTGTCGGCAATGAGCTGGGTCGACTTCGGGTCGATGCTCACCTCGCGCTGCTTGAGGTAGCTCTCGATGAAGGGCGGCAGGTCGCGGTCGCGCAGCTTCTTGCTCTCGAAGAGGATGCCGGCCTCGCGGATGGTCTTGACATACTCGCGCTTGCGCCCGTCGATGGTGCCGTTCTTGTGGCACATCACGAGGACGGTCTGCGGCGAGGGTTTCTTGAAGTACTTCTCCAGCTGGTCGGTCTGCTTCAGGTTCTGCGCCTCCTTGACGATGACCACCTGTCGCTCGGCCATCATGGGGTAGCGGCGGGCGGTGTCGGCCACCTGGGCGGCGGTGACGTCGGAGCCGAACATGATGGTCTGGTTGAAGTCGCGCTCCTCAGGCTGTAGGGCGTGCTCGGCAATGTAGTCGCAGATCTTGTCGATATAATAGGCCTCGTCGCCCATCAGATAGTAGACGGGGGCGTATTTCCCGGCCTTCAGGTCGGCCATGATGCCGTCGTAGGTGGCATTTTTTGCTTCTGCCATACGGTTATTTCGTTTTTATTTTGTAATTTTGCCTGCAAAATTACAAAAATGATTCGATTAAACCTACCCGAATACGAAATAAATGTTGCTGAGCGGGACGGAAAACAGCAGATTTTCGACTTTCTGCGCCGCAGATTCGTGGCGCTGACGCCCGAGGAGTGGGTGCGCCAGAACTTCACGCACTTCCTCGTCGAGCACAAGGGCTACCCGAAGGCTCTGCTCGCCAACGAGATACAGCTCAGCATCGGCGACAAGCGGCTGCGCTGCGACACCTTATTATATAATAAGGAGATGCAGCCGCTGATGATTATCGAGTACAAGGCCCCACACATACAAATACAGCAGAAGACGTTCGACCAGATAGTGGCCTACAATCTTCTGCTGCATGCAGATTATCTCGTGGTCAGCAACGGTCTGCAGCACTACTGCTGCCAGATGGACTATGAGCAGCGCTCATACCGCTTCCTGACCGAAATTCCTGACTATCAGCTAATAGCCAACAGCTAACACCTGGTTTACTCCATGTCGTTAGCATCGGCGGCCTTCTTCGACGAGGCAGTCGACGTCTTGCGGATGGCACGCTTGCGAGCCTTCTTCTCGGCGACAACGGGCTTGTCAATCTTCACGCCGGCCAGTTCGGGGTCGATCATAATACGGCCGCAATACTCGCAGACGATGATCTTCTTGTGCATCTTGATGTCGAGCTGGCGCTGGGGCGGAATCTTGTTGAAGCAGCCGCCGCAGGCGTCGCGCTGCACGTAGACGATGCCGAGGCCGTTGCGGGCGTTCTTGCGGATGCGCTTGAACGATGCCAGCAGGCGCGGCTCAATCTTGGCCTCGTAGTCCTTCACCTTCTCCTTCAGCTTCTCCTCTTCGGCGCGCGTCTCCTCCATAATCTCGTCGAGCTCGCTCTTCTTCACGTCGAGGTCGCCCTGACGCTCGTCAATCAGAGCCTTGGTGGCAGCCAGCTCTTCCTTCTTCTCGGCAATGCGTGCCTGAGCCTCACGGATTTTCTTGTTGCACAGCTCAATCTCAAGCGACTGGAACTCGATTTCCTTCGACAGCGTGTCATACTCGCGGTTGTTCTTAACCTCGTCGAGCTGGGCCTTGTAGCGGGCCACACTGGCCTCTGCATCGGCTATCTCGCCACGCTTCTGCGTAACGGCACGCTCAAAGTCGTCGATATCGTCCTGAATGCGCTGTACGCGCGTGTTCAAGCCCTCAATACCGTCCTCCAGGTCGTTCACCTCCTGGGGCAGTTCGCCGCGCAGCGTGCGCTTCTCGTCAATGGCCGACAGGGCCGTCTGCAACAGGTAGAGCGTCTTCAGCTTCTCCTCTACCGATAAGTCTGTAGGATCTTTCTTTGCCATAATTCTTTTACTTTTATGTCGTAATTACGTTATATCGTTATCGCGTTACAAATAATAAATCGGATTCGTGCAGGTCTCGGCAATCTCCGTGCGGACGCCCGGACAGCGCTCGCTGATAATGTCGCGGAACACCTCCGTGGTGAACTGCTCGCTCTGGTAGTGGCCGATGACGCATATCTGCACGCGCTGCTCGTAGCCGAAGTACTGATGGTAGTGCATCTCGCCCGTGATGAAGGCATCGGCACCAGCGGCCACCGCCTCGTCGAGCAGGAAGTCCCCTGCCCCGCCGCAGATGGCTACTCGGCTCACCTTGGGCCGCAGCAGTTCATTGGTCATCGCACACTCCACGCCGAACGCTTTCTTCACCTTCAGCACGAAGTCGTCAGAGGCCATCGGCTCCTCCAGCGTGCCGATGACGCCGCTGCCGCACTCCACGTCCCCTACCCGCTTCGCACTCATAAACGCCGTGCCCTGCAGGCCCAGCTTCTCGGCTATCTTGAAGTTCACGCCGCCCCGGGCATTGTCCATGTTGGTGTGCATCGAGATGACGCACACATCATTCTGGATGGCCTTACGCACCGTGCGCTGCACGTCGGTCAGGTCGCTGATGGTCTTCAGGCCGCGGAACAGCAGCGGATGGTGGCTCACAACGAGGTTGCAGCCCTTCCGGACGGCCTCGTCGATAATCCGCTCGGTCACGTCCAGACACAATAATGCCCCTGAAACCTCCGCCTCTGTCAATCCAACCTGCAAGCCAGCATTGTCCCAGCTTTCCTGCAAGGGCAGGGGCGCGAACTGTTCAAGGGCGCTCAACACTTCCTTAACTTTCACGCTACTCAATGTTACGTTTTTAGGCTGCAAAGTTACGCTTTTTTCCTGAAACCGCCAACTTTTCAGCCCGTTATTTAACTATTCTACAGACTTCGCCTCACTTTTCGGAAGTCAGCACCGCCAGCCGCTGCGATATTTCGGCCTTGTAGCGCTCGCGCAGCTCCTCGGGCAGGAAACTCTGGTCGATAAATGCCTCCCAGCGCGGCTGCACCTTCTGGAACTTCTGCAGGATGTTGCCGATGACCTTGTCGTCGAGCCCCGTCGTGCGCATGGCGTTCACGAAGTTCTGGCGCGTCAGCTTCCGCTTGCGCCCGTCGAGCGTCAGTGCCAGCTCCTCGGGGTCGTCAAACAGCAGGTGGACGTTCAGCAGGTCGTAGGCGGGGGCCAGCGTGTAGAGTCCCGGCACGAGACTCAGCAGCGAGAAGTTCTTCAGGTGCATGTCAGAGTTGCCCGTCAGCCACGAGAACACCACCAGCTCCCAGTAGTTCACCAGGTCGAGCTGCGCCATCGACGAGTAGCGGCGTATCAGCTTGCCCACGTTCTCGTACGACGACTTATACTTGTCGGCCGACAGCCGCTCGCTCAGCTGGCAGGCATCCTCCATCAGGTACTTGCGCCCGTCGTCGTCGCGGTCTATGCGGCGCGTGATGTAGGTCAGCTCGCCGTCGCTGAAGCGTATCAGCGCGTGGGGCACCACCTGAATCCTGGCCAGCGTGGCCAGGTGCATCGTCAGGTCCTCGTCCTCGGGCAGCCACGGGTAGGTGTCCGACTTCGGCTTCAGGATGTAGCGCCCCCAGAGTCCTACAATCGTCAGCCGGTCAGGCTCGTCCCGTCCGCCACGGTTGATGTCCATCGACAGCTTCGGCTGCACGCCCGTCAGCGTGGTCCGGCTGCGAATCACCTCGCTGGCCAGCTCGCTGATGTTCTGCCGCGAATAGGGCAGCACCGGCGGCGTGGCACTGCCGAAGAAGCGCCGCGCACAGGCGGGATGATAGTCGCGCTGCCCCTCCTTCAGCTCCTGGTAGCAATACAAGCACTTCTCACTCATCACTTATCACTTATCACTTCAACAACGCCCACCGCCCCGATGCAGTCCTGACAGCAGGCTATGAGCAGTCCCATGCGGTCGTTCGGGTTCAGCTTCCAGTTCTTCGTCGTGATGTTCAGCAGCCAGCCCTCGGGTATCAGTCCGTCGAAGAAGGCGAAGAGCACGTTCTGCTTGTAAGGCTCGGCCCTGAGCGGCAGCGTCAGGCTCACCGGCTCGGCACCGCCACGGCTCAGGTAGTCGGCGTCATACTCGAAGACGTAGCCGTCCTCATCCTCAGTCAGCCATCCGGCCAGCCTGTCGCGATAGAGTATCCTGGCACGCCTCATTCCTCACCTCCCCCTATCCTGTCAATGCCAAGCTCGGCACCGAAGAGATTCAGCACGCAGTTCACCTTGTCCATGCGCAGCGTGCGCTTGCCCTGCTCCAAGTCGCGCACGAAGCGCAGGCCCACGCCCGACTTCGCCGAGAGGTCTTCCTGCGTCAGTCCGTACTGCTTGCGCATCGCCTTCACGTACTGCGACAATCTGTTTTGTCCGTCCATCACTGTCTCCTTTTTTAGAAAAACAGTGCAAATATACAATAATTTTAGGTTAATTACACCATTTCGGGTATAAATTTAATGATTATTATAAAAAATATACCCGTTCGGGGCGTTCTTTGGGTGTCAATCCTACAATTATACCCCATAAGGTATAAATCTATCAGCGGCGCATGGATTGGCGCCTCGCGTTTATGAGGTGGCGCCTCGCGTTTATGAGGTGGCGCCTGAGAATAAACCTTAATGTCCCCGTCCCTTTGTCCCCGTGTAACCGTAGATAGATGTGATGCTGATACACAGAAACGGGGGACACGGGGACAGGGACATTAAGAGAAGCGGAAATCTTATATATTATATTATATTATAATATAATATAATATATATTCAAAATGTCCCTTCAAAACTCTGCGTATTTACGTTCTTAATGTCCCTGTCCCTTTGTCCCCAAAACAATATTTTTTGTGCCGCAGAAATTATTAAATAATGTGTAATTTCCGAATCAAATCACATTGCTTTCAAGAATTATTCGTATCTTTGCAAGCAATCGTAAAACGGTGTAGGCAATATTATGGCAAAAACGATACATACAATTCTCTACGATGATGTACTTGAAGGTTCGAAGATCATCACCATGGATAACTGCGTATGTCAGCTCTTTGATGTCAAGCGTGACTATGATGCACTTATCCGAGACGAAAAAGATGTTTTATCGAAGCCGGCGTTGTATATCCTTCTGAATAGGGACAGCCGCAAAGCCTATATCGGCCAGACTGACGATTTTCTTCAGCGTATTGCCTCGCATAATGCCAATAAAGGATTCTGGGATGAAGCACTGGCTTTCATGGCTAACGACAATTCTCTGACCACCACAGAGGTGCGATATCTGGAATCATTATCCTACGAGATTGCCAGGAATGCTAATTCGTACGACCTGTCAGAGAACACACAAGTGCCCAAGAAGCCTTTTGTGCAGAAGATTCAGGAGTATAAGATTAAGGACTTCTTCAACTATGTTACGTTGCTGACAAAGTTTGTGGGGTGTGACTTGTTCGAGAAGAATCGTAGTGCCCAGCAGGGAGTGCAGGCCGTTCACAAGCCTATTAAGTTAGACTTGGAGCTCAAGGCTGATGACCTACAGGGCAAAGTTGCCATACGGCTGAACGGGACGGAGTACAAAACCAAAGGGATGATGGGGTATGCCATTGTGAAGGAGTATCTGAAGGCTCATCCTAAGACAACTATTGAGGAGCTGAAGGACATCTTCCACAATGGCCTGCTGGGCAGATGGGGTGCCTGGAACTTCATCGAGGATGATATTGAGGCTGCCCGCAACTTGAAGGAAGAGACATCAATGTATAGACATCTGCTGAAAGAAGAGTTTATTCTGACCAGCGGCGATGGTGCTAGATTTGTTGTTTCCAACCAATGGGAGAAGGCCAATGTCCTGAACCTTTTGCAGATTGCGAAGAACGAAGGGTGGAGTTATGAGATAATAAAAGAATAGGTAGTGCTTCTTAGATATGGAAAAATGGAATGATATAGTATTATCGCTGCTTGATTGCAAGAATCGTCATGTTGACGAAGAGAAATATCAAGAGAAAATCGAAGAACAGTTCAAATTCCTCGGCTGGAGTATCTATAATGGATGTGTAGAAACCAAGCCTGTCTTGCCTGTTGGTAATTCAAATTTCATCATTCCAGATGTAGTGTTAAGAAAAGATGGAGAAAGAGTACTTCCTGTTGAGATAAAAGAGCCAAACAATAAACTTAAGAAACGTCAGGAAGAACAATTGTTCTCCTATATGCGACAATTGGATTTGCGCGTAGGACTTTATATTGGAGAAAAGTGGCAATTGTATTATAATGCCCCTGATGACAAAGATAATCCCCATGTTGTTTTAACTGCTATGCTAGACCCTGATTCTGAGGAGGGACGCACATTTTGCCAACTATTGACATACGACTCGTTTTCTGTTGCTTCATTAGAATCATTCTGTGCTAAGAAATTGGAATCCATTCGCTTTCGCAGTAAAATTGAAAACACGTTGTCAGACTTAAACAATGACTTAAAAGGAGAGCAACTTCTTGTATCATTATTGAGAAACCACATTAGAGGAAACGGGACAAATGATAGTATTCTCGATGAAGAGTTGTCAAAAGTAAACGTTTCATATTCATATGGTACTATAAAAAAGGCCAACAGCGCAAAGACAGCTAAGTCACATGAGAAGCGGAAACTTGTTCGTTATTCACTCAACGGAGGCCCAGCTTTACCAAAAACAAAGTTGGTCCTTGAGGCAATGCGACTTTATGTGGAGAAACATCCTGATGCTACTTTTGATGAGATAGAGTCAGTCTTTCCCAAAAACATTCAAGGTGGTTATGGCGTTGTTCGTAAATTCTCAGAATTAGAAGAGTATGTTGAAGCTGGCAGTAACATTCTGGGACGTTTTTCATCAACTCCCAATGAATTGTTAGAGAGTGCCGACGGTATAGTCTTTGCTGTATGTAACCAATGGGAATACAATAATTTTCCACGTTTTGTTAATATTTTACGAGGATTCAAATGGAGGGTAAAAGAAATAAAAAGATGAAAGAATACGTTATTGACACTATCTCGAAAGAGACATTAGAAGAATATGGCTATGACTCGTCTCAGGTAAGTGATGAGACAATGAAGGAGATTGCCGCTGCATTGAGGCATACGTTTCGTGAATGTGTATTGGTTAATCTTTCTCAGATTGCAGAGGATTATGAAATACCAGAGTCTAAACGTCCATATTATACAGTAAGCAGAGTATATGTGTCATTGAATGATGAGGATGGGAATAGCCATGATGCCAAGCTTTTTTACAATAAGGTAAAAGCAGAAGATCAGTTAAGACGTTGGCGCAATGATGAAATGTTATTACGCAAGGAATCTGGATGTGGCTATGAAGTCGTTTATGATGACAATGACCGCTTCAGATTGACTTGGGATGATGGAAGAGAAATGCTGGTTATAGGAATAAGTTAAGTTTTATTGCAGGAACTGATATGACAAAGCTAAGAACGATTGAAGTCCTTTCAAAAGAAATACGCGTCATTCTGAACAAGGAAAAAGACAACGACTATATCTGCCTAACAGACATGGTTAAAGGTAGTGAGGGAGAAGACCACATCAGGAATTGGATGCGTAATAAGAATACGATAGAATTTTTGGGAATATGGGAGAAACTACATAATCCGAATTTTAAAGGTGCCGAATTCGACACCTTTTGGCAAGAAGCTGGTTTGAACCGTTTTAATATGACGCCTAAAAAATGGATAGAGGGAACCAATGCTATCGGTATCATTTCAAAAGCTGGTCGTGGCGGTGGTACATATGCACATAAAGATATAGCCTTCAATTTTGGAATGTGGATAAGTCCGACATTTCAGCTTTATATTGTTCAAGAATATCAAAGACTGAAAGAGGCTGAGGAGAATCCCCTTCTTCAGCAATGGAATGTGAAACGTTTGCTTTCTAAAGCCAATTACACACTTCATACTGATGCCATAAAAAATGTAATAATCCCCCAGTATTCGTTATCACGTTTTAAACAGAGTCTCATCTATGCTACTGAGGCTGATATGCTTAACTTAATCTTGTTTGGGTGTACTGCAAAGGATTGGGAAGAGGCTAATCCGGAATTGGCAAAACAGAGAATGAATGTCAGGGATACTGCAACAATCAATCAATTGGTCGTATTGTCAAATATGGAATCACTGAATTCTATGTTGATAAAACAAAAAATGACGCGTGATCAGCGTCGTTCCATACTTCATCGGATGGCGAAAGAACAGCTGGCAGTATTAAATGCCAGCAACGAAGATTTGAGGTTCAGGAAACTTTTACCGAATAATCTTCAGAATGACGAATAGGCATCCGCGACCTGTATCAGATTGAGGTTGCTCGTGTCGGCACCAAGCATGAATTTGTAGAAGAGGCCGACGAGAACGATTTCCGTCTGGTATTCGAGATTAAGTTCGTCAAGCAGCTGTTTGATGACTTCAAGCCTATCAAGCTGATGATTTGGAGAACATTTACCGATACGAATTTAAGGGCAATATTGGCAATGTGAAGACAAGATACTTATGGTGCCCTAGGCTATCCTAACTAATAAATGTATCACATGACAGAAAAACAAGTATCAGAACTGCTCGGACTGCCCGAGCTACCAAGTGGCATCGAAGTAATCGACCAAAGGACAAAAGATATCAAGGAAGTCAAGGAGCTGCTCTACCGCCTTGAGGACATCACTGCTCTCGGCCTGACTCTCCCACTCGTCGCCTACCAGCAGATGAAGCAGCACCTGCCGAACCTCGAAAGCGAAGACCCGGCACTTCAGCGGATAAGCAAGAAGTATAACGACTTCATCAGGAACAACGAGTATGACTACAATGACCACGACGAGCGTGCCCTCTCACGCGCCTTCAAGCGCCTGCAGAAAGCCAATCCTGACCTGCTCCACGACTACCGTTCCTATCTTTCGGCGCTAACAGTTGCCAAGGAACTTCTCTCTTTATAATAAGTCCCCCGCGGGCCTGCCCTCTTAACGGGGTAAAAGGTACCGAATTCGACACCTTTTATGTCACAGCGGGACTTTTGTTACAAGAGTTTCAAAGACTTAGAGATTTGGCACTCGCGAGTACCAAATCTTGTCACAGCGGGACGGTTCTTTTGTGACATGTCCTGACACTTCAGAACTTCGACCGACTGATAAAAGAGGGTGTGAAAGATGGCACTATAAGTGTGACTGAGCAATATGCCCCGCGTTTTATGCACACATTCCGTCTTTTGTGCAGTTACAATTTTTAACATCGAAAAAAGCGCCGTTTTGTTTGGAGCGGCGCTTTTTTCTTTGTAACTTTGCAAGGTTTTTCGCGAAATAAGAAAGGAAGGAATTTATGCAACTAGATTTAAAGACAGAAGAGTTTAGGGAGATGGCAGAAATGCTGTTCTCCGACAAGATTGAGCGGCTGGAGAAGGAGCTGGAAGAGTGCAGGAAGGATGCTCGGATGAAAGGGCTCAGGATATCCGAACTGGAGGATATGGTAGCCGAGCGCGACGAGAAAATCAAGCGAATGGGGGAACAGTTATATGAGCTTTCGGTGAAGATGAACGAAGCAGCCATAACGGCATGGGCGCAGAAGCAGTTTGTGCCAGTGTCGAAAAAGAAGGCGCAGATCTACGTTCGCGGCATCGACGGCGGGACGCGCGCCGTGATAGGTCACTTTATGCTGGAGTCGTTACCTGACGACGCTCCCCATGTAATTGTAGAATATGTGAGCCGGGTAACGATGCCAGAGCCACCGGTGCCGACCATCAACGTCGGGTATGCTGATACGGTGAACGGCGTCGGGGAACACATCGACCAGATGTCGATAGGCGACGGGGCTATTTTGAACCAAAATTATAATATGGAGAGAGAATCATGACACAGGAACAGAGAGAGGGACTGATGGCTCAGCTTTTGCAGAGCGGCAAGGTGGAGATTGGACAATTATTGGTGGGCGACCATAATACGGCCACGCAGAACTATTACGCTAAGGAGGAGAAGGAGGAGGAATTCCCGCCCGTCGAAGCTACGTCAAAGGATGTGGCGGCAGCCGTACGGGGATGTGCCGAGCTGATGTATGCCCCCGCGGCAATGACGGTGGTCTATGCCGTCTGTCGCGACGTATGCCACTGGGAGGTCGGGCAGACAGACTTTGAGCGCATGATGACCCTCGAGGGGCTGGAGTGCAGGAACGGGGTCCTGGCGAACACCCTGCGCAACAACCCATACATGCGCGACAATATAAGTAAGTGGGCTGCTCTGGGGGCCCGCGAAGCGGTCTTGAAGCTTCGCGATGCGCTCTGCGAGAGTCTTCGCGCGGGTGCAGCGACATAAAATGCGACATTAGCGACATAAAATGCGACATAGCGGATGGCGAAATTTGCCTCCGCTTTTTTTTGTCCGTATCTTTGCATTGTGATTCGGGAGCGACCGGTCACAATCGGTCTTTGACTTACTGATACAAACGATAGTTCTCTTTCATTCTGATTGCGTACTCTTTTGCGTTTTCTTGAACGGCGGTCAGCGGACTGCCACAACCAGCCCTGCCGTGAGGGCACGGCTGTTCTTCACGCGTACATTTATTTATTAACCCTTTAAACAAACCTATTATGAAAAAGAAAATGAAAAATGCACTGCAGCGCGGCTGCACAGAGATGAGCAAATTCAAGTTCATGCACACGAAGAAGGCTAAGGAGTCCGTCAAGGAGGTGGAAGACCTGGCCGAAGACATGCTCAGACTGATTACTGAACGGGAGCCGACCATCCACAACATCGTGGTGGGAGTTTCGGCTGTAGCCATGGTGAGAGCCTACATCCGTAAGGCCCTCGTTTGGGGGATAGCCCCCGAAGCCGTCAAAAGCATGGAAGAGCTGGAGAGTCTGTTCATGGGCGACGCCTGGATGACCCTGCATAACGACAGGGTGGAGATCGACCTTGAGCATTACCTGAGAAATGAACTGAACTGTTTAACTATTCTCTGAACGTTATGGCTACACCATCCATGACAACGCACGACAGCCAGCGCATGACGTCGCTGGAGATTGCCGAAGTGACGGGCAAGAACCATTTCGACCTGATGAGAGCCATCAGGAAGATGGAGCCAGCTTGGGAGAAAGTCAACGAATGCAAATTTGCATTGGTTGAATACCGCGACCAGAAAGGCGAGCTTCGCCCCTGCTACTCGCTCACAAAAACGGAGTGCCTGTACATCGCCACGAAGTTCAACGACGAGGCGCGGGCGCGACTGGTCATCCGCTGGCAACAGCTGGAGCAGGAGCGGCTGATGCATCAGGGCATCAGGAAGCTGCTGGTGACCGACGGCGACGTGATGAACGAGGCCGAGCGCATTGTCGGTCGCACGCTGACGGCCAACAACAAGCACGCCGACGGATGCATAACGACAACCGACATTGCACGGGGCTTCGGCATGGAGACGCGCGACCTGAACGCCTTCCTCACCGACAAGGGCGTGCAGCGCTGGAAGCGGGGTCAGTTCCGGCTGACTCCTGATTACGAAGGGCGGGGCCTGGCACAGGACCGCCTGTTTATCTACTACTCGAAGGACGGGAAACAGAAGGAGCGCACCTATCTCGTCTGGACTCAGAAAGGCGCAGACTTTATCAGAGAGCTGGCGGGCTTCTGATCTATTCTTATCCCCTAACCTTAAATCAAATCAACTTATGGAAAAACTTGTAAGAGTGAAAGCGCAGTCGGCCTTGCTGACGCGCGACTATGAAGACCAACGTACTCACGAGCAGAAGAAATTCTACTCAAAGGCACTCACGCTGAGCGACGGCCTCGACGAATTCGTTGCCGAGCTGACGGGCGACGCCGCCCTCCAGGCTCCCACCTTCGCCGAGGATGCCATCTACAACGTGTCGTGCTACCTCTCGATTCGCACCTGGACTTCGCAGAACGGACAGGCGCAGTATGCCAACACCATCACAATTCGCCAGATTAAGCCAGTATGACCTTAGAATTCCTTGAACTTATGGAAACAATGAACAACACACAAATCACGAAGCCTGAGAAGCCCCGCCGCGTACGGGGCACAGGCATCTTCGACACGGCCGCCAGCACGTTTTCCTTCCAGCCGATGGGCGAGGGCGAGCCGGTACGCCACAACGTCAGGAAGAAGGGCGAGAGCCAGTTCTTCGAGACGAAGGGCGAGAAACAGTCATCCTACATCTGCCACCTGAAGGTGAGCAAGGACTCCCCGGACCCTGCCGCCGAGATGCAGGAGCAGCTGGAGTAC